>Ga0209573_1000303_pt1 | contig 112966 bp, 91 predicted proteins | sample TNRBio252014_DNA_FD_185870 | JGI IMG/M metagenome (GOLD analysis project Ga0209573, IMG submission 185870) | Wastewater treatment Type I Accumulibacter community from EBPR Bioreactor in Madison, WI, USA - TNR Reactor_6/25/2014_ DNA (SPAdes)... | ecosystem: Engineered > Bioreactor > EBPR >...
TCGAGATCAACCCGCGCGCCGCGCGCATCGCCGAGATGGTGCTGTGGATCGGCTACCTGCAATGGCACTTCCGCACCCACGGCTCGGTGAACCCGCCCGAGCCGGTGCTGCGCGACTTCCGCAACATCGAACACCGCGACGCGCTGATCGAGTACGAGCGCGAGGAGCCGGTCACGGACGAAGCCGGCCGCCCGGTCACGCGCTGGGACGGCGTCACCTACCGGAAGAGCCCGATCACCGGCGAGGACATCCCGGACGAAGCCGCGCAGGTGGTGCAGGTGCGCTACGTGAATCCGCGCAAGGCCGAATGGCCGCAGGCGGACTACATCGTGGGGAATCCGCCGTTCATCGGCGAAAAGCGTATGCGCGATGCGCTGGGCTCCGGCTATGTCGACGCTGTGCGACAGAGCTTCCCCGATCTACCCGCATGCGACTTTGTCATGTACTGGTGGCACATCGCAGCAGAGCGAGTCGCCCAAGGCAGTCTGCGTCAGTTCGGATTCATCACGACGTACCCCGATTGCACCCGCGTCGACCGCTGCACCGCCCTGTTCGCGCCTGCCGGCGCTCCTACATGAACCGGCGCGAGTCGGAGTCTCTACATGGAATCGGAGCCGCAGCCCTTCCCGCAGAGCAAGAATCGGGGACGTACCCCGATTGCACCCTCCATGTAGGAGCGCCGGCAGGCGCGAATGGGCCGCGGGGCAAGGGATACGCGTCAGGTAGGCGGGCGCCGCTTTCGCGCCTGCCGGCGCTCCTACATGAACCGGCGCGAGTCGGAGTCTCTACATGGAATCGGAGCCGCAGCGCTTGCCGCAGGAGCGCCGGCAGGCGCGAACGCAGCGCCGGAGCGCGGCTCCGGCGTGGTCCTCGCGTGGTCCCGCGACCAAGGCCCTTGAGAACTTCCCCGCGAAGACGTTCAATGACGGTTGCAGCGCAACATGCGCAACTGATGAAGTGCCCGATCCTCCTCTCCGGCCATCCGCCCACACGCCCATGAGCATCCAGACCGTCTCCACCCGCCCCTTCCCCGGCCAGCGCCCCGGCACCTCCGGCCTGCGCAAGAAGGTCACTGTCTTTCAGCAGCCGCACTACCTCGAGAATTTCGTCCAGGCGGTGTTCGACACCCTGCCCGGCCACGAGGGCAACACCCTGGTGCTGGGCGGTGACGGCCGCTTCCACAACCGCACGGCGGTGCGCACCATCCTGCAGATGGCGGCGGCCAACGGCTTCGCCAGGGTGCTGGTGGGCCGCGGCGGGTTGCTGTCGACGCCGGCGGTGAGCGCGGTGATCCGCCGCCGCGCCGCCTTCGGCGGCCTCATCCTGTCGGCCAGCCACAACCCGGGCGGGCCGGACGGCGACTTCGGCATCAAATACAACGCCGCCAACGGCGGCCCCGCCCCGGAGAAGCTCACCGAGGCGATCTACGCGCGCAGCCTGGAGATCGCCGAGTACCGCATCGAGGACGCAGGCGAGGACATCGGCTTCGACACCCTGGGCACGTTCACCCTGGGCGGCATGACGGTCGAGGTGATCGACCCGGTCGCCGACTACGCCGAGCTGATGCAGCAGCTCTTCGACTTCGACGCCATGCGCGCCTGGTTCGCCGCCGGTAATCGCATGCGCTTCGACGCCATGAGCGCGGTGAGCGGGCCGTACGCGCGCGCGATCCTGGAGGGCCAGCTCGGCGCGCCCGCCAGCACCGTGATCAACGGCGAGCCGCTGGAGGACTTCGGCGGCCATCACCCCGACCCCAACCCCGCGCACGCCGCGGAACTGATGGCGGCGATGTCCGGCCCCGGCGCGCCCGACTTCGGCGCGGCCTCGGACGGCGACGCCGACCGCAACATGATCCTCGGTCGCGATTTCGTGGTCACGCCGTCCGACAGCCTGGCGGTGCTCGCCGAGCACGCCAAGCTCGTCCCCGGCTATCGCGCCGGCCTGGCCGGCATCGCGCGCTCGATGCCGACCTCGCGCGCCGCCAACAAGGTCGCCGCGGCGCTCGGCATCCCCTGCCACGAGACGCCGACCGGCTGGAAGTTCTTCGGCAACCTGCTCGACGCCGGCCAGGCCACGCTGTGCGGCGAGGAGAGCTACGGCACCGGCTCGAACCACGTGCGCGAGAAGGACGGCCTGTGGGCGGTGCTGTTCTGGCTGAACCTGCTCGCCACCACGGGGCGCTCGGTAGAGGCCCTGGTGCGCGCGCACTGGGCGCGCTTCGGCCGCCACTATTACTCGCGCCACGACTGGGAGGGCATCGCCACCGAGCGCGCCGACGCGCTGATGACCGAGTTGCGCGCGAGCCTGCCTACACTCGCCGGGCGCGACTGCGGCGCCGGCCTGCACATCGCCAGCGCCGACGACTTCGCCTACACCGACCCGGTCGACGGCTCGGTCAGCACCCGCCAGGGCGTGCGCCTGCTGTTCGCCGACGGCAGCCGGATCGTCTTCCGCCTGTCGGGCACCGGCACCGAGGGCGCCACGCTGCGCGTCTATCTCGAGCGCTACGAGGCCGACCCCGCCCACCACGACCAGCCGGTGCAGCAGGCGCTCGGCGCGCTCATCCGCATCGCCGACGAGCTCGCCGGCGTCCGCAGGCACAGCGGCATGGAAGGGCCGACGGTGGTGACCTGAAGGCGGCTGCCCTGCGGCAACCGCCACCAGACCGCACGCGAGGAGCCGCGTAGCATCCGGCACCGCCCGGACGGAGCGACGCGCGGGGCTTCCGCGCGCCGCTCCGCCTGATCGACTTCTGCACCAGATCAGCGTCCGGGGCGCCGGGGCGCGGGCCGCGACGCGGGCGCCGACGGCGAACCGAAGCGCGGGCGGAAGACGAACAGTTCGCCGCCGTTCGCGTTGGCGGTCCACAGGCTGCCGTCCGTACCGAGCGCGAGCGCAAGATTTTCCTCCGGCGCGTTCGCGAAGCGCTGCCCGACGAACAAGGCCCGCCCATCGGGCGCGAAGCCGTGGAGGGTGCCGCTGCACCAGAAGAAGACATTGCCTGCGCCATCCATGACCGGATTCGAGCTCGCGCAAAGCCCCTCGCCAAAGCGCTTGCCGGCATCGCCCGGCCCGAATCCACGCACATTCAGCGTGCCATCCTGGACGAACCACGCCCGGCCATCGGGCGCCAGCACCGGCTGCGTGCTCGTCCCGCCGCTCGCCTGCCAGCGCGGCGTCCGCCCCGCGAAGGCCCACACTGCTCCCGTGCCGTCCTCCTCGTCGTAGCCGGAGAAGATCCACTCGCCCACGCGTGCGCCGGCCACCGGCAGGTGATGCCTCCAGCCGGACCCGGCTGCGGCGTCGCCGAAGGCGATGCGCTCGGCCTCGGCGGGATCGTGCAGATCGATGACCACCGCGCCCCCGCCGGTCGGAACCGCCAGGCGCCGGCCGTCGATGCTCTGCGCCGGGCTGCCCGGCGTGCTGGTCCCCGCCCCCTCGTTCAAACCGAAGAACAGGAAGGGGCGCAATTGCGCGTCGAGGCCGAGGACGCCGTCCACGCCATCGCCGAGCACGAGGTAGAGGCTGCCGTCCTCGCCCACGGTCGGCTTGGAGAAGGGCGACAGGCGCACCGGCATCTGCGGGGCGAGCTCCGGAAGCACGAAGGTGTGGCGCAAGGCGCCGCGGGCCTCGAGGTCCCAGGCACGCACGGCGTCCTCGGTGACGAGGTAGAGCAGGCCCTGCGGACCGATGACCGGCGTCCGCTGCACGACCCCGCCGCCGAGCTCGCTCGACCACAGCAGGGCCCCGGTGCCGTCGAGCGCGAACAGGTAGTTGCGCTTGCCCCGCTTTTGCACCGCGATCACCTGATCGCGCCACAGCAACGGACGCTCGGCGAGCAGGCCGGGGCCGGCGTCCTCGCCGACGGCGGGCAGGGGCAGCGCTTGCAGCTCGAAACCGCCCGGGCCGTGTGCGGGCTTGAACTCGCCCCGGCCGCTGTGGCCGGCGTCGTGCTGGGGCTGACGCCAGCCCTTCCCGGTCGCGGCCGCGTCGAACGTGTACTGGATGACCAGGCGCGGCGTGCGCGAGGCGTGCGCGAGCGTGTCCTGCGCTGGCGCGCGGCCATACAGCAGGCTGCTCGCCCTGGACGTCCCGGTGTAAAGCTCCAGCTCCAGGCGGCGAGCCGGGGTCGCCGCCGCTTCGGCCACCGCCTCGCACAGACGGCCGTTGTCCGGGTTCAGGGACACCGGGCGGTCGGGGCGCAGCTCGCGCAGCGCGGCGAGCGGGCGCGTCTCGCCCACGCGCCGGACCGCCAGCTCGACCACGGCGGCGACCGCCTCGTGCTCGCGCACGTAGCGCACCTCGCTCGCCACCACGCGCACCACGCAGCGCTGCATCCGCGCCGCCGACAAGCCGGCGGGCAGGTTGGCGAGATCGAAGGCCAGCCGTACGCCGTGCCCCGTGAGAAGCCAGTAGTACTCCGCCTCCGTCGCCACCACTGCAGCGGTCGGCGATTCGTTGCCCCCTGCGGTCGAGGCTTCGGCCGTCGATGCGAGCGGGAGGGCGAGCGCTTCGAGAAGCGTCGTGGAGATCGCCGCGACCCTCGCAGTCGCCACGCTCCCCGGGCTCGTCGCAGTCTCCACACGCTCGGCCGCCGGCAGCGAGGCGGGCAGCAGCGCGAGCAGTGCCAGGCACAGGTGCAGTGATCGCAGCCTCATCCGGTTCTCCCTTTGCGCACCCCGGCGGCGCGGCGCCTAGGCCGGGAAGTACAGTCTCAGCGCGCGGTCCGCCGCGCATTCGTTCTCCGTGGCAAGCAGATGGAGGACCAGCGCACCGGCGCGCAGCGCCAGCACCTGGAAATCCTCGATCGCCGCCGGGACCAGGCCTTGCAGGTCCTCGCAGGGCAGCACCGCCCAGCGCTTCGCGGGCGCGTCCACCAGGCGCAACGCGATGGGCTCGACCCGCTCGGCGTCGGCGCGAGCCCCATCGGCGTGCCGACTCGTCCATGCGAAGACGTGCAGGCTGCGCCCATCGCTCGCCAGCGCAGCGGCAAGCACCCGCCCCTCGATCAGGTCGCCGAGGAGGAAGCTGCGCTCCCAGCGCAGGCCATCGAAAGACCACAGGTCGAAGCACTCGGGCCGCGCCTCGTCCTCCTCCCGGACCGGTTCGCCGCACGCCTCGCCGGCGCTCGCCGAACCTGCGCGGCCGAACAGCCACAGCCGCCCATCATGGAACACCGGCTGTGCAGCGCCGCGCGGACGCTCGCTCGGCCCGCCCGCCGGCTGCACATGCCAGTCCAGGGTCGGCACCGCGGCTTTGTCGACAGGCTTCTCGTCCTCGGCAGGCGTCCACACGACGGCGTCCTCGGCAGGCTTCTGCGTCGCCGCCCAGGCGTCGTCGAGCGGCGCGCCGGCGGAGTCGATGCCGCCGAACACCCACAGGCGATCCTCGAACACCACCACGCCATGCGCCCGCCGGGCACACCAGGGGGCGTCGCCATGATCCCGCCAGCGTGGTTCGCGGGCACCAACGTCGAGGCTCCACACCCTGCTTCCGCAGAGGCCCTCCGCCGCGGACAGGCCGCCGAACAGCCACAGGCGGCCGCGGAACAACACCCCTGGCAAGCGCTCGCAGCCATGCGGGAAGGCCGGGAACGGGCCCACCCCCTCGACTGCTCCCTCGACTGCTCCCTCGGCGGCCCCCGTCGCGCCGACCAGCTCCCAGGGCCCCAGCGCATGGCGCGCTCTGCACAGCAGCACCCGCGACCCGCCAACGCCAGGCAATACGACGCTCGCGTACAGCATGCCGCCGACCAAGCCGAACAGGCGTAGCGGCAACGCTTCGCCGCTCGTGGTTGCGGTGGCGGACACGGCCAGCCTGCGGCCCTCCCGCGTCGCCAGCACGCAGGGCCAGCGCTGCCAGCCGGGCCGCAAGGCGCGCACGCGCAAGCCCGCCTCGTGACGTTCACCGGCCTCGTCCCAGCCGCGCAGCGCGAACTCGGCATCCGCAACCCCCACCACGACGCGCCGGTGGCCCTCGTCGGCGAGGTCCGCGGCGATGCACAGGCCGTCACGCAGCAGGCTCAGGTCGGACAGCCCGCACGTGCGCCAGTGCAGCTCCACGACATCGCCGGGAAGATTCACTGCGGCCGCTTCCGGGACGCAGGCAAAGCCGAGCACGCCCGCGGCCGACGCACGCTTGGCGAGTTGCAACGGGATCACCGCCGCGGCCGCCGCATCGCTGCGCTCCTGCAGCCTCAGCTCGAGCGCCGCGAGGCCGGGGCGCGCGTCCGAGGCCGCGCCCGAGAACACCACTTCGAGGACATCGCCCGACTGCAGCAGGATTTCGCCGCGGCGCAGCAGCCACAACTCGCAGCGCTCCGGCGACGCTGGCGGCAGCCGCCACTGCGCCACCCAGCCCGCCGGCGCCTGGCAGGTCCAGCGCCGCAGTTGCGCCGCGTTCCGCACCAGGTCGCCCTCCCCGCCGCCGACCCCACCACGCAGGACGAGCGCCGGCCAGCGCGTGCGCGCGAGCGCCTGCTCGCCGCGGTAGTCGATGCGCAGCGTCAGCCGGTTGGCCGCGGAGCGCGCGCCGACGACGAAGTCGCCCGTGCAAGCGAGGTGGGCAACGAGGCCGCTGGCACGCTCCGTCATGCAGGCCTCCGCAGTCGCAGCTCCACCTCGGCGATGCGGCAAGCCGGCGGCGAGTCGCGATCGGAGGTGGCGAGCCAGCGCCATGCGCGCAGGCGGTAGCGGCCGGCCAGCGGATGCGCCAGCACCCAGGTCGACGGCAAGGGGGCGACCGCGGTGCACAGCAGCACGCGCCCGTCCGGCGCGCTCAGTTCGATGGCGTCGGCGCCACTCACTGTCCACGCGAGCGTGGCGGGCAGCTTCGGCGGGAGCTCGAAGCACGCCACCGCGTCCTGCGCGGGCGGCGCGGCGACCGCGGCGTCGACCACGCCGAAGCCGTCGATCGCGAGCGCGACCGCTTCGAGGCGCAGCCAGCCCTCGGCGAGGGCGAGGTCGGGCGGGAAGGCGACGCTGCCGCTGGCCGCGGTGTCGATCACCTCGCGCTCCGCGCGCACGCCCACGCGCGGGTGATGATTCCACGCCCACTGGCCGTAGAGGTCCGAGGGCCGGGGCAGGCGCAGCGCGCTGCACGCCCCCAGCACCGGACCGGTGAAGAACATCAGCGAACGCGCCCGCACCCGCTCGCCTGCACCGGGCGGGCGGAAGTGCGCGCGCGCGAGCACCGCGCTGGTCACCGTGAAGCCGCGCTCCGGATCCATCAGCAGGGTGAGCTCGAGCGGGCGCTCGATGCTGAGCACGGGCTCGCTGCGGTCGCGCAGCTCGGGCCGGCCCTCGCCGGTGCGCAGCCCCCAGGCCGGGTGGAAACGCCCCGGTTCGTCGGCGAGGAAGAAGCCTGCGAGCCCGTCCTCGCCGCTGCCGCCGAAGTCGCCCAGGCGCAGCGGAAACGCGATCGCCTCGACGCCGCCGCAGCGGCCTTCACCCTGGGCGCTCGCCGGGTCGTGGGCGGGCAAGCCATCGAGCTCGAGTCGCAGGCGCGCGCGCACCAGCGCCAGCGGCCGTCCGACGAGCAGGCCGACGGCGGGGTCGTCGGCATCGGGCGCGAGCTCGCCCGCGGCCTGCTGCAAGGCGTCGAGCAGGTCGGCGAGGCGTGCCCCGCTCGCCCCCTGCCAACGCAGCAGCTCGCGCACGAGCTCGCGGACGAGCGGATCGGCGCCGCGGTCGGCCAGCGGGTCGGCCGGATCGAACGCGGCCTCGCCCGGCACATCCGCCGCCGTCGAGGCGTGGGGACCGCGCGTCGCCACCCAGCGGAAACCGTCGATCGGGCGGGTACGTCCGCCGACGCCGTGCGCATCCGCCTTGCCGCGCATCGCCTGCAGCGCCCCGAGGAGGTTGCCGGCGGCGTCGAGCAGCGCCAGGGTGCCGCCGATCCGATCGGGCAGGATCCAGGCGCAGGCTTCGCCGGGCTCCGCGGCGGCATCCTCCTCCACCCGCGCTGCCTGCCCCGCGGCGCCGTCCGGGTTCCGCCCCCCATCGCGCCAGCGCGCGGGCGCCGGCCAGTCCACCATCAGACGGGCGGCCTGCACCAGGCGCGGTTCGAACAGCGCGGCCCCGCCTGGCCCGTGCAGGCGCGGCGGCAGCACCACCGGAAGCGCACCGCCGCCCTCGGGCTGCAGCTCCATGAAGCGGCCGAACGCGTCGATGACGCGCAGGCGCTCGATGCGCAGCAGGCCGGCGCGCAGCGGCAGCAGGCTCGCGTCGCGCAGCGGCGACAGGCAGTCGGCGGCCTCGAGCTGCGCGGCATGCGGGGCGGGACGCAGCGGCCCGGCCGGGCCCTCGGCCTCGAGCGGGGGAAGTTCGGGTCGGGCGCAGCGGGCGAGCAGGCCATCCATCAGGCCGTCGAGGCTCTGGCCGAGGACGTCGATCGCGGCGACCTCCACGCCAGCCTCGCACAGGCGCCGCTGCAGCGAGTCGGCCACGCCGGGCGTCATCAGCGAGGTGCCGGTGAACACGTGCTCGCGCCCGGGGACCGCCTCGGCGCTGCGCTCGTAGCCATCGCCGCGCGCACCGAGCCGCCAGCCCGCGAGCGCCGCAGCGCCCTCCCCGGCCCCGGCGAGCTCGCTCCACGACACCCGCCATTGCAGCAGCAGCGGCAGCCAGGGGTTGCCGCGCCAGCGCGTGCAGGCGATCGCCGCGGGAGCGGAGTCCGCGCTGCCGGGGGCGCCACTCTCGGAGCCACTTCCGGAACCACTCTCGGAGCCGTCGGCGGGCGTGCCCACGGACGCGGGCGGCGCGCTTGCGCGGCCGGCATCGGTCGCGTCCGCGAGGGCAATCGCAACCGCATCGTCCGCGCGCGCGATCTCCATCGCCTCGCGCAGCAGCCGCGCCGCAGGCGCAGGGATGCCGCGGCGCTGCAGCTCGGCGACCGCCAGCGCGCCGACCGTGGGCTCTTCCTCGGCGGCGGCAGCCAGGCAGGCGCTGGTCCGGCAGTGCAGCCGGCCATCGGCACGATGGCGACCGTCCTTGCCATGCCGTCCGGGGTCGGCGAAGGCCGGCCCGGCGAGCAGCAGGACCGGGTCGCGCGGGCGATGGAAGCGCGCGCCGTCGACCCGGCGCAGCTCGTAACCGGGGAGCAGGCGCTCGACCAGCCCGCGCACGCGCACGAAAGCACGCCCGCGCGGCACGCCCTGCGCATCGACCCGCGCGGCGAGGCGCTCGCGTTGCGCGGCGATCTTCGCCAGCAGTGCGGACTCCTCGGCGCGCCAGCGCTCGATCGCCTCGGGGTCGCAGTCGAAGCTCGCCAGGCCTCGCTGGTACCAGGCGAGGTAGAGCGCCTGCCCGAGGCTGTCCAGCTCGCGCGCGAGGGCGTCGGCCTCGCGCTGCTGTCGCTCCAGGGCGGCGAGCGCGCGCCGCACGATGCCGGGGATGGCCTTGCGCGCGGGGCGCCCGGCGCTCAGCGGGGCAGGCTCGCGCTCGACGATCTCCCAGCCGGAGGCGCGCGACAGCGGCTGGAAGCGGCGCGCATGCAGCTCGTGGGCGAGATGTTCGGCGCCGCCCGGGCGCTCGAGCAGGGGATCCAGGTCGTGCTGCAAGGCCTCGAAGTACGCGGCGTGCTGCGCCGGCACACCGGGCTGGGCGCCGAGCAGCGCCGCCATGGCCTCGGCGCCGTGCTCGCCGAGGGCCGCGCGGAAGGGAGCGCCGCGCGGCGGACCGCCATACACCGCGGCCGGGCCGTGCCAGCGTAGCCCGGCGAGGAGGCCATGGCACAGGACGCGCCCCGGCAGGTGGTGCCAGGCCGTGTCGAGCTCGGCCTTGCGCGCCTGCGCCTGGCGCCGCGCCTCGACGTACTCCCTCGCGAGCCAGCGCGCCGCGTCGCGCGGTACCGCGCCGCGGCGCCGCGGCGCCACACGGCGTGCGTGTGCGCTCGCCTGTTGCGCCCGATCCTTCGCCCGGAGGCGCTCGTCCTGCTTGGCCAGGAGTTCGTCGAGCCCGGGATACACCCACGCGCAGCCCTCGAACAAGTCCTTCCAGGCATTCCAGTCACGCGCCGGGAGCGCCTTGTGCAGGCAGGCGGCGAGCGGATCGTCGTCCTTGGGGGCAGAGTACCAGCCAAGCACGAGGTAGTGCAGCTCGGCCTCTTGCAGGGCGCACACCTCCTCATCGTGGAAGCCGAGCACCCCGCGGCCGTGCGGGAAGCTCGCCGCGAACACCGGATCGCCGTAGCCGAGGGCGGTGATGCCGGGCTGGCGCGCGGGGTGAGACTCGGACCAGGCCTCGAGCGGCACGCAGCGCCCCAGGTGCACGATCAGCTCGTCCCGCGCGAGCGGCGCGGAAGCGTCGACGACCCGGCGCGGCCACGCACGCCCCTCGCGCACGCCGACGAGGGTGTCGCTCTCGACCACCCAGCCCCGGCACGCCGCACCTGCCGCCGCGAAACGCAGCACCAGCCAGCGGTTGGGGATCGCCGGCATGCGCGCGCCGGCGTCCTCGCCCGCGGCCGACTCCGGGGCGTGGGTGAGGCCGTCGGGCAGCGACCAGTGCAGGTACACGCCGGGCGCGAGCGCCTGCGGCGTCTCCTGGAAAGGCTCGCGGCCGAGCAGGCTGCCCAGACACGGCCCCCCCTCGGCGAGTGCGGAGAAATCCACCGAGAGATCGATCGCCGTACTTGCCGCACCGACCGCGAGCGCCTCGACGTTCATCGGCACGAGCAGGCAGGGACGGGAGGAATCAGCCGACACCGGCGCCTCCGCGCGCAATCTTGAACCGGAAAGCTCCGGCTGCCTCGATCATCTGCATCGCGAAGTCCCCGGGACCGAAGGGCGCGGTGGCGACGCCCCCGTCGGGCACGGCGCCGCCAGCGACAATGGATGCGCTCGCCGCGCCGCCGGGCTCGAGCGCCACACGCAGCGCCCGGGCGAGCGCGTCGATGTCGATCACCCCCGGGGCCGCGCAGGCGTTCGTATCCCCCTGCGACTCGCCGCGCATCGGCACCGCGATAAGGGACCCGGACGTCTGCGCGGCACCCGTCTGCGCGCAGCGCAGGGTCCGCGTGAATCCGGCGCCATCGGCCTTCGGGCTGAGCCCGAAGTGCAGGCCCTCGCGCGGCTGGCGGATCTCGACCGTCTCCGGCATGCCGTTGAAAAGCACGAGCATGACGTCGTCGGCCAGCTGCTCGATGCGTAGCGCAGGCAGCTTGGCATCGCCAAGCCAGCCCTCGATCTCCAGCCCGCGCCAGCCTTCGACCACCGCCGAGCGCAGCAGAAAGCCGCCGAGCGGCCAGTCCAGGCCGGCGGGGGCCTCCTTCGAGGCTTTTTCGCGCCCCTCGCATTCGGCACGCAGGCCTGCGCGCGTGCCCGCTGCAGCGCGTGCGGCCTCCCCCGCGGCAGCCGCCTCGACCGGCAGGTCGCTCTCCGAGGCGGGATCGTCCACGGTGGGCGACAGGCAGAAGCGCATCACCCGGTTGACCAGGAGATCGCCGCAATCCGCGTTGCCGACGCTGCACGCCCCCTGCACCAGCGCCTGGGTCCAGTTCGGATCGAGGAAGAAGAAACGCAGGGTCTCTGGCGGCAGCATGTCCTCGTCGGGCACCAGGTTGTGCAGCGGCACGCCGTAGAGCAGCACCAGCCGGCCGAGCCAGGCGCTGGCCTCGGTGAGCATGGCCTGGAGTTCGTTCGCCCGCAGCTTCGAGGCTCCCTTGGGTGCGGGCGCCGTCGGCGCGATCGGGGCGGGCGCCGGCCCGAGGCCGGCGCGCACGGCCCCGACGCCGGCCTCGATCACCTCCGCGCAGGCCTGCGCGAGCACCTCGCGCAGCCGCCCGGGCCGCCCGGCATCGTCGGGCTCGTCTTGCTCGTCGCGCACGCCCGCGCGCTGCGTGAGGCCGGCCACGGTGTTGGCATGGCGCAGCTCGGCGAGGCGCCGCCGCAGGCCCAGCCGTGCGCGTTCGAGCGCGAGCACGAAGCCGCGGTTCTGCAGCGCCAGCAGGCGCCCGAGCTGCCACGCGCCGGCATAGGCGGTGTCGAACATGCCGCACTCGGGGTCGTAGCGCAGGAGCTCGTCGCTGCAGCGCACCAGCCGCTGGACCTGCCGCGGCTGTGGGTAGTCCAAAGGCACGAGCGGGCCGCGGTACCACGACACGGTATGTTCGCCGTGGCGGAGCCGATGATCGAACGCCGCGTAGCCGCGGGCGAGCGCGCCACGCACGAGCGCGGCCGGCGTCGGTGCTTCTCTGTCCGTTTCGGCCGCGTGGGCCGGCTCGGGCAGGGGCAGGTGGAGCCAGGCGTCGGGCCCGACTGCTGTCCGCCGTTCGCCTGCACCTTCGCCCGCTGGCGCCTCGCCCGCCGTCCGCGCGCGCTCGAAGGCCCCCGCGTCGAGCGCGCGCATCCGTGCCTTGAAGTCGCCCTTGCCGACACACTCGAAACGCCAGCTCGCGAGCACCGCGAGGCGCACGCCGGAGTACCCGGCGAGGTGGCTGAGGTCGGCGAGCACGTCCGCGAAACCCTCCAGCGAGACCAGGAAGGCGTGGTGTGCCCGCCCCGCGCTCGGCATGCGGTTGCCGATCGCCACCGCGTACCAGCCCTGGTCATGGCCGCGGAAGATCTCCTTGTCGCCAGTGTCGATCAGGCGGGCATGGGCCAGCCAGGGCAGGTCCGCCTCCCGGGGCGCGATGGTGGCGAACAGCTGCGCCGGCAGGTCCAGCGCCTGGCAGCGCTCGCCGGCGTGGCGGGCCAGCAGCCGCTCGCGCTCGGCCCCCTCCTGGCCGAGCGCGGGGACCCGCATCCCGGCGAGCCTGCCGCCCTGCGGGTCGCGCGCGAAGAGCAGGCTGTCCTCCTCGCCATCGGCGCCGCCGCACACCGGCAGCGGACGCGGTGGGACACAGCGCGCCACCGGCGTGCCCTCGCCCTGCTCTACGCCGGCGAGCAGTTCGTCCTCGCCGAGCAGCAGCAAGGCGAGCCAGGGCCGCGGCGGTGTTCCCTGCGGCCCCCCGTCGAGCGTGCGCTCCCAGGCCAGCGTGCGGCGGGTGAAGACCACGTGGGGCAGCGCGTCAGCGAAGGCGCCGGCCGCACCCGGCGGCGGATAGGTGGCGTGGATGTCCGCCGGCTCGAGGCGGAACCGCGGCCCATCGACGCTGAACTCCAGCTCGGACGCATAGGGCACCGAGTGCATCGGCAAGGGGTTGAGGGCCGTGGCGCGCACTTCCTGCTGCATGCGCAGGCGGTAGTCGCCCGCCGCGAGCGCGGGCAGGCAGGCGTCGGCGAAGCGGATCTGGCCGGGTTCGACACTTGGCGACGGCACGGCGGCGGACTCTCCCATGTGGACGTGATCAGATCTCGGCGAACATCCGCGGTACGTCCTGCCCGACCCGGGCCATCAGGGGCTCGACGTCGAGGACGTGTTCGGGCGCCGCGGCGAGGATGGGCAACTCAGCATCGGCGGTCAGCCTGCGTGCGCCGCGGCCGGCGTTGAGGCAGCCCACGATCGCCCTGCGGCGCTCGACCACGACGGCCTCCATGAGGGTGTCGCCCAGTCCGTGCCGGCTTCCGGGCAAGGCCGTCGCCGGCCGGAGCGCACCGACCTCACGGCAGCGATACTCGACCCGATCGTACGCGAAGGTCTCCAGCTGGAGCGCCGGGCCGACCCTTGTGTCCGGATCGACCCGGCCGCGCAATTCGATCCCCACCGGCGCACCGTCGATGAGCTGCCTTCCCGACAGCACATCGATACCGAGCGGGCGCGGGCTCCACAGGGCGCTGGGAACACTGGCGGTGACGGGCGCGACGTCGAGTTCGGCCTGCGCGCCGGCCCGGACGCAGCCGTTCGCATCGAGCGCCTCCAGCGTGACCCTGATCTCAGAGTGGAAGCGCCCAAAGCCCATCGGCTGCACGCCGAGCGGCAGCCAGGCCTCGGCCTCGCGCGGGGGCACCTTCGCGTCACCGAAAAACAGCTCGGTCGCGGGCACGCTGCTCTGGCAGCGCAGGTGCAGGCGATGGGCCTGCAGCACCGGGCGCTGCGGCACGCTGCCCGGGGGCGCGGCGGGCGTGTCGAGCAGGCCATCGACGACCGAGATGCGGGTGACGTCGGGGTTGCCGAGGAAGCTGTGCGCGAAGGAGCGCTCGGGGTCGTCCGACTCCCAGACCATCGGCGGCGGCAGGGTCTTCGGGGGGCCAAAGCCGATGGTGAAGCTGACCACATAGAGCGAGATGCGCACGCTGCCGGCGAGCGGCGGGCCGTAGAGCGCGATCGCCGCACCGAGCTCGATCGACAGGCGGATGCGCACGAACCAGATCTTGATGTTCAGCTGCACGCCCAGGGAGACCGCGACCGAGGCCTCGTAGTGGAGCGGCTTCCACTGCATCAGGAAGTCCGCGCGCGCGACCAGCCAGGCGCGGATGCCGCCCGACGCGTAGACGATCGACAGGCTGCCGCCGGCCATGATCGCCGCCGGACAGAGGGCGAAATAGCACTGCCCGCTGATCGTGACCTGGCCGATCTGGCAGTTGAACTCGACCCGCTCGGGGCGCGGGTAATGCGCCGGGACCCGGAAGGCGGGATGGTAGCCACCGACCGAGACGACGAAGTCACCCGCATGCGGGCCCGCATACCAGGCAAAGAAGGCGAAGCCGCCGCGCAGGCGGAAATCGCGCCGCAGCACGAAGGAGTTTTCGGTGAGCCGGCCCTCGACCGCCACCAGTCCGTCCTCGGGCGCGATCACCACGCGCAGCTCCATCTCCAGACAGGCCATGGCGGCCTCGCCGCCCGCCTTGCGCGGCAGCTGCAGGCGCGACAGGCCGAGCACGCCGATCTCTAGGCGGTTGCCGAAGGCGACCGACAGCATCGCCACCGACTCGACGATGCCGAAGGAGGTGAAGCGCACGCCACCGGCGATCCACATGCTGTCGTGCTCGGGGGCGAGCCAGGCGTCCACCAGCGCGCCGATGCGACGCGGGTCGACGTCCTTGCCGAGGAAGTCCGGCTCGGCCGCCGCGCGCAGCAAGGGGAAGCTGTGCACCTGCTCGATCGGCGGCAGGGTGAGCCGGCGGTGGATACCGATGCCCAGGCACAGCCCGGTGACGAAAAAGAAGGGCGGCCCGCCGATCTCCTTGTGCAGCGCGGCGAAGGCGAAGAAGGAATGCGCGCCTTCGATGCGCTCGTAGGCGCCGATCGCGCTCACGCTGAGCACCGGCGTGCTGATGCGCAGGCTGCCGTCCAGGCGCAGCGTCTCGCCCGGGGCCCGCGTCAGCCCGCCGCTGATCGCGATCGCCCCGGCCTCGAGCCCGAGCATCGCACCCTCGAGCCGGACGCCGAGGCCCTTGAGCGCCGCCTGCGGTCCCTGCAGCAGCGCCGCGAGCGGGCAGTCCACCCCGAAGCCGACCAGCTCGAAGGACAGGCCGCCGATGCGCAGACCCGCATCGAGCGCGATGGCGAGCCGGGAGGATTCGTAGACCAGGCCAACGCGGCGGAACGTCAGCGGACCGATGCGTTTGTCGACGCGCTTCCAGAACGCCTTGCCGCGGGTCGGCAGGGACTCTTCGGGCGCGGGAGACGCGACCGGGGGCGCGGGGGGCGTCTCCGCGGCGGGGGGCGTGGGGGCAGGCGTAGCGGCAGGCGCCTGCGCGTCGAGGGTGTCGCTGGTGTCGCGCCCGAGGCCTTCGAGGAGATCGACGCCACCGATCAGCACCCGCCCGGAGAGATTGAGCCCCGCGTGCAGGCTGCGGCCGCCCGCGGCGTGCTCGACGAGGGGCGCGAGAGCGCCCGCCACGGTCGCCGGCTCAAGGTGCAGGTCGCTGCAGTCCCGGCTGGCATGGAAGACGCCGAGGCGCTCGACCACGACCCCGCCGATCAGCTCCGAGAGCCCCTTGTCGCCGATCGGCCTGGGTTCGAGTTCGAGCTCGAAACCCGCCACCAGCCCGCCTTCATCCGCCGCGCGCCCGGGGGCGGGAAGAAGCTTCGCGACGAGGATCCGGGTGCGGCTGGCGCCGACGCCCAGGACGGCGCTCAGGGACACGCAGGGCGTCCCGGTGCTGCGATAGGCGAGCTCGACCGCCTCGAAATGGATCTTCGCAAGGGCGCCCCCGCCCAGGGCGTCAAGCGCCGCGCCTGGGCCGGCGAAGGCCTCGCCGAGATCGGCGAGCAGGCCGCCGAGGGTATCGGTCTCCCCGCCGCGCAGTGTCCCCGCGAGGCGCGTCAGCCCGCCACCGGTGAGCGCCCCGCGCAGCGCGAGCGGACGCCCGCCCACCCTGAGCTCGAGTTCGAGCTCGACGGTCGTCGGCGTGGCCGGCGCGGCATCCTCCGCCTTGCTCACCCCGCGGCTCCGCGGCAAGGCGGTCGGATCGCTCTCATCCGGCAGCTGCCGGCGTGTCGGCGGTGTCCGCGCCCTTGTCGCCCCCTTCTCCAGCAGCCGGTTCGGGAGGCGGCTTCACCGCCTCGGCCTCCGTCTCTCCGGAAGGAAGGGACTGCACTGCGGACACGGCCTTCCAGTAGGTTTCCAGCTCCTCCCGGCAGGCTTCAGGGCATTTCAACACGCGCAGGGACACGCCCTCGATGTCGAACAGTTCCCCCAACTCGGGGCTGTTGGTCAGCGAGGCGATGAGACCGCCCTTGTCCGCGTCGGAACACTTCAGGGCAATACTCAGCAGCATCGGTCCGCTGTCGCGGTAATAGAAGGCGGTGCAGTCGAGTTCCAGCGTCTTCATCGTGTTGGCCAAGGGAGCGGGAACCGTCACGTTCTGCGTACCGAGGTACTTCTCTAGACGATCGAACTTGATCTCCAGCGGATGGGTGAGACAGACCGAGGTCCCACCCCCTTGCTCAGTACCCGCTTCTCCAGGGTTGTCGATGAGCAGGCTGGCGGGGTGACCGTCCGTCTCGAGGTCGACGCTGACACTGACATGCGTCTTCCCATCCGCGCCCGCATGGGGCGAAAACAAGCCTTCGCCGATGCCGATCGCGGGCACGGCGGGCTCGGCAGGGGCAGGGACTTGCGGATCGCTTTGCGCCTTGGTCTTGGGCATGACGAGAACTCCTTACGGAATGCGGGGGTGGAAAAGCTGGCGTTGCGCGCGACGACAATCCCGTGTGGAAGGCCGCGGCTTTCATTCAACATAGACGCCCCGGCCCGGGGCTTCCAGTCGAGCATTCGTCTTCCATGGCACGCGGTGCTTGCCCACGCTCAAAGACTGTATAAAATATCAGTCTACAATGAAGGCATGCATGAACACCGACCAGCTACCCCTGTTTGCAGCGCAGGCCTCGCACCCGGCGTGCGCATCGGCGCCCGAGCGCCGGGTGCGCAGAGCACGGGCGGCATCACGCGCCGACGCGGCCGCTCCGGCGCCGTCCGACGCCTCGCCTCTCGCCGCATCCACGGCGCCCCCCGACGTCGTACCCTCGTCGTGCGGGGTCACCACCTCCGCCAGCGCGGTCACTGCTCCGGCTGCGAAGCCGTCGCCCATGTCCATCGCGCTCGAGCTCCCGCTCGAAGCGCCCGATCCCACCCCCGCTCTCCCCCTTCCCATACCGACCATGGCCGACTCTGCCCACAACGAACGCCAAGCCCCGTCCTCGCCACCGCAGGCCGACGCGGTCGCCATCCGCACCGACCGCCTGTGGCAGCTCGACGGCTGGACCGCACGCGTGATCAAGAACGAGGACGACGACGGCTGGGCGGTCGAGATGTTCCAGGACGGCGAGGCCGAGCCGGCGCTGGTGGGCCCATGGACCATGGGGCGCGACAAGAAGAATCCCAAGCCGCTCGACCCGGCCGCCTTCAACACCCTTGTCAAGACCGCCAGCGAGGTCCTGCAGCGCCACCGCCAGCAGGCGCACGCGATGCTGCACAAGCGCCTGACGGTGTTCGCCCTCAACGCGCAGTGGGAGGTGCGCCTCGACATCACCCCGGACGAATACGAACCCTACGCCACCCTGAGCGCGCTCGACGAGGCCGGCGACGAGGTCGGGCAGGTACGCGTGCCACCCGACTTCCGCCTGAGCGTGGCGAGCGCCACAACCTGGATCAGCAGCGGCTTCGCCCGCCCGCAGCAGCCCTCGGGCGGCTTCGAAGGCTGGAGCGAGTAGCCGGGCAAGACCCCAACGGGGCCCGCCGCGACCGCATCATCACACCCGCTGCGCATCGAGGCACCTGCAGGCGCGACGCAAGTCGCGATCGCAGCGCGCGGATCCCGCGCCGCGCATGGACAAGCGCAGCCCTCGCGCCCACCGTCCCTATCGCGCCCGACGCCACCATACCCACGCGTACACCGCCACATTGACGAGCACGACGAAGCCGGCGAGCGCGAACTGCAGCTCGCGAGTGAGTCCGGCGGGATAGATCAGCGCGAGAAGATAGTGCTCGATGAAGCCGCCCGGGTAGCCGGACTGGCCGGCCTGCACACGCAGGCGATTCTCGAGCGGGGTCAGCGGGCAGATGCCGCCACTGATTTCGATGAGCGCTGCCCACGCGACCGCGGGCAGGTGCAGCAGCGCCACCCTGCCCCAGCGCAATGCGAGCAGGCCGCCGAACAGGGCGAACAGGATGAAGCCCAGATGCAGCACCAGCACCGCATCGGCAGCCACGCGGTAGACCATGGCGAAGCAAGGATTTGCGCAGGCGTCGCCGCGCGGACGGACGCGCCGTCCGCGCGGCGACCGTTTTCAGTCAACGATCGTCTGCGCCTCGCCTTCGCGGCGGGTGTCGATGACGCCGATGCGATAGACGGTTTCGCCCGCAGCGGCGAGCTTCGCCTCGGCAGCGTCGGCGTCGGCCGCCGACACGATCACCACCATGCCGATGCCGCAGTTGAACACGCGGTACATCTCGTCCTGAGCAACGCCACCGGCCAGTTGCAGCCAGCGGAACATCTGCGGCAGCGCCCAGGTGTCGCCGTCGATGCGCGCGGTCAGCTCATCGCGCAGGATGCGCGGCACGTTCTCGGTGATGCCGCCGCCGGTGATGTGGGCCATGCCCTTGACCACGCCGGGCATCTCGCGCATGAGCTCGAGCATGGGCTTGACGTAGATGCGGGTGGGCTCCATGACCACGTCGCGGAACGCACGGCCGTGGAAGGGTGCCGACATGTCGGTACCCGCGCGCTCGACGATCTTGCGGATCAGCGAGTAGCCATTGGAGTGCGCGCCGCTCGAAGCCAGGCCGAGTACCACGTCGCCGGGGACGATGCGGCTGCCGTCGATGATGTCGGCCTTCTCGACCACGCCGACCGCGAAGCCGGCGAGGTCGTATTCGCCTTCGGGGTACATGCCGGGCATCTCGGCGGTCTCGCCACCGATCAGCGCGCAGCCGGCGAGTTCGCAGCCACGGGCAATGCCCTGGACCACGTCGGCGGCGGTGTCGACGTCGAGCTTGCCGCAGGCGAAGTAGTCGAGGAAGAACAACGGCTCGGCGCCCTGCACCAGGATGTCGTTAACGCTCATCGCCACCAGGTCCTGGCCGACGGTGTCGTGCTTGTTCAGCTGGAAGGCGAGCTTGAGCTTGGTGCCCACACCGTCGGTGCCCGAGACCAGCACCGGCTCCTTGTACTTCTTGGACAGCTCGAAGAGCGCGCCGAAGCCGCCGATGCCGCCCAGCACCTCGGGGCGCATGGTGCGCCTGGCGAAGGGCTTGATGCGCTCGACCAGCGCATCGCCGGCTTCGATATCCACACCCGCGTCGCGGTAGGAAAGGGAGGGCTGGGGGTCCAGCGGTTCGGGATGGTGGTCGCTCAAGATCGTTCCTCTGGGCTCGCAGTAAACCTGGCGTGGCCGCTCGCCCAGGGACCGAGCTTGAGGCCGCAACGCCAAGTGGCTACATTTACGTGTTCCGCGGGCGATGTGCGCCCGCACCAAATAGGCGAGTTTACTTGAAATGAAGCCGACCCGCGTCGATCGCCTGCAAACCCTCGTATGGGCCGCAACCGGTGCTGCGCTCCTCGCACTGCTCTGGCTGCTCGGTCCCATCCTGACGCCCTTCGTGGTCGGCGCGGTGTTCGCCTACATCTGCGATCCGGCGGTGAACTGGATGGTTGCGCGCCGTGTGCCGCGGGCACTGGCGGTGCTGCTGGTGATCTGCGCCCTCGGCCTGATGCTGGTCGCGCTCGCGCTGATCCTGGTGCCGATGGTGTATCGCGAAGGCGTGCTACTCGTGCGCCGGCTGCCCGAGCTGGTGCAGATGTTCAACCTCAGCGTCGCACCGCTGCTCGAGGCCCGCCTCGGCGTGGACGTCAAGCTCAATGCCGAGCAGTTCCAGCAACTGATCGCGGAAAACTGGACCAGCGCGCAGGAACTCGTGCCAATCGTGCTCTCGCACCTCACCACCGGCGGCATGGCGGTGCTCGGCTTCCTCGCCAACGTGGTGCTGATCCCGCTGGTGATGTTCTACCTGCTGCAGGAGTGGCCGCGCGTCCTCGACGAGCTCGAGCGCATCGTGCCGCGTCCCTGGGTCGACGGCACCAAGCGCGTCCTCGGCGACATCGACTCGGTGATGTCGGAGTTCCTGCGCGGCCAGCTCTCGGTCATGATGCTGCTCGCGGTGTTCTACAGCGCCGGGCTGTGGCTGGCCGGGCTCAACTTCTGGCTGCCGGTGGGCGTGCTGACGGGCCTGCTGGTCTTCATTCCCTACATCGGTTTCGGCGGCGGACTGGTGCTGGCCATCGTCGCCGCGCTGCTGCAGGCACAGGGCTGGCCGCCGCTGGTCGGCGTGGCGGTGGTGTATGTGCTCGGCCAGGTGGTGGAAAGCTTCCTGCTCACGCCCTACCTGGTCGGCGAACGCATCGGCCTGCATCCGCTGGCGGTGATCTTCGTGCTGATGGCCTTCGGCCACCTCTTCGGCTTCGTCGGCGTGCTGGTCGCGCTGCCGGTGAGCGCCGCGCTCCTGGTGGGGCTGCGCGAAGTACGCGCGGCCTGGCTCGGCAGCCCGGTCTATCAGGGCACGCAGGCACACGCTCCGATCGCAAGCGAGTACGAGCACCCGTGAAGCAGCTCGTCCTCGACATCCGCCCCGACGCACCGCCCACGCTCGAGAACTTCGTCGCCGGGGCCAACGCCGAACTGCTTGCCACCGTGTCGCTGCTCGTGACGCCGGCGACCGCGGCGCAGCTTCCGGCGCGCCACATCTACCTGTGGGGCGCGCCTGGCAGCGGCCGCAGCCACCTGCTGCGTGCCGCCGCCGACGCCGCACGCGCCACCGGTCGACCGGCTCACCTGCTCGGCGCCGAAGCCGTCGAGGACAACCTCCCCGAAACCACCGGCGCCCTGCTCGCGATCGACGATGTCGACCAGCTCGCGCCCGCCGCGCAGATCGCGCTCTTCAACGCTTTCAACCGCGCGCGCGGCAACGGCCAGTCGCTGCTGCTCTCCGGCCCCGCGGCGCCGCTCGGCCTCGCTGTACGCGAGGACCTGCGCACCCGCATCGGCCAGAGCCTGATCTTCCAGGTGCAGCCGCTCGACGATGCGGCGCGCACCGGGATCCTCACCACCCTGGCCGCACGCCGCGGCCTGCGCCTGGCCGACGAGGTGGTCGACTTCCTGCTGCGCCACGGCCGGCGCGATCTCGCCAGCCTGCTCGCAGTGCTCGACGCGCTCGACCGCGCCTCGCTCGAGCGCAAGCGCCCGATCACCCTGCCGCTGCTGCGCGAGATGATCCAGCAAGGCCTCGAAATCTGACCCGTCGCTGCGCCAACGCCCTGCCGGCGCGCGACCTTCATCCCGACACCCCAACGAATCCCCCGGAGCCTGACCGTGAATCTCGTCCTCTTCGACCTCGACAACACCCTGCTCGCCGGCGACTCCGACTTTGCCTGGGCGCAGTTCCTGATTGGCAAGGGCGTACTCGACCGCGAGGTGCAGGAAGCGAAGAACATCGAGTTCTACGAGCACTACAAGGCCGGCACCCTCGACATCTTCGCGTTCCTCGATTTCCAGCTCGCCCCGCTGGCGCGCCATCCGCGCGTGCAACTGGACGCCTGGCACAGCGAGTTCATGGCGCAATCGATCCGCCCGATGATCACGGCGAAATCACGCACGCTGGTGCGCGAGCATCTCGACAGTGGCGCCCTGGTCGCAGTGGTCACCGCCACCAACGCCTTCGTCACCGGCCCGATCGTCCGCGAGCTCGGCATTCCGCACCTGGTCGCCACCGTGCCTGCGCAAGAGAACGGCGTCTTCACAGGCAAGCCACGCGGCATGCCGGCCTTCAAGGCGGGCAAGATCGAGCGCGTCGACGCCTGGCTGGAATCGCTCGGCCTTTACATGGGCAACTTCGAACACAGCTGGTTCTACAGTGATTCGCACAACGACCTGCCGCTGATGCAGCGCGTGACCGACCCGGTGGCGGTCGACCCCGACGACACCCTGCGCGCCCACGCCGAGGCTCAAGGCTGGGCGGTCATTTCGCTGCGCTGAGCGCGCGGCGCGCGCGTGCCGGGGCCCGCCCCTGTGATCTCCCGCGCACGCGGTGCGCGCCACCTCTCACTCGAGCGGTCGTACCCATCTCGCCACGAAGAGGGCATCTGACCCGCATGCCGCGACCGCGGGTCGCGCTCACCAGTGCGGCGGAATCTCGTCCTCCGGGCGCAGCGGGTTGCCGGGCTGGAGGGTTCTGATCTGCTGGGCGAGCTGACGGACATGCTCGCGCAGCAGGTCGAGCTCCTGCTGCTGGCGCCAGACCGTACGGTTGAGTTCGTCGAGCAGGTCCTCGGCGGCCATCAGCTTGGTTTCCAGCGTGACGATGCGCGCGTCCATGGCGGGGGTCCTGGTTCGTTGCGGGCCCGCATTCTAGCCGGCGCGCGCGTCGTCCAGGCGCGGCAGCGCCCAGCTCACGTGCTCGCGCACCACCGCGTCATCGTCGTCCACGCGTGCCTGCAGCGCCGCGCGCGCCGCCGGCGTGGCCGGCCCGTTGCCGAGCGCCACCGCGATATTACGCAGCCAGCGCGCGTAGCCGATGCGGTGGATCGGGCTGCCGGCGGTGCGTGTGGCGAACTCGGCGGGAGTCCAGGCGAAGAGCTCCGCCAGACGCGCGCTGTCGAGCCCGTGCCGAGGCGCGAAGTCCGGCTCGGGGGTGAGTTGCGCGAAGCGGTTCCACGGGCACACGAGCTGGCAGTCGTCACAGCCGTAGATGCGGTTGCCGAGCAGCGGGCGCAGCTCGAGCGGGAGCGGCCCCTGCAGCTCGATCGTCAGATAGGAGATGCAGCGCCGCGCATCCACCGTGTAGGGCGCAACGATCGCGCCGGTCGGACAGGCGTCGATGCATGCGCTGCAGCGACCGCAGTGCGGCTCGAGCGCCTCATCGACCGGCAGCGGCAGGTCGGTGAGGATCTCGCCGAGAAAGAACCACGAGCCCACCGCGCGGTGGAGCAACAGCGTGTGCTTGCCGCGCCAGCCCAGGCCCTTGCGGCTGGCGTGCTCGACTTCCAGGATCGGCGCCGAATCGGTGAACACCCGGTACTGGTGCGGCACCGCGGCGCTGATGCGCTCGGCGAGCTTCTGCAGCCGGTTGCGCACCACCTTGTGGTAGTCGCGTCCGAGCGCATAGCGCGAAACGTAGGCGCGCTCGGGGTCGGCGAGCACTTCCGCGGCCGGGGCGGCGTCCGGCCAGTAGCCCATGCGTGCGCTGATCACGCGCAGCGTGCCGGGCAAGAGTTCGTCGGCGCGCGCACGCTTCATGCCATGGCGCGCCATATAATCCATTTCCCCGTGGAAACCGGCGGCGAGCCAGTCTGCAAGTTCCGGCTCGGCGGAAGAAAGATCGATTCCGCCCACGCCGAGCGCGTCGAACCCGAGTTCGCGCCCCCACTGTCTGATCCGCGCAACAAGCGCCGCGCCGTCGAAGGCCGTGCCGTCCGCCGCCGACACGGAGGGCGCCGGCCTTTTTGTTTCCATTTGTCAGAGGTCCCGATGATCGAGTCGATTCAAGCCGCCGATGATAGCGGCGCCCGCGTGCAGGCGCACTTGCCCGACGAAGCGGCCACCATCGCGCTCGGTGCCGCGCTGGCGCGCCTGCTGGCCCCCGGGCTGCAGATCTGGCTGCAGGGCAACCTCGGCACCGGCAAGACCACCCTCACCCGCGGCCTGCTGCGGGAGCTTGGCCACGAGGGCAAGGTCAAGAGTCCGACCTACACCTTGATTGAACCTTACGTCGTTTCTAGATTAGACTTATATCACTTTGATTTTTATCGCTTCACTTCGCCCGACGAATACCTCGACGCGGGACTTGACGAATACTTCGCCGGCGAGGGCGTCTGCATCGTGGAATGGCCGGACAAGGCCTCACCCCACCTGCCCCCTCCCGACATCGAAATCGTCCTGCAAGCTGGCGTTGGCGGGCGCGATGTGGCGATCAGCGCAAACACGGAAGCGGGGCGAACATGCGTGATCGGACTGGTGAAAGTTTTGCGGGGCGCGGACCCGGCGCCCGGGACGAGCTGAATATTGAAGCCGGCAGCGGCCTTGCAGCCGTGGCGGGCGACTTCGCGGCGGGCCGCATCGATCGGCGCCGCGTGCTCAAATTCGCCGGCGCCGCGCTCGCCCTGCTGGTGAGTCCGGCCGGCCGTGCAGCATCGGCCAGCCTGCTTGCGGTGCGCGTGTGGCCCTCGCCCGAGTACACCCGGATCACCCTCGAAGGCACGTCGCAACTGCGCCACAGCCACATGGTGGTAGAGGACCCTCATCGCCTCGTCGTGGACCTCGAAGGCGTGCAGATCGACAGCGTGCTGCAGTCGCTGCCCTCGAAGGTGCTCGACTCCGACCCCTACATCCGCCTGATCCGCGCCGGCCAGAACCGGCCGGGCGTGGTGCGCGTGGTCGTGGAGCTCAAGACCGCGGTCAATGCGCAGGTGTTCACCCTCGATCCGGTCGGCAACTACGGTCACCGCCTGGTGCTCGACCTGCACCCGACCGCGGAACACGACCCGCTGATGGCGCTGATCATGAAGGATTCGCCCATGGACGCCGCGATCGGTGACGCCGGCGGCGACACCACCGCTGTCGCGCGCAGCGAGCCCAGCCGGCCGGTGCAGCGCGAGCAGCGCAACGCACCTGCGGTCAACCGCCTCTACACCGTGGTGCTCGACGCCGGTCATGGCGGCGAGGACCCCGGCGCGGTCGGCCACGGCGGGAGCTACGAGAAGAACGTGACGCTGTCGATTGCGCACCGTCTCAAGCGCAAGATCGACGCCGAGCCGGGCCTGCGCGCAGTGCTCACCCGCGACGGCGATTACTTCGTGCCGCTGCATCAGCGTGTGGCACGTGCGCGCCGCGTGCGTGCCGACCTCTTCGTGTCGATCCACGCCGACGCCTTCGTGCGCCCCGAGGCCAATGGCAGCTCGGTGTATGTGCTGTCCGAACGTGGCGCATCCAGTTCCGCTGCGCGCTGGCTGGCGCAGAAAGAAAACGATGCCGACCTCGTGGGTGGCGTCAACCTCGCCCGCCAGGACGGCCACATCGCCCGCACCCTGCTCGACCTGTCGCAGACGGCGACGATCAACGACAGCTTCAAGCTCGGCCGCGCGATGCTCGGTGAGCTCGGCTCCATCAACCGTCTGCACAAGCCAGAGGTCGAGCAGGCCGGCTTCGCGGTTCTGCGCGCCCCCGACATCCCGTCGGTACTGGTCGAGACCGCCTTCATCAGCAACCCGCAGGAAGAGCGCCGCCTGAACGACGAGGCCTACCAGGACAAGATGGCCACCGCGTTGATGCGCGGCATCCGACGCTACTTCCAGGAGCACGCCCCGGCCGCACCGACCCGCGTGGCGCGCCTCGACTGAGCGCCTGTTCGCGCCTTCCGGCGCTCCTACGAAAACCGCAGCGGCTCCGAAGCCCCCTGCAGGAGCGGCGGAAGCCGCGAACTGCGCGAACCACCACGGCTTCGATGCTCCTGTAGGAGCGGCGGAAGCCGCGAACGCCGGGCGCCATTTGCGCCTGCCGGCGCTCCTGCGCAACCAGCGCGCTTCCACAGCCCCCTGCAGGAGCGGCGGAAACCGCAAACACGGCGGTCCGGCACTCGACGCGCGTACCGCCCCCCCCGCCTACGCCTCCAGCTCCGCCCCCAGGGCCCGCAGCCGCAGCCTTTGCCGCTATAATTGCGGCTTTTTCAGGCGCTCATGCAGGTTCACCGCGGGATCCCCGAGCAGGCCGACACGGCGGCGGTGCTGACCATCGGCAACTTCGATGGCGTGCATCTTGGCCATCAGGCGCTGCTTTCGCTGCTGACCGACAAGGCCCGCGAACTCGGTCTGCCGGCGGTCGTGCTCACCTTCGAGCCGCACCCGCGCGAATATTTCAGCCCCGCCGACGCCCCGGCGCGGCTTGCCTCACTGCGCGAGAAGCTCCTGCTGCTGGCCACCGCCGGTGTCGACCGCTGCCACATCTGCCGCTTCGACGCCCGCCTCGCCGCCCAGTCCGCGGCGAGCTTCATCGACGACACCCTGGTGCGCGGCCTCGGCGTGCGGCATCTCTACATCGGTGACGATTTCCGCTTCGGCGCGCGCCGCCAGGGCAATTTCGCCATGTTGCAGGAAGCCGGCGCACGCCACGGTTTCGGTGTCGAGTCGATGCCGACGCTGGCGGTCGCGGGTGAGCGCGTGTCGAGTTCTGCGGTACGCGCGGCGCTTGCCGAGGGCGACCTCGCCCATGCCGCCCGCCTGCTCGGCCGCCCCTACAGCATCGCCGGCCGCGTCGCCCATGGCGACAAGCTCGGCCGCCAGCTCGGCTTCCCGACCGCGAACATCCAGATGAAACATCGCCGCCCGGCACTATCAGGCGTGTATGTGGTGAGCGTCGAAGGGCTCGCAGCCGGCACCGTCACCGGCGTGGCCAACATCGGCCTGCGCCCGACCGCGACCGAGAACGGCCGTGCCCGCCTCGAGGTCCACCTCTTCGACTGGACGCAGGACTGCTATGGCGCGCACATCCGCGTCCATTTCCTGCACCGGCTGCGCCCGGAGCACAAGTTCCCCTCGCTCGACGCCTTGCGCGCGCAGATCGCGCTCGATGCGCAGGCTGCCCGCCAGTGGCTCGCCGCGCATCCCGCACACGCCTGAAGGCCCATCGAACCCCGACGATCCAACCGACATCCGCTTCCGCCATGGCCGACTACCGCAAGACGCTCAACCTGCCCGACACCCCCTTCCCGATGCGCGGCGACCTGCCCAGGCGCGAGCCGAACTGGATCGCCGACTGGCAGCAGAAGAAGCTCTACCAGCGCATCCGAAAGGCCAGCGCCGGCCGGCCCAAGTTCGTGCTCCACGACGGCCCGCCATACGCCAACGGCAGCCTGCACATCGGCCACGCGCTGAACAAGATCCTCAAGGACATCATCGTGCGCTCGAAGACGCTCGCCGGCTTCGACGCGCCCTATGTGCCGGGCTGGGACTGCCACGGCCTGCCGATCGAGCACAAGGTCGAGGTCACCCACGGCAAGAACCTGCCCGCGGACAAGGTGCGCGCGCTGTGCCGCGCCTACGCCGCCGAGCAGATCGAGATCCAGAAGGCCGACTTCATCCGCCTCGGCGTGCTCGGCGACTGGGAAAACCCCTACCGCACGATGGACTTCGCCAACGAGGCCAACGAGATCCGCGCGCTCGCCGAGATGACGAAGAACGGCTACGTGTTCAAGGGTCTGAAGCCGGTGAACTGGTGCTTCGACTGCGGCTCGGCGCTGGCCGAGGCCGAGGTCGAATACGCTGACAAAGCTTCGCCGACGATCGACGTCGCGTTTCCGGTATCCGCCGGGCATTCGGACAAGCTTGCCGCCGCCTTCGGCCTGGCGAAGCTCGACAAGCCCGCCGCCGCGGTGATCTGGACCACCACCCCGTGGACCATCCCCGCCAACCAGGCGCTCAACGCCCACCCCGAGTTCGACTATGCGCTCGTGGACGTGGGCGATCGCCTGCTCGTGCTCGCCAGGGAACTCGTCGAATCCGCGCTGCAGCGCTATGAGCTCGAAGGCACGATCGTCGCCACCGCCAAGGGCGCGGCGCTCGAGCGCATCGAGTTCCGCCACCCCTTCTTCGATCGCGTGTCGCCGGTGTACCTGGCCGAATACGTCGGCATCGACGCCGGCACCGGCATCGTGCACTCGTCGCCCGCGCACGGCGTGGACGACTTCAACGCCTGGCACGCCTACGGCCGCAGCAACGACGAGATCCTGTCGCTGGTGATGGGCGGCGGCCAGTATGTGTCCGACCTGCCCTTCTTCGGCGGTATGAACATCTGGAAGGCCAACCCGGCCATCGTCGATAAGCTCGCCGAGGTCGGCGCCCTGCTCTCGCACGGCAAGATCACCCACAGCTACATGCACTGCTGGCGCCACAAGACCCCGCTGGTGTATCGCGCCACCGCGCAGTGGTTCGTCGGCATGGACCGCAACGCTGCCGACGGCTCCACGCTGCGCGAGCGCGCCCTGCGCGCCGTGGAAGCCACCAAGTTCTACCCGGGCTGGGGCCAGGCGCGCCTGCACGCGATGATCGCCAACCGCCCCGACTGGTGCATCTCGCGCCAGCGCAACTGGGGCGTGCCGATTCCCTTCTTCCTGCACAAAGAGACCGGCGAGCTGCATCCGCGCACCGTCGAGCTGATGGAAGCGGTCGCGCTGCGCGTGGAGAAGGAAGGCATCGAGGCCTGGTTCAAGCTCGACGCTTCTGATCTGCTCGGCGCCGAAGCCACCCAGTACGACAAGATCAGCGACACGCTCGACGTCTGGTTCGACTCCGGCACCACGCACAAGCACGTACTGCGCGGCTCGCATAACGACGGCCACCCCGAAGGCCCGCGCGCCGACATGTACCTGGAAGGCTCGGATCAGCACCGCGGCTGGTTCCATTCCTCGCTCTTGACCGGCTGCGCGATCGACGGCCACGCCCCCTACCGCAGCCTGCTCACCCACGGCTTCGCGGTCGACGGCGCCGGGCGCAAGATGAGCAAGTCGCTTGGCAACGTCGTAGTGCCGCAGGAGGTCACCGGCAAGCTCGGCGCCGAGATCCTGCGCCTGTGGGTGGCGTCGACCGACTACTCGGGCGAGCTGTCGATCTCCAAGGAGATCCTCGACCGCGTGGTCGAGGTCTATCGCCGTGTGCGCAACACCCTGCGCTTCCTGCTCGCCAACACCGCCGACTTCGACATCGCCAAGGACGCGGTGCCGCTCGAGCAGTGGATGGACATCGACCGCTACGCGCTCGCCTTCACCCGCCAGCTCGCGCAGCAGGCCGAAGGCGACTACGCGAAGATGGAGTTCCACCGCATCGTGCAGGCGCTGCAGGTGTTCTGCGCCGAAGACCTCGGCGCGTTCTACCTCGACATCCTCAAGGACCGCCTGTACACCACCGCCGAAGGCAGCCTGCCGCGCCGCGCCGCACAGACCGCGCTGTGGCACATCACGCAGACGCTGCTGAAGCTGATGGCGCCGATCCTGTCCTTCACCGCCGAGGAGGCCTGGGCCATCCTCAACCCGGCCAGGGCTGGCGAGGAGCCCGACAGCGTGATGCTGCACACCTTCCACGCGCTGCCTGCGCAGGAAGGCGAAGCCGGGCTGACCGCGCGCTGGGAAACCATCCGCGCGGTGCGCGCCGAGGGCCTCAAGGTGATCGAGGCGCTGCGCACCGAAGGCAAGGTCGGCGCCTCGCTGCAGGCCGGGCTGAGCCTGGCGCTGACCGCCGACAAGTTCGCCGCGCTGGCGAGCCTCGGCGACGACCTGCGCTTCGTCACCATGACCTCGACCGCCACCCTGGCCGCGGTTGTCGCCGCAGAAGACGAGCGCATCGTCGCCACCCCGAGCGCAGCGCAGAAGTGCGAGCGCTGCTGGCACTATGTCGATTCGGTCGGCCGCCACGCCGATCACCCGACGCTATGCGGGCGCTGCGTGAGCAACCTGTTCGGCGACGGCGAAACCCGTGCCCATGCCTGACACGACCGCGACGATGACGATGCCCGCTTCGCGCAGCGCGCTGACGCTGATGCTGCCCTGGCTGATCCTGGCCGTGGTGGTGGCTCTGCTCGACCAGCTCACCAAGCAGATGGTGATGGCCAGGCTGCAACTCGGCGAGATGATCCCGGTCACCGGCTTCTTCGACCTGGTGCTGGTGTTCAATACCGGCGCCGCGTTCAGCTTCCTCGCCGAGCACGGCGGCTGGCAGCGCTGGTTCTTCACCGTGCTGGCGGTGGCGATCAGCGCCTGGCTGCTCACGCTGATGCACCACCACCGCCATGAGAAGCTGCTGCCAGCCGCCTTCGCGCTGATCATCGGCGGCGCGCTCGGCAATGTTTACGACCGTATCATGCATGGCGCGGTGGTCGATTTCCTGCATTTCCACTACGCCGGCTGGAGCTGGCCGGCGTTCAACCTGGCCGACTCGGCCATCACCGTCGGCGTCGTGATCATGCTGTGGGGCCAGATCTTCCACCACGGCGACCACGACCAGACCCGACCGGGAGCACACTCTTGAGCCAGACCATCCAGGCCAACAGCCTCGTCACCCTGCACTACCGCATCTCGCTACCCAATGGCCAGCCGCTGATCAGCACCTTCGCCGCCACCCCCGCCACGTTGCAGCTGGGCGCTGGCGAGATGCTGCCGGCGATGGAGAAGCTTCTGGTCGGCCTCATCCCCGGCACGCACCACATCTTCGAGCTCGAACCCGAGAATGCCTTCGGCCCCTACCGTGACGAGCTCGTCGAACGCGTCAAGCGCGAGCACATGCCCGATGAGGAGATCGAAGCGATGAGCATCATGGAATTCACCGCGCCCGATGGCGCGCGCTACTCCGGGCTGGTGCGCGAGATCGACGCGCAGTCGGCGCTGATCGACTTCAACCATCCGCTCGCCGGCAAGCACATCAACTTCGAAGTGCAGGTGATCGGCGTCCTGTAAGCCCCCGACTGCGAGACAAGCCCATGAGCGACAAGGAAATCCTGCTGGCCAACCCGCGCGGCTTCTGTGCCGGCGTCGAGCGCGCGATCGAGATCGTCGAGCGCGCGCTGCAGCGCTTCGGCGCACCGATCTACGTGCGCCACGAAGTCGTGCATAACAAGTTCGTCGTCGACGACCTGCGCAACAAGGGCGCGATCTTCGTGGACGAGCTCGACGAGGTGCCGGCCGGCAATACGGTGATCTTCTCCGCCCACGGCGTCTCGCTCGCGGTGCGCGAGGAAGCGGAGCGCCGCGGCCTGCGCGTTTTCGATGCGACCTGCCCGCTGGTCACCAAGGTGCATCTCGAGGTGTCGCGGATGCGCGAGCAGGGCCGCGAGATCGTGATGATCGGCCACAAGGGTCACCCCGAGGTCGAAGGCACCATGGGCCAGGCCGACAGCGGGATCCATCTCGTCGAGACACCAGCCGACGTCGCCACGCTTCAGGTGGCCGATCAGGACAAGCTCGCCTACGTGACCCAGACCACGCTGTCGGTCGATGACGCGGCAGCGATCGTCGAAGCCTTGCGCGCACGCTTTCCGAACATCGTCGGCCCCAAGAAGGATGACATCTGCTACGCGACGCAGAATCGCCAGGACGCGGTGAAGCTCATGATCCCGCATGCCGATGTGGTGTTCGTGGTCGGCTCGAAGAACAGCTCCAACTCGAACCGTCTGCGTGAAGTGGCCGAATTGCGCGGCGTACCGGCCTATCTCGTCGACAACGCCGCCGGCATCGACCCCGCCTGGGTCGAGGGCAAGCGCCGCGTCGGCGTCACCGCCGGCGCATCGGCGCCGGAAGTGCTGGTCGAAGAGGTGATCTCGCGCCTGAAGCAGCTCAGCGGCGGCTCGGTGCGCAACCTGGATGGCGTCCCGGAACGGGTTACCTTCCCGCTGCCGAAAGAACTGCAGGACGCGCGTTGAGACACGCGCGCGCTGGATGAACGATTCGCGGCGGCGGCCGCTCCTGCATGCGCCCATTCACATCGGATTCGCGGCGGCCGCCGCTCCTATCTGCGCCATTCGCATCGGATTCGCGGCGGCTGCCGCTCCTACCTGCGCCCATTCACATCGGATTCGCGGCGGCCGCCGCTCCTATCTGCGCCCATTCACATCGGGGCGGTTCGCGTAGGAGCGCCGGAAGGCGCGAACACAGCGCTTCGCTTCACCCGCCGATGTACGGCTCCATGATGCGCCGGTAGAACTCGTGGAAGTGCTGCATGCCGTCCTCGAACGGCGACTGATACGGCCCGACCTCGTTGCGCCCTTCCTTGAGCAGCGCCAGCCGGCCGCGGTCCATGCGCTCGCCGATGTCGTCGTCCTCGATCGCCGTCTCCATGTAGGCCGCCTGCTCCGCCTCAACGAATTCCCGCTCGAACTCGACGATGTCTTCGGGGTAGTAGAACTCGACCACGTTGGTCGTCTTGTTCACATCGGTCGGGATCAGCGTGCTCACCACCAGCACGTGCGGATACCACTCCACCATGATGTTCGGGTAGTAGGTCAGCCAGATCGCGCCGTGTGCGGGCTTGTTCTCGCCGTAGTACTCGGTCACCGCCTTGTGCCACCGCGCGTAGGTGGCCGAGCCGGGCCTGGCGAGCGAGGTGATGCCCACCTGCTGTACCGAATACCAGTCGCCGAACTGCCAGCTGAGATCGTCGCAAGTCACGAAGTTGCCCAGCCCGGGATGAAAGGGCCCGACGTGGTAATCCTCAAGATAGACCTCGATGAAGGTCTTCCAGTTGTAGTTGCACACGTGCACCTCGACCTTGTCGAGCTTGTAGCCCGAAAAATCGAGTTCGCCCGCCACCTTCAGCCCGGAAAGGTCGACGCCGGCCGAGCGCGGCCCCTTGAACAGCAGGCCGTTCCAGCGCTCGAGCGGGTCACGCTTGAGACCAAGGCAGGGCTTCTCGGCGAAATGCGGCGCGCCGATGAGCTCGCCGGCGCGGTCGTAGGTCCAGCGGTGCACTGGGCACACGACGTGCTCGGTCGTGCCGCTGCCCTGCAGCATGATCGCCTGGCGATGGCGGCAGACGTTCGACATCTGGTGCACGCCAGCCTCGGTGCGGAACAGCAGCTTCGAATGATCGAGCCATTCGAGCGAGCGATAATTGCCGACTTCAGGCACCATCAGCTCATGGCCGACGTACCCCGGGCCCGCATCGAAGAGGAGCTTCTTCTCCAGTTCGAAAACTTTATCGTCGAAGTACCACGAAACAGGCAGCTGCGACGCAGCCTGGGCCAGGCGAGCCTTGGAAGCGATGTCGGACATGCCCGAACCTCCTCTTGCGGACAAGAAATCCGGAAAAATAAGCGAGTTAGTGTAAGACAGACCCTGTTTGACCGCCATAGCTGCATTCGGTTATTTTCCCGCTTTTGCCGCGCCAGATATTCATCCATGCCAAAGTCGGCAACTCCCCCCAAGTCTTTCGAAGCAGCGGTCGCCGAACTCGAAGCGATCGTCCAGGAAATGGAGTCGGGCAACCTGCCACTCGAGGACGCACTGGCGCGCTACCAGCGCGGCATCGGACTGCTGCGGCATTGCCAGACCACGCTTGGCAATGCCGAACAGCGTGTGCGCATGCTCGAGCGCGACGGGCTGGTGGATCTCGCTCCGGAAACGGTTCCCAGCGACAACGAGGCAGGCGCATGAACGGCACGCACGATTACGCTTCCCAAACCCTTCCGTCGCTTTCCGACTGGATGGCGCACATCCAGCAGCGCACCGAGCGCGCACTCGCCGACGTGCTGCCCGACCCCACGATCGCCCCCGCGCGCCTGCACGAGGCGATGCGCTATGCGGTGCTCGGCGGCGGCAAGCGGGTGCGACCACTGCTCGCGCACGCCGCAGGTGAGCTCGCCGGCGCCTTGCCCGCCGACCTCGACCGCATCGCCTGCGCGGTCGAGCTGATCCACGCCTACTCGCTGGTGCATGACGACATGCCATGCATGGACGACGATGTGCTGCGCCGTGGCAAGCCGACGGTCCACGTGGAGTTCGACGAAGCGAGCGCCCTGCTCGCTGGCGACGCGCTGCAGACGCTCGCCTTCCAGGTGCTCGCCGAACGCCCGCTCGGTGCCGATTCCGCAAGCCAGCTCGCCATGGTGACGCAGCTCGCGATCGCCTCCGGATCACGCGGCATGGCTGGCGGCCAGGCGATCGATCTCGCCGCGGTCGGGTGCAAGCTCGGTCGCGAAGAGCTCGAGTTCATGCACGTGCACAAGACCGGCGCGCTGATCCGTGCCGCAGTGCTGCTGGGCGCGCGCGCCGGTGGCGCGCTCGGCGCAGATGAACTCGAGCGGCTCGACCACTACGCAAAGGTGGTCGGACTGCTTTTCCAGGTGGTGGACGACATCCTCGACGCCGAGGCCGACACTGCCACCCTCGGCAAGACCGCGGGCAAGGATGCCGACCACGACAAGCCGACCTACGTCAGCCTGCTCGGGCGGGCCGAAGCCAAGCGCCTCGCCGGCGCGATGCTGGACGACGCATGCCAGACGCTGCGCCCTCTCGGCGCCCGCGCGCTGCGCCTCGAACAGCTCGCCGACTACGTCGTGCACCGCACTTTCTGATCCTGCCGACCGACGGCACCGAAGAACAGACGCCCCCAAAAAAGCCGGACTCGCCATGGCCTCCTACCCAAACCTGGAACGCATCGGCTCACCTGCCGATGTGCGCACGCTCGATCGCCGTGATCTCGGCACCCTCGCTACCGAATTGCGTGCATTCCTGATCGAGTCCGTATCCAGGACCGGCGGCCACCTGTCGTCCAATCTCGGCACGGTCGAGCTGACCATCGCCCTGCATCACGTCTTCAACACCCCGCACGACCGTATCGTGTGGGACGTGGGCCACCAGACCTACGGCCACAAAATCCTCACCGGCCGCCGCGAGGCGATGGCGGGGCTGCGCCACTTCGGCGGCATTTCCGGCTTTCCGCGCCGCTGCGAGAGCGCCTACGACACCTTCGGCACCGCACATTCATCGACCTCGATCTCGGCGGCGCTCGGCATGGCGGTGGCTGCGCGCGCGCGCGGCGAGGACCGCCACGCGGTCGCGGTGATCGGCGACGGCGCGATGTCGGCCGGCATGGCCTTCGAGGCGCTCAACAACGCCGGCGACATGGAGGACATCAACCTGCTGGTGATCCTCAACGACAACGAGATGTCAATCTCGCCGCCGGTCGGCGCGCTCACCAAGATCCTCGCTCGCATGCTGTCGGGCTCGACCTACAACACCGCGCGCCGCGTCGGCGAGAAGGTGCTCGGCATGGCGCCGCCAGTCGCCGAACTGGCGCGCAAGGTCGAGGAGTACGCCAAGGGCATGATCAGTCCGGGCACGCTGTTCGAGGAGTTCGGCTTCCACTATTACGGCCCGATCGATGGCCACGACCTCGATGCGCTGATTCCCACGCTGCACAATCTCAAGCGCCTCAGGGGCCCGCAGTTCCTCCACGTGATCACCCGCAAGGGCCAGGGCTACAAGCTCGCCGAGGCCGATCCAGTGCTCTACCACGGCGTGTCGAAGTTCGATCACACCGCCGGCATCCAGACCGGCAAGAGCGGCGGCAAGCTCACCTACACCCAGGTCTTTGGCGACTGGCTGTGCGACATGGCGAAAGCCGACGCGCGCGTCGTCGGCATCACCCCCGCGATGCGCGAAGGCTCCGGCCTGGTGCGCTTCGCACAGGAATTCCCCGAGCGCTACTTCGATGTCGGCATCGCCGAGCAGCATGCGGTGACCTTCGCCGCAGGCCTCGCCTGCGAAGGCTTCGTGCCGGTGGTGGCGATCTACTCGACCTTCCTGCAGCGCGCCTACGACCAGCTGATCCACGACGTGGCGCTGCAGAATCTGCCGGTGGTGTTCGCGATCGACCGCGGCGGCCTGGTGGGCGCCGACGGCGCCACCCACCATGGCGCCTTCGATCTCTCCTACCTCACCTGCGTCCCCAACCTGGTGGTGATGGCGCCGTCCGACGAGGACGAGTGCCGCCAGATGCTCTACACCGCGGTCCAGCATCCCGGCCCGAGCGCAGTGCGCTACCCGCGCGGCAGCGGCGCCGGCATCCCCCCGCAGGCGCAGATGCGCGCCCTGCCGATCGGCAAGGGCGAAATGCTGCGCCGCGGCAAACGCATCGCCCTGCTCGCCTTCGGCAGCATGGTCGGTGTCGCGCGTGAGGTCGGCGAGGCACTCGACGCCAGCGTCGCCAACATGCGCTTCATCAAGCCGCTCGACGACGCCTTGGTCACCGAGCTCGCCGCCAGCCACGACCTGCTGGTCACGCTCGAGGAAAATGCCGTAATCGGCGGCGCCGGCGCGCAGGTCGCGCGCGTGGTCGACGGTCTCGCGGCGCGGCCGCGCGTGCTGCGCCTTGGGCTTCCCGACCACTTCATCGACCACGGCGACCAAGCGCAGCTGCTCGCCACGGCGGGGCTCGACAAGGACGGCATCCTTGCCAGCATCGAGCGCTCGCTCACCCTTTAAAAGTTGAGCATTTTTGTCGGGAAAGCTAAGATCGGGTCAAAAGTGCAACATGATTGCACTTTGCGGCCGACCATGTCGTTCCGACATCGGCCCGCGCCGCGCCGACAATCCAGCAGAGAACAGCCCATGAACGCCCCCACCGAGCTCGCCATCCCCGACGTGCAGCGCAGCGCCGACAGCCGCCAGATCGCGATCAACAAGGTCGGCATCAAGTCGATCCGCCACCCGGTAAAGGTCGCCGACAAGTCCGGCGGCGTGCAGCACACGGTGGCGACGTTCAACATGTATGTCGGCCTGCCCCACAACTTCAAGGGCACCCATATGTCGCGCTTCATCGAGATCCTCAACGGCAACGAGCGCGAGATCTCGGTGGAGAGTTTCGAGCCGATGCTGCGCGCGATGGTTGAGCGCCTCGAGGCCGAAACCGGCCACGTCGAGATGAGCTTCCCCTACTTCATCGCCAAGACCGCGCCCGTATCGGGGGTGAAGAGCCTGATGGACTACGAGGTGTGCTTCGTCGGCAGCATCCGTGAGGGCGGCGCTTACGAATTCACGATGAAGGTGGTGGTGCCGGTCACCAGCCTGTGCCCGTGCTCGAAGAAGATCTCCGACTATGGTGCCCACAACCAGCGCTCGCACGTCACCGTCACGGCGGTGCTCAACGATCACCTGTGGATCGAGGAGATGGTCCAGCTGGTCGAGGCCCAGGCCTCGTGCGAGGTCTTTGGCCTGCTCAAGCGCCCCGACGAGAAATGGGTCACCGAACGCGCCTATGACAACCCCAAGTTCGTCGAGGACATGGTGCGCGACGTCGCTGGCCAGCTGAACGGCGAGGCGCGCATCGACGCCTACGTGGTCGAATCCGAGAACTTCGAGTCGATCCACAACCACTCCGCCTATGCGCTGATCGAGCGCGACAAGCACAGCGGCGGCTGACGGCGCGGCACGTTCGACGCAGACTTCACCTTACCTCGTCGCGGCTGCGCTGCGCCCGCAGATGGCGGCACGCTGGCGAACGCGGTAAAATAAGCGTTCTCTTAAATACGGAAACGCACCATGTCCAAGTCCCACGTCCAGATCACCAATGACGTGTCTAAGGCGCTCTCCACGCTGCGCAAGGAGATCCCCGACACGATGCAGGGTTTCGGCGCGATGGCGAAGAGTTCGTTGCAGGACGGCGCCCTGTCCGAGTTGCACAAGGAACTGATCGCGCTCGCCATCGCTGTCACGCAACGCTGCGACGCCTGCATCGGCTTCCACATCAAGGCCCTGATCCGCCTCGGCGCCAGCCGTGCGCAAGTCATGGAGACGCTGGGCGTATGCACCTACATGGGCGGCGGCCCCGCGCTGATGTACGCCGCCGAAGCGGTGCGCGCCTACGAAGAAATGCTGGCGAAGAGTCCCTGACCGTCCGATGCGCTCGCGCGGTCGTGGTCCGCCGTACCGCCGCGTAAGCACGACGGAGAACAAGAAAAAATAAGGGTTCACATTTACGGCGGATTCACTATAATGCCGTCCTTCGAGCGGAGAGGTGGCAGAGTGGTCGAATGTACCTGACTCGAAATCAGGCGTAGGTGCGAGCCTACCGTGGGTTCGAATCCCACCCTCTCCGCCAAATAAAAGTTGAAGTCGCTGGATCTGCCGCTATAATCCGGCTCCTTCGCAGTGCAGCACAAAGCGCCCGTAGCTCATCTGGATAGAGTACCTGGCTACGAACCAGGGGGTAGGAGGTTCGAATCCTTCCGGGCGCGCCACACAAGCCTTCCGTCATCGGGCTCTAAACGATTTCGGCAACGCGCCCGTAGCTCATCTGGATAGAGTACCTGGCTACGAACCAGGGGGTAGGAGGTTCGAATCCTTCCGGGCGCGCCAGATTCAAGAAAAACGCCGACTTCTCTGGAAGTCGGCGTTTTTTTCGCCTGTCCGGTGGACGCTCGCGGCGAGGCGTCGAAGCTGCGCCGCGCCGTGTTCACGAACCGCAATCCGCCCTGCCCCGGCGCACCGGCTGCAGGAATCCGCAGACTCGCGCAATGACCGCCTGCGGACGCTCCCGGTGCGGTACATGGAAGGTGCCGGGGAGGATCTCGATCTGCGCCGGACCTGCGGAGAGGCCGCCGATGAGCTCCGGATGTATGGTCGTCCCGTATTCGTCATGAACGCCATGGAGGGCGAGGACGGGGCAGCGAACCTGTGGCAGCACCGACTTCAAGGACCAGGCCGCGAATCCCGGGTGCAGCCAGCTCTCGGTCCACGCATCAAGCACCCAGCGCGCCTTTTCACCGTGGTAGCGTTCCAGCCGCTTCAACTGCGAGCCGTCGGCAAACTGCCCCTTGGCCAGCACAATGCTGCTCAAGGTCAGATCCTCGGCAAACACCTGGGCCGACTCGGTGATCAGCGCATCGCAGTCAGGCGCGAACATGGCCGCACAATTGACCGCCATCCCCCCCCCCACGCTATGACCGAAGACCACGAAACGTTCCAGCCCGAGTTGCTCGCGCAACACCGGGAAGAAGTCGCGTGCCTCCCCGGCGACGAAATCCAGCGCCGGCAGTTGCGCACGTGCATCCGAGCGGCCGAAGCCAAGCCTGTCGTAGGCAATCACGCGGCGCCCGCTGGCCGCGCACAGCGCAGCCGGGAAATCCCTCCACAGTTCGACGCAGCCGAGCGAATCGTGGAAGAGGACGATGGCGCTGTCGCGCTCGACACGGCTGCTCCCGGTTGGGCCGGGCGTGCCCGGAGGCAGCCACTCACGCGCGAAGATGCGGCCTTGCGGGTGCACGACCCAAAGGTCGGAAGAAGCGATGTCGGAAGGCCGCCGTCGGGTCATGGGAGGTTCTCGGGTCCTGGGTGGATGGATCGTATCGTTGCGGCCTGGCGACCTTCGCACACGCAGCGATCGTGCGCGCTACCGGCACGTGAGCAAGCGCTGCGCGAGGGCTGAATCCGCACTGTGCCGGATTGCAAGGCGCATTCTTTTCGTCATTGACGTTAACGTCAATGACGAAAAGAGTGATTGAAGCCTCCGAACCTTCGCATGATCCAGTGCGATACGCCCCTCCCCGGCGACCACGGCTACTGCGGAGGCGCGCTAGCTCGGTTAAGCTGACGAAATTGAAGCCCTCCCTACCTCGGTGATGCCCGACGCTCACGCACTGCTCGGCCTGCAACCCGGCGCCACGCCGCAGCAGGTCAAGCGCGCCTTTCGCAAGCTGGCCATGCAGTGGCACCCCGACCGTAACGCCGACCCGGCGGCGGCCGCGCATTTTCTGCGCCTGCGCGAGGCGCACGATGGTCTGCTCTCCGCGCTCCTCGACGAAGCCGAAAGTGCTTCGGAGCGGGGCCGCGGCGCAGCCGGTCCCGAACCGGAGAGCGCTCCGCAAACGAACCACGCTCCGCCCGAGCGCGGGGCCGATCGCATGCAGACGCTCAAGATCAGCATCGAGGAGAGCTTCACCGGCGCCCTGTGCGCGATCGTGGTGCCCAGACTTGCGCCCTGTGCGCAGTGCGGAGGCAGTGGCAACGAGAAGCTGAGCGTCAGCCAGCTCTGTCCGTCCTGTCGCGGCACCGGACGCCTGCGCGCCCCGGACGGGCTGGTACGCTGCGCGGACTGCGACGGACGCGGCTACCGTACCACCTGCCCATGCAGTGGGTGTGGTGGCAGCGGTGAACAGACCGTTGAACGCAGGCTCGAGGTCCGCATTCCGGCAGGTGTGGTCGACGACGACGAACTGCGCCTGGCCGGCGAAGGTGACCCCCACCCCGAGCCGGGTCACCTGCCCGGCGATCTGCGCCTGCGCATCCTCCTCGCGCCCCATCCCCTGTTCCGCCGCGACGGACGCGACCTGGTGTTGCAGCGTCCGGTGAGCGCGTTGCGGCTGCTGATCGGCGGCACGATCCGCGTTCCCCATCCCGCAGGCCTGCGCAGCCTGCGCATCGAGCCCGGGCTCGCCCATCCGCGCAGCCTGCGCATCGCGGGCGCCGGCTTCCCCGCCCGCGCGCGGCGACCGGCTGGCGACCTGGTGGTCGAGTTCGAGCCGATCTTGCCGCAGTCCCCCGACACCGCGCTGCACGACCTGATCGATCAGCTCGACCGCGCACTCGTCGCGCGTGCCGATCATCACTTCCCGGAGCTCGCGCGCTGGGAGTCCGACTGGCTCGGCGAGCGCTGAATCGGCATCCGCAATACAATAAGCGTTTCCTGATACACATGTCCCTCAGGGGCATCCGAGGCCCCCCATGCGCCGTCTGGTTCCCGTGCTGATCCTCGTGCTTGCCGTCGCCGGCTTCTTCGTCCTGCGCGCGACCCGCCCCGCGGCGCCCGCCGCCGAGGCCCGCGAACGGGTCTGGCGGGTCGAAGCCGAGCCGCTCACCGCAGCGTCGGTCCATCCGACGCTGGTGCTGTACGGCCGCATCGAAGCGCCCGACCGCATCCGCGCCGCGGCGCCAGTGGGCGGCCGCGTGCTCGAGCTCGGGGTGCGCGATGGCGACCGCGTCGACGCTGGCGCGGTGCTTGCGCGCATGGACCCGCGCGACCTGCAGCCGCGCGTCGCCCACGCTGCAGCCGAACTCGAGCGCGAACGCGTGCGCCATCGACACGATCAGGAGGCGATCGCGCACGAACGCACGCTGCTCGAGCTCGCCGAGGCCAAGCTCGCCCGCTTCGAGCGCCTGAAGAACGCCCGCCTCGGCGCCGAGATCACCGTCGACCAGTCACGCGAGGAGGTGGCCCGGGTGCGCCTGTCGCTCTCCCAGCGCCACCAGGCGATCGCCGAACATCCAGCCCGCCTCGCGCAGTTGCAGGCAACGCTCGCCGAGGCGCGCCGCGACGCCGAGCGCGGCGAAATCATTGCGCCCTTCGCCGCCCGCATCGGCAGGGTCGAGGTGGCCGCCGGCGACCAGGTTCAGCCCGGTCAGGCCTTGATCAGCCTCTACCCGTCCGACGAACTCTTCTTGCGCGCACGCGTGCCGGCGATCTACGCCGAGGAACTGCGCGCCGCGCTCGCCCGCGGCGAAGCGCTGCGCGCGCACGCCGATTTCGGCACCACCCGTCTCACCGCACGCCTCGAACGCATCGGCGGCGAAGCCGACGCGCGCGGCGTCGATGTGCTGCTGCGCATGGACGATGCCGGCAGGGTGCCGGTCGGGGCCTTCGTCAATGCGGTGCTCGAGCGTCCGCGACTCGACGGCGTGTTCGCGCTGCCGCCCGCGGCGCTGCATGGCGGGGACCGCGTTTATCTGATCGAGAACAATCGCCTGAAGGCGGTGCCGGTGGTGCGCGCCGGCGAACGCCGGGACGGCGAACGCCTGGCGGTGCTGGTGCGTGCGCGTGACGCCACCACAGCGCTGCGTGCAGGCCAGAGCATCCTCGCCACCCATCTTCCGCACGCGATCGACGGTCTGGCGGTGGAGATCGTCGGGGGCACGCGATGAAGCACGTCAGCCTGCTCGAGCGCCTCGCCGGCCACAAGGTCGCCGCCAACGTGCTGATGCTGCTCGCCTTCGTGCTTGGCACGATCGGCATCACGCGCATGAACGTGCAGTTCTTTCCCACCTTCGAGCTCGACGTGATCTCGGTGCGGGTGGTGTGGACCGGGGCCTCCGCCGAAGACGTCGAGATCGGCATCGTGGCGCCACTGGAAGAGCGCCTCAAGACAGTCGACGGGCTCAAGAAGATGAGTTCGACCTCGGCGCAGGGTGTGGCCAGCATCACGCTCGAGCTGCAGGAGGACACCGACACCCTGCTCGCTCTCGACCAGGTGCGACAGCGCGTGGACGAGTTCCGCAACCTGCCGCGCGACGCCGAAACACCCGAGGTGAGCCGGGTGTCGCGCTATGAACCGATCGCCCGCCTGCTGGTGCGGGGGGGCAGCGTCGAGGAGCTACGCCCCTGGGTTCGCCGCTTCGAGAGCGAACTGCTCGCCGCCGGGGTCGACCGGGTGACGATCACCGGCATGCCGGAGGAGCGCATCGCGATCGAGATCCCCTCTGCCGCGCTGGAAACGCTCGGCCTGTCGCTGAGCCAGGTCGGCGAGCGAGTCGGCCAGCTCGCGCGCGACTTCCCGGCCGGTATCGCCGGCGAGGCCGACGGCGCGCGCGAGATCCGCGGCCTCGAACAGCGCCGCAGCGCCGAGGCCTTCGCACCCCTGGCGGTGGTCAGTGACGAGCACGGCGTGGTACGTCTGGGCGAGATTGCCCGCCTGACCCGCGAGCCACGCAGCAACGAACTGGCGCTCTCCGAGCACGGCGATGCGGTTGTCGAGCTGCAGTTGCAGCGCAGCGAGAGCGGGCATTCGCTGAAGGCAGCGAACGCCCTGGGCGCCTGGCTCACAAAGACTCGTCCGACGCTGCCGCCGAGCATTCGCCTGGAAGTCTTCGACGAACAGTGGCAGTTGATCAGCGAGCGCATCGAGCTGCTGGTGAGCAACGGCCTCTCTGGCCTGCTGCTGGTGGTGGCGGTGCTGTATTTCTTCCTGCCCGCACGGGTCGCGTTCTGGGTCATGGTCGGCGTGCCCACCGCCTTTCTCGCCACCCTCGGGCTGATGTTTTTCCTCGGCGGCACGCTCAACATGATGAGCCTGTTCGCACTGATCATGGCGCTGGGCATCATCGTGGACGACGCGATCGTGGTCAGCGAGGACGCCGACACCCATCGCCATATGGGTGAAGGTCCAGCGCAGGCCGCGCTCGGCGGTGCCCGAAGGATGCTGTGGCCGGTGCTCGCCTCGTCGCTGACCACGGTGGCGGCCTTCCTGCCGCTGATGATGGTGGGGGGCGTCATCGGCAACATCCTTGGCGACATCCCCTTCGTGATGGTCGCAGTCATCGTCGCCTCGCTGCTCGAATGCTTCCTGATCCTGCCCGCTCACCTGCGCGGCGCACTCGCAGGCGATGCAGCATTGCAGGCTTCCCCCCTGCGCGCGCGCCTCGACGCAGGGTACGCGCACTTTCGCGACGGTCCCTTCCGGCGCCTGGTCGAGCGCGCGCTCGCCTGGCGTGGCGCCACGGTCGCGATCACGGTCGCGCTGATGGTGCTCGCGGTCGGTCTGATCGCCGGCGGGCGGATCGGCTTCGTGTTTTTCCCCACCCCAGAGGGTCAGGTCATCTACGCCAACGCCACCTTCGTCGCCGGCACGCCACGCACCTACACCGAGGCCTACCTGGCCGCACTCGAACTCGCGCTGTTCGAGGCCGATGCGGAGCTCGGCGGCGGCCTGGTACAGACCGCCGTCGCGCGCCGCGGCGGCACGATCAGCAGCGGCAGCGGCAGCAGCGCACGCGGCGACCAGCTCGCCGGCATCATGGTCGAACTTACCCCGCCCGATACCCGCGCGGTGCGCAACGAGCGCTTCCTCGCCGTGTGGCGGGAGAAGGTGCCGGCGGTCGCCGGCCTCGAGCTGCTCACCTTCACCGCGCGCCAGTCGGGCCCGCCCGGACGCGACATCAACATCCGCCTGACTGGCGACGACGCCGACGCGCTCAAGGCGGCAGCGCTCGAGCTGGCCGAGACGCTCAAGAGCATCCCCGGCATCAGCGAGCCCGAGGACGACATGCCCTACGGCCGCGAACAGCTCGTCTATCGGCTGACGCCCGCGGGCGAAGCGCTCGGACTCACCACCGAGAGCCTCGGCCGCCAGTTGCGCGCTGCCTTCGACGGCGCGCTCGCCCAGCTCGTGCAGGTCGGGCGCGACGAACTCGAGGTGCGGGTGATGCTGCCGCGCGCCGAACGCAGCCGGCTCGACATCTTCGAGCGCATCACGATCAGCCTGCCCGACGGGCGCTTCGTACCGCTCGCCACCGTGGCGAGCTGGGAATCACGCCGCGGCTTCGAGGCCCTGCGCCATGCCCAGGGCCGGCTTGCGGTCGAGGTCTCGGCCGCGGTCGATTCCGATGTCACCAACGCCAACGTGGTGCAGGCCGAACTCCAGCGCGCCACCCTGCCGCGGCTGGCGCAGAAATACGGCTTCGAGTTCAGCTTCGAGGGCCGCTCGGCGGACCAGCGCGAAACCATGGCCGACATGAAGGCGGGCGTGATCCTTGGCCTCGGCCTCATCTACCTGGTGCTGGTGTGGTCGTTCTCGTCGTGGAGCTGGCCGATGGTGGTGATGTCCGCGATCCCGCTCGGGCTGGCCGGGGCGATCTTCGGCCACTGGGTGCTCGGCATCGACCTCACCATCCTGTCGATGTTCGGGCTCTTCGGGCTGGCCGGTATCGTGGTGAACAACTCGATCATCCTGGTGAGTCTGTTCAAGGAGCTCGAGCACAAGGGCGCGAGCCTGCACGATGCCCTGGTGGGCGCCTCCTGCGGCCGCCTGCGCGCGGTGCTGCTGACCTCGCTGACCACGATCGGCGGCCTCACGCCGCTGCTCTTCGAGCGCTCGCTGCAGGCCCAGTTCCTGATCCCGATGGCAACCTCGATCGCGTTCGGGCTGGGCTTCTCGGCACTGCTGGTGCTCTTCTTCGTTCCTGCGCTGCTGTCGATGCTGGAGAGCGTGCGCGCCTGGATGGCAGGCGCGCCACGAGCGGCTGCGGCGGGCTGAGACCTTACGCGGGTCGCGTGCTGGGCCCGCGCCTGCGGATCGATGCGCCGCTCAGAGCGGCGCTTCGAGCACCTCGACACCGCCCATGTAGGGCACCAGCGCCTTCGGGATCACGATCGAGCCGTCGGCTTGCTGATGGTTTTCCAGCACCGCGACCAGGGTGCGGCCCACAGCGAGGCCCGAGCCGTTGAGCGTGTGCACCAGCTCGTTCTTCCCCTGCGCGTTCTTGAAGCGCGCCTGCATGCGGCGCGCCTGGAATGACTCGCAGTTCGAGCAGCTCGAGATCTCGCGATATGTGTTCTGCGCCGGCAGCCACACCTCGAGGTCGTAGGTCTTCGCCGCCGAGAAGCCCATGTCGCCGGTGCACAGCGTGATCACCCGGTAGGGCAGCTCCAGCTTCTGCAGGATGGCCTCGGCGTGCCCGACCATCTGCTCGAGCGCCTCGTTGCTCTTCCCAGGCTCGACGATCTGCACCATCTCGACCTTGTCGAACTGGTGCTGGCGGATCATGCCGCGCACGTCGCGCCCGCCGCTGCCCGCCTCGGAGCGAAAGCAGGGGCTGTGCGCGGTCATGCGGATCGGCAGCGCGTCGACCGCAAGGACGTCCTCGCGCACGCTGTTGGTGAGGGTGATCTCGGCGGTGGGGATCAGGTACTGCTCCAATCCTTCCTCGTCGCCGCCGCGCAGCACCCAGAACAGGTCTTCCTTGAACTTGGGCAGCTGGCCGGTGCCGTAGAGCGCCGAGCCATTGACGATGTAGGGCGTGTAGCACTCAGTGTAGCCGTGCTCGCGGGTGTGGGTGTCGAGCATGAGCTGCGCCAGCGCGCGATGCAGGCGCGCCACCGGACCACGCAGGAAGGCAAAGCGCGAGCCCGACAGCTTGGCGCCGGTCTCGAAGTCGAGACCGAGCGGCGCGCCGAGATCGACGTGGTCGCGCACCTCGAAGTCGTAGCTGCGCGGCGAACCCCAGCGCCGCACCTCGACGTTGGCGGTCTCGTCCGCACCCACCGGCACGTCTTCCTGCGGCAGGTTGGGGAGCGTGGCGAGAAAGGCGTTCATGCGCTCGAGCACCACCGGCAGCGCCTGCTCGCAGGCCTTGAGCTCGTCGCCGAGCTGGGCGACCTCGGCCATCACGCCGGACGCGTCCTCGCCCTTGCCCTTGAGCATGCCGATCTGCTTCGACAGCGCGTTACGGCGTGCCTGCAGTTCCTGGGTGCGCGTCTGCAACTGCTTGCGCTCGTCCTCCAGCGCCTGGAAGGCGCCGACGTCGAGCTGCAGGCCGCGCGTCGCGAGACGCGCGGCGACGTGATCGATCTGGGTGCGAAGAAGCTGGATGTCGAGCATCGGAAGGATTCCTGAAGATTACCGGGGCGAAAAAAATACAACGAAAGTTGAAGTCGATTCACGATGAAGTGTCGCAGTCCGCTGATTGCAATGGACTTTTCGAGCTGCATCGGCGCCTCGCTGCAGCCCTGGATTAAGCCTTTCAATCAAGCACTTGGCCGAACGCGCGAAGATTTATCGAACTTGCAAAAGGAGGCATGTCCACTATCTTTACAATGACGACGAAGCCGCAAGAGACGGCCCCTATCTGGAGGAAGACAGCATGCTATCCATTCGCGACTGCCTGGACTACTGTGATCTGACCGACGAGGAGGTTTCCCTGATTGCCGAACATGAAGACATCCCCGACGGCGCCGCCGCGCAGCTGTGCTGCGGGCTGGTGCAGACACCGGAGGGGGTACTCGCGCTCACCCATTGCATGCTCGACCTCATCGAACGCGCCAATGCGCGTGGCGATGTGCGCAAGGCCCGTCTGGCCGAATCGGTCTGCGCGCGCTTCATGAGGGATCATCCGCTCCCGCACTAAGGCTCTCCTCGCCCGGCGTGCCTTTGTTCGCCGGGTCTTTGCGCGAGGCCTCGCCGTCCCCGGCGGGAGTCCTCGCGCGTTGTTGTTCACGCCCGGCGAACTGCCCACTTCCCGCGTGTCCGGCCTGGCGATCGAGTTCACGCAACCAGGCGAGCTTCTGCCCGATCTTGCCCTCCATGCCGCGCGGTGTGGGCTGGTACCAGCCGGGTGGCGGCATGCCCTCGGGCAAGTAGTTTTCGCCTGCGGCATAGCCATCGGGTTCGTCGTGCGCGTAGCGATAAGCCTTGCCGTAATCGAGGGCCTTCATCAACTTGGTGGGTGCATTGCGCAGATGCAGCGGCACTGGCCGAGAGCCGTCGCGGGCGACAAACGCACGCGCGGCATTGTAGGCCTTGTAAGCAGCGTTGGACTTCGCCGCACAGGCCAGGAAGATCGTCGCCTGCGCGAGGGCGAGTTCGCCCTCCGGCGAACCCAGGCGCTCGTAGGTGTGACAGGCGTTGAGGGTGATCTCGAGCGCACGCGGGTCGGCCAGGCCAATGTCCTCCACCGCCATGCGAATCAGGCGGCGACCGAGGTAGAGCGGGTCGGCGCCGCCATCGAGCATGCGGCACAGCCAGTACAGCGAGGCGTCGGGGTCGGAGCCACGCACCGACTTGTGCAGCGCCGAGATCTGGTCGTAGAAGGCCTCGCCGCCCTTGTCGAAGCGGCGCAGCTTACGTGACAAGGCCTGATCGACGAAAGCCGCGGTCACCGGATTCACCTGCGCAGTCTCGGCGGCTACCAGCATCTGCTCGATCAGGTTCATCAGCCGGCGTGCATCACCATCGGCGAAGCCGACCACGCGCTCGCGCGCATCCTCGTCGAAGCCGAGTTGCGGACAGGCGAGCGCGTGCGCGCGCTCGAAGAGCCGGACCATCGCGTCGGTGTCGAGCGCTTCGAGCACGTACACAGCGGCGCGTGAGAGCAGCGCGGCGTTGACCTCGAACGAGGGGTTTTCGGTGGTGGCGCCGATGAAGGTCACCAGGCCTTGCTCGACAAAGGGCAGGAAGGCGTCCTGTTGCGCCTTGTTGAAGCGATGCACCTCGTCCACGAACAGGATTGTATGGCGCCCGCGCGCCTTGGCCGCCTGAGCCTGCTGGATCGCCTCGCGGATCTCCTTCACCCCCGAGAACACCGCCGACAGCGCGACGAACTCGGCGTCGAAGCCGCGCGCCATGAGCCGCGCGAGCGTGGTCTTGCCGACGCCTGGCGGCCCCCACAGGATCATCGAATGCGGCCGCCGCGACTCGAAGGCCAGGCGCAGGGGCTTGCCCGGTCCGAGCAGATGGAGCTGGCCAGCAACGTCGTCGAGGGTCTGCGGCCGCATGCGCTCGGCAAGCGGCACCTGGGGCGGTTCGAGGGCCTCGAAAAGGTCGCTCATGCGGGCGGAAGATCAGCGCGCGGTGCCAGGCGCATCACCGATGATGTCGGCGCCAACCGGCGGCGTGAAGCTGAAGCGATCGCCAGCGAGGGCCGGATTGGCCTGCAGGCGGGTGAAGCGGATCACCGTCGTCTGGCCGAAGTGGTCACGCATTTCCATACGCCTGAGCTCGCCATCGGTCAGGCCAATGCGCAGCGACTCGAAGCCGCCTTCGGTCCGCTTCGGCCGCGCCTCCGCCCAGGCCAGACCGTCGTGCTCGCCGCCGTCGGCAAGCTCGAAATTGTCGTCGAGCGCCCCACTTCCGAACAGGATCGCAGCAGGCGTGGCGCCGAGTGCGTCACCGATCTCGCGCACCGTGACCTGGTTGAGGTCGGGATCCCACGACCACAGCACCTTGCCGTCGCCTACCAGCACTTGCCGGTAGGGGCGCGCGTATTCCCAATGGAAACGCCCCGGACGCGCGTAAGCGAAGCTGCCGGCCGCTTCCTGGGGGCGGCGGCCCGACTGCGCGGTGACCACCTGTTCGAAATCACCTTCGGCACTGCGCACCCCGGCAACGAAGTCGCGCAATTGCTTCACGCCATCGGCCGCGCCCGCCGTCAGCGCCACCGCGGCCAGCACGACTCCCGCCACGCCGCGCATGAGCACCGGCACTACCTCGCTGAAACCCGTCATTCACTCTCCTTGGCCGGCACGATGACTTCACGGTTGCCGTTGCTGCCCATCGGCGACACCAGCCCTGCACGCTCCATCTGCTCGATCAGGCGTGCAGCGCGGTTGTAGCCAATGCGCAGGTGGCGCTGCACCAGCGAGATCGATGGCCGTCGGGTCTTGATGACGACTTCGACCGCCTGATCGTAGAGCGCGTCCGACTCGCCGTCGCCGTCCTCGCCGCCGCCACCGAGCGCCGCCTCAAGGTCGTCCTCGGGCGCCGCCAGGATGCCCTCGACGTAGTCAGGCGGTCCGATCTTCTTGAGGTGGTCGACGACCTTGTGCACCTCGTCGTCGGCGACGAAGGCGCCGTGCACCCGCACCGGCAGGCCGGTACCGGGCGCCAGGTAAAGCATGTCACCCATGCCGAGCAGGGCCTCGGCGCCCATCTGGTCGAGGATGGTGCGCGAGTCGATCTTGCTCGACACCTGGAAAGAGATCCGGGTCGGCACGTTGGCCTTGATCAGGCCGGTGATCACGTCCACCGACGGACGCTGGGTGGCGAGGATGAGGTGGATGCCCGCTGCGCGCGCCTTCTGCGCCAGGCGCGCGATCAGCTCTTCGACCTTCTTGCCCACCACCATCATCATGTCGGCGAGCTCATCGACCACCACCACAATGTAGGGCAGCGGCTCGAGCGGCTCAGGGTTCTCGGGGCTGATCGAGAATGGGTTGGTGAGCGGCTTCTCGGCCTTGCGCGCCTCCTGCACCGCCTTGTTGAAGCCGGCGAGGTTGCGCACACCGACCGCGGCCATCAGCTTGTAGCGCTTGTCCATCTCGGTCACGCACCAGTTAAGCGCGTTGGCCGCGTGCTTCATGTCGGTGACCACCGGCGCGAGCAGGTGCGGGATGCCCTCGTAGATCGACAGCTCGAGCATCTTCGGGTCGACCATGATCAGGCGCACGCGGTCGGGCTCGCTCTTGTAGAGCAGCGACAGGATCATCGCGTTGATGCCAACCGACTTGCCCGAGCCGGTGGTGCCGGCCACCAGCAGGTGCGGCATCTTGGCGAGATCGGCCACCACCGGCTGGCCGCCGATGTCCTTGCCGAGCACCACGGTGAGCGGCGAATGCGCGTCCTGATAAACCTTCGAGCCGATGATCTCGGACAGGCGCACCATCTGCCGCTTCGGGTTCGGCAGTTCGAACGCCATGCACGACTTGCCGGGGACAGTCTCGACCACGCGGATCGACACCAGCGACAGCGCGCGCGCGAGGTCCTTGGCCAGGTTGACCACCTGACTGCCCTTCACCCCGGTGGCCGGCTCGATCTCGTAGCGGGTGATCACCGGGCCGGGATAAGCGGCGAGCACCTTCACCTCGACGCCGAAGTCTGCGAGCTTCGTCTCGATCACGCGCGAGGTGAATTCGAGCGACTCGGGCGACGGCGGCTCGACGCCGCCGCTCGCGGGGTCGAGCAGGCCGACCGGCGGAATCACGCCTTCCGGGGCGTCCGCGAAAAGGGTCTGCTGACGCTCCTTCTCCACCCGCTCGGACTTCACCACCGCGACCACCGCGGGCTCGATGCGCAAGGGGGGCGCGGCCTCCGCCTTCTCGACCTTCTTGCGCCGCGTCTGCACCACCTCCTCGCGCTTTTGCGCGATCTCGCGTCCGACGCGGCGGTCCTGCCAGCGCAGCCAGGCCTGCTGCACGCCGAGCACGCCCTGCTCGAACCACTGACCGATGCCCTCCATGACGGCAAGCCAGGACACCCCGGTGAACAAGGACAACCCCGACGCGAGCAGCGCAAGCAGGATCAGCGTACCGCCGGTGAAGCCAAAATAGCGACGGGTGAACTGGGCGAGCTCCATGCCGATCAGGCCGCCCGGCTCAAGCGGCAGCGCCGCGCCATGGGAATGGAAGCGCAGGAATTCGAGCGCGCTGCTGGTGATCAGCACGACGAGGAAGCCGATCATCACGAAGATGAACGAGCGGCGGTCGAGTTCGAGCTGATTCTTGAGCCGGCGGAAACCCCACAGCAGGCTGTAGCCGAGGAATACAACCCACCACCAGGACGACACGCCGAACAGGTAAAGAAGCAGATCGGCGAGCCAGGCGCCGAAGCGTCCGCCAGGGTTGGACACGCGCGCCACGTCCGAGGCATGCGACCAGCCAGGGTCCGCCTCACTGTAGCCGACGAGGATCAACCCGACGTAGAGCGACATCACGCCGAGAATCAGCCAGCGGGCTTCCTGCAGCAGCAGGGAGATCTTCTCCGGCAACGGCTGGGAACGGGAGGACGGGCGAGACAGCATTGCGTTGTGGCCGCGGGGCCGGAGTGAAACAGCCCCGGATTATACGGGATCGCCCCCCTGCCCGCCGCCGGAGTTGCGCCTGCTCACAAAGCCGTAATGACCGTCGCGATCCGCGCAGCCCCCTTCACCCCGCATTCAGACGTCGTTCAGACTCTCGCGCAGCACGATGCCGTCGGGCCCTTCCTGGATCAGGCCCTGCTGGCCGAGATCCTTCATGACCCGACTCACCATCTCGCGCGAAGCGCCGATCATCTTGGCAATGTCCTGCTTGGAGATGCGGCGCACGACCACGGTCTGGCCGCCGACGTCCTCCGCCATCTCGATCAACAGGCGGGCGACGCGACCGTAGACGTCCATCAGGGCAAGGCTCTCGATCTTGCGATCGGCATTGCGCAGCCGCTCGGCGAGGTTGCACATGATCCGCCACGACACATCGAAGCTGTCCTGCATGATGCGGCGGAAGTCCTGCTTCGAGATCAGGACGAGATCCGAAGGCACCACGGCGATCACCGAGGCAGAACGCGGACGTTCCTCGAACATGCCCATCTCGCCGAACAGCTCCCCCTGACCGAGGATGGACAGGATGACCTCGCGGCCGTCCTCGTCGCTGACCACCACTTTCAGGCTGCCGGTGAGCACCAGATAGACATAATCGGGACGATCGCCCGCACATACCACCGACTGCCCGCGCGGAAAGCGGCGCATCATGGACGCGCGCGCAATGCTGGACAGCACCTCGTCGGAGAGGCCGTGGAACAGCGGAAAGGTCTTCAGGGCGACGACGGAAACGGCGGTGGCTTGAGTCATGCGCGCTCCAGATGCGAGGATAACAATGAGCCAATAAGGCAATGCACAAGTTTATACGATCGTCACGTGCTTAATTGCATCATCGTGAAAAACTTCACGCAGCGCGCGGCTTGGCGCCCTGTGCGCGGTCATCATCGCGCCTGACGGGACGGGGGTCGCCTCCGACCCCCTCCGCTATAATCGGTGGCTCGCAACCCATCCGCAGGAACCACCCCCATGAGCACGAAACACGCCCGTCTGCTGATCCTCGGCTCCGGCCCCGCCGGTTATACCGCTGCCGTCTATGCCGCGCGCGCCAACCTGAGACCGGTCCTGGTCACCGGCCTCGCCCAGGGTGGTCAGCTGATGACCACGACCGAGGTCGACAACTGGCCGGCCGACGCCGACGGCGTGATGGGTCCCGACCTGATGGAGCGCTTCCGCAAGCACGCCGAACGCTTCGACACCGAAATGATCTTCGACCACATCCACACCGTGAAGCTGGCCGAGAAGCCCTTCCGCCTGATCGGCGACAGCGGCGAATACACTTGCGATGCGCTGATCATCGCCACCGGCGCCACCGCCCGATACCTCGGACTCCCCTCCGAGGAGAAATTCGCCGGCCGCGGCGTGTCGGCATGCGCAACCTGCGACGGGTTCTTCTACCGCAACCAGGAGGTCGCCGTGATCGGCGGCGGCAACACCGCGGTCGAAGAGGCGCTCTACCTCGCCAACATCGCGAAGAAGGTCACCCTCGTTCATCGACGCGAGAAGTTCCGCGCCGAGAAGATCATGATCGACAAGCTGATGGAGAAGGTCGCCGCCGGCAAGATCGAACTGGCGCTGAACGCCACACTCGACGAAGTGCTCGGCGACAGCAGCGGCGTCACCGGCATGCGCATCAGGGATGTCGGCAGTGATGCAACCCGCGACGTGGCCCTGCAGGGCGTGTTCATCGCCATCGGCCACAAGCCCAATACCGACATCTTCGAGGGCCAGATCGAGATGGAAGGCGGCTACATCGTCACCCAGGGCGGTCGCAACGGCAACGCCACCCAGACCAGCGTGGCGGGTGTATTCGCCGCTGGAGACGTGCAGGACCATATCTACCGCCAGGCGGTGACTTCGGCGGGCACCGGCTGCATGGCCGCACTCGACGCCGAGCGCTACCTGGACGCGCTCGCCAGCTGAGCGCGCATGAGCCGCCGCACCTCCGCATCGCGCCCGCAGGGCCCCGCCACGGGCAACGCGGGGGGCCGGGCCACCTCGCCCTTTGCCGCGCTGCGCCGCCAGTGGCAGCAAGGCGCGGCGCCGGCGCTGCCGTCTGCAGCGGCGCAAGCGGGCGGAAAACGCATTGGTCACCCGATCGAGGAGGCCGAAGCGGCGCCCGGCGACGATCGCACGGGGCAGCCCGACGCCGGCGACCTCGAACTCTTTCGCAGCAGCGTCGGCGCGGTGCGCCCGATACGCGACGGCGACCGCATCGAGATCGACAAGCCGCGCCCGCCGCCGCGACCACGCGCACCGACCATCGCCGACCACGCGCTGGCAGAGGATCTCCAGCACCGCAGGCGCGCCGAAAACGACCCGTTGCGTGCCGCCTACGAGGGTGTGATGCCGCTACGCGACACCGGCCGCGTCGCCCTTGACACCGCGCTGCGACACCACGCGCGTCGACCGGATGCGGCACATCCACATCGCGCACAGCGTCCCGATGCGATCGTGCTGCCCGCCGACGCCGATCTCGCCGACCCGGCGGCGCTCTTTCGCGCGGTGGTGGGGGACGCGCGCCCCGTGGCCGACCGCAACCGGGCAGAACTCGCGCGCCCGCCGCCCCCACCTGCGCCGATCAAGCGCGAAGCCGACGAGCGTGCAGCACTCGACGAATCGCTCGCCGCGCCGCTCACCTTCGAGGATCGCCTCGACATGGGCGACGAGGCAGCTTTTCTGCGCACCGGGCTGCCGCGCCGGGTACTCACCGACCTGCGCCGCGGGCGCTGGGTGCTACAGGACCAGATCGATCTGCACGGCCTGACCCGCGACGAGGCACGCACCGCGCTGGCCGCCTTCCTGCACGACGCGCTCGCACAAGGCAAGCGCTGCGTCCGGGTGATCCACGGCAAGGGACACGGCTCGCCGGGCAAGGTTTCGATCCTGAAGCAGCTTTCGCGCGGCTGGCTGGCTCAGCGCGAGGAAATGCTCGCCTTTTGCCAGGCGGGGCCGCATGACGGCGGCGGCGGCGCGCTGCTGGTGCTGCTGCGCGCGCAGAACGCCGCGCCGCGGGACTAGAGAAACGCCAAGGCGATCAGATCGCCGCTTCGTTGGTCTCGCCAGTGCGGATACGGATGACCTGCTCCACCGCGGTGACGAAGATCTTGCCGTCGCCGATCTTCCCGGTGTGCGCGGCCTTGACGATCGCCTCCACCGCCTGGTCGACCATATCGTCGGCGAGCACGACCTCGACCTTGATCTTGGGCAGGAAGTCGACAACGTACTCGGCCCCTCGATAGAGCTCGGTGTGCCCCTTCTGACGGCCGAAGCCCTTGACCTCGGTGACCGTGAGACCGGTGATGCCTACCTCGGACAACCCCTCGCGGACCTCGTCCAGCTTGAACGGCTTGATGATCGCCTCGATCTTCTTCATCCGGTGTTCTCCTCTGTTTCTCTCAAGAAAACGTTTTGCAAGCGCTTGTTTTCTTTGCGAACGCCTTTCACCGCTTGCGGGGGATGGGATGCTCAGAATTCATCCTGGTAACGGGATGTTATCGGATAACGCCAGTCCCTGCCGAAACCACGCTGGGTGACACGGATGCCGACCGGCGCCTGACGGCGCTTGTATTCGTTGCGTTTGAGCATGCCGACTACACGGCGCACCTCGTCCACGGGGAAGCCGGCTGCGACGATCTGGCGCGGCGACTCATCGCGTTCCATGTAAGCCTGGATGATCGCATCGAGCATGTCGTAGGGCGGCAGACTGTCCTGATCCTTCTGGTCTGGCTTGAGCTCGGCCGAAGGCGGACGGTCGATGATGTTCTGCGGAATCACCGCGCTCACCGTGTTGCGCCAGTTTGACAGGCGGAACACGAAGGTCTTGTAGAGGTCCTTCAACACCGCGAAGCCGCCGGCCATGTCGCCGTAAAGCGTTGCATAGCCAGTCGCCATTTCACTCTTGTTGCCGGTGGTGAGCACGATGGCGCCGGTCTTGTTGGACAGCGCCATCAGCAACATGCCGCGAATGCGCGCCTGCAGGTTCTCCTCGGTGGTGTCCGCAGCCAGACCCGCGAACTGCGGTGCAAGAAGGTCTGCGAAAACCTGCATCGCAGGCTCGATCGGGATCTCGTCGTAGCGCACGCCAAGCCGGGCGATCATCTCGCGCGAGTCGTCCAGGCTCATCTGCGCCGTGTAAGGCGACGGCATCATCACTGCACGCACCCGCTCCGCGCCCAGTGCATCGACCGCGATCGCCAGCGTAAGTGCCGAATCGATACCGCCCGACAGACCGATGATCGCGCCCGGGAAGCGATTCTTGCCGAGATAGTCGCGCACGCCAGTCACGAGCGCCTCATAGACCTCCGCCTCCAGCGCCCGCGCCGGAACCTGCTCACCGCCAGCCCAGCCACCGGCCTCGTAGCGGAGGATCGCCACCCGCTCGACGAAGCTGCCAAGCTGCATGCGGACGTCACCGCGGTGATCGAGCGCAAAGGAGGCACCATCGAACACCAACTCGTCCTGCCCTCCCACCATGTTGCAGTAAAGCACTGGCAGCCCGGTCTCGGCCACTCGTTCGCGCAGCACCACGATGCGCTGGTTTAGTTTGTTGATATGAAAGGGCGAAGCGTTGAGCGCGAGCAACACTTCTGCCCCCGCCGCACGCGCCGCGGCAGCAGGCCCCGACTCCCAGACGTCGGCGCAGATGTTGAGCCCGAAGTGCACCCCGCCACACTCGAACACGGCGGCCTCGCCACCCGCCTCGAAGTAACGTTCCTCGTCGAAGACTTCGTAATTTGGCAGCAGGCTCTTGTGATAGCGGGCGAGGACCTGACCGTCGCGCAGAACCGAAGCGGCGTTGTAGCGCTCGCCCCCGGCCTCCGCGGGATGGCCGAGCACCACGTCGATGCCGTGCGCAGCATCGGCGATGCGCTGCACCTCACGGGCGCACGCTCGATAGAAATCAGCCCGCAGGAGCAGATCCTCGGGCGGGTAGCCCGACAGCGCGAGTTCGGGCGTCAACAGCAGTCGCGCACCCGCCGCACGCGCCTCGGCCAGCGCAGCGAGGATACGGTCGGCGTTGCCGACGAGGTCACCCACGGTCAGGTTAAGCTGAGCGACGGCGATGGAAACGGGGGGATGGGCGTGTGCATTCATGGGACGAAACTATACCGCTTCGGCCGTCTTCATCGACAATCCGCGTCCGTCGACGAAGGCGTAGAACAATCTCTCGACTACCCTCCCTGACTCCGGGAAAATCCACAGCCCGGGTGAAGAAGGCTGTGGACAACCATGGGACAAAGCTTGCAAGCCCCCGTCCCGGCAACGTATGGTCGCATTGCACAAAAACCGGGCATCCACAGGCGAGCGCACCACCAGACATGAGCCACCCCGAAGGTTTTCATCTGTTACCCGCCATCGCCGCGATCAACCCCGCACATTGGGACGCGCTCGTCCATGCCACCTGCGCGCATCCCGCGCCCTGCCTGTGTCATGCCTATCTGCACGCCCTCGAGCAGAGCGGCAGCGTGGGCGGACACAGCGGGTGGACACCCGCCCACGCCACGCTGTGGGCCGGCGGTGCCTTGATCGCGGCGATGCCGCTATACCTCAAGGCGCATTCATACGGCGAGTACGTGTTCGACTGGGCCTGGGCCGAGGCTTATCAGCGCCACGGTCTCGACTACTACCCAAAGTGGCTCGCCGCCCTGCCGTTCACCCCGATCCCGGGGCCGCGCCTCCTCGGCCGCGATCCGCCGGCACGCCGCAACCTGCTCACCTCCGTTCTCGCGCACGCACGCGGGAGCGGTCTTTCATCCTTCCACCTGTTGTTTGCCCACGATGCCGACCTGCCCTTGTTGCGCGACGCCGGGCTGCTCGTCCGCGAGGGCGTGCAGTTCCACTGGACCAATGGCCCGCAGCAGGCCACGACCGCTGCTGCGCCGCCTGCGGATGATCCAGAGTTGCTCGGCTCTGCCGCGCCCTGGCACGATTTCGAGGCCTTCCTGGGGAGCCTGAGTCAGGACAAGCGCAAGAAGATACGCCAGGAGCGCCGTCGCGCCGCCGCGCACGGCCTCGCCCTCGAGTGGCTCGACGGCCACTCGGCGCGTGCACAGGACTGGGAATTCTTCCACCGCTGCTATGCAACGACCTACGCCTTGCACCACTCCACCCCGTACCTGAGCGCAGATTTTTTCCAACTGCTTGCGCACCACATGCCGGACGCCGTCCGCCTGCTAGTCGCGCGGCGGGGCACTGAGGCACTCGCCGCCGCCTTCTTCCTGTGCGACGGACAGGCGCTCTACGGACGCTACTGGGGCGCACTTGAGGAGTTGCCCTTCATTCATTTCGAACTGTGCTACTACCAGGCGATCGAGTACTGCCTTCGACACCGACTGGAACGCTTCGAAGGCGGCGCACAGGGCGAGCACAAACTGTCGCGCGGCCTCCGTCCCGCACGCACGTGGTCAGCCCACTGGATCGCCGAACCACGCTTCGCAGCGGCCATCGACGATTACCTCGCACGCGAGCGCCACGGGATCAACCTCTATCTCGACGACCTGGCGGCGCGCACACCCTTCCGGCATCCTCCCGCCGAGCGAGCCTGAAGACGCTTCAGCCGCCGGTCGACGCGTGGATCAATGGCAGTGCGAGGTAATAGGCGGCGATCGTCTTGGCGTCAGTGATGACGCCGGCGCGGATATCGCGCTCCACCTCGTCCGGCGTAAGGCTGAGCACTTCGAGGAACTCCCCATCATCCAGCGCCCGCTCGACGCGCGTCAGGCCTCGAGCGAAAAAAACCTCGATGCGTTCGTCCGAATACCCGATGCAGGGATGGATCACGCCGACATGGTGCCACTCTGCCGCGACATGGCCTGTCTCTTCGCGTAGCTCGCGACGGGCGCAAGCGAGAACGTCCTCGCCCGCATCGATCTTGCCCGCAGGAAGTTCCAGAAACGTGCGCTGCAGGGGATAGCGGAACTGGCGCTCAAAGACCAGTGCGCCCTTCTCGTCGATCGCAGCCACCACCACCGCGCCCGGATGGCGGACATACTCGCGCACACGGTGCTTGCCGTCGGGAAGGCAGGCCACGTCACGCCACACCTTCAGCAGCACCCCGTCGAACACCTGATCGGCGCTCAGCCGCTCTTCATGAAGCGGATCGCTTGCCAAACTCACGGCTGCACGCTCCCACCTCGTGCCGGTACACGCCATGGACAACAACGCAGGAACCCCGCGAAGGCGTACAACACGAACAGGCAGAGGGTGGCCGCGTAGAAACTCCAACCCAGGGCATGGACGCGGCCGAGCGCGCGCACCTCAATCAGCGCGGCGAACCCCGCGGCAACGAAATACGGAACAACGCGCACTAGCAGGCGCTCATCCAGACGCTTGCGCCGATCAAAGGTCGGCCGACACACGAACAGGATGCGGTCGACCACGAAAGCCAAGTTGGCCATCGTGAACACGATGGCCAACAGTGGGTGGACCTGGGTATCCAGGCTCACCGCCCGCTCAGAGCGAACGCAGCAGCGCGAACGCGCACAAGGACATCAGCGCCTGCGGCGCCAGGCCGAGAGCCGCAATGGCAAGGCCGTTCGCAGACAGCATCAGGCGCACCTCAGACGGAGCGTGTATTGGCGAGGCATCGAGCGGTTCGTCGAAGTACATCACCTTGACCACGCGCAGGTAGTAGAACGCACCGATCACCGACATCACTACCGCCAGCACCGCCAGCCAGAAATAACCCGCAGCGACCACCGCCTGCAGCACGGAGAGCTTGGCGAAGAAGCCGATGAAGAACGGCACACCGGCCATCGAGAACATCACGAACAGCATCATCAGCGCATACCAAGGACTGCGCTTGTTAAGGCCCTTGAAGTCGTCGATGTTCTCCGCTTCAAACCCGGCACGCGACAACAGGATCAGCATGCCGAAGGAGGCCAGACTCATGATCACGTAGGAGATCGCATAGAACATCGCCGAGCTGTATGCGTTCAGCGCGAAGTGACGGTCACCCTCCACCACGCCCGAGAGCAGGCCGAGCAGCATGAAGCCCATGTGCGAGATACCGGAGTAGGCGAGCATACGCTTGATGTTCTGCTGGGCAATCGCTGCCAGGTTGCCGAGAACGATCGAAGCCGCAGCGACCAGCATCAGCATCATCTGCCACTCTTCGGCGATATCGAACAGCCCCCAGATCAGCAGCCGCACCGCCATTGCGAAGGCGGCGAGTTTCGGCGCAGTTGCAATCACCAGTGTGACGGCAGTCGGCGCACCCTGATATACGTCCGGCACCCACATGTGGAACGGCACCACACCGAGCTTGAAGCAGATGCCGGCAACCAGGAACACCACGCCGAACATCAACACCGTCTGGTTTGCAGTCTGGTTGTAGAGCGCCTGCGCGACGCCGGAGAACTCAAGCGTGCCCGTCGCACCATAAACCATCGACATGCCGTAGAGCAGGAGTCCCGAAGCCAACGCACCGAGCACGAAGTACTTCATTGCCGCCTCAGTCGAGCGCGCCGAATCTCGATCGAAGGCAACCATTGTGTACAGCGCCAGCGACATCATCTCGAGGCCGATGTACATCGGTAGCATGTGGTTGGCCGTGACCATCACCATCATGCCGAGTGTCATCAGCAAGGCGAGCAGGTAGTACTCGGGCCGGTCGATCTTGCGGTCGGCAAGGTAGCCGCGACCGTAGAGCAACGCGATCGCGGTCGAGAAGTAAATCATCAGCTTCAACACGTCGCCCATCAGATCGCTGATGAACAGGTTGCCGAAGGTGTGGACCACCTCCCCCTCGATCGTGAAGATCGTGATGAAGGCGGCCGCGATAAGCGTTGCCTGAGTGAGCAGGTAGGCCAAGTTGCGCGCGATGCTGCGGGCGAAGGTGCTCGCCAGCATGATCACCAAGGCCATCACGGCAACGAAGATCTCGGCCGCTGCGGGGTAGAAGTCGGGGACGACGAAATTCATCTTCTGACCAGTCCGTTAAGTGTCTCGTGCGCTAGCGCAGGCTGCGCTCAGAGCTTGCTCACGGCAACATGCCGCAGGAGTTCGTTGACCGAGGCGTGCATCACTTCGGTGAAGGGGAAGGGATACAGGCCCATCGCCAGCACGCACACCGCCAGCACTGCGAGGAAGCCAAACTCGCGGCCGTTGATGTCCTGGAGTTCGGCGACGTGCGAATTGGCGACCTTGCCAAAAACCACCCGCTTGTACATCCATAGCGAGTAAGCCGCGCCGAGGATCAGCGTGGTGGCGGCGATGAAACCGATCCAGAAGTTGAACTGGACCGCACCGAGGACGACCATGAACTCGCCAACGAAGCCGGAGGTCGCCGGGAGGCCCGAGTTGGCCATCGTGAACAACAGGAAGAATGCCGCGAACTTGGGCATCGTATGCACCACGCCGCCGTAGTCGGCGATTTCGCGCGAGTGCATGCGGTCGTACAGCACGCCGATACAGAGGAACATCGCACCCGACACGAACCCGTGCGAAATCATCTGCACCAGCGCACCCTCCACGCCCAGCGAGTTGAACATGAAGAACCCGAGCGTGACGAAGCCCATGTGCGAGATCGACGAGTAGGCCACCAGCTTCTTCATGTCGGCCTGAACCAGGGCCACAAAACCGATATACACCACCGCGATAAGCGAGAGCGTGATCACCAGCGGGGATAGCTCATGCGCCGCATCCGGCACGATCGGCAGTGAGAAGCGCAGGAAGCCATAGGCACCGAGTTTCAGCGCGATCGCCGCCAGCACTACGGAGCCGCCTGTGGGTGCCTCCACGTGGGCGTCGGGCAACCAAGTGTGCACCGGCCACATCGGCACCTTGACGCCAAACGCGATCAGGAAGGCGAGGAAGATCAGGATCTGCGGCTCGATCGGCAGCGGGAGCTGGTGCCAGTCGAGGATGCTGAAGCTGCCACCCGACTGCATGAACAGATAAAGCAGCGCCAGCAGCATCAGCAGTGAGCCAAACAGCGTGTAGAGGAAAAATTTGATTGCCGCGTAAACACGGTTCGTGCCACCCCAGATGCCGATGATCAGGTAGAGCGGGATCAGTGATGCCTCGAAGAATACGTAGAACAACACCGCGTCTAGCGCCGCGAAGATTCCGTTCATCAGACCCGACATGATCAGGAAGGCCGCCATGTACTGCGCCACCTTCTGCTGGATCACCTGCCAGCCCGCCACCACCACGATGATCGTGATGAAGGCGTTGAGCAGCACGAACAACACCGAGATACCATCGACACCGAGGTGGTAGTTGATGTTGAAGCGCGGCACCCACGATTGCAGTTCGACGAACTGCATCGCGCTCGTTCCGACCTCGAAGCCCGTGTAGAGCGGAATCGTCACGACGAAACCAGCCACGGCGACCGCGAAGGCGAGCATGCGCGCCAGCGGGGCATTGCGATCCGAGCCGGTCGCGAGCACCAGCAGGCCACCGATAATTGGTACCCAGATCGCCAGACTGAGGAGAGGAATGTCCGTCATCGTTGCTTTCCGTTCAGTGCGCCGCGGACGGCGCGTTCGATCTTGTTATGTGTGTTGCGTCCCAGCGAGCGTGTCTCAACCCCGGTTAAACCAGAAGGTGAGCAGCACGAACACGCCGATGATCATCACGAAGGCGTACTGGTAAAGGTGACCGGTCTGGAACAGGCGGGACATCTGTGCAACCCAGCCCACCAGCTTTGCCGTGCCGTTGATCGCGACGCCGTCGATCAGCGCCTGGTCACCGGCCTTCCACAGCCCACGACCGAGCATGCGGGCCCCGGCAGCGAAGAAGATCTCGTTGAAACGGTCAAAGTAGTACTTGTTTTCGAGCAGGGTATGGATCGGCTTGAAGGTGCGCTGGATCGCCGCCGGAATGTCGGGGCGCTTCATGTAGAAGAACCATGCGAGGGCGACACCCCCCATCGCCAGCCAGAACGGTGCGGTCTGCAGGCCATGGATCGCCATCGCCAGCGGGCCGTGGTAGTTGCCCGCGAGTTCCTTGAGGCCGACATGATTGTCGCCAACGAAGATCACGCCCTTGAACCACTCGCCGAACAGCATCGGATCGATCGTGAAGAAGCCGATGACTACAGACGGGATGGCCAGCAGCACCAGTGGCAGGGTCACCACCCATGGCGACTCGTGCGGCTTTTGCCCCGGTGCCAGACCATGATGGTGATCCGCTGACGGCTCCTCGTCATCGTGGTCACCGTGGTGGTCGTGATGATCGTGCGCCTTGCCAAAGCGCTCCTTGCCATGGAAGACGAGGAAGTACATGCGGAAAGAGTAGAACGCAGTGACGAACACCCCCAGCATGACGCAGAACAACGCGTAGCCAGAGCCAGCGATGTTCGATGCGTGCACCGCCTCGATAATCGAGTCTTTCGAGTAAAAGCCCGAGAAGAACGGGGACCCGATCAGCGCCAGCGAACCGAGCAGCGAGGTGATCCAGGTGATGGGCATGTACTTGCGCAGGCCGCCCATGTTGCGCATGTCCTGATCGTGATGCATGCCGATGATCACCGAGCCGGCACCGAGGAACAACAGCGCCTTGAAGAACGCGTGGGTCATCAGGTGGAACACCGCAGCGGAGTAGGCCGAGACACCGAGCGCGACGGTCATGTAACCGAGCTGGGAGAGCGTCGAATACGCGACCACACGCTTGATGTCGTTTTGCACGATGCCGAGGAAGCCCATGAACAGGGCGGTCGTGGCACCGATCACGAGCACGAAGGAGAGCGCCGTATCGGAGAGCTCGAACAGCGGCGACATGCGCGCCACCATGAATATGCCCGCAGTAACCATGGTAGCGGCGTGGATCAGCGCGGAGATCGGAGTCGGACCTTCCATCGAATCAGGCAGCCAGACGTGCAGCGGCACCTGGGCGGACTTGCCCATCGCACCAATGAACAGGCAAATACAGATCGCGGTGAGCAGCGGCCAGCCTGTCACCACCATCTCGGTAGCGGAGAGTTCCTGCGCTTTCGCGAACACTTCCGCGTAGTCCAGGCTACCGGTGTATGCCGCAATCAGGCCAATGCCGAGCAGGAAGCCGAAGTCGCCGACCCGGTTGACCAGGAAGGCCTTGAGGTTGGCGTAGATTGCGGTCGGGCGCTCGTACCAGAAGCCAATTAGCAGGTAGGACACCAGCCCAACAGCTTCCCAGCCGAAGAACAGCTGCAGGAAGTTGTTGGACATCACCAACATCAACATCGAGAAGGTGAAGAGCGAGATATAGCTGAAGAAGCGCTGATAACCCGGATCCTCTGACATGTAGCCGATGGTGTAGATGTGCACCATCAGCGACACGAAGGTCACCACGAGCATCATCATCACCGTCAATGAATCAATCAGGAATCCAACCTCGAAATCGATCCCGCCCGCCTGCATCCAGGCGTAGACGGTGCCATTGAAGGTGTTGCCGGCGGAAACATCCTGGTAGATCACCACCGAGGCGATGAACGCAACCAGCACGCCCAGGATGGTGACGACGTGCGCACCGGCGCGACCGATCGCCTTGCCGAAAAGGCCCGCGAGGATGGCGCCTGCCAGCGGCGCCAGCGGCACGAGGAGGTAGAGTGCTTTCATGTCCGACATCGTGTCGCTTCCTTAACCCTTGAGGCTGTCCAGATCATCCACGTGGATCGTGCGCATGTTGCGGAACATCACGATCAGGATCGCGAGGCCAATGGCCGATTCTGCCGCAGCGACGGTGAGGATGAAGAAAACGAAGACCTGACCGGCGATGTCGCCGAGGTAGTGCGAGAACGCGACGAAGTTCATGTTGACCGACAGCAGCATCAGTTCGATGGCCATCAGCAGCACGATCAGGTTCTTCCTGTTAAGGAAGATCCCGACCACGCTGATCGCGAACAGGATCGCGCCCAAGATGAGGAAATGGGAAAGCGAAAGCATCAGTAACCCCCTGGTCGCACCGGCATGATGCCGGCGCGGTTCTTGTTTTGTTCGCCTGCGTCGTCAGTCTTCTTTTTCGGACTGCATCTTCACCAGTTCGACGCGGCCCTCGCGCCTGACAGCCACCTGCTCGGACGGCTGGATGTACTTGAGGCCCTTGCGCTTGCGCAGCGTCAGCGTCACCGCGGCGATCATCGCCACCAGCAGCACCAGCGAGGCCAGCTCGAACGGATAGACATAATCGGTATAGAGCACGCGACCGAGCTCGCGTGTATTGCTGTAGCCCTCCGCCGCCGCGGCCGGCGCCGGCATCGCCTCAAGGCCGAAGTAGCTCCCCCCCAGGACCATCGCCATCTCGGCCAGCATCAACACGCCCACCAGCGCACCGACCGGGAGATAGCTCCAGAACCCCTCGCGCAGGCGGTCAAGATTGATGTCGAGCATCATCACCACGAAAAGGAACAGCACCATCACTGCACCGACGTACACCATCACCAGTGTGACCGCGAGGAACTCCGCCTGCAGCAACAACCAGATACCGCCAGCGTTGAAAAAGGTCAGCACCAGAAAAAGCGCGGCATGTACCGGGTTCCTGGCGGTGATCACTCTCAGCGCGGCCCCCACCATGATCACGGCGAGAAAGTAAAAGACAAAGGTCTTGAATTCCATGTTCTTGACTCGCGGCGCCGAAACGCCCTCCCCTTAGCGGTACTTGGCATCCATCTGACGGTCAGCCGCGATCTGCGGCTCATGCCGATCGCCCACCGCCAGCAGCATCTGCTTGGTGTAGTACAGGTCACCGCGCTGCTCACCGTGATACTCGAGCACGCGTGTCTCGACGATCGCGTCAACCGGACAGGCCTCCTCACAGAAACCACAGAAAATGCACTTGGTCAGGTCTATGTCGTACCGCGTCGTGCGGCGCGAACCGTCGTCACGCTGATCAGACTCGATCGTGATCGCCATTGCGGGGCAGATCGCCTCGCACAGCTTGCATGCGATGCAACGCTCCTCGCCATTCGGGTAGCGACGCAGCGCGTGCAGTCCGCGGAACCGGTGGCTCTGCGGCGTCTTCTCCTCGGGAAACTGGACGGTGATCTTCCGCTGAAAGAAATGGCGTCCGGTCAGGGCCATGCCCTTGACGAGTTCCTTCAGGAACAGACTGCCGATGTAATCCTTGGCACCCATGGTCTTCTCAACTCCAGATCGACAGCGGCGACATCATCCACACGGTCACCACAAACAGCCACACGAGGGTGACCGGGATGAACACCTTCCAGCCCAAGCGCATGATGTGGTCGTAGCGGAAGCGCGGGAAGGTGGCACGTGCCCACAGGAACAGCAGGAGGATGAGCGCCGTCTTGGCCGCGAGCCAGTGGAAACCGTCGGGCAGGAAACCAACCGGCGACAACCAACCGCCCAAGAACAGGACCGAGGTCAGGATCGAGACCAGGATCATGTTCGCGTACTCGGCGAGGAAGAAGAGCGCGAACGTCATGCCGGAATATTCGACCATGTGTCCAGCGACCACCTCTGCCTCGCCCTCGACCACGTCGAAGGGCGCACGGTTGGTTTCGGCAATACCCGAGATCACATACACCACAAACATCGGGAACAACGGGATCCAGTTCCACGACAGCACACCCAGCCCCATGTCGGCGAAGCGGCCTTCATTTTGGGACATCACGATATCGGTGAGGTTGAGGCTCGATGAGATGAGGAGCACGCAGATCAATGCGAAGCCCATCGCCACCTCGTAGGACACCATCTGCGCCGCCGCGCGCATTGAGCCGAGGAAGGGATACTTCGAGTTCGACGCCCAGCCGGCGATGATCACACCGTACACCTCCATCGAGGTAATCGCGAGCAGGAACAGGAGGCCCGCATTGACATCAGCCAGCACGAGTCCGTCGTCGAAGGGCACCACCGCCCAAGCCGCCAGCGAGGGCGCGATCGCCATGATCGGGCCGATGATGAAGAGTCCCTTGTTGGCACCGCTCGGGATGATGATCTCCTTGAACAGGAGCTTCATGCCGTCGGCGATCGGTTGCAGCAGACCCATCGGACCAACACGGTTGGGTCCGATGCGGACCTGCATGTAGCCGATCACCTTGCGCTCGGCGAGCGTGAGATAAGCGACGCAGATCATCAGCGGCGCAATGATCGCGACGATCTTGAGCAGTGTCCACACTGCAGGCCAGGCAGATCCGAACAAATTGGCAACCGGTTGCAGCATCGCTTCCATTACGCACGCTCCACGCTGAGTTCACCGCTCATTGCGCCAAGCGCCGCGGTCGAGGGATGCGCCGCGGCGACGCGCACACAGCCGGCAGCGAGCCGATCGTCTGCCTGAGCCACGAGTTCCACGGTGGCACCACTCCGGGCGACGCGCACCCGGTCGCCAGCGACGAGACCGAGCGCCGCGAGCGTTGCCGGCGCAATCCTGGCCACAGGCGGAGCTGCATCCCGCGTCTTCTGTAGCGACGGGGAACGACGCACCAGCGGATCTGCGAAGTGGATGGGCACGTCGCTCACACGCTCAAGCCCACCTGCTGGACCGGTGGCCGACGAAACCACGACGCCTTTCAGGCCGTTGTCGAGCGCGGCGATATCGCCGTCCAGCGCCTCAGCGCGCACGGCATCGGAATCGCCCTGGGAGAAGCCCTCGAGCGCGAGCAGATTGCCCAGCACGCGAAGCACCTTCCAGCCTGGGCGAGCTTCGCCAAGCGGCTTGGCGACAGCAGTGAAGCTCTGCGCACGGCCCTCACAGTTGACGAAGGTGCCGGAGGTTTCGGTGAAGGGTGCAACCGGCAACAGCACATCTGCAACCTGCCGCAATGAAGGCGAGTCGAAGGCCGACAACGCCACCACCAGTTGTGCCGCATCGAGTGCAGCCATCGTCGCCGCTGGGTTGGCGACATCGAGATCGGGCTCCAGGTTCATCAGCACATAAGCCTTGCGCCCTTGCTCGATCATCGCTGCAGCGTTGAGCCCGCCCTCGCCCGGCACAGCCCCGGCAAGGTAGCCGCCGACACTGTTCGCGGCCTCGCCGATGAAGCCGAAGCCGCCGCCGGATAGGCGCGCAATTTCCTGTGCGAGCATCTGCAGCTCCGACCCCCGCTCGTGCTGCGCAGCGAGGCTGCCCAGCCATACGGCAACTTTGCGCCCGCTAGCCAGGCTCTCGGCGATCGCAAGCGCTTCATCGCTGACCGTCTCCGGGAGCTTGCCGAGCAGGGCGACGCTGACTTCGGCACCCTTCTCCTTCGCGAGGGCGACCACGACCTGCCCCATCGTCACCACCATCGCCGACGGTGCGACCAGCGCGCGGTGGCGCACAGGGATAAGCCAGTCTTCGGCGTTGGGGCCGATCGCGCTGACATGCAGGCCCTTTTTGGCGGCCTGACGCACACGCTGGGCGAGCAAGGGCGCGTCCTTGCGCAGGAAGCTGCCGACCACCAGCAAGCGAGTGAGATCCTTCACCCCGGCGATCGGCATGCCCAGCCACGGCGCTCCGGCGCGCTTGCCGTCGGCACGGAAATCTGCCTGGCGGAGGCGGAAATCGATGTTGTTGCTGCCGAGCCCCCGCATGAGCTTCTGCATCAGGAAGAGCTCTTCCACCGTCGAATGCGGTGAGGCGAGCGCACCGATCGATGCCGCGCCGTGATCAGTGGCGATACCGCGCAGCCCGGTAGCGACGAATTCAAGTGCAGCCTGCCAGTCGATCTGCTTCCACTGCCCACCATGTCGAATCATCGGTGTGGTCAGGCGCTGGTCGCTGGCAAGCCCCTCGTAAGAGAAACGGTCCTTGTCGGACAACCAGCATTCGTTGACGTCTTCATTCTCAAACGGCAGGACGCGCTTCACGACGTCGTGCTTGCACTGCACGATGAGGTTGGCGCCGAGCGAATCATGCGGGCTTACCGACTTGCGTCGCGACAATTCCCAGGTACGGGCAGCGAAACGGAACGGCTTCGAGGTTAGCGCGCCGACGGGGCACAGGTCGATGATGTTGCCCGACAACTCCGAATCGACCGTCTTCTCGATGAAAGGCATGATCTCCGCGTGCTCGCCACGGAATGCCTGGCCAAGTTCCATCTCGCCAGCAATCTCGGCGGTGAAGCGGACGCAGCGCGTGCAGTTGATGCAGCGCGTCATGTCCGTGGAGACCAGCGAGCCGAGGTTCTTGTTGAACACGACGCGCTTTTCTTCCTCGTACCGCGATGCGCTGGAGCCGTAACCGACCGCGAGATCCTGAAGCTGGCACTCGCCGCCCTGGTCGCAGATCGGGCAGTCCAGCGGATGGTTGATGAGCAGGAACTCCATCACCCCCTGTTGCGCCTTGACCGCAAGCTCGGAGTGCGTCCATACCTTCATGCCGTTCGTGACCGGCGTCGCACAGGCCGGCAACGGCTTGGGCGCCTTTTCGACCTGAACCAGACACATCCGGCAGCTCGCCGCGATGGAAAGCTTCTTGTGGTAACAGAAGTGCGGAATGTAGGACCCGGCAACCGCAGCAGCCTCGATCACGGTGCTGCCGTCATTGACCTGGACCTGCTTGCCGTCGATTTCGATCTCTAGCATGACGGGCTCACGTAGATTTGACTGCCTGCGTGCTGCACATCCGGCGGCACGAGGCACTTCTTGTTTTCGATGTGGTATTCGAACTCGCCGCCGAAGTGCTTGACGAAGCTCTGCACCGGCATCGAGGCTGCGTCGCCGAGGGCGCAGATCGTGCGACCCATGATGTTCGTGGTGACGGAATTCAGCAGATCGAGATCGTCGGGACGGCCAAGACCATGCTCGATTCGATGGACCACGCGATAGAGCCACCCCGTACCCTCGCGGCAAGGCGTGCATTGGCCGCAGGATTCCTCGAAGTAGAAGTAGGACAGCCGTTCGAGCGCCTTCACCATGCAGGTGGTCTCATCCATCACGATGACCGCACCCGAGCCGAGCATCGAACCCGCCTTCGAGATCGAGTCGTAGTCCATCGTGCAGTCCATCATCGTGCTACCAAGCACGACGGGCGAGGAGGAACCGCCGGGAATCACCGCCTTGATCTTGCGACCTGCGCGCATGCCGCCCGCCATCTCAAGCAGTTCTGCAAACGGCGTGCCGAGCGGGATCTCGTAGTTGCCAGGGCGATTGACGTGCCCGGACACCGAGAACAGCTTCATGCCACCGTTATTGGGCTTGCCGAGGTTAAGGAAGGCCTCGCCCCCCATGTTCATGATGAAGGGTACAGAGGCGAAGGTTTCGGTGTTGTTGATCGTGGTCGGCTTGCCGTAAAGGCCATAGCTCGCCGGGAACGGAGGCTTGAAGCGCGGCTGACCCTTCTTGCCCTCGATGGATTCGAGCAACGCCGTTTCTTCGCCACAGATGTACGCCCCGTACCCGTGGTGGGCGAAAAGCTCGAAGGAGAAATCTGAGCCGAGGATGTTCTGTCCGATCAGGCCTGCCTCACGTGCTTCGGCAAGCGCCTCTTCGAAGCGCGAATAAACCTCGAATATTTCGCCGTGGATGTAGTTGTAACCGCGCGCTGCGCCCATTGCGTAGGCAGCAATCACCATGCCTTCGATCACGCTGTGCGGGTTGTAACGCAGGATGTCGCGATCCTTGAACGTTCCCGGCTCGCCCTCGTCGGAGTTGCATGCGAGGTACTTGTCACCAGGGAAGGAGCGCGGCATGAAACTCCACTTCAGGCCCGTCGGGAACCCCGCACCGCCACGGCCACGCAGCACCGAGGTCTTGAGCTCGGCGATGATCGCATCCTGCGGCACCTTCTCGGCGATGATCTTCTTCAGTGCCGAATAACCACCGCGGGCAACGTAGTCCTGGAGCCGCCAGGTGCGGTCGCCGTCACAGCCGGCGAGGATCATTCCTTGCGTGCTCATTTCTTGTCCAAGTCGGCCAGCATCTGGTCGATCTTCTCGGTAGTCATCCAGCTGCACATGTGATGGTTGTTCACCAGCAGCACCGGGGCGTCTCCACAGGCGCCCATGCATTCGCCTTCCTTCAGCGTGAACTTGCCGTCCGGCGTGGTCTCGTTGAAATCGATGCCGAGTTTCCGCTTGATGTAGTCAGCCGCATGCACACCACCGGACAACGCGCACGGCAGATTGGTGCACACCGTGATCTTGTGCCGACCGACAGGCTCGAGGTCGTACATGTTGTAGAAGCTCGCTACCTCGAAGGCAGCGATCGGCGCCATGCCAAGATAGCGGGCGACGAACTCGATGAGCTCCTTGGGCAGCCAGCCCTTCTCGACCTGCGCGATCCGCAGCGCGGCCATAGCCGCAGACTGCTTCTGATCGGGCGGATACTTGGCGATCTCTCGATCGATCTGTTGCAGCGATTCCTGGCTCAGCATGTCGTCTTGATCTTCCGGATAGCCTGCCGATTCTTGTTTGATTCACTGGCGCCAAAAGGCGCCGATCTACAGTTGCCGCTGAACCGAACCCGGCTCAGCGGTCGATCTCGCCAAACACGACGTCCATCGTGCCGATGATCGCCACCACGTCGGCAATCATGTGCCCGCGCGCGAGTTCGTCCATCGCGGCGAGATGGGCAAACCCGGGGGCACGCAGTTTCAGCCGGTAAGGCTTGTTGGCACCGTCGGACACGGCATACACACCGAACTCGCCCTTCGGATGTTCTACGGCGGCATAGACTTCGCCCGCAGGTACGTGCATGCCTTCGGAGAAGAGCTTGAAATGGTGGATCAGCTCTTCCATGTTGGTCTTCATCGCCTCACGCGAAGGCGGCGCAACCTTGTGGTTGTCGGTGATCACCGGACCCGGGTTCTTGCGCAGCCAGTCGATGCACTGCTTGACGATCCGGTTCGACTGGCGCATCTCTTCCATGCGGCACAGGTAGCGGTCGTAGCAGTCGCCGTTCTTGCCGATCGGAACGTCGAAGTCCATCCGATCGTAGACCTCGTAGGGCTGTTTCTTGCGCAGATCCCACGCGATGCCTGACCCGCGCAGCATTGGCCCGGTAAAACCCCAGCCAAGCGCCTGCTCCGGTGAAACGACGCCGATTCCGACCGTCCGCTGCTTCCAGATGCGGTTATCGGTCAATAGCGTCTCATATTCGTCGCAGTAGGTCGGAAAACGGTTGGTGAAGTCCTCGAGGAAATCGAGCATTGTGCCTTGGCGGCTTGCGTTCAGCTCCCGGACCGTCTTCTCATTCTTGAACTTGTTGACCTCGTACTTCGGCATGCGGTCGGGCAAATCCCGATAGACGCCGCCCGGACGGTAATACGCCGCGTGCATCCGCGCACCCGAAACCGCCTCGTAGGCGTCCATCAGGTCTTCACGTTCACGGAAGGTGTATAGCACCATGGTCATCGCCCCGATATCGAGGGCGTGGGTACCGATGTTGAGCAAGTGATTGAGGATCCGGGTAATCTCGTCGAACATCACCCGGATGTACTGCGCGCGCAGCGGAACCTCGACACCGAGCAGACGTTCGATTGCCATGCAATAAGCGTGCTCGTTGCACATCATCGACACATAGTCGAGCCGATCCATGTAGGGCACGGACTGCACCCAGGTGCGGGTCTCGGCGAGCTTTTCTGTGCCGCGATGCAGCAGGCCGATGTGCGGGTCAGCACGCTCGACGACTTCGCCGTCGAGCTCAAGCACAAGCCGGAGCACGCCGTGCGCCGACGGGTGCTGGGGGCCGAAGTTGATCGTGTAATTGCGGATCTCAGCCATGGCCGACGTCCCCGTAGTTCTCTTCGCGCACGACGCGCGGCGTGTTCTCACGCGGCTCGATGGTCACCGGCTGATAAACGACCCTGCCCTGCTCCGGGTCGTAGCGCATCTCGACAAAACCGGAAACCGGGAAATCCTTGCGGAACGGATGACCGACAAAGCCGTAGTCGGTGAGGATGCGGCGCAGATCCGGATGGCCCGAATACATGATCCCGTAAAGATCGAAGGACTCGCGCTCGAACCAGTTCGCGCTCGGCCATACATCCACTGCCGAGTCGATGACCGGAAATGCGTCATCGTCGGCAAATACACGCAAACGCAAGCGCCAGTTGTGCTTGATTGAGGTCAGATGCGCGACCGAGGCAAAACGCAGACCTTCGCGCGCCCCATTACCGTAGGCTGAGTAGTCAACCCCGGAAACATCGATCAACTGTTCGAAACGCAGTTCGGCATGATCGCGCAATTGGCGCGCCACACGCAGGTAATCAGAAGCGGGGACCTCAATCGTGACCTCCCCGCGGTCGACCACGAGCGACTGAATCCGATTACCGAATACGTCGCGCAAGGTCTGGGTCAGGCGTTCAAGCTTGGCACTCATGTCTGGGACACCCGTCAGCGCGCAATCGTATTCGTGCGCTTGATCTTGTTCTGAAGCTGGAGAATGCCGTAGATCAGCGCTTCGGCCGTCGGCGGACAGCCCGGCACATAAACGTCAACCGGCACAATACGATCGCAACCACGCACGACTGAGTACGAATAATGGTAGTAACCCCCACCGTTCGCGCATGAACCCATCGAAATGACCCAGCGTGGCTCGGACATCTGGTCGTAGACCTTGCGCAATGCCGGCGCCATCTTGTTGCACAGCGTGCCGGCCACGATCATCAGGTCGGATTGGCGCGGACTTGGACGGAACACCACGCCGAAACGATCGAGATCGTAGCGGGAACAGCCCGCATGGATCATTTCGACCGCACAGCAAGCCAGACCGAAGGTCATCGGCCACAATGAGCCGGTTCGCGTCCAGTTGATAACCGCATCGAGCGAGGTAGTAACGAACCCCTCGCGAAAGACGCCCTCAATGCTCATGCATTACTCCCAGTCGAGTGCGCCGTTTTTCCACTCGACGATATAGCCAATGACCAAAATCGCCAGAAAGACCATCACCGAACCGAATACGAACCAGGCAATATCGCCGGCAGCGATGAACTCCTGAAAGACCGTCGCCCACGGAAAGAGGAAGGCGATTTCGAGATCGAACAGAATGAACAGAATGGCGATCAGGTAGTAGCGGACATCGAACTTCATCCGGGCGTCTTCAAACGCCTCGAAGCCGCACTCGTAGGGAGAATTCTTCTCTGAATCAGGACGATAGGGGGCAATCAGCCGCCCGAGAACAATAGGCGCCAAGCCGAAACCCAGACCCACGAGCATGAACATCAGGACGGGAAAATAATTTTCCAACATGTCCGAAGACCCCCTATTTGAAGTCAGCGACGTCATTGGCGCGTCGCAATTATTGTTATTGCTCTGCCCTGCATGGGAACGCCCGCTATTGCGGGCGTTCCCGGAATGTGGTGCCGACGATGAGACTCGAACTCATACGGCTTTCGCCACTACCCCCTCAAGATAGCGTGTCTACCAATTTCACCACGTCGGCGCGTCGTTCTGACGGCTACATAATTATAAGTATTTTCCCGCACTGCGCAATGGGCACGTTGCCAATTATTTCGGAATCGACTGGGCCGGCGAGGACTCGACAGGCGCAGCGGGAGCGGGAATGACAGCGGGCGCGGTCTGAGCCCCGCCCATGACGCTCGCAGGCGCCGAGGGCTTGCTGCTTGCGAGGAAGCTCAAGCCCAGGCTGGTGATGAAAAACACCGTCGCCAGCACGGCGGTCGTACGACTGAGGAAATTCGCTGACCCGGACGAACCGAAGAGACTGCCAGAGGCGCCACTACCGAACGCAGCGCCCATGTCAGCTCCCTTGCCGTGCTGCATGAGCACAAGCCCGATGACACCGAGACCGACCAACACATGCACGGTCAACACGAGAGAAAAGAGATAATCACCCATCATGCATCCTGAAGAAAAGCAGAAGTAAGAAACTCAGACACGAACGCCCGCCGCGCGGCAGATGGTCATGAAGTCCGCAGCGACGAGCGAAGCGCCGCCGACCAACCCGCCATCGACGTCAGACACTGCAAACAGCGCGCTAGCGTTGTCTGCCTTCATGCTGCCACCGTAAAGGATACGCACCGTGCCGGCCGCGACACCCTGCTCCACGAGCCAGCAACGGATCGCTGCATGCACTTCGCCAACCTGCGCCACGCTCGCAGACCGCCCGGTGCCAATCGCCCAGACCGGCTCGTAGGCGACGACGATCCGCGCCATTGCCGCCACGCCGAGCACATCGGCTACCCCTGCGAGCTGGCGGCCGATCACCGCCATCACGCTGCCCTCGTCACGCTCCGCGAGCGTCTCGCCGACGCAGACGATGGGGATGAGGTCATGTGCCAGCGCCGCTCGCGCCTTGCGGCCCACCGAGAGATCATCCTCGCCGAACAGCGCGCGCCGCTCGGAATGACCGACGATCACATAGCGGCAGCCGAACTCTGCGAGCATGGCTGCGCTGACCTCGCCAGTGTAGGCACCCGCTTCGTATTCGGAGACGTCCTGCGCGCCGAGCATCACGCCTGCAGGGCGCTCCAGCAGTTGTGCTAGATACGGGTAGGGCGCACACACCGCAATCTCCACCCCCGGAACCGCCGCAAGGCCGCCGAGCAGGTCGCGATTGGCAGCGAGACTGCCGTTCATCTTCCAGTTACCGGCGACGAGTCTGGTCATGGGGCAAACGTTTTCCGTGCGGATAAGCCGCCGGATTATACGGGCTCGGCTACCAGTGCCGCAATGCGAGCCCGGCCGGCCACCCCGCACCTGCTGCAAGACCAGGCGCTCGAGCAGCGCGCACTCGTGTTGCAGGCGGTCAGACGCCGCGGCAGGACGGCGGGAGGCATGTGCCCGGTGGACGCGGCAACGAGCGGCCTGCGCTTTAAGGCAAAACACTCGCTACTTGCACCGCTCACACAGGCGCCCCCGCATCCGGATCGCCCTGCAGGAGCCGCGCAAGCCGCGAGCTTTTCGTGCTGCACCGCCAGCAAAAGGCGATGCAGCCCCTTCCTCATTCAGCCGAAGCGACCGGTAATGTAGTCTTCGGTTTCCTTCTTCTTCGGCTTCACGAACAACTCGTCGGTAACGCCGAACTCGACCATCTCGCCGAGGTACATATAGGCGGTGTAGTCGGAAATCCGCGCCGCCTGCTGCATGTTGTGGGTCACGATGACGATGGTGAACTCCGCCTTCAGCTCGTCGATCAGCTCCTCGATGCGCGCAGTCGAGATCGGGTCGAGCGCAGAGGTCGGCTCGTCAAGCAGGATCACCTCGGGTTTGACCGCGATGCCCCGCGCGATGCAGAGGCGTTGCTGCTGACCGCCGGAAAGGCTCATGCCGCTCTGCTTGAGCTTGTCCTTGACCTCCTCCCATAGCGCAGCCTTGCGCAGAGCCCACTCGACGCGCTCATCCATGTCGCGGCTCGAGAGCTTCTCGTGCAGCTTCACGCCGAACGCGATGTTGTCGTAGATCGACATCGGGAAGGGCGTCGGTTTCTGGAACACCATGCCGATCTTCGCACGCAGCACGCTGACGTCGATCTCCGAACCGAGCAGGTTGCGACCATCGAACAGCAGCTGCCCTTCCGCACGCTGCTCGGGGTAAAGGTCGTACATGCGGTTGATGGTACGCAGTAACGTCGACTTGCCGCAGCCCGAGGGGCCGATGAAGGCAGTGCACTTGTGGCGCGCCATCTTGAAGTTGATGTGCTTGAGTGCATGGAACTTGCCGTAGTAGAAGTTGAAGTCCTTGAACTCGATTTGCGCGTCGGTGATTTCCATTCTCTTCTCCAATCCCGGCCCACCGTTCTGGCGGGCGCGGATTGCATGCGGCGAATGCCTTAGTTGATCTTCTCGGCGCGCAGGAACACACGCGCAACGATGTTCAGGAGCAGCACGCCCATCGTGATCAGGAACACTCCGGCCCACGCCAGTTCCTGCCAATTCGTGAAGGGACTCATCGCAAACTTGAAGATGGTGACTGGCAGGTTGGCCATCGGCTCGTTCAGGTTGAGCGACCAGAACTGGTTGGACAACGCGGTGAAGAGCAGCGGTGCGGTCTCACCCGCGATCCGCGCCACCGCGAGCAACACGCCGGTCAGCACCCCCGCCCGAGCGGCGCGCAGGGTGACCTTGGAGATCACCACGCTCTTCGGCGCGCCGAGCGCGAAGGCAGCCTCACGCAGCGTGTTGGGGATGAGCTGCAGCATGTTCTCGGTGGTACGCACCACCACCGGCAGGACGATCAGCGCGAGCGCGATCACCCCCGACCAAGCGGAGAACTTGCCCGTCTGCGCCACCACCACTGCATAAACGAAGAGACCGATCACGATCGACGGTGCCGACAGCAGCAGGTCGTTGATGAAGCGAGTGACTGCACCCAGCCGGTGGTGACGGCCGTACTCGGCCAGATAAACCCCCGCGAGGATACCGATCGGCGTGCCGAGCAGGGTCGCGAGCACCACCATGATCAGGCTACCGACGATGGCGTTTGCGAGGCCGCCGGTGTCAGCCCCTGGCGGCGGCGTCATCTCGGTAAACAGCGTCGCCGACAGCCCGGAGAGCCCGAGGTCGAGCACAGTCCATAGGATCCAGGCGAGCCAGAACAGGCCGAAGCCCATCGCCGACAGTGACAAGGTCAGCGCCACCCGGTTGGTCAGTTTGCGTCTTGCAAGCAGATTCATGTTCGCTCCCGGTCAGGTCTTCGTGCCCTCGCCCTTGGCGAGTTGCAGCAGCAGCAGTTTCGACACCACGAGCACGATCAGCGTGATCACGAACAGGATCAGGCCCAGTTCCATCAGCGCTGCGGTGTGCAGACCGGGGTCGGCTTCGGCGAACTCGTTGGCGAGCGCCGAGGTGATGCTGTTACCGGGCGCGAACAGCGACGCCGAGTCGAGGAAGTTGGTATTGCCGATAACGAAGGTAACCGCCATCGTCTCGCCGAGCGCACGCCCGAGGCCGAGCATCACGCCACCGATCACGCCATTCTTGGTGTAGGGCAGGACCACGCCCCACATCACCTCCCAGGTCGTGCAGCCGACGCCGTACGCCGACTCCTTGAGCATCGGCGGGGTCACCTCAAACACGTCGCGCATCACCGAGGCCACATACGGGATGATCATGATCGCCAGGATGATGCCCGCACACAGCAGGCCGATGCCGAGCGGCGCACCGGCGAACAGTTTGCCGATCACCGGCACGTGGCCGATCGAGGACTGCAGCGCAGGCTGGATGTACTTGGCGAAGATCGGCGAGAACACCAGCAGCCCCCACATGCCGTACACGATCGACGGAATCGCGGCGAGCAGTTCGATCGCAGTGCCAAGCGGGCGGCGCAACCACGCGGGTGACAGCTCAGTCAGGAAAAGGGCGATGCCGAAACTGACCGGCACCGCGATCAACAGCGCGATCACCGAGGTGACGAGGGTGCCGTAGATCGGAATCAGTCCGCCAAACTCCTCCATCGGCGGATTCCAGGCGTCCGAGAACAGGAAGCCGATGCCGAAAGCCTGGATGCTCGGCCACGACGCATAGACGAGGGCGAGGATGATCCCGGCAAGAAGGATCAGGGTCAGCCAGGCGAAGGATCTCGCCAAGCCGCCGAAAAGCCGGTCGCCGAACTTGCTCGAAGCCGACGACTTGAACCCGGTCGTTTGCATGGAAACACCAGAAAGGGCGGCGGCACCGCTGCCGCCCCCCGCCGAAAGGTCACTGCCAAAGGCCCCGGGGGCCTTCGGCTGTACGCTGGATCGAGCCACGAAGCGGGCTCCGGCTTACTTGGCGGTGAAGACCGGATTGCCGGCCGCGTCCTTCATCTGACCCCAGGATGCACGGATCAGATCGACGGTCGCCTTGGGCAGCGGAACGTACTCGAGCTCGAGCGCCATATCACCGCCGTTGGCATACGCCCACTCGAAGAATTTCAGCGCCTCGGCAGCCTGCGCCGGCTTGTCCTGAACCCTGTGCATCAGGATGAAGGTGGCGCTGGTGATCGGCCACGACTTGGCGCCCGGCTCGTTGGTCAGGATCTCGTAGAACGCGGACTTCGACCAGTCGGCACCTTCGGCAGCCGCGGCAAACGACTCGGCGCTCGGCTCGACGAACTGGCCCTCCTTGTTCTGCATGATCGCGTGCGAGAGCTTGTTCTGCTTCGCGTAAGCGTACTCGACGTAGCCGATCGAGCCCGGCAGGCGCTGCACGAACGCCGACACGCCCTCGTTACCCTTGCCGCCCAGACCCACCGGCCACTGCACGGCGGTGCCTTCACCGACCTTGTCCTTCCACTCGGTCGAGACCTTGGACAGGTAGTTGGTGAATACGAAGGTGGTACCCGAACCGTCGGCACGGCGCACCACGCCGATGTCCTGGTCGGAGAGCTTGAGATCGGGGTTCAGCGCGACGATCGCCGGGTCGTTCCACTTGGTGATCTTGCCGTGGTAAATGCTCGCCAGAACCTCGCCGGTGAGCTTCATCGCACCAGGCTTCACACCTTCAAGGTTGACCACCGGCACGACCGCGCCGATCACGGTCGGGAATTGCTGAAGTCCACCCTCGGCGAGCTTTTCCGGGGTCAGCGGCATATCTGAGGCACCGAAATCGACCGTCTTGGCACCGATCTGGCGAATACCGCCACCGGACCCGATCGACTGGTAATTGACACGGTTGCCGGTCGCCTTCTGGTAAGCGTCGGCCCACTTCGCATAGATCGGCGCCGGGAACGTGGCGCCGGCGCCAGTGATGTCAGCCGCGTTAGCGTTGACGCCGAACAGGACGGTCGAGCAGGCGGCGAGAGCGAACTTGGTGGAGAAACGCATGTTGACTACCTCGGGTTGGAAGACTGAACCCGTAAGGTAGCAAGGGATTGTTACAGCCACGTTTCGTGTCATCGAACGGGAAGATTCGCGCCTCGCCCGGCGTGCCGCCGGAGCGCGCATCGCGCCCCGCCTCACACGCCGACCCCGGGACGATCAGCCGACAGCTTCCTCGACCACCGCGGCGATCTCGCGCGCCAGACGCTCGACCAGCGCCCCGTCGCGACCTTCCACCATCACTCGCAGCAAAGGCTCGGTCCCAGACGGGCGCAGCAGCACCCGGCCGCTATCGCCAAGGGTCTGCTCCGCGCGCGCCTGAGCGTCGCTGATGCCGTCGTCCGCACGCCAATCGAAGCCGGAGGGCACGCGCACATTGATCAGGCGCTGCGGGTAGAACACCAGATCGGCGCAAGCTTCGGCGAGGGTGACGCCACGCTGGCGCAGTGCCGCGAGCACCTGCAGCGCCGATACGATGCCGTCGCCAGTGGTGTGGCGATCGAGGCAGATGATGTGTCCCGAGTTTTCGCCGCCGATCTTCCAGCCGCGCTCCTGCAGGAGTTCGAGCACGTAGCGGTCGCCAACCTTGGCGCGCGCGAATGGCGCACCGAGACGCTGAATCGCATGTTCAAAGCCGAGGTTGCTCATCAGCGTGCCGACCACGCCCTCGAGCCGGCCCTCGGCGTGGCGCGCACTGGCCACCACATAGAGCAGCTTGTCACCGTCGTAGATCTCGCCACGATGATCGACCATGATCAGGCGGTCGGCGTCGCCATCGAGCGCGATCCCCAGGTCAGCGCCGTGCTTGAGCACCGCCTGACGCAGGTTCTCGGGCCGGGTTGCACCCACGCCATCGTTGATGTTCAAGCCGTTGGGCTCGACGCCCACCGGTACCACCTCCGCGCCCAGCTCGTGGAAAACCTTCGGGGCGATCAGGTAGGCCGCGCCGTGGGCGCAATCCACCGCGACACGCATGCCGCGCAGGTCGAGCTCGTTCGGAAAGGTGCTCTTGCAAAACTCGATGTAGCGCCCTGCGGCGTCATCGATTCGGCGCGCCTTGCCGAGCCGGGCAGAGTCCACACAGCCCATCGGCTCCTCGAGGTGGGACTCGATCTCGATTTCCACCGCGTCGGGGAGCTTGCTGCCGTCGGCCGAAAAGAACTTGATCCCATTGTCGTAGAAAGGATTGTGCGAGGCCGAGATCACCACCCCGGCCTGTAGCCGCAGCGCACGCGTGAGGTAAGCCACCGCAGGGGTCGGGATCGGCCCGGCGAGCATCACGTCAACGCCGGCAGCCGCAAAGCCCGCCTCGAGCGCAGCCTCGAGCAGGTAGCCGGAGATCCGGGTGTCCTTACCGATCAGCACTGCCGGATGCTCGCCTGCAGGCAGCTTCTCCCGGCTCACCAGAGTCACCCCCGCAGCGTAGCCCAGCCGCATCACGAACTCCGGCGTGATCGGTGCATCACCAACCTTGCCGCGGACTCCGTCGGTACCGAAATACTTGCGCGCCATCATCACTCCAAAGCGTCCGAAAGCGCGGATTATGACACCGACCCGGGCGCGCTGCTCAGCCCCCGCTCACAGTTGCCCGCCAGACTGCGAGCGCATCACGGGTGGCGGCGACGTCGTGCACCCTCAAGATCGCCGCCCCGCGCTGCACTGCGATGAGCGCTGCAGCGACGCTTGCTGCGAGGCGATCGCCCACCGCGCGGCCGGTCACCGCGCCGAGCATCGACTTGCGCGACATACCGGCCAGTACCGGCAGGCCGCCTGCGCAAAAACGCGCGAGATCGCGCAACAGGGCGTAGTTGTGCTCGACGCGCTTGCCGAACCCGAAGCCGGGATCAAGAACGATCCGCTCGCGTGTCACCCCAGCAGATTCGAGTGCAGCCAGCCGCTCGTCGAGGAAGCCGATGACCTCGCCGACCACGTCGCCGTAGTCGGGATTCAGCTGCATCGTGCGCGGTTCCCCGAGCATGTGCATCACACACAAGCCGGTATTGCCCGCAGCCACCGCGTCGATGGCACCGGGCGCGCGAAAGGCGTTGATGTCATTGATCATGTCGGCACCGGCGGCGATTGCCGCGCGCATCACGGCAGGCTTGACCGTGTCGATCGACAGCGGCACGTTCCAGGCGCGCAGCGCCTCGACGACGCGCACCACGCGCTCGACCTCCTGGGCTTCCGGAACCGGATCTGAACCGGGCCGCGTAGACTCGGCGCCGATGTCGAGCATCTCCGCCCCCTCCTCGAGCGCACGTTCGGCCCGCATCAACGCGCCAGCGACATCACCTTGCAAGCCGTCGCCCGAGAACGAGTCGTCGGTCAGATTGATGATTGCCATCACCCTCGGCTCGGAAAGATCGACCCGGAAGCGGCCGCACTGAAGTACAGACATTGGAACCTCGTCTTGAGAGGCCGTATCGCCGGCGCGCCCGAGCGCGTGCAGCGAAGACTGGAATCAAAAGGGGCCGGAAGAACCGGCCCCTCTGGCGAAATGCGTCGCTGGCTTCAGGCCGCGGGCGCCGTTGCGGTCGGCGCTGCACCGGGAGCATCGTCCTTGGGACGGCTCGGCGGCACGGACACCGGCTTGGGCGGACGCGGCGGACGACCCGCCATAATGTCATTCACCTGCTCGGCGTCGATGGTCTCCCACTCGAGCAGCGCACTCGTCATCGCCTCGACCTTGTCGCTATTTTCCTCGAGCAGGCGACGCGCGAGCGCGTACTGCTGGTCGATGATGCGGCGAATCTCCGCGTCGACCTTTTGCATCGTCGCCTCCGACACGTTGCGGTGAGTGGTGACCTGACGACCGAGGAAGATTTCGCCCTCCTCCTCGCCATACACCATCGGCCCGAGCGTGTCGGACATGCCCCACTGCGTGACCATGCGACGAGCAAGGTCCGTCGCACGCGCAAAGTCATTGGATGCACCTGTCGTCATCTGCTTCATGAAGATCTCTTCGGCGATCCGCCCACCAAACAGCACGGTGATCGTCTGCAACAAACGCTCGCGGTCCTGGCTGTAGCGGTCTTCGGTGGGCAACTGCATCGTCACGCCCAGCGCACGGCCACGCGGAATGATGGTGACTTTATGCACCGGGTCGGTCTTGTCGAGCAGGCGTGCGACCACAGCGTGCCCCGACTCGTGATAGGCAGTATTACGGCGCTCCTCTTCGGGCATGACCACCGAGCGGCGCTCGGCACCCATCATGATCTTGTCCTTCGCGCGCTCGAAGTCCTCCATATCGACCAGGCGCTTGTTACCGCGCGCAGCGAACAGCGCCGCCTCGTTCACAAGGTTGGCAAGATCGGCACCGGCAAAACCCGGGGTTCCGCGTGCCAGCACCTGCGGATCGACGTCGGGCGCGATCGGCACCTTGCGCATGTGAACCTTGAGGATTTGTTCGCGCCCCCGGATGTCGGGCAGCGCAACCACCACCTGGCGGTCGAAACGGCCCGGGCGGAGCAAGGCCGGGTCGAGCACATCCGGGCGGTTGGTCGCCGCGACCACGATCACGCCGGCTTGGCCTTCGAAACCGTCCATCTCGACCAGCAACTGATTCAGCGTCTGCTCGCGCTCGTCATTGCCGCCGCCCATTCCGGCACCACGCTGACGGCCGACCGCGTCGATCTCGTCGATGAAAATGATGCACGGCGCCTGCTTCTTCGCTTGCTCAAACATGTCGCGCACGCGCGCCGCGCCGACGCCGACGAACATCTCGACGAAGTCTGAACCAGAGATGGAGAAAAATGGCACCTTGGCCTCTCCCGCGATCGCCTTCGCGAGCAGGGTCTTTCCGGTACCGGGCGAGCCCACCATCAGCACGCCCTTGGGGATGCGACCACCAAGCTTCTGGAACTTGGACGGATCACGCAGGAACTCAACCAGCTCAAAGACCTCTTCCTTCGCTTCGTCGCAGCCAGCCACGTCCGCAAAGGTGATCGAATTCGCTGACTCGTCCAGCATGCGTGCCTTGCTCTTGCCGAACGAGAACGCCCCACCCTTCCCCCCGCCCTGCATCTGACGCATGAAGAAAATCCACACGCCGATCAGCAATAACATCGGGAACCAGGATACGAACACGCTGGCGAGGAAGGACTGCTCCTCCTCCGGCTTGCTTGCGTTGACCTGCACCCCGTAGCGCATGAGGTCCGACACCATCCAGATATCCTGCACACCCGGGGTGTAAACCGTGATCGTGCGTCCCTCCTGCGTGGTCGCCTTGAGCATGCGGCCGTCGATGGTTGCACGTGCGATCCGACCCGCCTTGGCCTCCTCCAGGAACTGGGAGTACTCCATGGTGCTGGTTGGCGCCTGGCGCGCATTGAACTGGTTGAATACAGTCATCAGCACTACGCCGATGACCATCCAGATCGCGAGATTCTTGAAGAGATTGTTCAACTGTCTGTTCCCCGAAAGCCTGAAGGGCCATATACGCGACTGACCGATTCTAGTGGCGAATGTTCCCATGGGCAAACCAATGGGTCGGATAGGGCGCCACAATCTCGCCGCACCGACGCCCGCTCAGGCGGCCCGCGGCCCCTTGCCGAGCAGATAGACCTCGGCGCTGCGATCGCGCGACGCTTTGGGCTTGCGCACCTGCACCGTTACAAACGCTGCCTCCATCTGCTTGCGGTACTCCATGAAGCCCTCGCCCTGGAAGAGCTTCACGAGGAACTGTCCGCCCGGCTTGAGGTGGCGCTGAGCGAAGTCGAGTGCAAGTTCGCACAAATGGACTGAACGCGACTGGTCGACCGTCGCAACACCAGAAAGGTTCGGCGCCATGTCGGACATCACTAGATCCACACCCGCGCCCTCGAGGCGCGCCTCGAGTTCCGCGAGCACTGCATCCTCGGTGAAGTCACCGAGGATGAAATCCACCCCCGCAACCGCCTCCATCGGCAGCAGATCGAGCGCGAAGATGCGCGCCTTCGGGCCGCCGCGCTTGACAGCAACCTGGCACCAAGAGCCGGGCGCGGCGCCGAGATCCACCACCACTGCGCCCGGGCGCAGCAGATGATCGCGCTCGTCGATCTCAAGCAACTTGTAGGCCGCCCGCGAACGGTAGCCGTCGGCCTGGGCGCGCTGCACCCAGGGATCGTTCACGTGGTCGTGCACCCAGGCACGACTGGTCTTGTTCTTCTTCATCCTGTCCTCCGGCCCCCGTTCGCGGCCATCCCGGGCGCTCACGGAGTAGAATCCGCGTCCCGGGCTTCACCCATCAAGAGAATTGCAATGACCGAGCTTACCCCGGCCGCGCGCAGCGACCTGCGCGCCCGCGCCCACCACCTCAACCCCGTCGTCACCGTCGCCGGAAACGGCCTCGCACCCAGCGTGCTCGCCGAGATCGAGCGCGCGCTGCAAGCGCACGAACTGATCAAGGTGAAGGTTCAGGGCGCCGAACGCGAGCAGCGCGAGCTGCTGATGCGGGAGTTGTGTGCTGCCCTCGACGCGGAACCGGTTCAGCACATCGGCAGCATCCTCGTCGTTTGGCGCACGCGCCGCGAGGAAGACAAGCCCGTCGCAGTGGCCGAGAAAAAGCCTGCACGCGCGGCAACCGCAAAATCGGCCGCCGCCTTCGCAGCCGCGGCCCGCCGCGCCGCACTCGCCAAGGCGAGCGCCGAGTCGCGCCGCTCACCGGCGCGCAGTCCTGCGGCACGCGGACGCAGCGCCGGCAGCGGCTCGCGCGGACGCTGAAACAGGACACGCCACAGCAGCGGCGCGCTGAAACGAATGGGCGGTGCCACGCACCGCCTTTGCCCTCCTGCAGGGGCGGCGACAACCGGGATCGTACCCGGCGCGCCGCTGACTGCACGGCCGAAATGCCGTGAGCGCGGCCTGCCCCGCTCTTGCAACAGGTCAGATGTAACGGACGTCAATCACCTCGTATTCGCGCACACCGCCGGGCGCCTTCACCTCGGCGACGTCGCCCGCGTACTTGCCGATCAGCGCACGTGCGATCGGCGAGCTGATCGAGATCTTGCTGTCCTTGATGTCGGCCTCGTCGTCACCGACGATCTGATAGGTGACGGTTTGGCCGGAATCCAGGTCCTCGAGCGCGACCGTGGCGCCGAACACACAACGACCATCGGCATCAAGCAGCTTGGGGTCGATGATCTGGGCGTTGGCGAGCTTGCTCTCGACCTCCATGATCCGCCCTTCGATAAAGCCCTGGCGATCCTTGGCCGCCTCATACTCGGCGTTCTCGGACAGGTCGCCGTGCGAGCGCGCCTCGGCGATCGCGGCAATCACGCTGGGGCGTTCGACGGTTTTCAGGCGATGAAGCTCGGTGCGAAGCTTCTCGGCGCCGGCGACGGTGAGCGGGGTCTTGTTCATGCTTGCTGATTCAGTTCGGCGTGCAGGGCCTGCACGGCATAAACCTCGAGGCCACCGGAGAGGTGGCGCATGCCCATGCACGCGGCGCGTGCCCCCTCGATGGTGGTGAAGATCGACACCTTGGCGGCGAGCGCGCTGGTGCGGATGGAACGCGAGTCGGCAATCGCCTGGCGCTTCTCGTCGACGGTGTTGATGACCAGCACGATCTCCTCGTTCTTGATCAGGTCGACGATATGCGGGCGGCCTTCATTGACCTTATTGACCACGGCGACCGGGATCCCGCGCGCCTCGATCGCCGCCGCGGTACCGCGCGTGGCGACCAGCGCGAAACCGAGCTCGTGGAGTTCGCGCGCGACCTCGACCGCAACCGGCTTGTCCGACGGACGCACGCTGATAAACACCGTCCCCGAAGTCGGCAGGCGCACGCCGGCGCCGATCTGGCTCTTGACGAAGGCTTCGGCGAAGCTGCGGCCGACCCCCATGACCTCGCCGGTCGACTTCATCTCGGGGCCGAGAATGGTATCCACGCCCGGGAACTTGACGAACGGGAACACCGCCTCCTTGACCGAGTAGTACGGCGGCACGACCTCACCGGTCACGCCCTGCTCGGCCAGCGTCTGGCCGGCCATGCAGCGCGCCGCGATCTTGGCCAGCGGCAGCGAGCAGGCCTTGGACACGAAGGGCACCGTGCGCGATGCGCGCGGGTTCACTTCCAGCACGTAGACCACCGCGTTGTCACCTTCGCCCTGGATCGCGAACTGGACGTTCATCAGCCCGACCACCTTGAGCGCGCGCGCCATCGCCTCGGTCTGGCGGCGCAGCTCGTCCTGCAGCCTGGCCGACAGCGTGTAGGGCGGCAGCGAGCACGCCGAGTCGCCCGAGTGCACGCCGGCCTGCTCGATGTGCTCCATGATGCCGCCGATCATGACCTGCTCGCCGTCGGACAGCGCATCGACGTCGACCTCGGTGGCGTCGTTGAGGAAGCGGTCGAGCAGCACCGGAGACTCGTTGGAGACCTTTACCGCTTCGCGCATGTAGCGCTCGAGATCCTTCTGCTCATGGACGATCTCCATCGCGCGACCGCCAAGCACGTAGCTGGGACGCACGACCAGCGGATAGCCGATCTCGGCCGCGAGGCGCACCGCCGCCTCGGGCGTGCGTGCGGTGCGGTTGGGCGGCTGCTTGAGGCCGAGCTCGTTGAGCAGCTGCTGGAAGCGCTCACGGTCTTCGGCGGCGTCGATCATGTCCGGGCTGGTGCCGATGATCGGCACGCCGTTGTCCTGCAGCGCCTGGGCACGCTTGAGCGGGGTCTGGCCGCCGAACTGCACGATGACGCCGACCGGCTTCTCGACATGCACGATCTCGAGCAGGTCCTCGAGCGTGATCGGCTCGAAGTACAGGCGATCGGAGGTGTCGTAGTCGGTGGACACGGTCTCCGGGTTGCAGTTGACCATGATGGTCTCGTAGCCGTCTTCGCGCAGCGCGAGTGCGGCATGGACGCAGCAGTAGTCGAACTCGATGCCCTGGCCAATGCGGTTCGGACCGCCGCCGAGCACCATGATCTTCTTCTTGTCGGTCGGGCGCGCCTCACACTCCTCCTCGTACGAGGAGTACATGTAGGCGGTGGAAGTGGCGAACTCGGCCGCGCAGGTGTCCACACGCTTGAACACCGGGCGCACACCGAGCGTATGACGGTGCAGGCGCACCGCGGTCTCATCGGCACCGAGCAACTTGGCCAGGCGGCGATCGGAGAAGCCCTTGCGCTTGAGCTCGCGCAGCTCGGGCGCTTGCAGCGCTTTCAGCGAACGGCCGGCGAGCGCCTTTTCGGACAGCACGATGTCCTCGATCTGGGCGAGGAACCAGGGGTCGATCCTGGTCAGGTTGTGCACCTGCTCGAGGCTCATGCATTCGCGGAAGGCCTGGCCAACGTACCAGATGCGCTGCGGGCCGGCGCTCGACAATTCGTGCTCGAGGTCGGCACTGTCGGCCTCGATCTCATCCAGACCGTAGGCCCCCACTTCCAGACCGCGCAGCGCCTTCTGGAAGGATTCCTGGAAGCTGCGCCCCATCGCCATGACCTCGCCCACCGACTTCATCTGCGTGGTCAGGCGGTCGTTGGCCTGCGGGAACTTCTCGAACGCGAAGCGCGGGATCTTGGTGACGACGTAGTCGATCGAGGGCTCGAAGGAAGCCGGCGTCGCGCCCCCGGTGATGTCGTTGCGGAGCTCGTCAAGCGTGTAGCCCACCGCCAGCTTGGCGGCGACCTTGGCGATCGGGAAGCCGGTGGCCTTGGAGGCGAGCGCAGAGGAGCGCGACACGCGCGGGTTCATCTCGATGACGATCATGCGACCGTCCTGCGGATTGATGGCGAACTGCACGTTCGAGCCACCGGTGTCCACCCCGATCTCGCGCAGCACCGCGATCGAGGCGTTGCGCATGATCTGGTATTCCTTGTCGGTGAGCGTCTGCGCCGGCGCGACGGTGATCGAGTCGCCGGTGTGCACACCCATCGGATCGAGGTTCTCGATCGCGCACACGATGATGCAGTTGTCGGCGCGGTCGCGCACGACTTCCATCTCGTATTCCTTCCAGCCGAGCAGCGACTCCTCGATCAGCAACTCGTTGGTCGGGCTCGCCTCGAGACCGCGCTTGCAGATCTCCTGGAACTCTTCCATGTTGTAGGCGATGCCGCCGCCGGTGCCACCGAGCGTGAAGCTCGGACGGATGATGACCGGGAAGCCGATGCCGCCCTGCACCTGCAGCGCCTCTTCGACGCTGTGGGCGATGCCCGAACGCGCCGAACCGAGGCCGATCCGGGTCATGGCATCCTTGAATTTGAGGCGGTCCTCGGCCTTGTCGATCGCTTCTTCGGAGGCGCCGATCAGCTCGACGTCATACTTGGCGAGCACGCCATGGCGGCCGAGGTCGAGCGCGCAATTGAGCGCGGTCTGGCCGCCCATGGTCGGCAGGATTGCGTCGGGGCGTTCCTTGTCGATGATGCGCTCAACCACCTGCCAGGTGATCGGCTCGATGTAGGTGACGTCGGCCGTTTCAGGGTCGGTCATGATCGTCGCCGGGTTCGAGTTGACCAGGATGACCTTGTAGCCTTCCTCGCGCAGGGCCTTGCAGGCCTGGGCGCCGGAGTAGTCGAATTCGCAGGCCTGGCCGATGATGATCGGGCCGGCGCCGATGATCAGGATGCTCTTGATGTCTGTACGTTTCGGCATTGTCTTGCCTCGGTGATTCGTCGACGCCGCGCGGGTCGCGCGCACGTCCAAAAAGACTGCGACGGCGGGCCGCGGCCCGCCGCACGCCGTGCTACCTGGCCGCCACTTCCATCAGACCGATGAAGCGGTCGAACAGGTAGGCGACGTCATGCGGGCCAGGGCTCGCTTCCGGGTGCCCCTGGAAAGAGAAGGCCGGCGCGTCGGTGCGCGCAATACCCTGATTGGAGCCATCGAACAACGACTGGTGGGTCACCCGCAGGTTGGCCGGCAACGTCGCCGGATCGACCGCGAAGCCGTGGTTCTGGCTGGTGATCAGTACCTGACCGCTCTCGAGATCCTTGACCGGGTGGTTCGCGCCGTGGTGGCCGAACTTCATCTTCAGGGTCTTCGCGCCGGACGCCAGCGCCAGCAACTGGTGGCCAAGGCAGATGCCGAAGGTGGGCACGCGCGCGGTGATGAGCTCGCGGATGGCCGCAATCGCATAGTCGCAGGGCTCGGGATCGCCCGGGCCGTTGGACAGGAACACGCCGTCCGGATTGAGCGCCAGCACCTCGGCAGCAGGCGTCTGCGCCGGGACCACGGTGAGGCGGCAGCCGCGCTCGGCGAGCATGCGAAGGATGTTGTACTTGATGCCGAAATCATAGGCGACGACATGGAAACGGCCGTCGATGCGGTCTCCATAGCCCCCCTCCAGCGCCCACTCGCCCTGCTTCCAGGTGTAGCGCTCGGTGGCGCTGACGACCTTGGCGAGATCCATGCCGGCCAGGCCGGGGAAGGCGCGTGCCGAAGCGATCGCCGCTTCGACATTGAGCGCCTCGCCCTCGGCCGCGGTGACGATGCAGCCAGCCTGTGCGCCCTTCTCGCGCAGCACGCGGGTGAGCTTGCGGGTGTCGAGCCCGGCAATCGCGACGACATTCTCGGCCTTGAGGTAGGCGTCGAGGCGCTGGGCCATGCGAAAGTTGGACGGCAGGATGGGCAGGTCACGGATGACCAGACCGGCCGCCTGGACACGGACAGATTCGACGTCCTCGGGATTGATGCCGGTGTTGCCGATGTGCGGATAGGTCAGGGTGACGATCTGGCGGCAATAGCTCGGGTCGGTCAGGATTTCCTGATAACCCGACATCGAGGTGTTGAACACGACCTCGCCGACCGTGCTGCCAACCGCGCCGATACCCTTGCCGTGGAAGACCGTTCCGTCGGCAAGCGCAAGAAGGGCGGGCGGGAATGCACTCACGAGAAGCTCCTGGAATCTGCTGGAAAAATCTGGCGGACACGCGAGCGGCGCGCCCGATATGTGCAAAAAGCGGGACGGGCCTCCGGGCCGATCCCGCTTCGAAAACCTTGTTATTTTATATTTTTCGGCGATTCAAGGCAAACCGGCTGCGGGCTCACGACACGCACAGCCACCGAGAAGGCCGGGACCCCACGAATTTTCGTCGGGGCAGCGCGGGCCCAGCGCTGCTTCGTTCACCCGCAGACATCCCTGCCGCCGCAACCGGCGGCTTGCACCGCGGCCGCCGAGTGCGTGAACGTGCGGACGCCCCTGTCCGCGGGATCACGCCTCACGCAGCGCCTTGGCGAGGAGTTCCAGTTCGCGCACCAGCAAACCCGCCTGACTGGTGAGCGCACGTGCATCCTGGCGTGCCGCCATGTCCTCCAGCCGGCACGCCGCCTCCACCGCACGTTGTGCCGAGAACACGCTCACCGAGCCCTTGACCGCATGCCCCAGCTCGCGCAAACGCGCATGGTCCATCGATGCCGCCGCCTCCTGCAACTCGCGGACGGTGCGCGGATGCTCACGCAGGAAGACCGCCACCAGTTGCGCGACCACACTGTCGTCGCCATCGAACATCGCCCGCGCTTCGTCGAGGCAGGCAATGCGCCGGCGATCCGCCTCGTCGAGGTCGAGCAGCGTCATGTCGCCGTCCACTTCGTCATCGCCCGCGAGCCCGGTCACGCGCCCGATCGCAGCGAACAAGTCCCCGGGATGAATCGGCTTGGCCACGTAGTCGTCCATGCCGGCCTCGAGGCAGCGCCGGCGATCACCCTCCATGGCGTGGGCGGTCATCGCGACGATCGGCACCGGCTTCCAGTCCCCCTCGAGCACCCAACTGCGGCGCGCCTCGCGCGCTCGGATCGCCTGCGTGGCCTCGATGCCGCCCATCACCGGCATCTGCACATCCATCAGCACCACGTCGAAACGGCGCGCGTCGATCGCCTCGAGCGCCTCCTCGCCATTGTTGGCGAGGGTCACCGAATGACCGGCGTGCTCGAGCATGCGCTGGGCGACGGTTTGATTGACCGGGTTGTCCTCGACCACAAGGACCTCGAGCGTCCGCCCGCCTCCACCCTCCGGCAGGTCACCGGACAGCAGTTCGACGGGCGCGAGCCTGAACACCGGAGCATCGATCCCGTCCGCTGCCCGCAGCCCACCTTGCGCCATCTGCAGCACGTCGAGCAGGTCCTCGGCCGAGAACGGCTTCGCCAGCCGGAATCCCAGCCCGATCTCCTCGCAGCGCTGGGCGTCGTTGCGCTGCGAATGGCTGGCCATCATCGGGATGATGCGTTGCGGCCGCGGCCAGGCTTCGGCAAAGCGCTGCGCGAGCGCGAACCCGCCGGGCTCGCGCAGGCTCGCGTCCATGAGCAGGAACGCGAACGGATCGGTGCCGCCGGCCGCCAGACGCAGCGCCTCCACCGTCGCGTCGCCACCGCACGCCGCTTCCGCGCGCAGGCCGACGGCCTGCAGCATGGCGCACAGGAAGCCTCCGAAAGCCGCATTGGCGGTCGCCACCAGCACGCGCGCGCCGCCAAGCGTGCCTGCTCTGCGCGGCTGCGCATCCGCCACCACGCCGAGCGGCAGACTGAACGCGAAGCTGCTGCCCTCGCCGGGCGCGCTGCGGACGCTGATCTGGCCGCGCATCAGCTCGACGAGCTGACGCGAGATCGCCAACCCCAGGCCGGTTCCACCGTATTTGCGTGTGGTCGAGTTGTCAGCCTGCGAGAACGCACCGAAGATCGCCTCCTGCTTTTCGGCAGCGATGCCACAGCCGGTATCGCGGACGGTGAACTCGACCACGGTCGTGGGACCGCTCCGCTCGCTGCAGCGCACGCGGACCTCGACTTCGCCACCCTCGGTAAACTTGATCGCGTTGCCGATCAGGTTCACGAGGATCTGGCGCAGCCGCGTCGGATCACCGCGCAACACCGCGGGCACGTCGGGCGCCACGTCGTAATAGAGTTCCAGGCCCTTCTGCGCGGCGCGCAGCGCGAGTGCGCGACAGGTCTCGGAGACCACCGAGGCAAGGGAAAAATCGATCTCCTCGACGCTCAGCCGCCCGGCTTCGATGCGGGAAAAATCGAGGATGTCGTTGATGATCGTAAGCAGCGCCTCGGCCGAGGACTTGACCGTGAGCAGGTAATCGCGTTGCTCGCCGGCGATGTCCGAGTCGAGCAGCAGGTCGGTCATGCCGATGATGCCATTCATCGGGGTGCGGATCTCGTGGCTCATGTTGGCGAGGAAATCGCCCTTCGCCCGGCTCGCCGCCTCCGCCGCCTCCTTGGCCTCGAGCAGCTCGAGTTCGCGCAGCTTGCGCTCGGTGACGTCGCGGTAGGTGCCTTCGACGCGCGACCAGCGGCCATCGTCGAGCTGTCCGCCGGCATTGCCGCACACCTCCATCCAGTGCCAGCTTCCATCCTGCGCGCGAATGCGGATCTCGGCGCGCAGCTCGGACGCCTCGCCGTGGAGATGCACGCGCAGCGCCTTCTCCAGTGTGCCACGCCCCTCGTCATCGAGCAGCGCCATCCAGTCGGCATCGCCTTGCGCGCCGTAGCCGAGCAGGCCTCGCCAACGCTCGTCGAGGCGGATGCCGCCGCCGAGCAGATCCATGTGCCAGACCCCGGCGCCCGCATTCGCGGACACGAGATCGAGGTGCCGACGCGCGCGCGCCAGGCTGCGCAGCGCCAGTTCGCGCTCGGCACGCAAACGCGCCAGCACTTCCCCCTTGAGCCCGGGCTCGACTGAGTTCCCGGGCGCGTCGGCTCCGCCGCTCATGGTCGCCGCTCAGCGCAGGCCGAGGACGTCCTGCATGTCGTAGAGCCCGCTGGCGCGCCCGCCAAGAAAGCGCGCCGCACGCATCGACCCGAGCGCGTAAGGCATGCGGCTGCCCGACTTGTGAGTGATCTCGATGCGCTCGCCGATACCGGCGAACAGCACCGTATGATCACCGACGACGTCGCCGCCACGGATCGTCGAAAAGCCGATGGTGTCGGCGCGGCGCTCGCCGGTATGACCCTCACGGGCGTAAACCGCGCAGGTTTCGAGGTCGCGCCCGAGCTCGCGGGCAACCACCTCGCCCATGCGCAGCGCAGTGCCCGAAGGCGCATCGACCTTGAAGCGGTGATGAGCCTCGATGACCTCGATGTCGTAGCCTTCGGAGAGGATGCGTGCGGCAACCTCGAGCAGGCGGAACACCGCATTCACCCCCACCGCCATGTTGGGCGCGAACACCACTGGAACATGCTCGGCAGCGGCGGCAATCGCCGCCTTGGCGGCGGCGTCGAAGCCGGTGGTACCGATCACCATCGCCTTGCCCGCCGCACGCGCGAGCGCGAGGTGGACCAGCGTACCTTCCGGACGGGTGAAATCGATCACGCAGTCGGCGGCGGCAATCGCCGCCGTAGCGTCGTCGGTGATGAACACCCCGGTGGCCACGCCGACCATCTCGCCGGCGTCGCGGCCGATGAAGGGCGTACCGCTGCGGTCGAACGCAGCAGCGAGGACGACGCCCTCTTCCTTCAGCGCGGCCTCGATCAGCATTCTGCCCATGCGCCCGGACGCACCGGCGATCGCGACTCGAATCTGGGACATCGATTTGGTTTCCTGCAAAAGAGCGGCCCGCAGCGCCGGCGGGCCTGGAATCGTTGGTTGCGCCGGCCTCAGCGCCCGGCGGCGGGCAGGATCTCGACGACCCGCGAGCGCGGCTGCGCGTCGATAGTCGGCTCACCGGTCGCTGCGGCGATATCCCCCTCGATGCGATCGAGCACGTCGCCGTCGAAGAACAGCGCAATCATGCGCTGCTGGGGCTCTCCGCTCCCCGGACGGAAGCGATACACGTAGTCCCAGCGGTCCTTGCGGAACATGTCGACCACCAGCGGCGAACCGAGCACGAAGCGCACCTGGTCGCGCGTCATGCCGCGCCGAAGTTGCGCAATCATGTCCTGATCGACATAGTTGCCCTGGCGGACATCGATCCGGTAAGGGTCGACAAAGCCGACCAGTGAATCAAAGGAGCAGCCCGAAAGCAGGCCGGAAGACACAAGGAGCGCAGCGAGGAGGGAACGCATGAGATAGTGGGCGCCTGGATGCGACCGGAGTCGCAGTTCTCAGTAAGGGGCAAAAAATATAACATAGGCACGTTATGCGGCGCTCGGAGAGCTGCGCGGCACCTGCCGCTCCCACCCCCCGGGCCGCACGCCGGGAACCCATGGTGCCCGCGTCCGCGCCCGGTCACCTCCCTTCCACCCCTTTCCAGACGCCATGTCCGACAACTCCCGGAACCTGAAAAGCATCGGTCTCAAGGCGACTTACCCGCGCCTCAAGATCCTCGACCTCTTCCAGAGCTCGGAACAGCGCCACCTGACCGCGGAAGACGTCTACCGTGCCCTGATGACCGACGGCATGGACATCGGGCTGGCCACCGTCTATCGAGTGCTGACGCAGTTCGAACAGGCAGGGCTGCTCGAGCGCCATTACTTCGAATCGGGCAAGGCGGTCTTCGAACTCAACGAGGGCGGTCATCACGACCACCTCGTGTGCATGCAGTGCGGCAAGGTCGAGGAGTTCTTCGACGCCGAGATCGAGCGCCGCCAGAACCAGATCGCGCAGGAGCGTGGCTTCGCGATCCGCGAGCACGCGCTTTACATCTACGCCGACTGCACACGAGAGAATTGCCCCAATCGCGAGCGCGAAGACTGATCCGCCACACGGCGCAGGCGCCGCCCATGGCCGCCCGTTACCGCCCGTGCGCGGGCAGGTCGTCGCACCGCATACCCCCTCAACGTTGGCCGAGCATCTCCGCGGCATGCTCGCGGGTCGTGGCGGTGATGCTCACACCGCCCAGCATGCGGGCAATCTCTTCCACGCGCGCCGTACCGTCGAGCGCAGTCACATCGCTCAAGGTCTCGCCGCCGCGCTCATGCTTGGCGATCCGCCACTGCCAGTCGGCACACGCGGCGACCTGCGGCAGGTGGGTCACGCACAGCACCTGACGGTCGCGCCCGAGGCGCGCGAGCAGCTTGCCGACGATCTCGGCGACGCGACCGCCGATCCCCACATCGACCTCGTCGAAGATCAGCGTCGGCACGGCGCTGTCGCGGCTGGTGATGACCTGGATCGCCAGGCCGATGCGCGACAACTCACCCCCGGAGGCGACCTTGGCGAGGCTGCGCACGGCCTGCCCCGGGTTCGCCGCGACACGGAACTCGACCACCTCGACCCCGGCCGCGGACGGCGCACAGGGCTCGAGCGCGACCTCGAAGCGCCCCCCCGCCATGGCGAGGTCCTGCATCGCCGCGGTGATCTCGTCCGCCAGGCGGCGCGCTGCCGGCGCCCGCGCTGCCGAGAGTTTCCCCGCCGCGCGCGCGAACGCCGCTTGTGCCTCGGCAGCTGCAGCAGCAAGGCGCGCCGGGTCCGCGGTGGCCTCCAGGGTATCGAGACGCGTGCGCCACTGCTGCACGAGCCCGGGCAGATCGTCGGGCTGGACGCGGTGCTTGCGCGCCACCTCCATGACCGCAGCGATGCGGCGGTCGACCTCCGCCAGGCGCTGCGGGTCGAGATCGAGGCGATCGCGGTAGCGACGCAGCGCATGGAGGGCCTCGTCGGCCTGGATCGCGGCGGCGCCGATCAGCTCTCGTACATCAGCCAGCGCGGCATCGTAGCCGGCCAGAGCGGCGATGCGGCCGTCGAGCCGGCCGAGCACCGCACACACGGCCAGCTCGCCCTCGCCGAGCGCAGCGAGCGCCTCTTCCGCCCCCTCGATCAGGCTCGCCGCGTGCGCGAGACGACCTTGCTCGACGTTGATCTCTGCCCATTCGTCGGCATCGAAACCGACCTGCTCGAGCTCACTGAGTTGCCACGCGAGCAGCTCGCGCTCGCGCGCCGAACTCGCCGAGTCGACCTCGGCCTCACGCTGCAGGCGCAGCACGCGCTGCCATTCACGATGCAGCGCGGCGACTTCGGCGGCGAGCGCGCCGGTGCCGGCCTGTGCGTCGAGCAGCATGCGCTGCGCGTCGGCGCGCAGCAGCGCGTGGTGGGCATGCTGGCCGTGGATGTCGGCCAGCCACTCACCAGCGGCGCGCAACTGGGCCAGGGTCGCCGAAACACCGTTGATCCAGGCCCTGCTACGCCCACTCGCATCGATCGTACGGCGCAGGATCATCGCCCCCTCCTCGGCCGGCAAGCCCTGCTCCGCCAGCCAGGCTGCGAAACCGTCGCCCGCCGGAAGGTCGAACTCGGCGGCAACGTCAGCGCGCTCGCGGCCGGTCCGCACCATCGCCGCCTCGCCGCGACCGCCGAGCGCCAGCCCGAGCGCATCGAGCAGGATCGACTTGCCCGCGCCGGTCTCCCCGGTGAGGGCGCCGAACCCGGCGGCGAACTCGAGTTCGAGGCGATCGACGATGACGAAGTCACGGATGGTCAGGCTGCGGAGCATGGCGGCGGCAGGCGTGGGTCGGAAGTGAACGGAGATGGACGCGCCGGGAGGAGTCGGGCGGCAGGCGTGGGCTGCAATCGCTCACACGCGCGGTGCCGCGCTCCAGTGCAGCTTCTGGCGCAGCATGGCGAAATAGGAGTAGCCCTTGGGGTGGAGCAGACGCAGGCTGCGGCTTGAACGCGTCAGGCGCACGCAGTCGCCAGCGCGCAGCTCGAAGCGGGTCTGTCCATCGAAGTGCACGCGGGCGTCGTGCGGCGGCAACAGCGCGATGTCAATGCGGCAGGTGTCGGGCAGCGTGATCGGGCGCGCGGTAAGCGCATGCGGACACAGCGGTACCAACGCGATGCCACCCACGCTCGGATGCAGGATCGGGCCGTTGGCAGACAGCGCGTAGGCGGTGGAGCCGGTCGGAGTGGACACGATCATGCCGTCCGAGCGCTGGGTGTACACGAACTCGCCGTCGATCGACAGCTCGAACTCGATCATGCGCCCGAGATCACCCTTGTTCACGACCACGTCGTTGAGCGCCAGGGTGTGGAACACCCGCTCGCCGCTGCGCAGCACCTCGACATCGAGCATGAAGCGCTCTTCCTCGGCATAGGCGCCGTCGAGGATCTCGCCGAGGCGCTCGGTCGCCGAGGTCCGCGCGATGTCGGTCAGGAAGCCGAGACGACCGAGGTTCACCCCTACCAGCGGCACCCCGTGCTCGATCAACCGGCGCGCGGTGTGCAGCATGGTGCCGTCGCCGCCGATGACCACCGCGAGGTCGGCGCTCGCGCCGATGTGCTCGTAGCTGGCGACCGGAAAATCGCGTGCACCGCCGATGGAACTCGCGGTGCCCTGCTCGATCAACACCGCCAGGGCGCGGTTGCGCAGAAAACGGGCGATCGACAGCACCGACTCGGCGACGTCGGGGCTCTGATATTTGCCGATGAGGGCAAGCGTCCTGAATTGCGTGCTCATGAGCGTCGATTAAACCACAATCGCCCATGCGCTTGGCGCGTGCAGCCTGCACGCAGTGGCCAGTCCGCGCGTGCTTCCCATAGAATCGGCATCTCGCCCCCAGGCCACCATGAATCAGCTCGACGCCCGCTCACAGTTCCTGCTCAAGACCCTGATCGAACGCTACATCGCGGACGGCCAGCCGGTCGGCTCGCGCGCGCTGTCGCGCTACTCCGGGCTCGAGCTGTCCCCCGCCACCGTGCGCAACGTGATGAGCGATCTCGAGGAAATGGGCTTCATCGCCAGCCCGCACACTTCGGCCGGGCGCATCCCGACCGCCCGCGGCTACCGCTTCTTCGTCGATTCGCTGCTCACCGTGCAGCCGCTCGAGAATGCCCGCGTGCGCGCCCTTGAGGGCCAGTTCCTGCCTGACCAGCCGCAGCGCCTGATCAGTTCGGCCTCGCACCTGCTTTCCGAACTCACCCAGTTCGCCGGCGTGGTGGTGGCACCGCGCCGGGACGCGGTGCGCATCCGCCAGCTCGAGTTCATCAGCCTGGCGGAGAACCGCATCCTGCTGATCATCGTCACCACCGGCGGTGACGTGCAGAACCGGCTGCTGCTTACCCGCCGCAGCTACACCACCGCCGAACTCAACGGCGCCGCCGCCTATCTGAACGAGCACCTCGCCGGCCTCTCGTTCAAGGAGATCCGCCGCCGGCTCGGCGACGAGCTTCGGCAACTGCGCAGCGACATGACCGAACTGATGACCGCCACGGTCGACGCCGGCACCGAGGCGGCCGAGGACGACGCCGCGAGCTATGTCATCTCGGGCGAGACCAACCTGCTCGACATCGACGACCTGTCCTCGAACATGTCGCGGCTGCGCGAACTGTTCAAGCTCTTCGAGCAGCGCACCAGCCTGATCCAGTTGCTCGATCTGTCCAACCGCGCCGAGGGCGTGCAGATCTACATCGGCGGCGAGTCGGGTCTCGCCCCGCTCGACGGCTGCAGCGTGATCACCGCACCCTACGAGGTCGACGGCCAGGTTGTGGGCTCGCTCGGCGTCATCGGTCCCACCCGCATGGCTTACGACCGCGTCATTCCGATCGTCGACATCACCGCCAGGCTGCTGTCGAACGCCCTTTCCTCCCGGCACTGAAGCCGGGCCCGGAGTCTGCTCCGGCCCCTCGCAACAAGGATCCCGATGTCCCGCTACCGGCCCGAACCCGCCTTCCGCCACGATCGCGCCGCCCGCACGGGTGTGCTGCTGGTCAACCTCGGCACACCCGCCGCACCGACTGCGGCAGCGCTGCGCCCCTACCTCAAGCAGTTCCTGTCCGACCCGCGCGTGGTCGAGATCCCGCGTGCGGTCTGGTGGCTGATCCTCAACGGCATCATCCTCAATACCCGCCCCAAGGCTTCGGCGAAGAAATACGCCAGCATCTGGACCGATGAGGGCTCGCCGCTGATGGTGCACACCATGCGCCAGAGCAAGCTGCTTGCCGCTTACCTCGCCAAGGCCGGCCACGACGACCTCGACGTCGATTTCGCGATGCGCTACGGCGCGCCCTCGATCGGCGACACCCTCGATGCAATGCGCGCGCGCGGCTGCACCCGTATCCTGGTGGTGCCGATGTATCCGCAGTATTCCGCCAGCACGACTGCGACGGTCACCGACGAGGTCGGACGTTGCCTCGCGCGCTGGCGCAACCAGCCCGAGATGCGATTCGTGCGCGACTTCAACGACCATCCGGGCTACATCGCCGCGCTCGTGCGCAGCGTACGCGAGCACTGGCAGGCCCACGGCGAACCGGAGCGCCTGCTGCTTAGCTTTCATGGCGTGCCGCGGCGCTCGCTCGATCTCGGCGACCCCTATCACTGCGAATGCCACAGGACCGGCCGCCTGGTGGCGGAGGGTCTGGGCGTGGCGCGCGAGCGTGTGCTGGTCACCTTCCAGTCGCGCTTCGGCAAGGCGGAGTGGCTCAAGCCCTACACCCAACCCACGCTCGAGCACCTCGCCGCACAGGGCGTGCGCCGGGTCGACGTGATGTGTCCCGGTTTCGTCGCCGACTGCCTGGAAACGCTGGAGGAGATCGCGCTCGAGTGCAAGGAGGCCTTCCTCGGGAAGGGCGGCCACACCTTCCACTACATACCCTGCCTGAACGAGCGTCACGACTGGATCGAGGGCCTCGCCGCACTGGTCCGCAGCCACCTCGGCAACTGGCTGGAGATCGCCCGACCCGACGCGGACGCACGCAAGGCCACGCTCGAGCGCGCCCGCCTGCTCGGCGCGGGGCAATAAGCCGGAGCCACACCCGCCGCAGGGTCGCCCATGCTCACCGCCTGCACCGCTCGTTCGGGACGTCCCGCACGGCAGCAGTTCCGTGCAGGAGCAGTGCAAGGCGCGCGCATTTCACGAAGCGCCGCGGCAACGCGCAGGTCACTCTGTTGCGTGAGGGCGCGACCGCAGCATCAATAGTCGGCGATCTGCAGGTCGTGGCTCATCGGCGCCGCGCGCAAGGCGCGCACGGCGGCCGGCGCGTGCGCCGCGCCCTGGCGCGACACCGCGGCGAAGCGCCGCACTGCCACCGTTCCGAGCTGGCGGCGAAAGCGCTCGAGCACCTCCTCGCTGGCAAGCGCCAGCGCCGCCGGATTGACCTCGAGATAGCTCAGCTCATCGAGCGACACCACGCTCAGCAGCTGCCGGTGCTCGAGCGCGTCGAGCCAGGCGCTCTCGCCAAACACCTCGCCAGGGCCGGCATCCATGACCCTGCGCCCTTCGATCGAGAGCTCGACCTTGCCCTCCATCACGATGCCGAAACGCTGGTCGATGTCGCCCTCGCGAACCAGCCCCAGGTCGCTGCCGACCTTGCGCCAGGCACAGATCCGCATCACCTCCCACAGGTCCACATCCTCGAACTCGGTGAAGAAGGCCAGCCGCCGCAGGCGCGCAAAGCGCTCGGCATCGTGATGCACCTGCCCCTCGTCGAGGATCTGGTAACGCACCGCGGCGAGGTCCTTGGCGAACTCCGCGCCGTTGCGATAGCGGGAATAGAGGTCCTTCTCGAGGGCCTTGCGGATCACCGCGTCCATCTGCTCAGGGACCTCGGGGTTGAGCTGCGACACCGAGGGCGGATCGGCATTGATGATCTTGTAAACAAGCTGCGCCGGATTGTTGGCGCGAAAGGGCAGCCGTCCGACCAGCATGTGGAAAAGCAGCACACCGAGCGAATAGAGGTCGGTCTTCTGGTTGAGCGGGTAGCCCTTGATCTGCTCCGGGCTCATGTAGGCCGGTGAGCCCACGCCCATGATGAAGGTCGAATCGGTGTCGAGCCTCTTGTTGATGTTGAGCGCCAGCCCGAAGTCGGTGATCTTCACGTTGTCCTGGTCGTCGACCAGGATGTTCGCCGGCTTGATGTCACGGTGCACGATGCCTTGCCGGTAGGCGTGATCGAGCGCCATGCAGCACTTGAACACGATCCCGATCGTGCGATGAATGGGGAGCAGGTTCTGGAAGCTGCAGTAGCGCTCGAGCGATCCGCCGGCGAAATACTCCATCACCACGTAGGCCTGCTCGGGCTCGATCGAGGCGTCGTGAATGCGGATGATGTTGGGGTGATCGAGACGGCCCGAAACCACGCGCTCGGCCTTGAGCAGCTTGATCAGGCGGCGGTTCCACTTCGCCTCGTCACGTGCCTTGTCGTCGAAGCGCACGTGCTTGAGCGCCACCGGCTCGGCATAGTCGGGGCTTTCGGCAAGATAGACCACGGCGGTGGCGCCACGGCCAATCTCCTTGATGATCCTGTATTTGCCGATGCGTTCGGGAGTCCGGTTCATGCTTTAGAGCGCTGCGCGAGATTCCTGCGCGGCTGGCAGGCGTGATGCCGTGATTGTTGCATGAACCGCGCCCATGCGTGAGCCCCGTCACCGAGCCGGTTCCCCCAACCTCGCCGCGGCGGCGTTGTCCGCCGCCGGCCACGCATGCTTGAATGGTGGTCCGCTGTCCTCGAACCCCGCGTGGAGCCCCTTTTGAACGACGCCGTCGACCTGCTGATCAATGCGCGCTGGACCGTGCCCGTCCAGCCCTTCGATACCCTCCTCGACGATCACGCCGTGGCGGTGCGCGCCGGGCGCATCGTTGGCGTGCTGCCGCAGGCCGAGGCCCGCACGCGCTTTGCCGCCGCACGCACGGTCGAGCTGCCGCAGCACATGCTGCTCCCCGGTCTGGTGAACGCACACACCCATGCGGCGATGAGCCTGCTGCGCGGCATCGCCGACGACCTGCCGCTGATGCGCTGGCTGCAGGAAGCAATCTGGCCCGCAGAGAGCCGCCACGTCGACGCCGCCTTCGTGCGTGACGGCTCCCGGCTGGCCGCGGCCGAGATGATCCGTGGTGGCATCACTACCTGCAGCGACATGTACTTCCACCCCGACGCGGCCGCCGAGGCCTTTGCCGAAATCGGCATGCGGGCAGTGGTCGGCGCGGTGATGCTCGAGTTTCCGACTCCGTATGCGAGCGACGCCGGGGACTACCTGCGCAAAGGCCTCGCCGCGCGCGACCGCTGGCAGGGCCATCCGCTGATCGGCTTCTCGATCGCCCCACACGCTCCCTACACGGTTTCCGACGCGAGTTTCACGCATGCGCGTGCGATTGCCGACGAGCTCGAGCTGCCGATCCACATCCACGTCCATGAGACCGCGCAGGAGATCGCTGACGCCCTCGCCGCCCATGGCTGCAGGCCACTCGCCCGCCTCGCACGGCTCGGCCTGCTCGGGCGCAACTTCATCGGTGTGCACGCGGTGCACCTCGACGAAACCGACATCGAACTGCTTGCCCGCCACGGCTGCAGCGTCGTCCACTGTCCGACCTCGAACATGAAGCTCGCCAGCGGCATCGCACCGGTCCCGCGCCTGCTCACCGCGGGCATCCCGGTCGGTCTCGGCAGCGACGGCGCGGCCAGCAACAACCGCCTCGACCTGATCCAGGAGATGCGCCACGCGGCACTTCTCGCCAAAGTCGGCAGCCTGGATGCGACGGCCGTGCCGGCTCACGCGGCGCTGCGCATGGCCACGCTCGACGGTGCCCGTGCGCTCGGCATGGACGACCGGATCGGCTCAATCGAGACCGGCAAATTCGCCGACCTTTGCGCGATCGATTTTGCTTCCCTGACCTGCCGGCCCTGTTTCGACCCGGTGTCGCATCTCGTCTACGTTTGCGGTCGCGAAAATGTGTCGCACGTCTGGATCGGCGGTGAAACCCGCGTGGACAAAGGCGTCCCGCTGTTGCATATTAACGACACTGAATTGCTCCGCCTCGTGTCGATGTGGCAAACTAAGGTCGGTAATTGAACTGGATATAGTGGTACAAACCGACGCGAAGACGGCAAATCTGTTGCTCTTCATTTCGTTTAGTGGCAGTTCCGGCGACTCGCCCTTCAAAGAGGAAACCATGATCAAACAAACCAAGAAGCAGATGCTCATGCTGGCCGCCATCGCCTCGATCGGCCTGTCCGCCCCGAGCGCTTTCGCTCAAGTCAACGACGTCGTCGTCGCCGGCAAGGGTGAAATCCCCTACGTGATCGACGGTCGCAACGTCGTCGCCCGCAGCGGTACCGGCCTGTGCTGGCGCACTGGCTACTGGAGCCCCGCCGCCGCCTCGACCGCCATGGCCGGCGACCTGCCGGTCGGCTGCGCCTGCGACAAGGACATTGTCCCCGCCGACAAGTGCACCGTGAAGACCGCCGCTGCAGCTGCGCCGAAGCCCACCGCAGACAAGGTCAAGCTTTCGGCCGACGCGCTGTTTGACTTCGACAAGGCCGTGCTCAAGGCCGAAGGCAAGGCCAAGCTCGACCAACTGGCCGCCCAGGCCAAGTCGCTCAAGCTTGAAGTGATCCTCGCCGTCGGCCACACCGACCGCCTGGGTTCCAACACATACAACCAGCGCCTGTCCGAGCGCCGTGCTGCCGCCGTCAAGACCTATCTGGTCTCGAAGGGCGTCGATGCGAACCGCGTCTACACCGAAGGCAAGGGCGAGACCCAGCCGGTGACGGGCAACAAGTGCGACAAGGTCGGCGGCCGCAGCGCCCAGATCGCCTGCCTGCAGCCCGATCGTCGCGTGGAAGTGGAAGTCATCGGCTCCAAGTAATTCCGGACCGGTTACCGAAAAGCCCTGCCTCGGCGGGGCTTTTTCATTTGTGCCGGGCGCGCCGCGCGCGTCCGGCGTTCGAGCGCGCGCAAGAAAGGATCATCGAAACGCCATGAGCACCCTCAACGCCGACCCCGCCGAGCTGCAGAAATTCAGTGATCTCGCCCATCGTTGGTGGGATCCCGCCTCCGAGTTCAAGCCGCTGCACGAGATCAACCCCCTGCGCCTGGGCTGGATCGACAGCAAGGCCGGACTCGCCGGCCGCAAGGTGCTCGACATCGGCTGCGGTGGGGGGATCCTCGCCGAAGGCATGGCCGGGCTCGGCGCCGAGGTCACCGGCATCGATCTTTCCGAAAAGGCACTCAGCGTCGCCCGCCTGCACCTGTTCGAGAGCGGACACAAGGTGGACTACCGCCTGTGCAGCGCCGAGGCCCTGGCCGAAGAGATGCCTGGCCGGTTCGATACCGTCACCTGCATGGAGATGCTCGAGCACGTACCCGACCCCGCCAGCATCGTCGCTGCGTGTGCGCGCCTCGTCAAACCGGGCGGCCACGTGTTCCTGTCGACGCTGAACCGCAACCCCAAGTCCTACCTGTTCGCCATCATCGGTGCCGAGTACCTGCTCCGGCTGCTGCCGGCAGGCACCCACGAGTACGCCCGCTTCATCAAGCCCTCCGAGCTGAGCCGGTACTGCCGCAACGCCAGGCTGGACGTGCAGGAGGTCATCGGGCTGTCGTACAACCCGCTGACGAAAACCTACGCCCTCGGCCGCGACACCGACGTAAACTATCTCGTCCACACCGTGGCCGACGCCTGATCTGCAAGCGCTGCAGGGCGGCCGGCGCACTCGCACTCCAGCGCGTCCCGTTACGCTGCATACAGGTCGCGAGCGCTGCTTTACACTGCGTGCAAGCGATTCCTCTCCAGGGAGCACGGCGATGAGCTTCCGCCACCTCAAAAGCCTCTTCAACCCACGTTCCATCGCGGTGATCGGCGCCAGCGCGCGCGAGCGCCGCATGGGCAACGTGCTGATGCGCAACCTGCTCTCGGGGCAGTTCGCCGGCCCGATCATGCCGGTGAATCCGCGCCGCCCTTCGGTCGCGGGGGTGCTCACCTACCCGAGCGTCGCCGCGCTCCCGCAGACGCCCGACCTGGCAATCATCTGCACCCCGGCGCCGTCGGTGCCACGCCTGGTCGAGGAGCTCGGCGAACGGGGCACGCGTGCGGTGATGGTCATGGCCAGCCAGCTCGACACCACGCTCGGCGCCGACGGACGGCCGCTCGACCGCGGGATCCTGGAGACGATCCGGCGCTACGAGATGCGCCTGCTCGGCGGCAGCACGCTGGGGCTGCTCGTCCCCGGCCTCGGCCTCAACGCCACCTTTTCGCAGATCCCCGCGCGCCCGGGCAAGCTCGGCTTCGTGTCGCAGCGCGACACCGTCGGCACCATGGTGCTCGACTGGGCGCTGCGCAAGAAAGTCGGCTTCTCGCACTTCGTGTCGCTCGGCGACAGCCTGGACATCGGCTTCGGCGAAGTGCTCGACTTCCTCGCCAGCGACTCCGGCACGCGCGCAATACTGCTCTACATCGAATCGATCCAGGACCGTCGCGCCTTCATGGCCGCGGCGCGCGCCGCCGCACGCAACAAGCCGGTGATCGCGATCAAGGCCGGCCGATCACCCAATAATCCGTTGATGGGTGTCTCCGACCCGCTCTTCCTCGAAGTGCCCAACCTGGTCAGCCACGACGACATCCACGACGCGGCATTGCGCCGCGCCGGCATCCTGCGCGTGGACCAGCTCGAGGAGATGTTCGGCGCCGCCGAGACGGTGCTGCGCGCGCGCCCCTTGCGTGGCGACCGCCTCGTCGTGCTCAGCAACGGCGGCGGCGCCGGCCTGATGGTGGAGGACAGCCTGTATCTCGCCGGCTACACCCTCCAGCCGCTCAAGGAGCAGACCATCGACCGCCTGCGCCGCTTCATGTCTCCCGGCTGGAACGGGCGCAACCCGATCGAGATCCGCGTCGACTCCGAGCCGGCCTGCTACGACCGCATGCTGAAGATCCTGCAGGAGGAGCGCGACGGCGATGCGGTGCTCGTCATCCACACCCCGAACGCGCTGTCGAGCAGCATCGACACTGCGCAGCAGGTGATCGCCACTGCACGCGAGATCGGCAGCAACCTGATGACCTGCTGGGTGGGGGACGAGAGCGTCGACGAAGAGCGCAGCCTCTTCATCAACGCCGGGATCGCCACCTTCGATTCGCCCGAGCACGCGGCGAGCGCCTTCCTGCACATGCACAGGCATCGCCTGGCGTCCGAGGTGCTGATGGAAGTGCCGGCGTCCGAGCCGGTCGAGTTCAGGCCCGATACGGCGCGCGCGCGCGCAGTGATCGAGCGCGCACTGGCCGAGTCGCGCCACAGCCTCGCCGAATCCGAGGCCAAGGAGGTGCTCGCCGCCTACGGTGTACCGGTGATCCAGACCCATGTCGCGGCCAGTCCCGAGGAGGCCGCGCAGATTGCCGGGCACATCGGCCTGCCGGTGGCGCTGACGCTGATGTCGCGCGACATCCGCCGCAAGTGGGACGTGGGCGGCGTCGCCCTCAACCTGGAAAGCACCGAAGCGGTCGACACGGCGGCACGCGGCATGATCGAGCGCGCCAGCCGCGCCAGCCCGCCGGTGGCGGTGAGCGGCTTCACCGTGCAGCGCATGGTGCTGCGCGGACACGCGCGCCAGTTGCTGATCGGGGTCAGCACCGATCCCCTGTTCGGCCCCGTCATCGTGTTCGGCGAAGGTGGGCGCGCACTCGAGATCTTCCGCGGCCTCGCGGTGGGCTTGCCGCCGCTGAACCAGCCGCTCGCACACGACCTGATCGGACGCAGCAAGGCCGCTGCGCTGCTCGCCGCGCGCGCCCACCTCCCGGCCGCCGACCGCGACGCACTGGCGCTGACGCTGACAAAGGTGTCGCAGATCGTGGTGGACCATCCCGAGATCCACGAGATGGACATCAACCCGGTGTTCGCCGACGAGCACGGCGTGCAGGCGATCGACGCCCACATCCGCCTGCGTCCGGCCACCGCGCACGAGCACCGGCTGGCCATCCAGCCCTACCCCAAGACGCTCGAGGAAGCCGCGCAATTGCGCGACGGCCGCCCGATCCAGCTGCGCCCGATCCGTCCCGAGGATGAGCCTGCGCATTACGCCTTCCTGTCGCAGCTGACGCGCGAGGACTTCATCTACCGCTTCTTCAACTACATCCCGGAGTTTCCGCGCCGCGAGATGGCGCGCCTGACGCAGATCGACTACGACCGCGAGATGGCCTTCATCGCCAGCGCGATCGACGCCGAGGGCAAGCCGGAGACGCTCGGCGTTTCGCGTGCGGTTGCCGACCCCGACAACCACACCGCCGAGTTTGCGCTCGTCATCCGCTCCGACCTTAAGCGCCAGCGCCTGGGCTCCATCCTGATGGACAAGCTCATCCGCTACGCGCGCACGATCGGCATCCGCCGCCTGGTAGGCGACGTGATGGCCGAGAACGAACCGATGCTGGGCTTGCTGCGCCACCTCGGATTCACGCTGAAGGCTTCCGAAGAACCGGGGGTCGTCAGGGCGAGCTTCGAGTTGCAGCCGGCTCTGGCAGACGCTGCAACGAGCGCTTGAGCGCACGAAGAAATGCCCGCCGCGGTGCGCCATGCGCCGGGGCGGGTTGCTGACCTGCGGCCCCCTCAGGCGTCCTGCAGGATCAGCACCAGCAGTTCCTTCGGACCGTGCGCGCCGTAGGCCAGCGTCTGCTGGATGTCGGCGGTCTTCGACGGACCCGACACGAGCAGCGCATTGGTCGGCATGGCGCCCGCCCAGCCCTGCGCATGCATCAGCTCATGGAAGTTGTCGCGTACCTCGCTCGCCTTGAGCAGCGCGATGTGGAAGGGCGGCACCAGGCTCATCAGCCGCGGCTCGGCCGGGGTCGGCCACAGCACCAGGCTGCCGGTGGCGGCGATGCCGCCGAGGGTGCCGGTGAGGCTGGCCGGTGTGCGGAAGAAGAGCTCGTCCTTCCACTCCTCCACCGGGCGGTCGTACGCCTTGAGGCGCAGCGGTACAGCGTTCCGCGCCACGTGGGCGGAGAACTGCCGGCCATGCGGGGTCGCCGGAGCGACCAGCAGTTCGCCGATACTGCGCAGCGCGAGGGCCTCGATGGCCCGCAGCGGCCACTCGGAGGTGGTCGTCAGCAGGGTCTCGCCATGGACCGACTCCAGCATCTGGCGCAGACGCGCGATGCGGGCCTCGGGTGCGTAGCGCCAGGGCGCGGTGACCACGTCGACGTCGTAGTCGTCGGCGATCGGCGTCGTCTCCTGCAGGCTGGCGCGCAGCCTGGCAAGGATCCGTTCTTTCGCATTCAGTGCGTGCATGCTCCTCACCTCGCTCATTGGTCGCCAAGATGCTCGCGGGCGAGCTCGTGCAGCGTGCGCGCGGCGAGCCTGGGCGCACTGCGATGTTCGGTCCACGGGCCGATGCGCGCCGGCATCAGGGCGCGCAAGCGCGTCCCGGCATACATCGCGGCGCGGTACAGCGCGGGCGAGGTATTCAAGGTGCGCCACGCCTTCCAGACCATCGCCTCCTTCTTCGAGTACTTCGTGCCCTGCCCGCGCATGTGATGCGGCTCGGCCTCGGGCGCGCGCACCGCTTCCTCGCGCAGACGGCGCAGCAGCGCGGGGATGGGGATCTTTACCGGGCACACCTCACTGCAGGCGCCGCACATCGACGACGCGGTGGGCAGGTCGCGGGTGACGTGGAGCCCGAGCATGTGCGGGGTGATGATCTTGCCGATCGGTCCCGGATACACCGTGCCGTAGGCGTGGCCGCCGATGCGGGTGTAGACCGGGCAGTGGTTCATGCACGCGCCGCAGCGGATGCAGTTGAGCGTCTGGCGCAGCTCGCCGTCGGCGAAGGCCTGCGTGCGGCCGTTGTCGAGCAGCACCAGGTGCACCTCGCGCGGGCCGTCGAGTTCATCCGCCTTGCGCGGGCCGGAGATCATGTTCACATAGGTGGTGATCGCCTGGCCGGTCGCCGAGCGTGTCAGCAGCGACAGCAGCGGGATCACGTCGCGCAGGTTCTCGACCACCTTCTCGATGCCGGTCACCGCGATATGCACCGGCGGCACGGTGGTCGACAGCCGACCGTTGCCCTCGTTCTCGACCAGCAGCAGGGTGCCGGTCTCGGCGATCGCGAAGTTCACCCCCGAGACGCCGATATCGGCCTCGAAGAAGTTGCGCCGCAAGGTCTCGCGGCCGATCTGGATCAGGCGGTCGACATCCTCGGTGTAATCGACCTCGAGCTTGTCGTGGAACAGCTTCGCCACCTGGCCGGCGTTGAGGTGGATCGCCGGCATGATGATGTGGGCCGGCTTCTCCTCGCGCAGCTGCACGATGAACTCGCCCATATCGGACTCGAGGCAGTCGATACCGCGTTCGCCGAGGTAATGGTTCATCTCCATTTCCTCGCTGACCATCGACTTGCCCTTGATGATCTTTTGCCCCGCGTGCTGCTCGACGATGCGGTGCACGATCGCGTTGGCCTCCTCGACGGTCTCGGCCCAATGCACCTTGACGCCGTTGCGGGTCAGGTTGGCGTCGAGGCGTTCGAGCAGCTCGGGCAGCTTCGACAGCGCCCGCGCACGCACCTGGTTGCCGAAGGCGCGCAGGCGTTCGAGCTCGTCGCCGTCGGGAAACTGGCTGCGACGCTTGTCCATCAGGAAATCCATCGCGCCACGGAAGTTGCGGCGCAGCTGGCGATCGTCGAGCGCCTCGCGCGCATTGCGCTTGAAGGCGATCGGCACGCCGGGCACGTCGGCCAGCGTGCTCATCGGGCACCTCCCTCGGCAGCCGGCGCGGTGCGACGCAGCAGGAAGCTGGCGAGATGCTCGCCACGCAGCGTGTCGCCCTGTTTCTCGAAACAACCGTTGATGTTGAGCAGGCAGCCGCAGTCGGCGCTGACCACCTCGGCCGCGCCCGAGCCCTTGAGCGCCGCCGTCTTGTCCTTGACCATCGCGCCCGAAATGTCGGGCATGCGCACGCTGAAGGCACCGCCGAAGCCGCAGCATTCGCTCTCGTGGTCATGATCGACGCGCTCGACCCCGGCAAGCTGGGCGAGCAGCGCACGGCCATGCAGGTGAGTATTCATCTCGCGGCGCGCCGAACAGGAGGTGTGCAGCGCCACCCTGACCGGGGTGCCGGTGTGCTCCAGCCTCACCCTGCACACCCCGAGCAAGAACTCGGCCAGCTCGAACGTGCGCTCGGCGAGCGACTCGACCTGCTTCAGCATCTGCGGCTCGTCCTTGAACAGCTCGAAGTAGTGATGGCGGAACATGCCCGCACAGGAGCCCGAGGGCACCACCACCGGCCACTCGCCGGCGAACAGCGCAAGTTGCGCGCGCGCGACCTCGCGTGCCTCGGCGGTGTAGCCCGAGGTGTAGGCCGGCTGGCCGCAGCAGCTCTGCGCCTGCGGAAAATGCACCTTGATGCCCTCGCGCTCGAGCAGGCGGATCGCGTCCATCCCGGCGCCGGGAAAGAATACGTCGATCACGCAGGTACCGAACAGGAAGACGTCGGACGGTTTCGCCGGATAGGCGCGTGCCGGCTCCAGCGGGGGGGCGACGCGCGTCGCGCTGGCGGTCGCGGGGAACGGGTGACTCATGCGCTTTGACTCCGGGTTTCGCTGTTCTTGATCACGCAGCGCTCGCCGCAACGCGACGACCACCGCACACACCGGGCGGCGGGAAGCGTCGACGCGCCTCCCGCCCCCGCTCACCCCGCGGCGAGCAGTGGATCGCTGACGCCGAGCACGTAGATGGCGATCATCGCCACGATGCCGGTCATCAGCACGTAGTACACCGTCGGCCAGAAGGTCTTGCGCAGGATCGCGCCTTCACGCCCGAGCAGGCCCACCGTGGCCGAAGCCGCCACCACGTTGTGGATCGCCACCATGTTGCCGGCTGCCGCGCCGATCGCCTGCACCGCCACGATCATCGCCGTGGACACGCCGAGCGAGGTCGCCACACCGAACTGGAACTGGCTCAGCATCATGTTGCTGACCGTGTTCGAGCCCGCGATGAAGGCCCCGAGCGCCCCCACCGAAGGCGCCAGCAGCGGATACACGTCGCCCACGCTGTCGGCCACCCAGCGCGCCATCGCGATCGGCATGCTGGGCAGGTCGGCGGCGTTCACCCCCGAGTTGATCAGGATGCGCACCATCGGCACGGTAAACAGCAGCACGAAGCCGGCACCGAGCAGCACGCGCGAGGACTCGCCCACCGCCTTGACCAGCGAGCGCGCGTGCATGCCGTGCAGGAACACGGTGATCAGCACCACCGCCACCAGGATGCCGCCGGGCAGGTAGAGCGGCTGGAAGTCGGCCTTGATGCCCTTCTCGCCGAGGATGTCGGCAAACACGATCACCACCGACTTCATCGCCCCGCCGATCTCCGGAAACACGCGGCTCAGCACCAGCAGCGCACCGACCAGCACATAGGGCAGCCAGGCACGGAAGATGCCGATCGGCTGGTGATGCGGGAGCTGGTCGAGCTTCATCTCGATGCTGCCCATCCACTCGCTCGGCCACTCCTTCGGGTCGGCGAAGTCCCAGGTCTTTTTCGGCACCAGGAAACCGAAGCGCGCCGCGCCGGTGACGATGGCCAGGCCCACCAGGCCGCCGAGCAGCGAGGGGAACTCCGGCCCGAGAAAGACACCGGTGAAGGCATACGGCACGGTAAACGCGAGGCCCGCGAAGAGCGCGAACGGCAGCACCTCGAGTCCGGCCTTCCAGCTCTTCTCGCGGCCGAAGAAGCGCGTGAGCATCATCACCATGATCAGCGGGATCACCGTGCCGACCATGGCATGGATGATCGCCACGTTGCCGGTGATCACCTGCAGGAAGACGTCCCAGCTCGAGCCCTTGGCGGCGAGCTGCGCGCCGATCGTCGCGCTGTCGAGGCCGCTATTGACGCCGATGATGATCGGCGTGCCCACCGCACCGAAGGACACCGGCGTGCTCTGCACCAGCATGCCGAGCAGCACCGCCGCCAGCGCCGGGAAGCCGATCGCCACCAGCAGCGGCGCGGCGATCGCCGCCGGCGTGCCGAAGCCCGACGCGCCCTCGATGAAGCAGCCGAACAGCCACGCGATGATGATCGCCTGGATGCGGCGGTCGGGGCTGATCGTGGCGAAGCCCGCCCGGATCGCGGTGATGCCGCCCGAGTACTTCAGCGTGTTGAGCAGCAGGATGGCGCCGAAGATGATCCACAGCACCCCGATCGTGATCACCAGCCCCTGCAGGGTCGAGGCGAGCACGCGGTTGACGCTCATGTCCCACACCCACAGGCCGATGCCCGCGGTCAGGAAATAGACGACCGGCATCGCGCGCCTGGCGGGCCAGCGCAGGCCCACCAGCAGCACCGCGGCGAGCAGGATCGGAGAAAAGGCGAGAAATGCGAGCATACCGGGCTGCATCGGGATCTCCCCCTCAGAACGGCGTGCGCATCGTGCGCGCAGCCATGAACATCGATCGAACCATCATTGCCCTTCCCCCTTCGGATGGATTTCAAGAAATCTGGATGACTGCGCCTTCGCCTTTCCGGTCAATTGGTCTTACCACTTTACCGAAAGTTGCACCAGACTAAGGGAGCCCGCGGGGCATGTCAATGGAAATCATCAGATTTATCGATGGGAACATGAGGGGCGGGTTCGGCAGGCGCCCGGAGGGGCGGCGGGCGGGGGGGGTGCCGGTCCACACAGGCGCGGGTCCGATGCTGCGCGGCGTCGAGCGCGGGGAAACGCCGGACTCGGTGCCGCCCACCGGCCAGCTCGCGCGAGTCGGAGGCAGGTCGGCAGCGCCATGCATCTATACTTGTCTGGGAATGCCAGTTGCTTCACCCGGAGACCGATCTGCGATGCACGAAATCTCGCCATCCGACCTCAAGACCATCCTGCACTCCAAACGCGCCAACCTGTACTACCTGGAGCATTGCCGCGTGCTGGTGAATGGCGGCCGGGTGGAATACGTCACCGACGAGGGCAGCCGGTCGGCGTACTGGAACATCCCGATCGCCAACACCACGACCCTTCTGCTCGGAACGGGAACCTCCATCACCCAGGCCGCCATGAGGGAACTCGCCAAGGCCGGCGTGATGGTGGGTTTCTGCGGTGGCGGCGGTACGCCACTCTTCACCGCCAACGAAGTCGACTTCGACGTCGCTTGGTTCTCGCCGCAAAGCGAGTACCGACCAACCGAGTACCTGCAGCCATGGGTGCGCTTCTGGTTCGACGACGCATTGCGACTCCGCGCGGCCAAAGCCCTCCAGCAGGCGCGGCTGACGCGCATCACCGCACACTGGATCGACAATCGCGCGCTTTCGGAAGCAGGCTTCGAAGCTCCCCGCGAGCGACTCGAAACCGCCCTGGCGGCCTCCCGACGCACCATGCTCGCTGCACCGGACAACACGGCTCTCCTCACCGAGGAAGCCCGTCTTACCAAGACGCTGTTCCGGCTTGCATGCGATGCCACCGGTTACGGGGACTTCACGCGCGCCAAGGGTGGCAGCGGTGGAGATCCGGCGAACCGCTTCCTGGACCACGGCAACTATCTCGCCTATGGGCTGGGCGCCACTGCCACCTGGGTGCTCGGCCTCCCGCACGGTCTCGCCGTGCTCCACGGCAAGACGCGCCGCGGCGGCCTGGTATTCGACGTTGCCGACCTGATCAAGGATGCGCTCATCCTCCCGCAGGCTTTCGTTTCCGCTATGCGCGGCGATAGCGAGCAGGAGTTCCGCGAACGCTGTGTCGAGACCTTGGTGCACGCGGAAGCC
>Ga0209573_1000304_pt1 | contig 112951 bp, 91 predicted proteins | sample TNRBio252014_DNA_FD_185870 | JGI IMG/M metagenome (GOLD analysis project Ga0209573, IMG submission 185870) | Wastewater treatment Type I Accumulibacter community from EBPR Bioreactor in Madison, WI, USA - TNR Reactor_6/25/2014_ DNA (SPAdes)... | ecosystem: Engineered > Bioreactor > EBPR >...
TGATTCCAAGAAAATCAAAGCTGCTTTTGCCGCTCAAACTCTCTTCTCGTCAGCCGCTGTTTTTCGCTAGCGGATAACCAGATTAGTACAACTCCGCCCCCCTGCAACTCCATTTTATATGTTTTTGTTCGATGGCTGAAAACCGCCGTAAAACTTCTTCGACTTCACGGCTTCAGACGAGTTGACATCTTCGAATTTCTTCAACTTCGAGTCCCCGGACTTACGCTCAAGAAACGATCGTTTTCTGGCTGCTGCGCCTTGATGTGATGCCCTCTTGATTAACGCGCAAGGCATCCACTGCCTCCAGCGCGTTGGAAATCACCCGCCACGGTGCTTCTTCATCATGCGATAAACCAGCCACGCGGCAATGTTGATCACTGCCATCGCCGCAAGCAACTGCGCAAGCGTATGCGCCAGGCTGCCTTTGCCAAGGCCGCTTCCCACGAGACTGAAGGCGACGTTCAGCGGCATGTAACCCAGCATGGTGCCAAGCAGAAACCGACTGTGCTTCACCGGTGTCATGCCTAGCAGCACATTCAACACAAGTCCGGGCACCATCAGTTGCCGCACCCAGAACACTCGCATGATCGAGGGCTTTTTGAGCAGCTTCTTCAGCCATGGCCACTTCTCCGCCCGTGATTCAGCCGCGCGGCGAAAACCATGACGCGAAAGCACAAACGCTCCATACGAGCCGCATGTTGACCCTGCCAGCGAAAGCGCCAGCCCCTCCCCAAAGCCAAAGATCAGCCCAGCGGCCGCGCACAGGGGCAGCCGTGGCACGCCAAGCATCACCACGCCCGCGCAAGCCGCCACAAACACCGCGTGCGCACCCCAGCCAAACTCACGTACCAAGCTCTTCCAGGTTTGCACATTCGTGATCCACGCCTTCAAAGGCGTGAAATGCGCCAGCGCCATGAACGCGGCCACCAGCAGCACCGCCAGGAGCACCTGTCGGGTCTCCTTGCCCAACGCACGCGAGGTTTCCTGCTCCATCTCATTCGAGGTCGAGACATCAAGCTCCTCCGGCTCCTGCGCAGGTTCGTCAGGCATCGGTATCATTGCAGCTTCCAGAGCTTCGCGTCGCTGCGCACATAGATCGCGCCATTCGAGATCGCCGGAGTCGTTAGAACGGTCTCTTTCAGCTCGATCTCATGCGACACCTTGCCCTCCGGCGCATCAGGATCGATTGTTTGGAAAATGCCTCGCTCGTTCACAATGTGGATGCGCTTCCCGGCCGCCACTGGCGATCCGCTGAACGGCCCTTTCAGGCGCAGCTTCCACAGTTCATCACCGTTCTTGAGGCTCGCCTTGATCAGCACTCCAGCGCCATTCACCACATAGATGTGCTCGCCTAGCACAAGCGGACTGGCCGTGCCCGAATTCAGCTTCTCATTTCTCCAAAGCTGTGTCACCGAGCCCTTCTCAGGGGCCAGCGCTGTGATACCATGTGACACCGCGTACAGCACATCACCCGTCACCACGCTTGAGGGTGTTGTGCTCGCACCATCGCTGTAATTCCACACCGTTTTCCCCGTGTTCGGTTCCACGGCCAGGATGCCCTTGCTTGACTGCAAGGCCACCGCTCCTTTCCAAAGCGTCGCGCTCGACCAGTTCGCCGCCTTCGGCCGCTCCAGCTTCCACTTGTTCTGCCCTGTGGCCACATCCAGCCCCGCCGCGAAGGACTCGCTGTCATTCTCGCTCTGCACCACCAGTGTCCCGTCGATCACCACCGGCGACTGCGCCATCCCCAGGCTGTTGCTCGCGTTTGGATAATCAAACGTCAGTCCGCGCAGCCAGAGCAGATTCCCGTCAAGATCGAAGGCGAAAAGGTCATTCGACGAAAAAAGCGCGAATACCCGGTCGCCATCGCTGCAAGGCGTGTTCGCCGCCACGCAGGTCTTGTTGTGAGACATCGTGCGCCCCGTGGCCCGCATCGCACGCTCCCAGCGTTTCGATCCATCTGCCGCGTTGAAGCAAAACACATGCAGCGTCTCCTGCCCCGGACCGCTGGAGCACGTCACAAACACACGCTCCCCCACCACAATCGGCGCCGAAAGCCCACGCCCCGGCAAATCCGCCGTCCAGGCGATCTTCAGCTCCTCCGCAGGAATCTTCGCCTCCGTGGAAACCGCCGTCGCATTGGGTCCGCGAAATTGCAGCCAATCCGCCTGCGCCACACCAGCCGCAAAGCACATCAAAACACACATCGAGATCGTCTTCATGGTCGTCATTCGGTTAAATTTCACTTCGCCGCCAGGATCGCCGTACCCGTCGCGTCGCACACGCGGAGCTGGAACTCCCACTCCACCGTCCACTGCTCCGTCTGCTCGTTCTGGCAGCACTTCACGAGGATCGTGTTCTTCCCCTTCTTGAGCTGACACGGCAGCTTGTACTGATCCAGTTTCGCCCCGCGGTGATACTCATCCCGCGCAAACAGCAGCTCGCCGTTCACCCACACCTTCCAGCCGTTTTTGCAGCCGATACGGATCTCCGCCGGACGATCACTCTCGCTGAAAAAGTCCGCCGCCGCATAGCCCACCGCGCTCTTTTCCATCCCAAAGGGCTTGTTGAAGTCGATCTTGCCGTACTCGTCCTTGCTGGTGAAATCGACCCACTCGACCTTCTTGCTTTTCCCCTCGTAAATGGCATCAAAATGCAGCTCCTCTTCCGGTGGATACACTTTGTCGAAACCGCCGCGATCCGCGTTGCTGAACGGCGCGATGAGCTTCCAGCTCATGAGAAACCCAAAATGCTTCGGCAAATCCACCGGCAGCCCCAGATCACGCAGCTTCTTGGTCAGCGCCTTGATCTGATCCTCATCGCGGGCACCACTCAGACCCTTCGTGAAGGCCGCGATGGCCGTTTCTTTGTCTTTTTTGTCCAAAGCCGAATCCCCCGCCTCGATCAGTTTCGCCACCGGATGCCGCCGCAGATCACTGCTCACGTCATTGAGCAGTGTGGGCGTCAATTCCTCCGCCAGCTTTGCATCCGCGCGTTGGATCAGGTCAAACGCCACCACGCGGGCACCAGGGCTGTTCTTCGTGTCCTTCAAAAACGTCACCAGCGTCTCCACGGGCATTTTTTTCGCCTTCATCGCCTCATCAGCGATCACGCCCACCGCCGCGCGCAGCCAGTTCTCGGCCAGCGGGTTCGCCCCGTTCATGCCCTTGAGCACCTCCGGCAAATTCGCCGCGTCCGCCTTCACGATCTCCTGCCAGGCCTTCCCGGCCGCCTCGTTCCCCTGCCCCTCCTTCTGAACACTTCGAAGCGCCTCAATGGGTTTCGACAAATCTCCCGCCGCATGCAGCGACAGGCTGGTCAGGACAAACAGAGAGGCAAAATGGAGCTTCATGGCGTGAGGGTTCATGCTTTCACAAAGAACGCGCCCCGCCAAGCTGGAGTTTCGCATGTCCGCCAACATCAGAAAAACAGCCAATGAATCCAATGAGATGATCGACGTTCATCTGTCTCGGCTGTGACAGCAATCCCTCGTGATGCCCGTTCTCGACTGGAGACCGCAATGAGCGGCCTTCTCACCGACCTCACCGCCCGTTCATGCGTCTCGCCTCCGTACTCACGCCGCTCAATGATCATCATCTAGCCCTCGCGGCCCAGTGCGGCGTGGAGGAGATCACGGTGAGGTATCCAGGCCCGGAACTGGCGCCCTTGCGGCAAACAAAGGCACACATCGAGCGCCACGGTCTGAAACTCGGCATCGTTGAAGGCTACCTGCCGATCGAAAAGCTCAAGCTCGGGAAAGACGACGGCAGCGACATGGCGGCGATGAAACGGCTGCTCCAGCACATGCACGAGGCTGAAATCCCGCTGCTCTGCTACAACTTCATGGCCGGCACCGACTGGGTGCGCACCAAACTCGATGCCAAAGAGCGCGGCGGTGCGCTGGTGACGACGTTTGACCTCAAAGAAGCCACAAAAGCGATGTCGTTGAGCGCCACGGCGAATCAGATCGGCAACGAGACGATCACCGCCGAAGCCTTGTGGACGAATTTGGAGCGCATGCTCACGGAGCTGCTTCCCGTGGCTGAAAAATACGGCGTGACGATGGTCATGCATCCCGATGACCCGCCACTGCCGGAGTTTGCGGGCAAGGCGCGCATCATGAACAGCGTGGAAAACTTCGAGCGGCTCATGCGCATCGTTCCCAGCAAGCACAGCGCGATTTGTTTCTGCCAGGGCACTTTCGCGGCCATGGGGGTCGATATTCCAGCCACCATCCGTCGTTTCGGTTCCCACATCCGCTATGTTCACTTTCGAGATGTGCGTGGCGGCGCTGAAGCCTTCGCGGAAACATTTCACGACAACGGCCCCACCGACATGGTCGCTGCCATGCAAGCTTATCACGACATCGGCTTCACCGGCCCTATGCGGCCCGATCACGTCCCGCAGCTCGATGGCGAGGAAGACGGCGAACCCGGCTACACCATGATGGGCCGACTCTTCGCCTACGGTTACATGCGTGGGCTCATGCAAGCCGTCCACTCATGAAACCTGAAACGAGAAACCTGAAACCCAGCAGCCTCCCGCCCTGGAAGGTCGAGGAACTGCCCGCGCCGCTGCCATTCAGCCTACGCAACGCGCTGCGCACCATCGGACCGGGAGCCATTCTCCTCGTGGGCGCGATTGGCATGGGCGAGTGGATCGCGGGTCCATTGTTTGTGGTGCAGCATGGGCGCAGCGTGCTGTGGATCGCGACGCTGGCGTTTGTGCTGCAATCGCTCTTAAACCTCGAAGCGGTGCGCTACACGCTTTACACGGGCGAGCCGGTGCTCACGGGTTTCATGCGGATGCGACCGGGATCGCGATTGTGGGGTGTGTTTTATGCGCTGGTGGGTTTTGCGCAGCTCGGCATGCCAGCGGCGGCAGCGGGATGCGCGGGCGTGGCGTTTGCCATGCTGCAAGGCCGCGCGCCGACGGATGGTGATGCGTCGATGGTGACGTGGATCACGGTGGCGCTCGTATTGATCTCAGCGGTGGTGCTGGCCTCAGGAAAGAAGGTCGAGCGGTTGCTGGAGCGGCTGTCGTGGCTGATGATCATTTTCATCTTCAGCTTTCTGCTGTGGGTGAATTTCACCTTTGTGCCGCTGAAGGATTGGATCAGCACGTCAGTAGGCTTCTTCTCGTTCGGCTCGATTCCTGAGAACGTTGATTTTGTGATGCTCGCAGTGTTTGCGGCCCTCGCGGGTAGTGGCGGCATCGGCAATCTCGCGATCGCGAACTGGTTTCGCGACAAGGGCTTCGGCATGGGATCAAAGACAGGCAACATGGGCGGTGTGTGGAGCACGGAGCAGTCGCTGGCACCGGTGGGCAGCGTGTTTCCGATCAACGCGGAAAACTTGAAACGCTGGCGTGACTGGTGGCGCTACGCGATCATCGACCAGTCCGGCCTGTGGATGCTCGGCTGCATCGTGGGTATGTTTTTGATGACGAATCTGGCCTCGTCGCTGTTTCAGCCGGGCATGCAGGTCTCGGGCGTCGCGGCGGGTGTGTTTCAGGCGGCGGAGATGCGTAAGCTGTGGGAGGGCTTCTGGTTTCTCGCGCTGATGAACGGCTTTTGGATTCTATTCTCGACGACGCTGACAAATGTCGATGTGCTCGCCCGTGTCGTGGCCGACATGGCGTGGGCAGGTGGTGCCGTGCCGAAAAAAATGCCCGTAGGCCGGTTCTACGGCCTGCTGCTGCTCGGCTTCACCGTCATCGCCTGCTTCGGCGCGTTTGTGGGCGATGCGAAGCTGCTGCTCACCATCCTCGGTGCCACCGCCGCACCGATCACGGCCTTCTCCGCGCTGCAAATCCTGCGCCTCAACACCACGCTGCTACCGCGCGAGCTGCGTCCGCCGCTATGGCGCAAGATCGCGCTCGTTTTGACCGCCTTGTTTTACGGAGCGATCTCGTTCGCCATGTTCCATCAAATCTTCTCCCACTGATCCACGCCATGTCCCGCATCACCGCCATCGAAACAGCCATTCCCTCCGGCATCATGCCGAATCTGCTGCTCGTCCGCATTCACACGGAGGACGGCTTCATCGGCTGTGGCGAGACGTATTACACGCCACACGCCATCGCGGCGTTGATTCATGACTGGATGGCGGAAAGGTTGCTCGGCGCAGATGCGCTGGCGATTGAATCGCACTGGCGCTTCCTCTATGAGCGCTGCACACCGTTTGGACATCCAGGGGCGGAGATGCGGGCGTTGTCGGCCATCGATCTCGCGCTATGGGACATTCTTGGGCAGGCGTGCAATCAGCCGGTGTATCGCTTGCTCGGCGGTCCGGTGCGTGATGCGATTCCGATCTATAATACGAGTGGTGGACCAAGTTATGGCGCGGTGGCGGGCACGAGCGATGCGCCGCGTCATCCGGGCTGGCCGGGCTATGGCGACATCGCTCAAAAAGGCCCTCTTCAAGACAACTGGGCCTCGCATTTCGCGGCAGGCGATCTCGCCGAGGAACTGCTCGCTGAAGGCATCACGGCGATGAAGCTGTGGCCGTTTGATCGTGCGGCTCATCGCAACGGCGGTCTGCACATCTCGTGGACGGATGTCGAAGAAGCGATGAAGCCGCTGCGCGAGATTCGCGAGCGCGTGGGCATGAAAATGGACATCGCCATCGAAGGACACGCGTTTTTCCAACTGCCCGCCGCCCTGCGCATCGCGGAAGCGCTGCGTGAGATCAAACCACTGTGGCTTGAAGATGTGCTGCGCGTCGATAATACCGCCACGCTGGCCGATTTCCGCCGCCGCAGCGGTCTGCCCATTGCCGCGAGCGAGATGCTGCTCGGTCGCAAAGAATACCTCGCCGTGCTACAGGCGCAGGCATGTGATTACTGCATGGTCGATCCAACGTGGAACGGCGGCATCAGCGAGACACGTCGCGTCATCGACATGGCGCAGACTTTCAACGTACCCGCCACCATCCACGACTGCACCGGCCCGCTCACGCTCTTCAGCGGCCTGCATCTCGCGGCGTCATCGGCCAATGTCGTGTTTCAGGAAACCGTTCGCGCCCATATCCGCTCGTTCTACGACAAGCTGGTCGATACGCTGCCGGTCATCACGAATGGCAAGGCGCAACTGCCCACCGGCAGCGGTCTGGGCACGAAACTGAAGGACGAGTTGTTCCGCGAAGGCGTGAATGGATGGAGGCAGAGCCTCTGGAAGGCATGAAGACGTTTCTAGCCGTCATTTTGACTGTCGCCGGATCGTCGGTGACCGCGCAGCAGGTGCATCGCGTGAATGATGTGCGCCTGTTTTACCACACAGAGGGCCAGCACGCCGTGGATGCAGCCGATGCGAACGCGAACGGCGTTCCCGATCAAGTCGAGGATGTCATGACGCAGGTGCGCGCGGCACGAAGGATGTTTGTGGAGGTGCTGGGCTTCCCCGAACCTCTGAAAACGGAGCGCTTTCGCGAGGCGCGCTTCATCGACATCGGTTTCCGGCACAAGGACGTGCTCAAAATGAACGGCGTGGCCTACGACGAGCTGCAACGCTACAACAAGCCCGGCGATCCTCCCGGCACGCTCAGCATCGCCTTCACCGTGGCCACCTCCGTGAAGGCTCCGGCGAATCTGACGCCCGCGCACGAGTTCTTCCATCTCATCCAGTACAGCACCACCTACTTCAAGAACCGCTGGTTTCTCGAAGGCACGGCCCGCTGGTCCGAGCGCGCGCTCGGTGCCGGCGATCTCGGTGCCGCGCGTGTGCTCGGCTCCTGGCCGCTGCCGGAGACTCGCAAACAGGAGATCATCGCGATGGCCTACGAGGCTTCCGAGCACCTGTGGAATCCGCTCGCCGCGCGAGCCGACAAAAGCGGCACGATCCCGGACTCGCCCGCGCTGAAGCAGCTCCAGTCCATGACCTACACGGACGGCACGCCGGTTTTAAAAGACCTCCAGCTCACCGGTTGGGCCTTCATGCGCGACGTGGTCATCGAACTCGGAAAACTCGACGACCTCGCCTTCCGCGAGCTCGGCTACGACCGCTGGTCGGAGGAGAACCAGCGATCGCCTAAGAACGAGGCGTACCTGTGGCGCTCGGTGGAGGAGGTTGCGCGGCGGCATGCAGAAAGAAAGTGAACCGGCCTCTGTTTGAGTGGCATGTTCTCCTCCAAACTACGGCTCCTCCTCTTCCTGCATGTCTCCTGGGCCGCCACTGCTGAGGACATCACCTGGCTGGTGAACTATGACGGCAAATCATTGCCTGACCCGGCCTGGGTCGTCACCGGCACGCCGAAGGTCACGCTCGAAGCCGATGGCCTGCGTTTGACCGATGATGACAAGGAGTTCGCGAACTTCTGCGCGGCGTGGAAGCCGGGCGCGGATGACGAGATCATCGTCGAAGTCGTGGCGAAGGTGTTTGCGACGACGGGATCGCAGAAGAACAAAACATCGGCCTCGCTATGGCCGTGGCGGGACGGAGCGCCGGTGTCCGTGCTGGTGAGCGATGGGAAGCATCAGGAAGGACTCGTGCTCTTCGCGAGTCAGGCGACGAATCATACGGACCGCTTCATCCCGATGGACACGACGAACCGCTTTCACAGCTACCGGCTTATCATTCGCGGCACGAACATGGAGATGTGGGTGGACGGCGAGCGCAAGGTGGACGGCCAGGGCGCTTTCTGGAAGCCTGCGGAGTCGCCGGAGGCCTTCATCCAGTTCGGATCGAGCGCGAAGACGGCCACGGGCGAGGCGATCTGGCAGTCGGTGAAGCTCGGCGTGCGCAAAGCGACCACGCCTTTGCCATCATCACCGCTAAAGATCACGGTGAGCGAGCCGTGGGAGATCAAGCGCGACGACATCCGCCAGACGCGGCCTTATCTTTACGACATGGGCCAGGGCCTGCTGCTCATGAGCGTCGCGCAGGGACCGGATGCGTTTTACGAGCCCTATGGCCTGCTCAAATCGACCGACGCGGGCAAAACATGGACGCCGATCCCCGGACTCGACAAACTCGACACCACACCGCTGCCCTGCCTGCGTCGGCCCGATGGCAGCATCCTCGCCATGTCACGCTGGACTCGCACACAGCCAGATGGACGCGTGGTGGGCAAGACGGTGCATCTCAACGCCAATACGACGAGCTTTGAGATGATCGATAACGAGATCATCTTGCCGAAGCAATTCACCAACGAGTCCAAAGGCGATCAAATCATCTGCGAGCGGCACATCTGGAACGATGCCGACGGCGGCGCGACCATGGTCGTGTGGAGCCGCAAGGCCGTGAAGATGGCCGACGGTCGCAACAACACCGTGCGCATGTCCCACCTCATGCGCAGCACGGATGAGGGCAAGACGTGGACCTTCTTCAGCACTGTCGGCCCCGGTGGCGAGCCTGCCGTCGTGCGGCTCAGTGACACTGAACAAACCGCCGTTATTCGCGGCGACCGCAATTCGCGCATGAAACAGATGTTTTCCCACGACAGCGGCAAAACGTGGACCAAGCCCATCGAGCTCGAAGTCGGCAAAGTCCTCCCCGATCTCGTTTTGATGAGCAATGGCGTGCTGGCATGCAGCTATGGTCGCCCTGCGAGCTGTTTGATGTTCAGCCTTGATGGCGGCCAGACCTGGCCTTCGCATCATGTCATCTCCGAACGCGTCGGCTTCAACTACACCAGCATCCGCGAGATCAGCCCCGGCAAGCTGCTCTACATCCACGATGCGCCGAAGATGAATGCGATGGTGATCGATGTGAAACGCGTGAAATAGAGTCTGCACAGGTTTTCATATCAAAACACATGAACAAGCTGACTCGTGCCTTCCTCCTCCTTGCTTCGCTCGGCCAGATGCTTGCTGCCGACAGCGCGTCGCCGCGTTCTGCGATTACGGACATCGGTGACCGCCTGGAGATATTCGTGGACCGTGCTCTCATCGACACCATGGAAGGCGCGACGCTGATTCTCGGCCAGCCACGACCGGAGGAGATCAGCCTGACGTTTGATCATCCCTGGGAAAGCAGCTTTTCGGCCGCCTACATGACCGTGATCAAGGATGGCGGCACGTATCGCCTCTACTATCGCGGCGGAACCAAGACCGACACGGGCATGATCAAGGCTGGGACCGAGGTGACCTGTTACGCTGAAAGCCGGGATGGAAAGACGTGGGTGAAGCCGAAGCTGGGACTCGTCGAGTTCGAGGGCAGCACGGCAAACAACATCATTCTTGGCCCCACCAAGCTCCGCTCTTCATGCAATTTCACGGCGATGCTGGATGACCGGCCCGGTGTTCCAGCCGCAGAGCGCTACAAGGGCGTGGGCTCTGGATCGGGACGCGAGGAAGGACTCATCCGTTTTGTCTCGCCCGATGGCATTCATTGGAAAATCTACTCCGATGAAATCATCTTCGATGGCTACAAGCTGGATTCACTCAACGTGGTGAGCTGGCTTCCGGCAGAGCAGTGCTACGCCATCTACATGCGAGCCTGGAGTGAAGGCGGCACGCCGGGAAATCCCAAGCCAAGAGACGCGTATCGCACCATCGCGCGTGCGATCTCCAAAGATTTCAAAACCTGGTCGGAGCCTGTGCGCATGCAGTTCAGTGGCGAGGAGAAAGCCCGCAATCTCTACTCCAACGCCACGATGCCGTATTTCCGCGCTCCTCACATCCTGATCTCGACGCCGCATCGCATGATCAGCGAGGAGGTGGTCCCGCGTGCCGAGTTGGAGGCTTATCACACCGAGCTCCGCGCCATCACGAACTCAATCGGCGATGTGATGCTGATGTCCTCGCGCGATGGCACGACGTATGACCGCACCTTCATGGATGCTTTTGTGCGACCGGGCATGGAGCGCGGCGCATGGCATGCCAGGAGCCTGTTTGCATCGATGGGCATCGTGCCCACCAGCGATGCGGAGATGTCATTCTATGTCTCCACCAATTACGCGATCCCATCGCATCAAATCCGACGCTACTCACTGCGCACGGATGATTTTGCTTCCATCCATGCGGGTTACAAAGGCGGCACGGTGACGACCAAGCCCCTTCGCTTCAGCGGCGAGAAACTCGTGCTCAACTACTGGACTTCCGCCGGCGGCATCATTCGCGTCGAGTTGCTGGATGAAGCTGGCAAAACTTTGCCCGGATACGCGGCGGGTGATTGCCAAAAGATCATTGGCAACGAGATCCGGCGAGTCGTGTCTTGGGGAGACAAAGCCAACCTGAGCGACCTGGTGGGCAAACCGGTGCGATTGCGTTTCCGCATCGTCGATGCTGACCTTTACTCGCTGCGCTTTGAGCACTGAGGATCTGGCCAGAAGAGCATCGAAGCACTCCATTATCCTTTGTCTATGCGCCTCTTCCTGAGCCTCTTTCTGTGCATCTCCACCGCCTTTGCTGAACTCACGCCCAGCGAGTGCGAGTTGATCCAACAACTCGGCCCCGGCACGCCGGAGCCCATTTTGCTCTGGCCGGACAAGCCGCCGCAGTTCCTCGAAAACGCCGCGTCGGAAGTCATCAAAGACAACCAGACCATCCAGAGCGTCTCGGTGCCCACGATCACGCCGTATCTGCCGCCGAAGGAAAATCGCAATGGCATGGCCATCGTCGTGTGTGCCGGTGGCGGCTATGGCGGGCACGCGTGGAAGACGCACGTCGTGTATGCCTCGCAGGTCTTCAATCCGATGGGTGTGGCCGTCATCGGCCTCAAATACCGCACGCGTCCGCCGCACCTGCTGCCGAACGAAGGCATCCAGGCACTCACGTTGCTCGATGCGAAACGCGCCATGCGCCTCGTGCGGCATCGAGCCGCCGAATGGAGCCTCGATCCGGCGAAAATCGGTGTCGCTGGCTATTCCGCTGGCGCGAACCTCGCGATGAATCTCGCCGCGAACTTCGATCTCGGCGATCCGCAGGCCACCGATCCCATCGACCGCCTCAGCAGCCGTCCTGACTTCGCCGTGGGCCTCGGCACCTGGCATTGGCGGAAGCCGGAGAACCCGTTTGTCTTCAAGCCGAACTCACCGCCCGTTTTCCTCGTCCACGCCACCACCGACAAGCCCGTCGAGATCGCCACCAACATCATCGCCGACCTGAAAGAGCTCGGCGTCCCCGCCCGCCTCGATCTCCACGAAGAAGGCGGCCACGGCGTCGGCAACCTCATCCCCACCCGAGTGAAACACAATTTCCCCGGCGCCCAGTGGCCCAAGGTGCTCGTCGAGTGGCTGGGGAGCTTGGGGAAGGGCTTCTGAGTTCAGAAAGCTTTATTGGCAGAAGAATGAAGGCAGGAGAATAAAATCCATTCTTCTGCCTTCATTCTCCTGCCAGTCTGCTTGGACAATAATCGGCAAAGGCTTCGAGCGGCGCGTCAAAGTCATCGGCCAGCTTGATGCCGGGCACCGAGCCAAATCCAGGGCGCGCCGTTGGGGTCGCTTGCGATTCATCCTTCGCCTTCGACTTGAGAAAGTGAAGGTAATGCAACACCTCGCGCAGCAGCGGTTCCGGCTGCTGGGAGACTTCGGAGATGAGGAGTTGTTGGATCGACATGAGTTGGTGTTAAATCATTCCAAGCCGCCTGCCAAGCTCGTGTTCGGGCTTGGAGAAGCATGGCAAGCGACATGGACTGCGGCAGCCTATTGCCGCCGAAGTTTCCTGGTCACCGAGGAAGCCCTCGGCAGGTGCGGAATCCATGCTCGACAGGCTGCGCGGTCAGCATAGACTGGCCACATGCTAGCCACACTTGATGCCATCTCCAGTCAGGTCTTCGTTCTCCCTGCCGAGCAACGCATGAGTCTGGCACTCGCTTTGATGGAGAGTGTGGAGACCGACAACGCGGCTTCTTCGAATGAGGCTTGGTCAGGTGAGATTTCCCGCCGCATCGCAGCCTTCGATTCAGGACAGACGAGAACGGTTCCCGCCGTGGATGTGTTCCGCAAGCTCCGTGAGATTGCTCCAGATCGATGAACCTCGTTCTTGAGTTTCTTCCCGAAGTCGACTGATGAGCAATTCTTTGGATCGTGACAAATGACTCCCGATAAGCAGCAAGCGATTCATCGCTTCAGAACGTCAAAGGACAATCTGTTGATTGTAGGCCAAGCAGGCACAGGAAAGTCATATCTCCTCAGGCATCTGACACAGGGAATCCTGCCAAACAAATATGCAGTTGTAGCGCCTACGGGCATGGCTGCATTGAATTGTGAGGGGAGCACCATTCATGGCATGTTCCATCTGCCCGTTGGGCGGTTTCCATTTGGGATTATCACCCGTGATGGAGACTGGTGGAAGCACCTCCGGCGTGATGGGGAGTTCGAGGGACTTGAGACGCTGTTCATTGACGAAATCTCCATGGTTCGTTCGGATGTCCTTGATGCGTTGGATCATGTGCTCCGAACGCAGGGACCGAATCCTGGTGCGCCGTTTGGGGGAGTCAGGCTAGTGGCGCTTGGCGATCCACTTCAACTCCCACCGGTTGAGAAAGAAGAGCACAAGCCGTGGTTCGATGGCAGCAAACGGAACACATGGAGCTCACCTTGGTTCTTTGGCGCAAGAGCCTGGGCTGATGCGGGCTTCAAGACAATCGAACTAACAACCAATCATCGCCAACAGAGCGATCCCGAGTATGCCCAATTGCTCGATTGGGCGAGACTGGGCGACCTAATTGAATCACACCACGAACTCCTTGATTGGCTGAAGCGGCCACTTCCGAACCAGCATCGCGCACTGCGTGTTATGTGCACAAACAAGCAAGTGGCTGAATACAACTCTCTAAAGCTGCACGAACTACCAGGGGAAACGCTGCGGTTTATCGCCTCCGAGCAACGCTGGGTTGGGGAAACTCCCGTCGAACGCGAGGTATTCCTGAAGGTAGGTGCTCGCGTTTTGCTGCGAGCCAATCTGTCTGTCGCAGAGAATTGGGTAAACGGCACCTTGGCGGAGGTTGTTGAAATCGACGAGAGCAATGAACGCATCGTGATTCAAAACCAGAGCGGTGAGAAGAAAGCCGTCACACGCCACACCTGGACTTATGAATTAAGCCGTAGAAAAGCAAACAAGGCACCTGACGAAGCAACATACTGTCAGATTCCGCTGACCCTTGCGTGGGCAATAACGATCCACAAAATGCAAGGGCAGACGGCCACGTCACCAATCGTTCTTGAGGCTGAAAAGGCCTTTGTCGGTGGGCAGGCCTATGTAGGTCTTTCAAGAGTCTGCTCACGCAGCCAAATCTGTATTCCCAACACGCTGAAGCGCATCTGGCCGGAAAAGAGGGCTTTGAATTATCTGAAGAAGACACTTCCTCACCGCTATTGGTGAAGCCGATGGCGAAGACCCACCCCACTCCCCACGTTTCATGTCCCCACATGAAACCCCTCCTCGCGCTTTTCCTCTCCCTCACCGCCGCAACGGCTGCGGACCTGACATTGCTCGACGCGGGGAAATCGGACTACCAGATCGTTTTGCCGGATGCGCTGCCTTCACCGGCTTTGGACGACAGCCTCGTGCAGACGGCGCGATTGCTCCAAACGGCGTTTTTGGCGAACAAGGCCGAGGTCGCGGTCGTGCGGGAAAAGGAGCGTGATGCGGCGAAACCGGCGTTGATGCTCGGGAACACGCAGTTCGCGCAGAAGAATGGCCTTGAGGTGTCGAAGCTGCGGGATTGGAGCTTTGTGCATCGGGTGGTGGGCAAGGATGTGATCATCGCGGGGCATGATCATCCTTCGAAGGCACCGACGGACAACAAGCGGAGGCCGAATTGGGATCGCGTGGGCACGGCGAAGGCGGCGGTGGACTTTGCGCGGCAGTTCATGGGCGTGCGTTTCTTGTATCCCGATCTGCCGGGCTACACGCCGGTGAGCGGCGCGGCGAAGATCGACCTGCTGGCGTCGCCCGCGATCGAGTTTCTGCCGATGCAGAAGATGACGGTGCCGGAGTCGCTGAACGTGACCACCACGCCGCTGCTGCGGGTGAACACAGCGCATCCGGCAGGCGCGTCGTTTTATGATCTCGCGCACAATCGCTTTCCTCGCGTGGACGAGCAGTTCGGCGGTCACACGTGGGAGCGGGCCGTGCCGGCGGAGTTGTTTGCGGAGCACCCGGAATACTTCGCGATGATCAGCGGCTCGCGTTTGAAGCCGGAGGGCAACGGGCAGTATTGCCTGTCGAATCCCGACGTGCAGGAGCGCATCTACCGCGATCTCGCGGGCTTCTTCGACAAAGGCTACGACAGTGTCGATCTCGGTCAGCCTGATGGCTTTCGCGAGTGCCAGTGCAAGAAGTGCGACGCGCTCCACGGCACCGGCAAGGATTGGTCGGAGAAGATCTGGATCTTCCACCGCGATGTCGCGCGGCGTTTGGAGAATTCGCATCCGGGCAAGCAGGTGACGATGATGAGCTACATCCTCACCGCCGCGCCGCCGAAGAGCTTCAAAGCCTTCCCCTCGAACACCTGCATCATGCTCACCGGCACGAACGAGGAGGACATCGCCCCGTGGCGCGGCATCGACGTGCCGCGCGGCTTCACCGGCTACGTTTACAACTGGTGCCCGAACCTCGGCACGCGCTACACGCCGATGCGCACGCCCGGCTACATCGAGCAGCAGGTGCAACGACTCGCCGTGAACCGCATCCAGTCGCTCTACCGCGACGGCCCTGGCCAGCTCTTCGGCCTCGAAGGCCCCGTTTATTACACCATGGGCCGCATGTTCGACGATCCGGCGAACAATCACGCGAAGGACCTCGTGCCCGAGTTCTGCGAGGCCGCATTTCAAAACAAGAGCATCGCCTTCTACATGCGCGCCTTTTACGACGAACTGTATCACGCCATCGCGCTCTACTCCGACCACCTCGGCACGCGCACCGACGTTTGGACCTTCAAAGCGCTGCCCACCGATGCTCGCGGTCGCAAAACGGTCACCGATCCCTTCCAGCTCATCGCCTTCCTCTACACGCCGCGCATGCTCGCCGCGATGGAGGTCCACCTCGCGCAGTCCGAGAAGCTCGCCACCGCGCCGAAGGTCAAAACACGCCTCGCGCTCGTGCGGACCGAGTTCGACTACTTGAAGCACTTCGCGAAGGTCGTGCACCTGCATCAGGCCTATCAAATGCTGCCCGACACCGGCTCGCTGCATCGCCTGCTCGATGCCATCGACGCGCGAAACGCCTTCATCGCCACGCTTTACGCCAAAGGGCATCAAAAGGAGTGGAACCACGTCCTCTTCCCCTTTCCCGGCCACGACGCGAAGCATTTGCAACTCGCCCACGACGGCTACCAGGAGCCCTACGCCAGCACCTGCTTCAACTGGGACACCAAGGCCATGCGCAACGCTCCGCCCATGGGCCTCAAGAAACTCACCATCGCCAAAACGACCGCGAAACTCACGCTCGACAGCCCCGAGTGGCAAAACACCGCCGCGCACGAACTCACGCAGCTGCCGCCGCTGCACACGCTGCCGCGCCCAACGACGATCCGCCTCCTCTACGACGAAAAAGCCCTCCACCTCCGCGCCGAAGCCGAACTCGGCGACGCGACCACGTTCACCGCCTTCAACCGCGACCGCGTCCTCACCAACCAAGAAGCCATCGACCTCTACCTCGCCCCGAATCCCGCCCAACCGCTCTTCTACCGCCTCACTCAAGGCGCGAACGCCGCGAGCCGATACGACGCCCTCAACGGCCGCATCTCCGACGTCATGGACCCCCGCCACGGCAAAGACGACCCCACGTGGAACGGCGACTGGACCAGCGAAACCCGCGTCGATGCCCAAACCAAACGCTGGCATGCGCATCTCATCATCCCCTTCGTCACCCTCGGCGTCGAGCCCCCAACCAAAGGCATCACCTGGAAAGCCAACTTCGGCCGCAATCACGCCCTGCCCCGCGAAGTCATCGACCGCGCGATCTGGTCGTCATCGCTCACCAGCACGAGCATGGATGACACGGCAGTGATGGGCGAGATCGTGTTTGAGTGATCACGGTTACATGGACTGCGGCAGCAGGCTGCCGCAGCCCATGGAGCTTCGCTCGATTTCAGGGCGCACTACTTCGTTGGGAGCGGAAGATCACCTGGCAACCAATAGTGGCGTTTGCGGAGGCCGGGGGAGTCTTCGTCGCAATGGAGGAGTTGTTTCACATCAGGCACCTGCCAGAAGGAACGATGTTCGGCGGGTGATCCGGGGACTTGGACGAAGGACAGCTCGTCGATGGTGGTGGTGACGATGGCATCGCGTTGTCCTTGGCGACACCACGGATTGAGCCAAGCGACCGCGATGACTTCGCTGCTGCGTAGCGACTCATGCTGGAGGAAGCGATCACGCATCGCGCCCTGGCCGTAGATGCAGGTGAAGTCGGAGGTGGGGAGCACCTGCTTCGACCACTCGCCGGGCTGGAGGTAGCGGCGGGTTTGATAGATGGCGAAGTCGAGATCGGTGCGTGTGGAGATCGTGCGGTGGGTGAGGTTGTAGTCGAATCCTCGACCACCACGGGCAAGCAACTCGGCGGATGGCGCGAGGGACTGCCATGGGAAGGGTTTTTCTGCGGGCGCGACGAAGACGAGGAAGTCCAGGGGCACGATCTCACCAACGCCGACGAGTGTGTTGCGCTGGTCCGGCGTCTCCACGTTGAGCGTCACCTCGATGGCATTGGCATCAGCGGCACCGCTCGTGCGGACGCCGGTGCAGTGGACTTCCTCGGCAGTGCGGCCCCGGCACTCCAGAGATTTGAGGCCATCGAGACCGGTGTCGATCACGGCGAGCTGCATCGGCTCAAAGCGCAGCGGTTTGGTGCGGATCCACGACTCGTCAAACCACTCGGCCTCAGCGGCGGCCATGTAGAGATTGAAGGCCTGATCGTAATTGCCGTTCTCGAAGTCGGCGATGGCCTTTACCGGCTGGATTTGAGCCGGGGTGAAGGTCGCGAAGGTTTTTCCCTCTCCGAGAGCGATCAACTCAATGTCGTCGATGAGGCATTCGCCGAGTGAATCTGGGGCGAGAAACACTCCCACATGCTCCTGCGCCCAGCGGTTGTAGTAATTGCGCGGCGCATCGGTGCTGAAGCCGGAGCGGCGGTAGTTGCGCCAGGTGGGATGATTGAAATTGAAGACGACCTCGACCCACTCGGGCTTTGCTGAAGCGCGTATGGTCTGCGGCTCAGTAAAGACGTCGCTGTTGCCGTAGTAGGCCGTCGGACCGCCGATGTAGATGGAAACTTGGCCGCTGAGCACTTTGACGCGGATGCGCAGTGCATCGGCCTCCGGTGGAAAGTAAGGCGCGAGGCGGAGGAACGATCCCGCGCCGCTGGTGAATGCCTGCGCATCGCTGACCACCACACGCAAGGCTTTGCCCTCGCCTTCGGGAACGACCTCAATGCGGCTCCAGGCACGCGCACGCTGCCGGAAGTCCTCGCTCCAGCGATGGATTTCGAGGAAGCCCTTCTGAAAAGGCCCGATGGGCGTCGAGTCGAAATTTTCGACCATGCCGAGAGGCGTGATGCCCCTTCCATGCAGTTCGGCGAAGCTGCACACAAGAGCTGTGAAGAGAAAGGCGAAGGTGAGACGCTTCATGATGAGCATGAAACGCACAGGGGGATGACAGCTTGCTGCGAACCATTTGCTTCAACTGCTGGACAGCGCATTTGCCATCAGCTTGGATGATCTCCATGATTCAATCCTTGCGTCTCTCCGGCTACCGCTCGCTGCGTGATCTGCGTTTGCGCCTTGGTCGCGTGACACTGCTGAGTGGAGCGAATGGCGTGGGCAAGACGAACATTTACCGCGCCCTCCGTCTGGTGTCCTCAATGGCGCGTGGAGGATTTGCTGAAGCCGTGGCTGGCGAAGGTGGAATGAGAAGCCTTCTCAGGGCGGGCAACGGAGAGCACGCGCGACTGACGACCTTCTCGGCCGAGGTGGAGTCCGAGGCGTTCGGCTACGCGTTCGAATGCGGTCTCATGCCAGCCACGCCAGGTGATCCCACGGCCTTCAAGCTCGATCCTGACATCAAGTCCGAGGAACTGCGCTACGGCAGGCGGCTGCTGGCGAAGCGCGCTCGAAACCAAGTCCGCGTTGCCGATACCAAGGGCGTCATGCACATGCTCGGCGAACCACCCGGCGCTTCCGAGTCCATGCTCACGCTGGTGCGTGATTTGCAGAGCTTCCCGCAGATTTTAAACGCACGCCTCAGCCTGGAGCGCTGGCGTTTCTACCACACGATGCGCACCGATGCCGACGCACCGGCGAGGAAACCCGTGCGTGGTTATTGGTCGCCCGTGCTGGACGAAGACGCGGCGAACCTGCCAGCCGTGATCCAAAGCATCAATGAATCCGATCTGGCGGAAGCCTTTCACTCGGCCCTTGAGAAGGCGTTTCCAGATTCACGTCTTGAAGTCGATTGCGGCGACTGGTTCAGCCTCGCGTTCCATGCCCATTCGCTACCGCGTCCACTGCACGGCCACGAGCTGTCCGACGGCACCTTGCAGTTCATCTGCCTCGCCGCCGTCCTGTGCAGTCCTCGGCCTCCACCCCTGCTCGTTCTCAATGAACCGGAGACGAGCTTGAATGAGTCGGTGCTTCCCTCGCTGGCTGATCTCATCGCCACAGCATCGGAGCACTCCCAGATCATCATCGTCTCTCACTCGCAGGCGCTGTGTGAAGCCGTTGCCGCGCGTAGCCATGTCAAGACACAGGCATTGACGATGCGGCTTGGGGAAACACGGCTGGTGGGACAAGAGCATGCCAAGACGGTCTATATGTTTGATGATGACGCCATGCAAAAGTAAGTGCGTTGGGAGAGGCATGACACGGTGATCGATCTGCGCTCACACCGCGTTTCGATCATTCTCTGTGGCAAAAAGCATGCCCAGGAGCGTTGATTGCCGTGCATTCTTTACCCCACACTCTTTCATGATGCGACGCTCTTCTTTTCTCATCACCAGTCTCGGCTTGTTGATCATCACCAGTCTCACCAGTGCTGCTGAATCGGTAAAGCCCATCGCCTTGCTTGAAGAACTACGCACCCTGCGCAAACAGGCCACGGAGCGGCAGCGCCGGCTGATCTTTAACAATGACGGTAACGAGCCGGTTTACCTCTGCCAGAACACCTCGCCGGAGGAACTGCTCGGCCATCGGACCACGGCGCTGGCGGGATCGCAGGTGGACAGCTTGTTTTATTGCACCTGGAGTTCTGGGTTCGGCGTGTTCACGCATGGCACGAAGGTGGGTCAGGTGATGTCTTCCAAAGAGGCGTTGTTTGCCAAGAACCTGACGCCCGAGATGCTCGCGGCAGGCACCGATCCGCTGCGGGTGATGACGGAGTTCGGACACAAGAACGGCATGGAGGTCTTCTGGTCGTTCCGCATGAATGACACGCATGACGGCAGCACGGCGGAGTATGGTCCGGTCATGTTCCGCTATAACCGGCTCAAGAACGAGCATCCTGAATGGCTGATCGGCTCACCGCAACAGAAGCCGAAGTTCGGCGCATGGTCGGCGGTGGATTTCACCAGCGCGGAGATTCGTGATCTGGCTTTTCGTTATGTCGAGGAGGTCTGCCAAAACTACGATGTGGATGGCGTGGAGCTGGATTTCTTCCGCCATCCAGTCTTTTTCAAACGCGCCGCTGTCACCGGCACCGAGTGCAATGACGAGGAGCGTGCGTTGATGACGGACATGCTGCGTCGCATTCGCACGATGACCGAAGCTGAGGGCATGAAGCGCGGTCGGCCCATCCTTATCTCAGTGCGTGTGCCAGACTCGGTGGAGTATTGCCGCGCCATCGGACTCGACCTGGAGCACTGGCTCGCGGACGGCCTGCTCGATCTGCTGATGCCCAGCGGTTACTTTCAGCTCAATGAGTGGAGCTACAGCGTCGCGCTCGGTCACAAGCATGGCGTGAAGGTGTATCCCTCGCTCGATGAGTCTCGCGTCCGCGATCCTGCGGCGCTCAAGCTGCGCAGATCGGTGCAAACCTATCGCGGTCGGGCGCTGGAGGCATGGCGTGCGGGTGCCGATGGAGTTTACTTGTTTAACTCCTTCAATCTCAACAGCCCGGTCTGGCGCGAACTCGGCTCGCCCGACACGCTCGCGTCGTTGGATCACGATTATTTTGCCAGCATTCGCGGGCTGGGTGGTGCGGCAGGCGGCACCTACCCGCATGCTGATTTTGTCCGCATTCCTGTGCTGAATCCTGCGAAGCCTATCGCGATCAAACCGGGTGCCTCGGCGGAAGTCACCTTCAACGTGGGAGACGACTCCGCCTTGAAAAATGAAGCCCGCGTCACGTTGCGCCTTCAGTTCAAAACGCCTCTGTCTGCCGATGCGTTAACCGTGAACCTCAATGGCTCCTCGCTGACCACGGGAACCGTGAAGGACCACTGGCTGGAGTTTCAAGTCGCGCCCAAAGATTTGAAGCTGGGCATGAACACCGTGCGGCTCACGCTCGCCCCGAAGGCCAAGTCCATCGCGTGGACCGACCTGCACTGCACGGTGCGCTTTCCGAAGAAACCCACACGCTGAACTCATGCGCTCACACCCACTGCTCTGCCTTTCTGTACTGCTCATCTGGTCGATGCCATCGGCATTGGCTCAGACCAAGTCTCCGCCCGCACCCGAGTTGCCGAAAGTGCTGCTCATTGGCGATAATGCACACACGCCGCTGGTGGTGAAGCGACTGGCGGGCAAGGCGGTTGTGGTCAGTCCTGATGCAAGCGGTGATGTGCTGGCCCATCTCGATGAATGGCTGAACCGCGAGAAGCCAAACGTGGTGTATTTCAACCTCAAGCTGGGGCAGGATGTGTCGAAGCTGCGTGAGATCGTGGCGCGATTGCAGCGGGAGAAAGGCATCGCGCTGGTGTTTGCCAATCAACCGCCGCTGTCCGATGAGCGCGAGGCCGAGGTGCTGCGCCACAACACCGCTGCCACTGCGGTGATGCTTAAAGCCGGCGTGCCTGTGCATGATCTGCATGGCCTTGCCAAGCAAGCTGGCGCAGACGGTGAACGCATCGCCGATGCGGTGACGGATTGTGTGCTGCGGCAGTGGAGCGTGCTGCATCACTCCACGCCGGGGCCATCCAGGGCGAGCGGGCCGGAAGCGGCGGCGAAGTATCGTCAGGCGGAGGCTGCGCATGATGCGGAGGTGCCGGAGGCTTATAAGAATCTGCCAATTGGAAAGTTCAGCGTGCCGGAGAATGCGGATGCCTGGCAGAAGCAGCGGCCGGAAGTGCTGCGCATCGTGAAGAACTCGCTCGGCGATCTGCCTCCGCGTCCTGCCAAGATTTCAGCGCGAGTCGTGAGCCGTGAGTTGCGGCGCGGTTACACGCTGGAGCGAGTGTCTATCGAAAACGGAGAGGGCAATGACATCAGCGCCCTCGTTTTGGTGCCGGAGAAGCGAACGCAGCCCGCGCCCGCGATTCTTTGGCTGCATTCCTCCACGCCGGACAAAAACGCGCTCATCACACCTGGCAGCGACCCCGAGAGCATCGGCGAGGCCTTTGTGCGCAACGGTTACGTCGTCGTCGCACCGGACGCCTGGTATTACGGTGATCGCGCTGAGAATGTGCCCAGCGGGCCGCGTGATGTTTATCGCCGTGGCGTGCCGCCTCATGCGAACATCACGCAGGACGCGCTGCTGAAGCTGAACCTCTGGCTGGGCCGCACGCTGTGGGGCATGATGGTGCGCGACGACCAGATCGCGCTCGATTACCTGAGCCAGCGACCCGAGGTAGATGCCAAGCGCATCGGTGCCACTGGCATGAGCATGGGCAGCACGCGTGCATGGTGGCTCGCCGCCGTGGATGAACGCATCGCCGCCACGGTGGGAGTCGCCTGCCTCACGCGCTATGAAAACCTCATCCGTCACGGCAACCTGCAAGCGCACGGCCTCTATTACTTCAGCTACGGCCTGCTGAAACACTTCGACACCGAGGGCGTGCTCGCGCTGCTCGCACCGCGCCCCTTCCTCGCGCTGACCGGCGACATCGACTACGGCTCTCCCGTGGATGGCATCCGCGTGCTCGAAGACAAAGTCAGCGGCGTGTATCGCGCCACTGGTGCTCCTGAACAGTTCAAGAGCATCGTTTATCCCGACACCGGTCATGTTTACACGCCTGAGATGCGCACGGAGATGCTCGCCTGGTTTGAGCGCCGGTTGAAATGACCTTCGTGCGACGTTGATAGCAAACCGCTGAAGCAAAAACCAACCACGCCTATGAAACACCTCACCCAGCTCCTCATGGCTGCTGTACTGGCAACTCCTGCCTTCGCCCAAGACGTGAAACACAGCATCCCCTACGTCGAAAACGGCCATGAGCGGCATGTGTTGGACATCTATGCGCCTGTGAACGCCAAGAACCTGCCGGTGGTGTTTTGGATTCATGGCGGCGGCTGGCAGACGGGGGACAAGGCGAACGTGCAGGAGAAGCCCGCGTGGTTTATGCAGAAGGGCTTCGTCTTTGTCTCCATTAATCATCGCCTCCTGCCAGAGGTGGACATGGACACGCTCGTTCGTGATGTGGCGAAGGCCTTTGGCTGGATGCACAAGCACATCGCCGAGCATGGCGGTGATCCGAAACGTGTGCTCGTCGGCGGGCATTCATCGGGCGCGCAGCTCGCGACGCTCATCTGCACAGATGAGCGTTATTTGAAGGCGGAAGGCGTGTCCTTTGAAGACCTCATCGGCTGCGTGCCGGTCGATGGCGACACCTACGACATCCCGGCGATCATCAAGGTCGCTGAGACTCGTCGTCGCGTGCATCACCAACCACAGGCGAAGTTTGGGCATCGTGAGAAGTTCGGCAATGACCCCGCGAAGCACCTCGACTTTTCCGCCGTGACGCATGTGGCGAAGGACAAGCACATCCCGCCCTTCCTGATCCTGCATGTGTCGGATCATCCTGACAACTCGGCACAGGCGCAACGTCTCGGAGCTGTGCTCAAAGAAGCGGGTATCCCGGTGACGGTCTTTGGCGGCAAAGAGACGAATCACACCAAGATCAACGCCAACCTCGGCACCGAAGGTGATCCGGCGACGAAAGCGCTGACGGAGTTCGTCGCGAAGATTTTGAAGCCATGAAACTGCCTCTGATGCTTGCCCTGGCCGCCTGCCTGTCTCTGCACGCGGCGGAGCTGCGAATCGCCACGTTTCAGGTGGATGCCACGCCGCCACTCGGGTCGCCCTTGTGCAATGGGGCGGTGAAACCAGCGAAGGAAATCGTGACGCCGCTCACGGCGCGGGGCGTGGTGCTGCTGGGCGCGGGAGAGCCGGTTGTGCTTTGCGCGTTCGACTGGGTGGGGATCGCGAATGAGAGCCATGATGCGTTTCGCGCGGCTGTGGCGGAGGCCGCAGGCACCTCGGCGGAGCGGGTGACGGTTCACACGCTGCATCAGCATGACGCGCCGGGCAGTGATTTTGCGACGGAACGGCTTTTGGTCGAGCACGGGCTGCCAGGCGTGTATTCCAATGTCGAGTTCGACCGCGAGGTGATGCAACGGCTCGCCACGGCGGTGAAGGAGTCGTTGTCCAAAGCACGGACGGTCACCCACATCGGCCTCGGCGCGGGCAAAGTGGATAAGGTGGCCTCGAACCGGCGCATTCTCGGGCCGGAGGGGCGCGTGATCCTGCAACGGCAGAGTTCCGGCGGCAAAAACCCGGCGGCACGCGAAGCACCGGAAGGCACGGTCGATCCGCTGGTGCGTTTGATCACCTTTTGGAATGCTGACAAAGCCGTGGCGGCGCTGACTTACTATGCCACGCATCCGCAGAGCTATTATGGCCAGGGTTCGGTGAACTGGGACTTTGTGGGCATGGCGCGTGAGCGGCGGGCGGCGGCGCTGCCGGACGTGGCCTGTGTGCATTTCGATGGCGCGGGTGGAAACGTGGCCGCAGGCAAATACAACGATGGGGCGAAGGACAACCGACCCGTGCTGGCACAGCGCCTCGCGGATGGCATGAAGAGCGCGTGGGAATCGCAGACGAAGCATTCGGTCACGGCGGAAGACGTGCTATGGAGCGTGGAACCCGTCGCCATGCCGGTGCGGGACACGCTGGATGAAGAAGCGCTGCTGACGAAGCTGAAGGACACATCGCTGAAGCAGCCGGAGCGCATCCGCGCGGCGCGGGATCTGACGTTTTTGCGCAGAACACGCGGCGGGCACCGGATTCCGCTGAGCTGCCTGCAAATCGGCCCGGCGCGTGTGCTGCACATGCCGGGAGAGTTGTTCGTGGAGTATCAAATCGCCGCGCAGCAGATGCGGGCGGGTGATTTCATCGCCATGGCGGCCTACGGAGACTATGGCACGGGGTACATCGGCACGGAGATCGCGTATGGGCAGGGCGGCTATGAAACGGGCATCGTCTCGCGTGTGGCTCCGCAGGTGGAGAAGGTGCTGATGGACGCGATGCGAAAGCTGCTCGGTGAGCAGTGAGCCCAATCAGCCGCCATTGACCACCATGCCGCGCAGGGCGCTGGAGGACATCATCGGCTGTAGCAGGGCCAGGGCGGCGCGGAGCTTGGCCGGGGTGGTGAAGGTGGGATTGTTCACGAGCAGCACGTCCGTCGCCAGCGGGGCGAGCGGAGCGACGTTGGCGAAGCTCTTGAGCAGCGGCGAGGCATCGAGAATGATCCAATCGACCTCAGTTCGGGCGCGGTCGATCCACTGGCGGTAGCCATCGAGCAACTCATTGGTGGCGTGCGCGGGCAGGTCGCAGCCGGGGAGCAGGAAAAGATTGCTGTGGCCATAGCGCAGCGCTTCCAGCTCATGAGCGTAGGCGCTGTAACCCTGCACGGCGCGGGGGAACCACTGGTGCAGCGTGAGAGAGGACGGATTGCACTCCATCATGAACACGCGGCGCCCCTGATGGCAGAAAGCGGCCGCAAGCGCGGCCGAAACGAGGGTCTTGCCCTCCCCAGACTCGGCACTGGTGATGAGGATGACCCCGGCAGTGCCGCTGCGATTCATGGCCTGCCTTTCAAGCGAACTGGTGAGCTGGTGCAGAGCGGCAGATGCTCCGACGGGCTCCGGCTTGAGCAGTTCGGCGAGCATGGCCTCAGGAGAACCGCCACTGACCCAGGGCAGACGGGCGAGCACGGTCGTCTCCCCATTGGCCGGTTTGATGACCGGGCTGGCGGGCAACTGGCGAGTGGCTGGCGGTGGCGGCGCGATGGCGAATGGAGAGACCGCAGGTGGTGCGGGCTGTGCGGGCGGCGATTGTGGCTGCGTGGGATAACCGTAGCCATACGGGGTGTGCTGAATCGGCTCCTGGTATGCCGGCACGGGTGGCTGCGGGCGGAACAGCTTCATCACATGATCGTCAACGATGCCCCAACCGACTGGCACACCAATGAGGCAGAGGCCAAAGAGCATCACAGCGGCCACGGCGGCCACGGGCTTGCTGGGTTTCACGGGTTTTTCGGGCACCATGGCCACATCCGCCACGCGGAGCAGGCCGCTGTCACGGAACTGGCCAGTGAGTGCGGCCTGGCTGCGACGCATCTCGATTTTTTCATACAAATCACGATCCATGCGCACTTGGTCGCGCAGGAGGCTCTGCTGCACGTTTTTGCCGCTGAGGTCGAGCGCCACACCGCGTGCGCCATCGAGCTGAGCACGATAGTCGGCGAGCTGGTTCGTCTGCGTTTCGACCTCGCTTTTGATCATGGCGACGACGGCGTTGATGGAGCGGTCGAGCGTGGCGCGAAGGGTTTCGATCTCGTTGGAAAGACCGATCATCTTCGGGTGCCGACGCCCGCAGGTGGCCTCCAGCGGGGCGCGTTCGGCCATTTTGGCGTCGAGCTGTTTGCGGATGTAGGCCACGTCGGCGTTGTCGGCAAAGAGGCGCAGTTCGGTGAGGTCGCGCCCGGCTTTTTGCGCGGCGGCGAGGCTGTCGAGGTCCGACCTGGCCTTCACAAGTTTCAAGTCGGCCTCAGTGATGGCGGAGTTGAGTTGGCGCACTTTCTCGCTGGAGATGTCCTTGTTCTCAGTGTCCTCCATGAGGCCCTCGCTTTTGCGGTACTCGGCGAGTTTCTGCTCGGACTCGCGCAGGCGCTTTTGCAGCTCCTGGGACTTGGACTCCAGGTAGGTGGAGGCGTCGGCGCTGAGTTTGCCCTCCTGCTCGGCGACGTAATGGATGTATTCCTCGACGTAGCGATTGGCAAAATCAGCGGCCAACTGCGGATCACGGTCGCGTACCTGCACGCGGAGGACGTGGGACTCCTTCAGCGGCTCCACACGCACGTTGGAGATCATGAGGTCGATGAACGTCTCGCGCGGATCACCCGGTTTGCCGGGCTTGAACAAGCCGATGAGCTTCAGCAGCTCGTCTTTGCGACTGAGCGTGTTCGCCTCGCGCTTGAGGAAGGCCTCCCGCCGGTCGGCGGGGAAAGTGTCGTACAAATGACTGAGGAAGCGGCGGGAGAGCAGCTCGGTGCGGTGGTTGTTGATGAGCTGCGGGGCGCTCAGCTCGGTGACGCCACGCGTCGCCATGGAGTCGAAGTTGAAGACGTTCCCATCCTGGATGCGCAGGAGGAGCTGCGACTCCGCCTCGTAGATTTTCATGCCCATGCCGAGCCAGTAAAACGCAAACGCGCCTAGCAGTAGGCCGAGCACCGCCCCACGCAGCCAGCGCTTGCGGATGTAGCCGATGATGTCGGCGATGCTGATCAGGGACTGCACCTCGAAATCATGCGGATTGATAGGAGGCAGGAAGGCGCGCGGATCAAACACCGGCGAGGCACCGGCATGCGCGGGCATCGTCATCGACGGTGCCGCAGGGACCAGCCCGCGCTGCGGTGAGAGGGCCAGCATGGCTCCAAAACCGTGCGGAGGCGCGGTTGGAACTGGCTGCAGGCTGTAAGGGATGGCCATGACTTAAATGGACGAATGACGAATGACGAATGACGATTGGACGGCGGCTTGGCCGTTGGAGGTGTTTTGCAGGCGCATGGCGCGGATGATGATGTCGTTCACCAGACGCACGTCGAAGACCTCGGCGGCGAGCTGGCGGCTTGAGCGGCCTTGGACCGCAATCTGCGCTGGATGATGAATGTACCACTCCATGGCGCATTCGACAGCGGCGACGTTCTGCGGCTGGCAAAGGAAGCCGTTCTCGCCCTGCATGAGCATTTCGCCGTTCTGGCGCTGCACTTCACCCTCGGCAGTAAGTTTGACGCACTCACGGGCACCGACGGAGTTGGTGGTGATGACTGGGCGACCGGTGGCAAGCGCTTCCAACGTCGCGTGCGGCACGCCTTCGCGGTACCACGTTGGCAAGACGAAGACATGCATCTTTTTGAGCAAAGCGGCGACGTCCTTGACCATGCCATGATGCACCAGCGTGCCTTCAGCGACCCATTCAAGCACCTCACTCTCATCCACGCGGTTCGGATTCGGGTCAAAGGGACCGACGAGATGAAACTCGGCGTGCGGATGGAGTTCCTTGATGCGCCGAGCGGCCTCGGCAAAGACGCGCACGCCTTTGCTGATGAGCAGACGACTGACGAGGACAAAACGGATGCGACCGGCGTTGATGTTCTCATCCTCCTCCAGCGGCGCATGAGCAAACTCGTCCATGTTCACGCCGGAACCGGCGGTGACATGCACCGGCACTTCGGCGGGCAGCATGCGCATGTCCGTGAAGAGCTTCACATCGTCCTGATTCTGCATGAAGATGACATCCGCACGCTTCAGGGCGAAGCGGTGCAGCGCCTCGGAGATGGCGGAGACAATTTTCTGCTTCCACGTCACCGGTTTGACAAACGTGAAGCCTAGGCCGGGCAGCAGCGCATAGACGCGGCGGATACCGGCTAGGCGGGCGATGACGCAGCCATAGACGACGGACTTGATGGTGTAGGCAAAGAGAGCGTCCGGCTTTTCGGAGCGGAACAGTCGCCACATGTCCCACATCGTCACCAAATCCTTCAGCGGATGGATCTTGGAGCGTGCCATGCGGATGGCACGGTGCCTGCCACCGAGGCTGGAGACGAACTCTCTCACATGTGGGTAATCCTCTGCGGCCGCAGTGACGACCTCGCAGCCATGCGCGGCGAAGTCGCGGATCAAGTCGCCACGATGATAGACGAGCGTGTTGGCATCGGCGGTGAGAACGAGCACTTTCATGACACGAGATCCTCCTGGAGTTCGCTGGTGGGTTCGGCATCCCGCTGGAAACGACGCGGCAGCATGCGGCGGGCGGTGCGCAGGGTGTGGAAGGCGGCGGCACGCCAGCTTGCGGGGTTGCATGCTTCGAGATCGAGCAGCCAGCGCAGGCTGTCACACCACTGGCGCTTGTACTCGTAGTCGCTGGGCAGCATGTCGTGGTGCGCAAGGCCGCGCTGGATGGAGCAGTCGATGCACCAGTGCATGACGAGCTTGCCGGGGGAAAGTCTGGCAAAGGCGGGGTCCCAGCCCATCTGGAACTGGAAGAACTCGTCACGCTCCACGAAACCATACATCGCAGCGATGATTTGGCCCTCGGCTTCGAGCAAGGGAAGCAAGGCGCGGCCTTGCGGCAGCCAGAGCGCGGCAAGGCGCTGATGAAAACGCCAGGACACCGGCGTGATGAAGGTGCTGCGGCTGGCAGGCCAGTGGCGGGCATGCAGCGTGCCGAGCGATTGCAGCCCTGCCTCAAAGGAAACGCGTTCTCCGGCCACCGAGGCCACACCCGCATGCCGAGTGGTGAAGGCCTTCTGACGGCGGCGGAGCTTGCTGCGCCAAGCACCCGTGCGGCGTGTGTCGTAGTCCGCCCTGGCGGCGGGCAGGCGGATGAAATGGCAGGCATAGCGATTCAACACCCCGGTGCGCACGAAGGATTCCTGCAACGCTGCGAGGATGTGCGGCGTGTTGGGCGACTCCTCTGGCAGATGATTCAGGCGCACCACGTCACATTCCTGGCACAGGAGCTTGAACACACGGCAGAGACGCGGTGTGAGCTCGTCCTCTTGACCGGCGGGGACGATGAAATCAAGCCGCTCACCGTGCGCGGGGCCGAAACCGCCAAGGAAGCCGAGCGCTTTGAGGTGACGACGCGCACGATCATTTTCATGTGCGATCATCAAGGGCGCAATGGCCTGTGGCACGCCCTCTTCATCCCGCAGTAGAGCGATGACGAGCTGTGAGCTTCCTGCACGGCATTCCGCCCACCACAGGCTGATCCAGTCCCAGCGCAGGAAGGGTGAGCGCGTAGCAGTCTGATCCACCAACGCGTCCCAAAATGGGGCGAGGGCCTGCAATCCGGCCTCTTCACGCACAAGTTCAAGCGTGAGCGCCCCATGACGTGAGCGGGCCGTAGTCAGCGAGGGTAGTGGCAACGTGGCGGTCATTGCGCGCCTCCTTTCTCGATGGCGGCTGTCTGTTTGCGATGGTGTGCGGCCTCAATCAATGCACCGAGTTGATGCCGCGCCTCCATGAGAGCGCCAGGGTTGTTGTCCCAGTCGCCAAAACCACGCGCGAAGCTCGAAACTAGGCGCTTCGAGTCCTCATGCAGACCGATCTGACGCGCGAGCATGAGGTAATCGTAGTCTTCCACGGCCTCACGCAGCCATTTCAAACGCATGGAGGCCACTGGCGCGTGCCGGCCATGACGCTTCTCGGTGGCAGGGTAGATGTAGGAACCGTCGCCATTGTACACCGCGCCATCGGGCGATTTGAAGGTTCCGGCATCGGTCCAGACATCGACGCCATCAGCGGCGTAGAGCGTGTCCCAGTAGGTGAAGCCAGTGATGCCTTGCTTCGGGAACAACCAGCCGACCACACGATGCGCCATGGGCGGATAATCCAGCGCCCACACCGGCGGGAAGCTGGTGTGCAGTTGTTTCGGCATCTGGTGCTGCTGCTCCCACTCATCCGGCATCTGCACGAGCGCGGCATAGGCCCAAACTTCATCTCCGGCCTGACGACGCAGGGCGATGTCATGCCTGCCTCCCGCCCACTCCATGTCTTTCCACACGGAGCTGAAATGCGGCACCCAGATGTCCACCGAACCGTTCAAGGTGCCCCAGCCGACCTTTTCCGGCGTGGGCTGCTCGGTAATGAGCAGCGGGACGCGGATGCCGTGCTTTTTCTCGACCTCGTTGAAGAAGGCACCCCAACGACGCACGGTTTCATAAGCCTCCGCGTCGTTTGGCTCGTCGAGATCGCCCATGATGACGTAGCCGCGTGATTCGCAGCGGATTTTTGCCAGCAGCTTCATCCACTGTGCGACATAGCTCATCGCAGCCTCACGATCCTTGCCCAGCGGATCACCAAACGGCCACTCCGGCCAGATCGGCAGGCCGAGGGTGCTGGCATGGCGGTGCAGCAGATGCTTTCGCAAGGCACGTTCGACTTTGGCCTCATCCAGCCGGCCCGTGGCGGCGTCAGGATAGCTGCCGTGGATTTGATCAATGCTCAGGCGATGCTCGGCGAGGATGTCGTAGTAGTCGTTGATCAGACTGAGGTGCGTGAGGGAGGGGGCGTTGTCGTTGTAATCCAGGCCATGCACCTCGGCGACGCGCCGCGTGGTGGTCATGATGGAGGTGCGGAGCTTCGGCACGACGGGCAGGTCGAAATCCCACACCTTCAAGGTGTAAGCAGCGCTGAGCGTGGAGCCGTCCGCGAGCTTGAAGCGCACCTCGCCGGCATAAGCACCGGACGCGGCGGTGTAAGGCACGAAAACATCCACCCAGAAGGGCTGGTTCACGACGCTCTCGCCCTTAAGCTCCTGCGCAGGCATGTCCAGCGGCACGAGCGCGTCGGCGTAATCACCAGCGGGCAGCGGTGCCATCGGCGTTGATTGAGAAACGCGGACGTAATGCTCACGCAGCACCTTGGGCGCGGGCAGCAGGGCGTCGGAATCGTGCTTGGCGATGCCGGTGGCGGTGACTTCGATGCCTTTGAGCTGCGCGGGTGTGGCGGTGACGATGATTTGCAACGGCTCCCACTCGCCACGCGCGGCATGCAGCGTGTGCGTCTGCGCGGTGGGCGGTGTCCCGTCTCGCGAGATGCGCGTCATGCCATCGCAGAACGAAAATTTCGCCGGCTGTGCAGCGGCGGGGCTCAGTAGTGCGAGAAGCAGAAGCACGGCCTTCATTTCCGCACCTCCACGAGTTCCGCGTAAGTTTCAGCATACTGCCGGGCGGCCTGCGCGATGGTGAAACGCTCCAGCACCCGCTGGCGTGAGCGTTGGGCGATGTCAGCGCGTGCGGACGGCCCGAGTCGCAATGTTTCCTCCCAGGCGCGTGCGAGAGCCACTGAATCCCGCATTGGCACCACCTGACCGACGCCTTCGAGCAGGCGTGAGCAATCACCGACATCCGTGGTGACGCAGGGCACGCCACAGGACATGGCCTCAATGACGGTCATCGGGCAAGCCTCGGTGCGGGATGACAGGGAGAAGACGTTCAGCGCGGGATACAAGCGCCATGGGTCGGCGCGGAAGGAGTCAAAGCGCACCTGATCGCGGCGCGGCAGTTGCGCGAGAAGTTCACGCTCCTCGGCGGTCATCTCGATCTCCACGCCGCCGCAGAAGACGAAGTGCGCCTCGGGCACACGGGCTTGCAGCAGCGCTGCTGCTTTCAAGAAGGTGGGAAGATCCTTCATCTCATGAAAGCGACCGACGTAGCCGATCACGGGCGCACTTGGCGGCAGCTTCAATTCGGCGCGGGTGTCGAGCGTGGCGTCCATGTCTGGCACGAAGCGTTCGGCGTCGATGCCGTTGGGAATCCAGCGCATTTTCGAGCGTGGATAGCCGAGCGCGGCGTGATCCTCAATGGCGACGGCGGAGCAGGAAAGAATGCGCGTGGGGATGAAGCGCGAGCTGAGTCCCAGCGCCCGGCGGAAAAACGCCATTTTGCGGTCGCTATCGCCCGGATTGCGGTGGATTTCACGGCAGTGGATGCCCCATACGACGTTTCGCACACTAGCGAGGCGCGCAGCCCAGCCGCCCACGAGATCGGCATGATGCATCCATGTTTGCACGATGGCAGGACGCTCCTGGCGCAGGACAGCGCGTAGTTTGGACAAAGTCTCGCGCTTCAAGAAGGCGCTGTCTTCGAGATCATGCAGCGTGACCTCCGCCTCCCGCAGCCGCGCCACATGATGCGGCCAGGGTCTGGCGTTGATGGCGACGACGATGCTGCGGAAGCGGGCGGGATCGAGTGTCTCGGCCAGATTGACGAGCATGGCCTCCGCGCCACCGCCACCGATGCCGTGAACGAAATGCAGCACGGCAGGACGCTGGTCCACTGCGGCCGCGCTGGCCAGCGAAGACGCGGGCGTGAAAGCACGCAGGCGCTGCCGGGAAGGCAGCGCCGGGGCGTCTCTCGCGCTGAGCGTGATCGTCCTCATATCATCGACATCGCCCTGAGGCAGCTCCTCCTCCAGTCCTTGAGGGTTTCAAAGGCGCCGGAGACCGTGGCCTCCGCCTCCCACACGGATTCTGGCGAGCCGTAACGCGGAAGCTGGAACATGGACGCGTGCTGATCCACACGACCGCTGATCGTGGTGCAGGCGCACTTGAAGCCGGCCTCGCGCACCAGCAGCATGGACTCGCGGTTGTAATCATCCGCGCTGCCGTTCGGGTAGGCGAAAGAGACCGGCAGGTCGCCCGTCTCGGTGAGGATGCGGTCGCGGCAGGTGGAAATCTCCGCGCGCATCGCCATCGAATCGCAGCGGGAGAGGATCGGGTGCGTGTGCGTGTGACCGCCGATGTCCACATGGCCGCTGAAGGACATGTCACAGGCCATGTCCCAGGTCAGCGGGCGCATGGGCACGGGCAGGTCGGCCAGCGTTGGCGGGGCGACTTCGAGCGCCTGCTCCAGACGGTCCACCTCGCCGAGCAGGTCGGTGTCCGGCATTTCCTTCAGCTCCGGCATCAGCCGTACCAGGGACTGCTGGCGCAGCTCACGCGTGCCGAGGTAAAGGCGCAGCTTCCGGCCGTTGATCTTCCAGTCGATCATCTGCTTTCGTGTGCGGCCCAGCGCCAGATCGACCCGCTGAAACCACAGCATGTCCTCGCCATCCAGGAAGGCGGTGGTGACGAACACCGTCGCGTGCAGGTCAAATTTCTTCAGAATGGGATAGGCCAGGTCGTGATTCGAGGCATAGCCGTCGTCAAAGGTGATCACGACGGAGTTTTCCGGCAAGGTCTGGTTCTTTGCTCGCGCTTCGATGAGGTCGGCCAAAGAAATGACCTTGTAATCAGCCGCCAGGAGGGCGCACACACTGCCAAACACCTCCACCGGCAGATGCAGCGTCCAGTCGAGGATGCCCGGATCACCCGCGTCCTCGCTCAGTCCGTGAAACGTGAGGATCGTGGCCTCTTTGGCACGACGCGTCCGCGCAAAGGACGCAAGACCACTGCCGATGAGGGCGGCGGCTTTGATGGCGCGCGATTGAAAGACGTGCGGCATGGTCAGGAGTCGGCAGGGAAGGATCAAGTGCTGCCGCAGTGGCAGAAACCCAATCTAATTATGAAAATTGATGAATTGTGACGAACGGCGGTATATTATGAGCCAGTTCGTTAACTTCAATAAAATAATCATAATTACTGTATTAATTTTACAGAAATTTTACCTTCGGCCTGCCCATCAAAAAAGCCAGGGCCGGAGGGGTGACCTCCGGCCCTGACGAATGAAAATGGGGGTAAAACTGGAATTTCAGCTCACAGCGGCCTGATCCAGATGTTGCGGACGCGCACCGGGGGCTCGTTTTTGTGGTCCTGGATGCGGATTGGGGCCAGTTCCGGGAACTCGCCGCTGTAGTCGGTGATGTTCTTGTGCTTCGTCGGTCCCATGATCTTCGTGTGGTTCTGCACGCAGATGCCGTTCACGAAGGTCGTGATGTAGGCCGGTTCTACCACCTTGCCGCCTTCCAGCTTCGGGGCGGTGAAGACGATGTCATAGACCTGCCACTGGCCGGCGGGGCGCACGGCATTCACCAGCGGGGGCGTCTGGCCGTAAACGCCGCCGGTCATGCCGTCGGCGTAGGTGGGGTTGTTGTCGCAGTCCAGCATCTGGGATTCATAGCGGTCCATGAAAAACACGCCCGCGTTGCCCTTCTTCTGCGAATTGCCCTTCGTGTGCGGCTCGCTCATCCACTCCAGGTGGAGCTGGCAGCTTGCGAATTCCTGCTTCGTCCAGCAGTCGCCGCCGGAGATCATGAGCACACCGCTGTCGATCTGCCATGGGCAGGGCATCATCTTGCCGGTTTCCTTGCCCTTGGCGTCTTTTTCCTTCGCATGGAGGGCCTCTGTGCTGGTGCCGTCAAAGATGATGATCGCGTCCGAAGGCGGAGCACCGGGCTTTTCGCCAGGGGCCACGGCGTTCGGGCGGGGGCGGTCGATGTCATGCACCTTCCACTGCGTGCCCGGAATGACCGGCGTGTCCGAATAGCCGATGGGAGTGGGTTTTTCAGCGGCAGGAGCGGCCGGTTTTGGATCTGCGGCCAAGGCGGCAAGGCCCGTGAGCGCGAAAGCAAGAGTGGGAACGATATTTTTCATGAGGGAAGCAGCAAACGGCCCGCCATCGGCCATGTTGCAGCCCAAGTCATGAACTTCGGTTAAAAACAGGTTGCCTATTCGCCAGGAGAGCGGAATCTGTCGGCCCATCAAATCGCGGGATGGAGCAGCCCGGTAGCTCGTCAGGCTCATAACCTGAAGGTCGTTGGTTCAAATCCAACTCCCGCAACCAATCTCAAACGCCCGGTGTCCTAGTGACGCCGGGCCTTTTTTTGCTGGGTTATCTAAGACCGAGAAAGAGCCATGAGAACTGTAGACAAATTCGAAATGACACGTCTTGGCGATGAGCCTCTCGCTAAAGTTCGCGTTCTGTCGGATGGTTATGGTCCGGTGAGCTTCGCACGTTGGTTTAACACTTTATTTTTCGACGTGGCACTCTTTCATCCAAACGGCAACGATCGACATGCGTCCGTTCAGGGAACTCACGCAAGATGGCGGCAAACCAGAGGCATTTGGGCCACTTGGGGTGATATGACCGTCAGGTTTTATAACAACAAACACCGCCAGGTAAGAGCCACTTTCAGTTTGGGAAATAAGCCGTTCTCGAAGCATGGCGCACGAAACTGGCGGACGGAAATTTCTTGGCACTTGGATGAGACGGGGTTGGTTTTGCCAGCACTCATCAAAAGCATTGAAATGTTGAGCTATTCCCCACTTAAGGAACTAGACCTTTTCAGTGACTCGCTGCCAGATTCACCAGAAAGTCCCGTCTACGCATGGACGCGTAATGGTGATGCCGCTTCACGCCCTGTTTGAAACCCGCACGTCCCCATGGCGGACAATTCTCACTGAATATCATCTCCCATACTATTTTTGTTTCACATCTGCTCCACCTCAAAATAATCATCCTCCGCGATGTCCGGGATGCCGACGACGAGGACGCGCATCTTGCCACGGGCACCGTGGACGACGCCGGGCGGGATGTGGACTAGGGAACCCTTGCTGACGGGCTGCTCGACGCCGTCGAGCATGACGGAGCCGCCGCCTTCGAGGACGTAGTAGAGCTCGGTGGAGCGTTTGTGGTAGTGAAGCTTCGCGCCGTCGATGTCCACGGCATGCGCCCAGGCGGCGGGGTTTGATTCGGCGTCTTCACGACTGATCAGCCGGTCCCGCCAGCCGCAGGTGCTGCGCTCACGCGGCGTGTGGCCTTCGTGGCGGATGAGAAGCGGGCCGGAAGCGGACACGGGCGTGATTATTTCCGGGGCTGATGCGTTTTGATCTCCTCGACGAGGTGCGCGAAGTCGCCTTTCTCACAGAGCCGGACGAAGCCCTCGGTGAAGCGTTTCAGCTCGTCCCAGACGCTGCGGATGTGCTCCGCCTCTTCATGAGTGATGCGATTGTCCGACGCGGCCTTGCTAATGGCCGTGAGCAGATCGGCGAACTGCTGCACGATCTCCTGCGTGGCAGGCATGAGCTCCATGCCGCGCGGACCGCCGCCGGAGGGATTCTGCACAAAGACGCCATTCGCCTTGTGGCAGAGCCATTGCATGATCTGCGGATCACGAGTGATCTCATAGAGCTGGCGCACGCGGTCGAGCGGGTTGGCCGTGCCGCTGCCCTGCATCTCGTCCGGCTGGGACCATTTGTAGGCGAGGGAGAGGGAGACACCCATCTGCGCGGCCACTTCTTTGAAGCTGGTGCGCTCGACGGCCTTGCTGATCACTTCATGCGAGTCCATGCGCGATCTGTTTCCGAGGCGGAGCGCTTTGGCAAGCGGCATGATTGGGAGGATTTCGGAACGGGGCCTCCGCCACGAGTTCCACTTTTGACGCGGAATTCTCCTTGTTTGCGGCTGCGGTTTTGACGTAATCTCCGGCCCTCATGAAAAAAATCCACCTTCTCCTCCTCGCGGCGGTCTCCTGCATCCTGACCTCCTGCCTTGAAATCAAATCCACCTTGATCGTCAGCAAAGACAACACGGCCACGATCGAGGAGAGCGTGCTGCTAGGCGCCCAGCTCGCGGCCATGATGCAGGCCGGTGGCGGCCAGGGCGACCAGCTCAAGGGTCTCGTGATGGACAAGGCGAAGGCCGAGGAACGCGCCAAGAAGCTCGGCGAGGGCGTGACCGTGAAATCCCATAACGAAGTGAAGACACCGGATGGCAAGAGCGGTGTGAAAGTCGTCTTCGCCGTCGCGGATCTCGCGAAGCTGAAATATGTGCCCTTTGAGCCGGAGCAGGAAGGCAAGCCTGCCTCCAAATCAGAGCCGATGACCTTTGCGCTGAGTGGCTCCACTCTCACAATCACCAATCCTGACGCGGACAAGAAAAAAGGCGGTGATGCCGAAAAGCCGAAGAAAAGCGCCGAGCAGCTCGCCCAGATGAAAGCCCAGATGGGCATGATGAAGCCGATGTTCGCCGGCATGCGCATGGCCGTCGAGCTCAAGGGCGCGGGCGGCATCGCCAGCTCCGACGCCACGCATCAAAGCGACGGCACCATCAGCTACCTCGACATCCAGTTCGACAAGCTCATGGACAACACGGACGCATTCATGGAAGTCATGGAATCCGGCGAAGGCGGCATGAGCATGAGCGAGGCCGCGACGAAGTTTAGCAAGGTCGAAGGCCTCAAGATCGAGGGCAAAAAAGTCGTCACGGTGGAGCTGAAGTAACCACACCAGGCGATCGAAGCCGAACTTTCCAAACTGATTCGGCTGCCAGTCGAATCTACTTGATGGCCGGGTCATCTTGCCCCGGCCATTTTGTTGCTGAGAGCATGCTCCCTTCGCCTGGAACGCTTTTTTCGTTTGCCGCGTCGGCTTGACGCCGGACAGTCCGGTCCGCATGATTTCCCAGCTCCTCGATTTCGTCCTCCACGTTGACAAACACCTGCAAACCTTCGCGCAGGACCATGGCGCGCTTATTTACGCGCTGCTGTTTGCCATCGTCTTCTGCGAGACCGGATTGGTCATCATGCCATTCCTGCCCGGGGATTCTCTGCTGTTCGCCGTCGGTGCGTTAGCGGCGCAGAACTTCGTCCGCATCGAGTACATCATTCCCATGCTGATGTGCGCCGCGATCATCGGCGACAATTTGAACTACTGGATCGGGCGCAAGGCCGGGGGCTGGATCGTGAACCAGCGCTGGTTCAAGCGCGACTATCTGGCGAAGACGGAAGCGTTTTTCGTCAAACACGGCGGCAAGGCCATCATCCTCGCCCGCTTTGTGCCCATCGTACGCACCTTTGCGCCGTTCACGGCCGGTTTTGGCCGCATGGACTACCGCCGCTTCCTCGGCTACAGCCTCGGCGGCGGCCTGCTGTGGGTGCTGAGCTTCACCATCGCCGGTTACTTCCTCGGGAGCATCCCGATCATCAAAAACAACCTCAAGCTCGTCTTCCTGCTCATCATCGTCGTCTCCGTGCTGCCCATCGTGATCGAGGTGCTGAAGCACAAAGCGGAGGCCAAACGGGCGAAGGAAAAGAGCGAGAGTTAAGGGCGCACCCTCGCCCCAGTGCTCGGGTTGATGTAATACCCCGGATTCCCGCCCACACCAGGCACATAGACCGGTTGCTGCGAGGTGGGAGCGCCGTAATACGGCTGATTGGGCATGTAACCCGGCACTGACGCCCCCGGATACACCGGCACGCCACCGATGGTCTGATAGCTCTGTACCCCACCTGAGGATTGGATCACCGTGCTGCTGCTGCGGGAGCCAAACAGGCCGGACTCGTTGCGCTGATACATGAACTGGTCCGCGGGTGGCATCGACGTGGGGCCTGAACCGGGAGCGTAACCGCCGCGCGGCACAGGAGTGCTCCGGGCTGCGGGCCGGCTGCTCACGACCTCGCGCGGCGTGGCGGGATGATGCGCCGAAGGATAGTAATAACTTGATGCGTCCTGCGCGGGCGGCGTTTCGCAGGCAGCCAGCGACAGCGCGGCCGCGACGGTGAGGCAAATCCTTGTTTTCATCCCCACATCGTATCATGCGCGTCAATCCGGCGGTGGAAAACTTTGCCAGCGCGGCCAAACACGCCAGTATGCGCCGCATGCAGCCCGTCGTCGTCCAGCATCCTCTGGCGCAGTGTCATCTCGCGGCCATCCGCGCGGTGACCACGCCCTCGCACCAGTTCCGCCGGCACTTGAACCTGCTCGCACGCATGCTTTTCCTTGAGGCCACGCGTGAGCTGCCCGTGCAGGAGATCGCGGTGCGGACACCGCTCACCGAGACCACCGGATCACAGTTGGCGCGGCCCATGGTCTTCGTGCCCATCCTACGCGCTGGCCTGGGGCTGTTGGATGGCATCCTGCCACTGGTGCCAGACGCCAGCGTCGCGCATGTGGGCATCAAGCGGAACGAAGAAACCGCCCTGCCCCATGCCTACTATGCCAATCTGCCCGCGAACCTCGCCGCTGCGGACGTGTTCCTGCTCGATCCCATGCTCGCCACCGGCGGCAGTGCCTGCGAGGGGCTGCGCCAGCTCAAGGAGGCAGGAGCACGGCGCATCACGATGATTTGCGTGGTGAGCTGTCCTGAAGGACTCGCCGCTCTGGCGCAAGCCCACCCCGATGTGCCCGTTTTCACCGCCTCCATCGACGATGGTCTGAACGAAAAATGCTACATCGTCCCCGGCCTCGGCGATGCTGGCGACCGCTACTTTGGCACCTGAGCATTTCTGCCGCCTCACCGCGCACGATTTCGCCCTGAACCTGCGTTTTGTTTTCCCCATGCCCATCACCCTGCCACCTCTGACACGCCGCGACTGGATCAAGCGCGGCACGGCCGCCGCTTTTGGAACCTTTGCCACGCAAACTCCCGCGCTGGAGATTCCCGAGCAGGTCTGGGTGCTGTTTTCAGACACCCACATCGCCGCAGATGAAACGCTCACCGCGCGTGGCGTGTGCATGGCGGAAAATTTGCGCCGCTGCGCCAATCAGGTGCTCAAAATCGGCCAGAAGCCCTTCGGACTCATCGTCAATGGCGACTGCGCCTACCTCGAAGGCATCAGCGAGGACTATGTCTCGTTTTTGCGCTGCATTCAGCCGCTGCGGGAGCAGTCCATCCAGATTCATTGCACCCTCGGCAACCACGACCACCGCACCAACTTCCTCAACGCCGTCATCGGACCACCGCCGCCCAACGCCGAGCGGCTGATGAACGTGCCGGACAAGCACGTCGCCACCGTCACCAGCGCCCAGGTGAACTGGATCCTGCTCGATTCGCTCGACCTCGTGAACAAAACCCCCGGCATGCTCGGCCAGCCCCAGCTCACCTGGATCGAGCGCGAGCTGCGCAACTCGCCGGACAAGCCCACCTTCATCGTCGCCCATCACAACCCGATGCAGACCAGCATGGACGAAAAGAAAAAGGGCTCCTGCCTGCAGGACAGCGACGCCTTGTTCGACCTCCTGGCCGCCTATCCGAAAGTCCAAGGCTTCATCTACGGCCACACGCACACCTGGCAGAAGTCCAAGCACGAGAAGACCGGCCTCCCGCTCATCAACCTGCCCCCCATCGCCTACACCTTCAATCCAGAGACACCCAACGGCTGGGTCATCGTCCGCATCGACGCCGACCGAGCCGAGTTCGAGCTCCGCGCCCTCAACCCCGCCCACGAGCAGCACGGCCAGAAGCACGTCATCAAGTTCGTGTGAGAAGCGGTGATAACCAGCCGCATTTTTTGGGCTAAAAGTCAGCAAATGTTCCCGCATTCACGAATGCGGGAACCTTCGCCAAATCATGCGAAGAGAGCCTGCTGGTATAAGCAGGAGTCGTCCAAGCACGCATTATATAAAACAGGCGCTCAATTTTGTGGGACCATTTCAAAGGCTTGATGCCCCGCATGTGCTTCCATCTGCTTTTCAACAGACAGGATGCGCATGGAAAGGGTCCGGCCCTGCACTTTGAGAGTGAGGGTGTCGCCATAGCGATGACGTAAAACCGCGCTTCCCAGCGGCGCGTCCTCGGAGATGCGGCCACTGTCAGCGTCAGCCAAGTAACCTGGCACCACCTGGATGGTAAAGTCGGGTTCGTGCAGGGCACCCAGTTCATTGAGTGGACGCAAAGTCACACGGTCATGATAAGTGATCAAAAAAGAGCTCATAAATAATGAAGATGAAAGCAAGAGGCATGAATGCCGCGTCAGGGCATGAGGAAGCAGCTCCCGCCATGATGGGAGGAGCCGTTTCCAATGAGACCTGAATCCAAGGCGTTTTTAGCGACGCGATTGGCGTGTTGCTCGAATAGAGCGGATGGAATCTTGAGGACGTGAACGCATCACGAAGGAGCGCACGGAGTCCCGCGCCTCATCCTCGCTTCCAGCGGTCACCTCATATGCGGCCTCCGTGGAGACCGAACCAAAGGCTTCCCGTCGCCTGAGGTCACAGTTGACGAGCCACACAGGGCGTTCGAAGCGCAAGGCTTGACCGATGTGAACGGGCCTGTCTTCATGATTCAAGAGTTGTTGTAACAGTTTCATAAGTTCGAATGATAGGAATGGTAAGTGAGTTATAAGGAAGTCCGGCCCGCGCGTGAACACGCGGGCACGCAGCACCTCAGGCGTAGGTTGAGAACGCAGATGCAAAGGCGCTAAGATAGTAGAAGGCCAGAACAAAGAACTCACGTCAGTTGAACGTGTCTTTGAAAGAGGGGGCAGGACTGGCAACCTGCAGGGGCGCGGACAGTCCCAATCTACGGGGCTGTCCGCTTAATCCCGGCTGGCCACCAGTCGGTGGCACACCGGCTTGGTCACACGTCTCTCACCCGTGAGCGAGAAAGTTTTCAGTTGGTGCGACTTAGAATTCACGAGCGGAGACTAAGTCGTTGCGACAGAATAGCAAGACCTGAGTTTGCAAGGCAAGATACTTCCAACGTCTTTGGAGTACGGAGGCAGGTCATAGGGTCGATGAAAACCTAAAAGTGTGTGGAGCAACGCGGCGAGTTAGAAACGCATTATCACGACCTGACATTGTATCACGAGAGCCAAGGTTGATTGAAAAGAGGTTCGCTCTGCAACGCTCACTTTTTGCGCATCATTGATCCTAGGTTGTCAGAGTTGGCTGCTGACGTAACACGGCGGCTCCCAAGTCGTAGGTGCATGCGGAACCCTCACTGACACGACCATGAAAATGCATCCCTTGTGCTCCGGCAATCACAGCAACCTCTTCACGACCGCCCAGGGCCGTCGTGATTTCCTTCAGGTGGGCGCCATGGCGGGCCTGGGCATCACGCTGCCGCAGTTGCTGAAGCTTCAGGCGGCAGATCTGGCCATGCCGGCGGTGGAGAGCTTCAAGCCAGTCGCGACCTCGATCATCCACATCTACCTGCCGGGCGGGATGGCCCAGCATGAGTCGTGGGATCCGAAGCCCTTTGCCTCGCCGGATTATCGCGGCCCGTTCAGCCCGATCAAAGGTGTGACCGGCGAGTACGTCGGTGAGAAGTTCGCGAACATCGCCAAGATCCTCGACAAGATCAGCATCATCCGCTCCGTGACGCACGGCGAAGCGGCGCATGAACGCGGCACGCACAACATGTTCACCGGCTACCGCCCCAGCCCGGCGATCAAGTTTCCCAGCTTCGGTTCCATCATCTCACACGAGCAGGGATCGCGGAACAATCTGCCGCCCTACGTCGCGATTCCGGGCGTTATCGCACCGGATCAAGGCAGCGGCTACATGAGCAGCGCCTTCGGTCCGTTCGCGCTCGGCAGTGATCCTGCCGACCCAGGATTCACCGTGCGCGATCTCGCCACGCCGAAGGACATCGACGCGAAGCGCTTCGAGCGCCGTCGCAGCCTGCTCGGCGCGGTGGACGAGCATTTCCGCAGCACGGAGAAATCCGACGGCCTCAGCGCCATGGACAACTTCTACAGCGCCGCCTACAAGCTCATCAGCTCTCAGCAGGCCCGTGAGGCCTTCAACCTAGCGGCCGAACCGGCCAAACTGCGCGATGAATACGGCCGCAACGCCGCCGGCCAGCGCTTCCTGCTGGCCCGCCGTCTCGTCGAAGCCGGCACCCGCATGGTTTCGGTCAATTTCGGCAGTTGGGACCACCACTCGAACATCAAGAGCGGATTCGAAGGTCAGGCCGTGCAGTTTGACATGGCCTTCGCCCGCCTCATTCGCGACCTCGACGAGCGCGGCATGCTCGACACCACGCTCGTGCTCGTCAGCTCCGAGTTTGGCCGCACGCCGAAGATCAATTCAACCAACGGTCGCGACCACTACCCGCGCGTGTTCTCCGTGGCCATGGCCGGCGGCGGGGTGAAAAAAGGTTTTGTCTATGGCAAGTCCGACGCCCTCGGCGGTGAGCCGGATGAGAACCCGGTCGGCCCTGAAGACCTCGCCCGCACGATGTACCGCCTGCTCGGCATCAACGCCTCCAAGCGCATCGTCGTCGAAAACGTCCGCCCTGTGGACATCGTCAACGGCGGCAGGCTGATCAACGAGTTGATCGCATGATCAAGCGGTTCGCCGTGCTTTTCTGACGATCCAAACGGTCAGCAGTCCCAATGCGAGGGCTGCGCTTGGTAGCGCCAGCCATTCGAGAGTCGTCATGTCTCCGAGAGCTTCTTGTTCCCGTGCAGAGGCCACATGTCCCGCCAAATCTTGGTGCAGGCGTGGCCATGCCGTTTTCCACAAGGCGAGATCGGCATCGGTAAACTTGGCGGGGTCAAACTGCGTGCGCCGGAGACTCTCCGGCAGCGCTTGCGTGGATTCGGTCAGCACCAGCAGCGCGTCGCTGCCGATGACCACGTCTTTCTCATAGCGATGAATCAGCACCAGCACCTTCTGCCCCGGCTGAAGATGGCGATACACACCCCAGTCTGGCTCAAGCTGCTGGTAGGTGTCGTGAATGTGATTCGCGACCAGTTTCGCCGTCGTGGCTCCTTGGAGTTCCGGGCTTGAGCCGATGATCTCGTCCACACGGATGAGGCAGGACTCCTTCGGCAGCACTTGGGCGGGAGACACTTCGACATGCGAGTCCACTTGGACCACCTCGCCCACCAAGGCGGTCTCGCTGGAGCTAAGGTGACCTTCATACCAGGTGGTGCAGGGAATGCTGACCTCCTTGGCGGCAGTGGTCATGGAGAAGCCAGCCCAAAGCATCAGCCAAATCAACCAGCGCATGCCAATCCCTCTGCTGGGCTGAGTTAAGTCGTTCATGGATTAATTCTACACCCCCGCAGCGCCACAGGAATCTCTTTTCATGGCGTCAAATCTGCGCATCCTCGCGGCGGCTCGTGATTTGAGCCATCATGGAAGCAGTCAATATCCAATTCGCGCCCGCGACGGGCACTGAGGAAGCGTGGAACGAGGCGTATGCGCGCCTCGCCGATTATTTTCGTTCCTACCAGCTTCACAACCGCATCCGCCGCACGCAGCTCATTCTGGAAACGCTGCGCAAGGCCGCCGAGGCGCATGCCAAGGACCCCACGCGCACGCCCACGGCGCATGCCATCGAGCAGGCGCGTCTGATGCTGCGGGAGTGGCTGGGCACGATCTATAGCGACCTCAACTTGAGCGAGGCGCAGCTTGAGGCCACGGGGCGGCTGGGCTTCCACCTCGCGGGCGGCCCTGCCCGCTGGCCGCAGTTCTTCCTGGACGAGAAAAACATGCCGGATGACATGGCCGAGGCCATGCGCTCCGCGCTGCGCACCTCCGGGCCAGGCATGCAGGTGAGCAAAATGACCCCGCGAGACATTGACCTCGGCCTCATCCCCGATGTGGCGGAGGACACCTTCGGCCGCCTGGGCCGCCACCCCATCCTGCGCTACTCGGTGCTGTTTGTGATCGTGTTCAGCGTGCTGGGCTACCTTTACTCCCTCTTCGCATGAGCGCACCCATCGGCAGCCAGACTGCGAACATCGCGATGACCGCCGGCATGCCGCCGAAGCGCATCTCGCGCACGCGCCGCGCCACGTTTTTCTCGCTCGTCGGCCTAGGCACCATCGTCGGTGCTTGGCTCTCGTTCATTTTCCTCTCTGAAAACGGCATGCGCATCGCGGAGTGGGCGCTGCTGCTGGTTTTCATCCCGCTTTACTACCAGCTCAACGTCGGCTTCTGGACCGCGCTCTTCGGCGTGTGGCTGATGAATCGCCCGAAGCCTGACCCGCTCAATCTCTGGCTCACGCTGAACGCGGAAGACTACGAGCAGCCGATCACCGCCAGCACCGCCATCGTCATGCCGGTCTTCAATGAAGACGTGACACGCGTGTTTGAAGGGCTGCGCTCGATTTACCTCTCTCTGGAGGCCACCGGGCAGTCGAAAAACTTCGACTTTTTCATTCTCAGCGACTCGGACAAAGCCAGCCAGTGGATCGAGGAGGAAACCGCGTGGCTGGAACTCTGCCGCCAGCTCAACGCCTTCGGCCGCATCTTTTACCGCAAGCGCCGCAAGCAGATCAACCGCAAGAGCGGCAACGTCAGCGACTTCTGCCGCCGCTGGGGCCGCCGCTACCGCTACATGGTCGTGCTGGACGCGGACAGCCTCATGTCTGGCGCGTTGCTCACCAGCATGGTGCGCATCATGGAGAAAAATCCCGGCATCGGCATCGTGCAGACCTTTCCGAAGCAGATCGCGGCGGATACGCTGCTGGGCCGCGTGATGCAGTTCGCGCAAGCGCTTTACGGACCGCCTTTCATGGCCGGACTCGACTACTGGCAGTGCGGCGAGGCGAATTTCTGGGGTCACAATGCCATCCTGCGTCTCGCGCCGTTCATTGAGCACTGCGCGCTGCCGCCGCTGCCTGCCAACGCGCCTTTCGGCGGCCACATCTTGAGCCACGACTTCGTGGAAGCAGCGCTCATGAGAAAAGCCGGTTACGCGGTGCGACTGCTGCCCACCACGCGTGGCAGCTACGAGGAAGGACCGCCCACACTGGTCGATATGCTCAAACGCGACCGCCGCTGGTGCCAGGGCAACATCCAACATCTCTGGCTCGTGTTTGCGAAGGGCTGGCACCCGATGAGCCGTGTGAACTTCCTCCACGGCATCCTCAGCTACGTCAGTTCGTTGCTGTGGTTCTTCTTTCTCGTGCTGGCGACGTATCTCGCCGCCACGCCCACGGCGCATCAGCAGCCGCAGGCCATCCTGGCCGAGCAGATCCTCCTCGGCCTCACCGCCATGCTCATCTTCCTGCCAAAAACGGTCATTCTGCTCGACGAGGTCATCACAGGCCGCCTTTTCAAGCCGCTGAAACTCCGGCTGCTCACCTTTGTCAGCAGCCTGCTGGACACCGTCGTCTTCACGCTCATGGCACCCGTGCTCATGATCTTCCACTCGCGGTTCGTCATCTACACGCTCATCGGCAGAAGCGTGAACTGGGTCACGCAGCGCCGGAAAATCGACGGCGGGCTCAATTGGAGCGAGATCCTCTTCACCTTCGCCAGCGTCACGCTGCTGGGCCTGGCCTGGGCTGCGCTCGGCTGGTTTGTCTCTCGGGAGTTCCTCATCTGGATCAGCCCGATTTTGTTCTCGCTCGTCGTTTCGATCCTCGTCGCCGCCCTCGTCTCAGGCGCGCGCAGCGGCAGGCGTCTCGGCTTCTTCCTCACGCCGGAGGAGTACGATCCGCCCACGGTGCTGAAGACCATGCAGCAGAACCTGGAGGAAATTAAGGACCGCGTCCAGCTCCCGCCCGAGCTGGAGCGCCACTACGGCCTCATGCAGGTCTGCCTCGACCCGTATGTGAACGGCCTCCACGTCAGCCTACTGCGCCGCCGCCGCACCATCGACGTCTCCCGCAGTTATCTCGATGAAATCGGCCACCGCCTCATCACCCAGGGGCCGCAGACGCTCAGCGCTCAGGAATTGAAGGCGCTCATGCATGACACGGACACCGTCACCAACCTGCATTACCGCCTGTGGAGCGCCGCCGACCACGAACTGGCGGCTTTCTGGTCCATCGCCATCCGTCAGTACAATCTCGCCTCCACCAGCCCCTTTGCCCACACGCTGGCAAAGCAGGAGCTTGAGTGAGCGGAATGAATGATGACACGCACGACGGCGTTCCCTGCCTCATCATGACCCGCCGCAATCTTCTGACCTCAGCCTCCGCCCTGGCCGCCATGCCACTGCCTGCGGCTATGCGAGGGAAGCGGATGGGCATCGTGATCCACTCCTACTGGAAGCGCTGGCAGGGAAAATACTCCAGCCTCAAAAATCCGCCCTTCATGCACGCGCTGGATGTGCTAGATCATGTGCGCGGACTCGGCGTCGGCGCGTTGCAGACCATGGTCGGTGGCTGGACGGCGGGCTTTGCGGGCAAAGTGCGCGACACGCGCGAGTCCTACGGCTTGAAGCTCGAAGGCAGCATCACGCTGCCGAAGAACGAGCATGACGTGTCCCGCTTTGAAAATGAGCTGCGCCTCGGCAAGGAGGCCGGGGCCACGATCTACCGCAGCGCGACCGGTGGACGACGCTACGAGCTGTTTTCTAGCCTGGAGGAGTTCAGGCACTTCAAAGACAGCACGTTCAAGTCCATGCAGCTCGCCGAACCCGTCGCGCGAAGGCTGCGCGTGAAGATCGGCATCGAAAATCACAAGGATTTCCATGCCGCCGAGCTGGCGGAGATGCTGGGGCGTCTCAGCAGCCCGCACATCGGCGCGTGTGTCGATACGGGAAACAGCATCGCGCTGCTCGAAGACCCGATGCAGGTCGTCGAGACGCTCGCGCCTTTCGCCGTGACCACGCACATCAAGGACATGGCCGTGCAGGAGATGCCGGAAGGCTTCCTGCTCTCCGAAGTGCCGCTGGGAGAGGGCATTCTCGACCTGCCGCGCATGTTCGCGCTGTTTGAAAAATACAACCCGCAGACGGACTACCACCTGGAAATGATCACGCGCGATCCGTTGGACATTCCCTGCCTCAAACCCGGCTACTGGGCCACTTTCCCAGACAAACCCGGCACCGAGCTCGTCCGCACGCTCAATCTCGTGCGCGAGCGCAAAGCCGCGAAGCTGCCCAAGGTCACCGGCCTCGGCACCGAGGCGGCGCTGGAGTTTGAGGAGGAAAACATCGTGAAGTGCCTGCGCTTTGCCGGCGAGAGGCTCGGCTTTGACCAGCCGGCAGCGACGCAGTCTGGCGGCAAGGATGAAAAGTGAGTGGGGGTTGAGGATTCCCGCGTCGCATCCATGATGCACGGCCCGTGCCCGAAGAAGAACCCATCGCCACTCACACACCCATCCACGACGCCAAGCTGGCGTTGCAGAAGTACTTCGGCTTCCGCGAGTTTCTGGACGGACAGGAGACTGTGATGGCGAACATCCTGAGCGGACGCGACACGATGGTCATCATGCCGACTGGCGGGGGCAAATCGCTCTGCTACCAGCTTCCCGCGATGGTGATGGACGGTGTCACCGTCGTGGTGAGTCCGCTCATCGCGCTGATGAAGGATCAAGTCGATGCACTGGAGCGGCGCGGCATTCCCGCCACGGTGATCAACAGCTCGATCTCCCTCGGCGAGCAGCAGGAGCGCATCAACGCGCTGCGGCGGGGCGAGTACAAGCTCGTCTATGTGGCTCCAGAGCGCTTCCGCAGCCGCATGTTCACCAATGCGCTGCGACAGGTGCAGATCGCTCTGTTTGCCGTCGATGAGGCGCATTGCCTTTCTCAGTGGGGCCACGATTTCAGACCGGATTACATGCGGTTGGGCGAGGCACTGGAGCATCTGGACCGTCCGCAGGTCGTAGCCCTGACCGCCACGGCCACGCCGGAGGTGCGGGAGGATATTTTGCGCACGCTGCAACTGCGTGATCCCTTCGTGACGATTCGCGGCTTTGAACGTCCGAATCTGAGCCTGAACATCACGCAGACGAAAAACAACGGCGACAAATACGAGCGGCTGAAAAAGGTCATCACGCAGTTCAAGACAGGGATCATCTATTGCTCCACCCGCAAGCGCGTCGAGGAAGTCGGCGAGGAACTGCGCTCCTGGAAGCTCAAGGCCATCGAATACCACGGCGGACTCGACGACAAGGAACGCGAATCACGCCAGACGAAGTTCATCTCGAAGAAGGCGGATGTCGCCGTGGCCACCAACGCGTTTGGCATGGGCATCGACCGCTCGGACGTGCGTTTCGTCGTCCATTTCGACGTTCCCGGCAGCGTGGAGGCTTATTACCAGGAGGCAGGCCGTGCCGGACGCGATGGCGAGCCTTCGCAGTGCGAGCTGTTCTTCAATTTCGCCGACACGAAGACCCAGGAGTTCTTCATCGACGGCAACAACCCGAGCGTGGAGATCATTCGGAACGTGTATCAGACCCTGCTGAGCGCGTCAGACTCCAATCACGAGGTGCAGGCGTCGATTGATGACATCACCAGCCGTTCTGGCGCGAAAAACAGCATGGCCATCGGCTCGGCGCTCAGCCATCTCGTGCGCAACGGCTACATCGAGCGTTTCGACATTCCTGGGAAGCGCATTCGCGGCACACGGCTCCTCCAGCCAAACGTGCTGACGCGTGATTTGAAATTCGACCTGGAAGCGCTGCGCGAAAAAGACCGCCGCGACCGCTCGAAGCTCAAGGCGATGATCGAGCTGTGCTACGACGACAAAGCCTGCCGCCAGGAGCAGATTTTGCGCTACTTCGGCGAGTCCGAAAACACGCCCTGCGGCACCTGCGACGTGTGCCGGGCCGAAGGCGTGCAGCCGCCGCGTGAAGGCACGGCGGAGGAAGTCACCATGCTGCGCCAGGCGCTCAGCGGCATCGCCCGCATGTCCACCAAGCATGCGGATGGCACCTGGGAGGGCCGCTACGGTAAAGGGCGCATCATTCAGATGCTCGTCGGCAGCAAGTCGAAGGAGATCGTCGATGCCGGACTCGATCAACTCAGCACCTACGGCCTGCTCAAGCACGTCGGCACGCACGCGCTGCATCCGCTGTTCGCCGAACTGGACAAACTCGGCCTCATCGAAACCAGCGCGGGCGAGTACCCCATCGTTTCGCTGACTTCACGCGGTATCCAGGCGATGAAGGGCGGTCAGGGCATCAAACTGCGATGGCCTTCGATGCACGCGCCGGTTTCCAAGACCTCCAAAGGCAAAACCGCGCAGAATGAAGAACTCGCCGCCCGCGAACTCGGTTTCGACGACGCTTTGTTTGAGAAACTGAAACGCCACCGCGCCACGCTGGCGGAATCCGAGGGCGTGCCGGCCTTCATGATCTTCAGCAATCAAACCCTGGAGTTCATGACCCGTCTGAAACCCAAGACACTCGAAGCCGGTCTCAAAATTCGCGGTGTTGGCGAGAAGAAGGCCAAGGAATACCTGCCGGACTTCATTCAGGTCATCAAGAAGCACGGGTGATCAATAACGGCGCGCCGGTCGTCTCACGATGCGAGCCTTCTGCACGATGTCCGCCGGATGCTCGGGCGTGCCGCGCGTCATGAAGTTGTCGATGCTCTGTGTGGCATCAAGGATGGCGCGGACTTGGCCGCCGATGGAGCCGGAGGGATTTAGGTAGTCGCCTGCTCCGGCCACGGCTTTGTAAACCACGGACAGTTCGACGACAAAATCGTCATCCAGCCGGTAAACCTCGCTGCTGGAGAACAAACCGATACCTGCATCGCCAGTGGGACGTGCAGGCGCGGCAGGGCGCAGCGTTTTGTAAAGGCGGGCGCGAGTGACCGGAAACTCAAGACGGCTCAAACGACGCTCGTAAACCTGACGTCGGCTAAATTCATCGTGAGGAAGAAAGGTGCAGCCCGTTGTGGCAACGAGGAGGAGCAAAAGGACGCGAAGGAGTGTCATGGCAGATAAGTCAGGCGTGGCGGGCAGATGCTCAAAGAGCAGAGATGAATTCATCCGCAGAGACTCCGGCCTGCCGCAGCACACCCGCCAGCGTGCCGGTTTTGATCTCAGGGTGATTGGGAACAACGCAGCCGTCCGAACCGCGCTTCATGACGATGTGGCTGCCTTTTTGCCGTGCCACTTCGAACCCCAGCTTTTGCAGTGCCCGCACCGCCTCCCTGCCTGAAATGTGCGGCAGTTTAGGCATGCGCGAGGTCAAAAGTGGTCATGATGGCGTGACCGAGGCTGCGGCGCTCAGGAAACTCCTCAAGAAACAGCTCTGTGGCTTCGCGCAGATTTTGCACGGCCTCATCGACTGTTTCGCCCTCGGTAGTGGTGCCGGTTTCAGGATTGAAGGCGACATAGCCGCCTTCTTCAGCCGGGGTGAGCACAGCGGTGAGTTGCATGGCTGACTGTGCTGGCAGGGCATGAAGGAATCAAGCCCGCGTTGTCATCGACTCACTTCGCCTGCACGGCGGTGCTGAAGCTGGTGGCTTCACCACTGGTGGTGGGAATGATGAGCAACTTCTGGAAAGCGGCCTGGGCGGGCAGTTTGGCGACGGTTTCCGCGAGCACGGCCTGCGAATCGGCATCGGGGCTTTGGCGTGTCAAAGCGGCGAGGGTGAGGACATCGCTGACGGCGGGCTGCTTGGAACCTTGCACGATGAGCTGCTGGCTGCGGACGGCGGTGGGCAGATCATCAAGCTGGAGGGCGAGGGTGGTGATCTGGCGCAGCGTGGTTTCGTCGAGATGCTCGCCGGAGATGCGCTGCAAGGTGCGGAGGGCCTGCGGGTGCTGGGCGCTGTTGATCTGTAGCTGGGCGAGGCGCTTCAAGGCGGGAACGTCATCAGGGAAGCGTTTGAGGAATCCTTCCCACAGCAGGGGCGCGGAGGCGGCACCACGCAGCATCACGTCGATCTCGGTGAGCAGATGCCAGCCTGCGCGGTTGTTGGGCGCGGTTTTGAGAAGCGCGGCGAGGAGATCGCGGGCGGGAGCAGGCGCGTTGCCTTCGGCGAGCGCCTTGGCGAGTTCGAGGATGGAGATGCGGCGCTGCAAGGCGGTGAAAAGCCGCGCGAGTTCCTGGCCGCGGCCGATCTGCGTGGCGAGGGCGTGCAAACGAGCGGTCACGCGAGTTTCACCGGCGGCGGCGAGGCGGAAGAAGCCGTCGCAGGCGATGCTGGTGTGGTTTTGGCGGTCGGCGATGGCGGCGGACTCGCCGAGCCAGCGCAGATAGTCAGCTGAGACGGTTTTTCCGGCGGCGATATCTTCGACACTGAACTGATGATCCGGGAAGGTGCGCAGATGACGCTCGATCCACGGCAGCAGCTCGGCGGACTCACCTGCGGCATGCGTGGCGAGCAAGGCGCGCTGCATGAGGCGCGGCGGGATGGCGTCGTTGAGCTTCAAGGAGCGCAGCTCATCGAGCGTGATGCGGCTGGCTTCGGCGTAACGAGTGCCTTCGAGCAGGAGCGCGGTCTGCAAATCGAGCGCTTCATCGCGCAGCTTTGCATCAAGCCGCGAGGCGGAGGGTTCGAGCCAGGCGTTGACGACTTTCAACGCGGCAGCCGGACGGCGTGCCACACGCGCGGCGTCGGCCAGGGCGAGCACGTTTTCCCAGGTGGCGATCTCGGACTCGCAGGCGCGTTGGTGAATTTCGAGGGCGAGATTGGGCTCGTGGTTGTCGGCGGCTTGTGAGGCGAGACGTTCGAGAGCGGCGAGCTTGTGAGGCTCTTCGAGACGGTCTCCAGCGGCGGAGACGAGCAGGCGCGTGTCCTCGATGAGCGGCGCGTCGGAGCGTTCGATTTCGGCGAAGACGAGCGCGGTGTTCAGCGGGCAGGGAGCGTGGACGGGGCCCTGCTGCACGGTGAGCCTGCGCAGGCGTTGCTCGGGCAGATCTTTGAGCCACCCATGCAAAGCGAGGACTTCGTTCTCCGGCAGCAGCGCGAGCTGAAAAATGGCGGCCTGCTGGAGGTTTGCGGGCGCGGCGTTGAGGCGGTTGATGATCTCGGCGCGTGTCTTGTCGAGAAGCGTCTCGTTGTTCTTTGGCGGCGCGTCATTGGCATGCAAACGCCAGCCCCACGCGACGGCGAGCGCCGTGTAAGACGTGATCAGCAAAAGAACTTGGCGTGAGCTGCGGGACATGCGGCAGAGATGGAAAAAGCATTAGCGCATCGCGGCCTCGACGGAGGGCGGGAGCGATTGGATGGAGACGGTGGCGCGGCAGACGAGTTCGAGACGCACGATGCCGTTGGCGTCGGCATTCACCGTGTAAGGGCGGCCGTTTTCGAGATAGGCGCACTGGCCGCGCGGCTCGAAACCACCGAAGACCACCTCGACGGGACGCAGATCACGGACGTGGAAGGTGGCGCGGCGGGAGGAGAGATCCATGAACTCGACCGGAGCACTGCTTTCAGCGAGATGGATGTGACGCGCGGCTTTTTCCTGGGTCAAAACCAGCTCCGTGCGCGCTCCGCCGAGGGTGTGGATGTAAAGCTGACCTGCATGCGTGTTGAAGCCAGAAACGCCCAGGCACCGTGTCATGTCCGGCACGCCGGCGGAGGCAGGAAGGCGCAGCGTGCGGCATTCGCCCTGGTTCAGGATGATCCAGTGATTTTCAGCCGCCCGCAGGATGCGCGTATGCCGCGCGTCGCGAACGCTGGCGGCGTAAGCAGCAGCGGTCATGGCATGCAGTGGCGCGGCGGCACAGGCGTCGAGGGTTTTTTCGAGCGCAACGATGCCCTGCTCGGTGCGCACATCCTCAAAGCGGCTGCGCACGGCGACGGGTTCCAGGCGGGGCGATTTGGGATCAAGCAAGGAAGCCGGGGTGCCCATGGGAGCGGCGGGCAGGTTCTCAATGCGCATGGACTCGCAGAAGCGCAGCGCCTCAGGTGTGGGCGCAGCGTTTTGCGGCCAAAGCATGAGGTTCACGTCTTTGCCCACGGGCAGGAGCCGACGGTGGATGTAGTTCATGGAGCCGGCAATCTCGCGTTCCATGTCGTGACGCGCGGTTCGAGCGCGGTCATTGAGCTTGGAGGCGATGTCGATGCCTGCGGTCCAGGTTGAAGGACGAGTGAAAGAGTTCGAGGCAGCCTGGACCTGCAGCATTTCGAAGATGCTACGGGCAGTGTGCTCCAGGCGCGGTGCAGATGCCGCCTGCTGGCCGGGAAACCAGCAGCGCAGGTCGGCCTCGCACACGGAGACGGTGACGGGCAGCAGGTAGCGGTCGATGATGCGGTCGCGCATGACCTCGGCGCAGAGAGGGAAACCGGGGTGCGTGGAGGGCGTGGAGAAGCCAGTGCTGTCGATGTGACTGTAAAAGACACGGCGACCATCACGCGTGGTAGTGTCTGGCACAGGAGCGCTTTGGTCGCTACCGAGCCATGCGGCGAGGAAAGCGGGAAGATCGACCTGCGGGCCGTTGGTGCCGAGCATGGGGTCGATGCAGGCCCCGCCCCACTTGGCGAGAAATGCCTGGTCAAAGCGGTGCTCGGTGCCGAGCGCGTCCTCCCCGCGCATGGCGAGGACGACGCGTGAGTCCGTGGGAGCCGTGAGATTCAGAAAACCGAGCGCGCGGCCCTGAATGCGTGTGCCTGCGGCGATGAGCGTGGAGTCGATGCTGGCGACGCTGGCTTTGACGAGGCGCGAGACGGGCTTCGCGCTGCCACCGAGGCCGAGGTGCAGGAGCGCCTGCTGGCGGGCGGTTTCATCCGTGAACGGCATGCTGGTGAGCAGCAGCGGGATTTTTTTGGCCCGCAGCGAGGGCAGCCAAGCAGCCAACATACGCTGCTGCGCGTCATTGAGCACCAGACCGGAATCGAGAACCACCGCACTGAAATCATGCGACGCAGGGAGAAAATCCGGCCCGTTCGCGTTGCGGAAGTCGAGTTCGCAACCGAGCCATTCAAGCGCCGGGCGCATGAAGCGGGCCGTGGCGGTGCTTTCGGCGGCGGGAGCGGCCTGGCCGGTGTGTTTGGCATCCCAGCCATGCAGAACGAGGACACGGCGGGAGATTTCCTCCAGCGGGCCGAGATTGACGCCGTTCAAAGCAGTCGTGGTGATGAACGGCAAGGCACCGATGCTGGTGAGACGCTGCGCGGCTTCCCGTGCGGCAGAACGGTCATTCGTGGGGGCATAATCGACCGCAAAAACGCGCATGCCCTGCATCTGCACCGAGCGAATGTGCCGCGTGAGGCGCTGCACGTCGGCGATGGGCGTCCAATCAAGGCCACCTGTGCGGCTTTCACGCGTGTAAACGCCCAAAGCCAGGAAACCATCGGCAACGCGAACTGCCTCGCTGCCGAGACCGCTGCGGAGATCCAGCAGCAGGCGTTTGTCCGGGAAGCGCTGCCGCAGGGTAGCGGCGAGTTTCAAGAGGGCTTCGCGTGAGGCAGGAGAGGACGCCTCACCGCCAAGGCTCAGCACAAAACCATCAAAACCTTTCTTCGCCGCCGGATCGGCCAACGACTCCACCACCCAGGGAATCCACTCTGGATGCGCCAGATCAGCCAGCCGACCACGCGGGTCTGTGGCGGAGGGCTTCGAGGCCATCAGGCGCTCCGCCGCGAGCATGGCCGCACGTGTGCCGGTTTGGTAGTGGACGGTGTCGAGAAGCGCCAGATAGCGGTTTCCCAGGGCGTGGCCCGGCTCCATGTCCACCTCGGCCTGCGGATGCAGCACACTGAGGTCAAAAGCGGCCACCGAGCGTGGATCAGGCCGCGGCGACTGGTCCACATACAGATGGCGGACCGAATTCAGATCGGCTGCCATCAACCCTGCGGTCGAAAAAACCGCCCCGAGAACCAGTTTCCGCAGCAGTTGCGACGACGTCGAGATTTGGGGGAGTGGTGAGTGGGAAGACATGACCGTGAGAGACTTTCAAATCTGAGAACACTGCCATTTTAGAGTCTTGAATTATAGAAGCAATAATCAATACAGCCTTTACAAAAGACTTACCTCCCCCTTTCCCGGCCAAAAATCAGTCGCCAAAACCGCCTCGAACCGAAACAATCGCCCCATGACCCACTCGCCCGTTCGCACGCCTGACAAAGGCATTTTGATCGACCAACCCTGGGGAAAACTCACCTGGTTGGCCTCCCGTGAGCTGGGAAACTCCACCACGATGACCTTTGGCCGCGTCATCATCCCTGCGGGCCAAACGAATCCGCGCCACCGCCACCCGAACTGCGACGAAATCCTTCACCTGCTCTCTGGCAGGCTCGAACACAGCCTCGGGGATCAGAAATTCCTCCTCAACCCCGGCGACACCCTCTCCATCCCTGCCGGTCAGTGGCACAATGCCCGTGCGCTGGATGGCATGGACGCGGAGATGGTTATCTGCTTCTCGTCAGCGGACCGGGAGACGGAGTTTGAGGGGCAGACTCAGGGCGCAACAAGCAAACCGTAAGTCTTCATATCCTTGCTTTCATCACCACCGAGATTCCAACGGCAGTGTTGGGTGATCTGAAAACCACAGGCTTCGATGATGCGTCGCATGCGTTTTCCTCGGAGTGTGCAGAAAGACACAAGTGCATGACTCTTTCCGTCAAGAATCACGGCTTTAACCGTTGGAAACGGCCATTGATAAAACCGCATCTCGACCACCTGATCGGGAGTGAATGCGATCTTTGATCCAAGTGCTCGTATCTCAATTTGACCGGACTGCCAACGGACTGCCCCAAACGGCCAAGTGCCTTGGGCCAGTCTTGTCGGCGTCCAAATTGATGTGGAGCACCTCCAAAATGAAGTGTCGGACTCCGTGTTCATGATTTGATCACCCTTTCGTCACCACCTCGTCGAGATTCATCACCAAGTTCGCCGCCATCGTCCACGCGGCGAGTTCGGCGGGGTTGAGTTTCTCATCGGCCTTCGATTCGCCGTAGCTGATGGCTTTTTTGGCCTCCTCAGGCTTCGCGGTGTAGGCGGCGAGATGTTTTTCGACGGACTGGCGGACAATCTCGGCCTCCTGGGCGTTCGGGAAGCGGCCAGTGGCGCTGCGGAACAGCGCGGTGATGCGCGCGTCGGTGCTGGTGGCGGTTTGCAGCACGCGCTGCGCGAAATTTCGCGAGGCCTCGAAGAACTGCACGTCGTTCATGAGCGTGAGCGCCTGGAGCGGCGTGTTGCTGCGCTCGCGGCGCAGGCAGTAGCTCTCGCGGTTCGGCGCGTCGAAGGAGGTCATGTTCGGCGGCGGCGCGGTGCGCTTCCAGAAGGTGTACAAACTGCGCCGGTAGAGCGATTCGCCGTGGTCCTGGATGTAGTTGCGCGTGTTGCTGCCGCCGAAACCGACCGGCTCCCAAATGTTTTCCGGCTGGTAGGGCTTCACGCCTTTGCCACCGATCTTCGGACTCAGCAAACCGGACACAAACAACGCCGAATCACGCACCACCTCGGCATCGAGACGAAAACGCGGCCCATGAGCGAGTAAACGATTTTCCGGGTCCAACTGCGTGCTGCGTTCCGAGAATTGCGTGCTCTGCCGATAAGTGTGTGAGGTGACGATCAGCTTCACGAACGCCTTCATGTCCCAGCCGCTCTCGCGGAAGGTCACCGCCAGCCAGTCGAGCAGCTCGGGATGACTCGGCGGTTCGCCTTGCGACCCAAAGTCGTTGCTCGTTTTCACCAATCCGGTGCCAAAGAACTGCTGCCACAGACGGTTTGCCTGCACACGAGCGGTAAGCGGATGCTGCGGGCTGACGAGCCATTTCGCGAGGTCGAGGCGTGTGTAGTTGTCCTGCATCGGCAAGGCCGGGAAAATGGCCGGTGTACCGCGGGTGACCTTGTCCGTCGGCTTGTCATACTGGCCGCGATCCATCACGAATGCCTCCCGCGACTGGGGCAGATCAGCCATGACGAAGGTGGCGGGGATCACCGCATCCAAAGCCTTCTTTTTGGCCTCCAGCGCCAGTTTTTCAACACGGAAGCCGCCCACGATCTCACGCGCGCCCTGATACTCGTTTTCAAACCACCATTCTTTGAGACGGGTCACGTCCTTCTCCGGCCATTCGGGCTGCTTTTTGCCGCGCACGAGGGTTTGCAGGTCGTTGGGCAGCTCAGCCACGCGTTTGCCTTGATTCTTGTCAGCCCAGACCTTCCACGACCACTGCGGATCCTTCGCTGGATCGACACGGGAACTCATCGCCAGATGATCCCAGTGAACTGTGCCCCCAAACTGCGTGAACGCATAGCCCGTGACCTTCGCGCCGGGCTTCAAGCCGAGACGATCAGCCGCGACTTCGAGCTTCACCCATTTTCCGGCCTCTGGCAGCGCTCCCATCTGCACTTTCTCCGGCGTGCGCACCTGACCGAAGGGAATTGCCCCTTCCTGGCCCCAAACCGCGCGATGATTCCAGCCTGCGGTGTGGAATTGCAGCATGATGGCCTTCGGCGGGTTCTTGGCGTCGATGAAACACTGCACGCTGAGTTTTCCATTCGGCGGGATCTCGTATTTTCCACCGGCGGAGAAGAAATCCTGCGCCACACCGGTTGCCGTGCGTTTCAGCGCCGTGGTGCCGCTGAAAACGGGGTCTTTGTCCTTGGTGACAAGCTGGGTCGGATGCCCGCCGCTAGACTGTATGTTCGCTCCTGCTGGAAACGCGTCCTCAAACCACACCACCTCGCTTGTCTGCACTGGCGGAGGCGGATTCAGCGTCGCTGGATCGGTGTAGTTCAGCTTCGAGATCGACTCGCGGATCTTTGCCTGCGCCGCTGCGATGCCTTGATCGAGTTCCGTGATCTGCTTTTTCTGCTCGGCGGTGCTCAGGCGCAGAATCGGCGGCGTGAGCAGAATGTTGCCATCCATCGCCGGATCGGCGGCGCTGTTGAAGAAAGCGTACATTGAGTAAAACTCCTTCTGCGAAATGGGATCGAACTTGTGATCGTGGCATACCGCGCAGCCTGCCGTGAGGCCCAGCCACACCGCCATCGTCGTGTCCGCGCGATCCACTGCGTAGCGGAAGATGAACTCCTCATTGATGCTGCCGCCCTCGCTCGTCGTCACGTTGCAACGATTGAAGCCGGAGGCGATCTGCTGTTCCACCGTCGCATTCGGCAAAAGATCGCCTGCAAGCTGCCAGACCGTGAACTGGTCATACGGTAGGTTCGCATTGAACGCGTTCACCACCCAGTCGCGGTAGGGCCACATGCTGCGTTCGTTGTCGAGGTGCAGGCCATGCGTGTCCGCATAACGCGCCGCATCCAGCCAGTAGCGGCCCATGTGTTCGCCGTAGCGCTCCGACTTCAGCAGTCGTGCGACGACTTTCTCATACGCGTCCGCGCTCGTGTCGGCCAAAAACGCGTCGATCTCTGCCAACGTGGGCGGCAGGCCGGTCAGATCGAGTGTCACCCGGCGGATCAGCGTTTCCTTCGAGGCTTGAGGAGAGGCTTCCAGCCCTTCTTGCGCCAGCCGTGCCTGGATGAACGCATCAATGGCACCTCTCACCTCTGACTTCTGACCTCTCACCACCGGCACCGCCGCCTTCACCGGCGCCTCAAACGCCCAGTGCTTCTTGTACTCCGCGCCTTCCTTGATCCAACGCTTCAAAATCTCCACTTGGGCCGCTGAGACCTTCTTGTGCGAGTCCGGCGGCGGCATCACCTCATCCTCATCGGTCGAAACGATGCGCTGAATGATCGAACTCACCTCAGGATCACCCGGTTTGATGGGAAACACGCCGTCGATCGCGGTGAACGCGCCTTCCGGCACATCGAGCCGCAAATCCGCCTTCCGTTTCTTCGCGTCCAACCCGTGGCAGGCAAAGCAGTTGTCACTCAGGATCGGCCGGATGTCGCGATTGAAGTCCAGCTTCCCCGCCGCTGACGCGGTGGCGGTCAAAAGAGCAAAAACAGCAAGGGAACGGAGATGCATGGGTGGGAAAGAACGTCCGCCACCCTCTGCGGCTTTCCAGGATCAGGCATTGAGCGAGTAGCGCGCCACATGGAAAAACACCGGCGCTGCGAAGCTGAGAGAGTCCATGCGGTCCATGAAGCCGCCGTGGCCGCCGATGGCGGTGCCCCAGTCCTTCACGCCTCGGTCGCGTTTGATCGCGGACATCACCAGACCGCCCGCGAAGCCCATGAACACAATGATGGCCGACATGCCTGCGGCTTGCAGCGGTGAAAACGGCGTGGCCCACCAGAGCGCGGTGCCGAGAGCCATGGTCGTGGCTCCGCCTCCCAGCAGGCCCTCCCAGGTTTTGCCCGGACTGACCGTAGGAGCGATCTTGTGTTTCCCGCAGGTTTTGCCCCAAACATATTGCATCACATCGCTCAGCTCGACGACCGCGACGAACCAGAACAGCAGCTTCGCATTCTGCCCCTCATAACCAGGAATCTTGAGCAGCAGCAGGATGGCGGGCGCGTAGCTGATGCAATAAACGCAGATCATCAGCCCCCACTGAATCTTCGCCGTGCGCTCCAGGAAACGCTCGCAGTCACCCGCCATCGCCGTGCGCAGCGGCACCAGCAGGAAAGCATAGACCGGGATCAGAATGACGAACATTCCATACCACTGTGTTGCCAGGAAATAGTAATGCAGCGGCGTGATGATGAAGAACACCCAGAAGAGCGTGCGGTGATCCCCCGGCTTCGTGGGTGATAATGTGATGAACTCACGCAGCGCCATGAACGAGCACAGTCCGAACAAAATCGTCGTCCCCATCGTCCCCATGGCCAGCGCCCCTGCGAAAACCGCCACCATTATCCACCAGGCGTTCGTGCGGGCGTTCAAGTTCGCCACAGTGGCCTTCCCAGCCTCTGATGTGGTCCGTTTTGCCAGAACGATGCCGATGACTGAAGCCAGCACGAGCAGGCCGAGTGTGCCGCCGAGGAGATAGAGAAGCGCCGGGTCGTTTTTGAAGGGCATGGCCGTGAATTGTTGGGCTTGGAGTGAGCCGCAGGTTTCATGCGGAAGCGCCCAAGGTCAAAGTAAGAGAGCAACCACGACCGCAAGCTTTCACCATCAATTCCCCGCCACCTGAGGCTCCGCGCGGCGATTCAAGAACTGCCTGCTCTTCACGACTTCGAGCACGGCAGCAGAAAACTTGCCGCCATTGGTCTTCAGCGAGGTTTGCATCTGCTGGAGGAGTTTTTTGTCGCTTGGCAATGTCTGGCGGCCGAGGGCGTAGCCGAGGAGTTTGCGGGTGAATTGAGTGAGGAACTGCGGCTCGTTCTTTTTGAGGTAGTCGCGCAGGCCGGTGAGACCGGTGAACTTGGTGCCGTCCATCATTTCGCCGGTGTCGTCGATCTTGCCGCCTGCTTCATCGGTGGGGCGGAAGCGGCCGATGGGGTCGTAGCTTTCCAAGGCGAAGCCGAGGGGGTCGATGCGCTCGTGGCAGACCGCGCAGGCGGAATCGGTGCGGTGCTGCATGAGGGCCTCGCGCAAAGACGATGGCTTGCTGGTTTCTTTGAGCTCGGGGACGTTTGGCGGCGGGGGCGGGCTGCTGAAGCCGAGCACGACTTGATAAAGATAGTCACCACGCACGACGGGGCTGGTGCGGTGCGGTCGGGAGGTCTTCGTCAAGATGGCGGCCATGCCGAGGAGGCCGCCGCGATTTTGCTGCGCGGCTTTGACCTCGCGGAAGTCGCCACCGGTGACGCCGGGGATACCGTAGTGCTTGGCAAGGCGTTCGTTGAGGAAGGTGTAGTCGCCGCCGATGATGTCGGAGACGTTGCGGTCATCGCGCACGAGATGGGTGAAGAACTCCACAACCTCTCGATGCATGTCAGCGCGGAGTTCGGGGGTGAACTGCGGGAATTTTTTCTCGTCCACGCTGTTGTGCGCGTCGAAGCCGTTGAACTTCAACCACTGGCCGGCGAACTCTTTCGCCAAAGCGGAGGCCTTCGGATCGCGCAGCATGCGCTGCGTCTGTGCGGCGAGCACTTCGGGCTTGAGGAGGCTGCCGTCATCAGCGGCTTTGCGGAGTTGCCAGTCGGGCAAAGAGGCCCAAAGGAAGTAGCTGAGGCGTGAGGCGAGTTCGTGGGCATAGAGCGGCACCTCGGTGGTCTTCGCGTCGGCGATGGGCGGCAGCGTCTCGGCCTTGAAGAGGAAATTCGGCGAGACGAGCACGCGGACGAGCACCTCACGCGCGGCGGACTCGCGGTCGAGTTCCTTGGCTCGGCTGGCGAAGTAGAGAGCGTCGAGTTTTTTCGTCTCGTCCTCGGTGATGGGCCTGCGCCAGGCTTTCTTCGCGAACTCATGCAGGTGCCAAAGCAGCGAGCCGTCGTATTCTTGCTGCACCTGTTTGTTGGCGTTTGGGTTGTAAACGAGACGCCAGTCCTTCTTCATGGCGGCGAGCATGTCCCTGTCCCTCTGGCCGAGGAGTTCGCCGAGTTGCTCGTCGTAGTAATAATAGACGCCGAGACCGGGTGAGTTGCGATGCATGTTCTCGGCAACGATTTCGAGGCGGCGCTCAAACATGTCGGCAAAGGCCTGCTTCATCGAGTTGAACTCGCCCATGGTCTGTTGAGCGGCTTTGGTGCCGCGTTTCCAGATAGTGAGCACGCCGGACATGACCTTTGTCACGTCGCGTGGCTTGTCGGTGCTGAGTACCCACTGAATGGTGGCGTTTTCGACCTCGGGGTTTTCCATGTCGAGGCGTGTGTCCACCTTCAGCCAGTGAGCGCCCTCTGGCAGTGGCAGGGTGAAGACGGTGGGCGCGGCAAAGGCGAGCACTTGCGGCTCGATGGTGCGGCCGGGCTGCGGATGCTTGCCATAAGCCGCATGCATTTTTTCCAACTCGGCGATGCGGGCCTTCAGTACATCGAGATTCGGCGGCGGTGGGTTCGCGGCAGCCAGCTTCTTCTTTTCGTCGAGTGTTTTGGTGAGCCAGTGGAAGTAATTGAGCTTCTGCTTGCCGACGCTGACCTCGATGTAGGTCACGAGGGCGACGTCGCCTTTGTTGCCATCGGCGGTGTCGCCAAAGCAGAGGTGGACCTGTGTTTTGCCATTCACGGAGGTCTGCATCGGATACGGGCGGATGCCGTCGCTGTCCTGCTGCCAGCGCTGCGGGCCTTCGCCGGGGCGTTTGGGATTGTTCCAAGACTGACGATCCGCCGCGATGGTCTGGATGATGGGCAAGGCGGCCTTTTCATCCGCAGGCAAGGCACGCCAGGGCACGCGAGTGAGGTCGAGGAAGCGTGATTTCGGCTCCGTGTTGTTGAGGTGCTTCCACCAGTTCGCGAGGAAGTAGATGTTGAGCTTCATGTCCTTCGCGAGCTGCTCCAGCGGCACTTTTTGATGCTGATGCTTCCAGCAGGCATGCATGTAATCGGCCTCACGCAGCGGCTGATCGTCCGTCGGCAGATGCGGTGCGGCTTTTTGCTGAAGCCACACATACAGCCCCTGCTGCGCCTGCGCTTTGACCTGCTCCGGCCCGCGAAGGCCGATGCGGTTCGGATGAAACACGATGCCCGTGCCCGGCATGATGGTGGCATAGTCCGCGAGCTTCCGTGCGGCCGCGAAATACTTGTCGATGGCCGCCGGGCTCATGAAAAGCACGTCGCCGGTGTTGGTGAAGCCTTCGCCGCCGCCGCCGTCGGTTTGAAATTCCTTCGCCAGCGCGTAATCGCGGCCAGTGAGATCGCGGATCGTGTAGTCATACTCGGCGTTCGTGAGGCGACGCATCGTCACCGGGCCTGGGTCGCCGGATTTCGCCTCGGCAAGCTGATCAAGCGACTGCTGCACCCAACCAGTGATGCCCGCTTTTTCTTCGGACGTGAGCTGCTTGGCCTTACGCGGCGGCATGTCGCCGTTGTCGATCGTGTCCTTCACCGTGTTCCAGATCTGGAAATTCAGCGGCACATCGGGATTGGCCGCGAACTTCTTCAAATCGACATCGCCCTTCATTTTGTCCACGTTGTGACACTCGTAGCACTTCGCGGCGAGAAAGGACTCCACCTGCTTCCACTCAGGAGCAGCGGAAAGGGACGACGCGGCGACGACAAAGCCGACCAGGGCAAGATGGCGGGGATTCAGGGGCATTTTTAAAGTTTGGAGACAAAGACTACGCATCAAAACCGGCAGATTTCATGCCGAGATTGTGCTCGGTGCAGCGATGCTTGGTTGAGTTGAAGATTGCAGCCGTCGAAGAACCGTCCACAATCGACCGCACATGAGACTGGACAAACTGACCCTGAAAAACTTCCGCGGCTTCGCGGAGCGGAGTTTCGAGTTTCAGCCGCAGTTCAATCTCATCATCGGTGAGAACGGCACTGGGAAGACTTCGGTGCTGAAAGGAGCGGAGGTGGCCGTCGGGATTTTAGACTTCGAACGCGTAAAGACCAAAAGAGATATTGCCGCAGAGGACGCACGGCGGACGGCGATCAGTATGGGTGAGTCGCTCACTTTCGAGCCTCAGAACCCGGTCGAGGTTACTGCTACAGGCACACTTTTTGAGTCCGCTCAGCCTCTCGAATGGAATAGGCATGCCTGGGTAGGTGGCGAAAGATCAAAAAGCCAGCCTCAAACAATCTCAGTGTTTTTAGACTCCTGTGAGATGCCCATGGAGATGCTCGCGGGGGTGCGCGCCAGGGTGCAAAACGGCGAACGTGTCGAACTCCCACTCATCGCTTGCTACGCCGCTGATCGTCTCTGGAGCGAGCCCAGTGAACCCGTGGAGCCAAATCCTGACGAGAAACTGCATCTCAGCCGCTTCGAAGGCTATAGGGATTGCTTCCACAGTAGCTCGAGCAAGCGGGAGCTGAATCGTTGGATTTTCAAACAAGACATTAAGGCCCTCAAAGGCAACGGAGCAGGCATCGCCTACGGTGTGATGAAGAGCGCCATTCTCGGCTGCCTGCCACATAGCAAGGACGTGGTCATGGACTACGATCTCACGCAGGCGGCGATTGTATTCGAGGACGGCAAAACGGTGCTGTTGGATGATTTGAGTGACGGGCAGCGCACGATGGTCACGCTGGTGGGCGATCTGGCCCGGCGTGCGATCACGCTGAACCCATGGATGGGAGCGGAAGTGCTCCAGCAGACGCACGGAGTCGTTTTAATCGACGAGCTCGACCTGCACCTGCACCCGCAATGGCAGCGGCGACTGGTGGATGATCTGCGGCGAACATTTCCAAAGCTTCAGTTCATCTGCACCACGCATTCGCCTTTCCTGATCCAGTCCGTGCGACCGGGCGAACTCATCAAACTGGATGGAGAGCTGGTGATCGAGCCGACGGGCCGCAGCCTGGAAGAAATCGTGGACCTCATCATGGATGTGAGCAGCCCGGAGCGCAGTCAGCGGCACCAGGAGATGCTGGACACCGCACGCGACTACCTGGGCCTCGTGGAGGAAGCGAAAGCCGCCACGCCGGAGAGACAGGCGGAAATCCAGCGCGAAGTCGTCCGCCTCCTGGCACGCTTCACGGACAATCCTGCCTACACCGCACTTCTGGAGCGCAAAGGCATCATCACCCAGCCTTGAACCATGCGCCCCATCGAACGCGGCTCCGTTCCCCAGGTCTATGCGCGTTACGAAGACGCGAAGCAGGATCTCGTGAACCGGCTGGGGCTCTATTGCAGCTATTGTGAGAGACGCATCGCCACGCTGCTGGCAGTGGAGCACATCCAGCCCAAGGCGCTGCCGCATTATGCACATTTGGAGTTGGTCTGGGAAAACTTCCTTCTTGGCTGTGTGAACTGCAACTCCGCCAAAGGCGATAAGGATGTGATCCTCGCAAACCTGCTGCTGCCGGACCGGGATAATACCTTTGTTGCTTTTCGCTATGATCCGCTCGGCACGGTGGAGGTCGTCGCCGGGCCGTCAGAAGATCTGGCTGATGCCACGAGAGAACTCACCGCGCTGAACCGCCTGACGCACAGCGACTGGAATGACCAAGTGATGTTCTCCGCTCTCGAACGTGTCAGTCAACGCGTGCAAGCTTGGGAGCAGGCGCGAGAAGCCTTGGTGGATTTTCAGGCTGGGCGGACCACTGCCCGTGCCATTGCAAGAGAAGCGGCAGGGTGTGGCTTCTTCAGCATCTGGATGGCCGCCTTCGAGGGAATCCCGGAGGTGCGTCGCGAACTCACCGCCGCCTTTCCAGGCACGGCAGCGGACTGCTTTGATGCCTTGACGTCACCCGTGACCCCGCGTCCACCCAACGGCCTGCCACACTCTGCCAAATCCTGACCCATGTCCGCTACGTCAGACTCGCTGCTGCCGCTGCTCAAGCAATCCTTCGGTTACGACGCCTTCCGTCCGCTCCAGCGGGAGATCATGGTGGCCTCGCTGGCGGGGAGGGATGTCGTGGCGATTTTGCCGACGGGCGCGGGGAAGTCACTGTGCTTTCAACTGCCTGCGCTGGCGCGGGAGGGCGTGACGCTGGTGGTTTCGCCGCTGATCGCGCTGATGAAAGATCAAGTCGATGCGCTGACGGCCAGCGGCGTGGCGGCGACGTTTTTGAACTCATCTATTCAGGGCAGCGAGGCGCAGCGGCGGCGCTCGGGGCTGGAAAACGGCCATTACAAGCTGCTGTACGCCGCGCCGGAGCGTGTGATGATGCAGGGCTTTGTCGAAGACCTGCAACGCTGGAATGTGACGGCCATCGCGGTCGATGAAGTACACTGCATCAGCGAGTGGGGACATGATTTCCGGCCGGAATATCGCCAGCTCGCGCAATTGCGCGCCAAACTGCCCGGCGTGCCGTTTCTGGCGCTCACGGCCACCGCCACGGAGCAGGTGCGCGGCGACATCATCCGCCAGCTTGAGCTGCCGGAGCCGGAGGTGTTTCTGGCGAGCTTCAACCGACCAAACTTGAGCTACAGCATCGTGCCGAAGAGCAAATCGACACGGCAGGTGTATGAGTTCATCCGCGAGCGACCAAATGACGCGGGCATCGTTTATGTGCAGTCGCGCAAGAGCGCGGAATCACTCGCGGCGGCGCTGCTGGCGGAAGGGGTGAAGGCGGTGGCGTATCACGCGGGGTTGCAGCCGGAGGAGCGGGCGGCGAACCAGGAAGCCTTCATCCGCGATGAGGCACGGGTGGTTTGCGCGACGATCGCCTTCGGCATGGGCATCAACAAACCGGACGTGCGGTTCGTGATTCATGCCGATCTGCCGAAGAACATCGAAGGCTACTACCAGGAGACGGGACGTGCGGGGCGCGACGGCCTGCCCGCCGATTGCGTGTTGCTTTACTCGCGTGGCGATCTGGTGCGGAACTTGAAATTTCTCGACGAAATGACGGACGCGAAAGCTGCCGAGATCGCCGCGCGTCAGATGCGGCTGATGGCCGACTTTGCCGAAGGTAGCGAGTGCCGCCGCGTGTCGCTGCTGGACTACTTCGGCGAGCAGTGGCCCGGCGACAACTGCGGCGGCTGCGACATCTGCCTGCAACCGCGCGAGCAATGGGACGCCACCACGCAGGCGCAAAAGCTGCTGAGCTGCGTCTTCCGCATCAAACAAAAGAGCAACTTCAGCACCGGGCTCAATCACGTCGTCGAAGTGCTCGCCGGGGCGAACACGGAGAAGATTCGCAAATGGTATCACGATCAACTGAGCACCTACGGCATCGGCAAAGACACGCCGCGTGAGGAATGGACCGCGCTGGGCCGCCAGCTCATCCGTCTGGGCTACATTGACACATCGCCGGACAATTTTCAGACGCTCACGCTTTCCAAACAAGGTCTGGCCGCGCTGATGAACCGCACGCCGATCGTGCTGACGCGCTCGCCGGTTGTGGCAAGCACCAGCACGGCCAAGGTCTCACGCGCAGGCAGCATCGCCTGTGATGAGGGTCTCTTTGCGGAATTGCGAGCGCTGCGGAAGCGGCTCGCCGATGAAAAAGCCGTACCGCCGTATGTGATTTTTGGCGACACGAGCCTGCGCCACATGTGCCGCGCCTATCCGCAGACGGACCGCGCCTTTCTCGACATCCCCGGCGTCGGCAGCCAGAAACTCGCGGATTACGGGCAGCTTTTCATGGCGGAAATCAAAGCGTGGCTGGCTGGGCATGAGCGTCAAATTTTCGCCGCTGAAGCTCCGCTGCCGCCCGCGCCGAAAATGAAAAGCGAGAGCGGCGCAAATAGCACCGCGCTCGAAACGCTGCGCCTTTACCGCCAGGGCCTCAGCCCCGAAAAGATCGCCGCACAGCGCAACCTCGTCGTCAGCACGATTCACAACCATCTGGCGCAGGCCATCGCCAACGGCGCGCTCCAGGCCGATCCGCGTGACTATTTCAGCGCCGAGGACGACAACTCATGCGCGAAGCCGCCGCCGAGCACGGCCTGGAAAGCCTGGGGAAGCTCAAAGAAGCCCTCAACAACCGCTTCGACTACCCCACGCTGCATTACTTCCGGGCGTTTGAGAAGCGCGGGACTGATCACTTATGCACGACAAACATTATGTTCATTGAACATAATGTTTGCCATGATGCAGCGCGGCGGTTAAAATCCGCGTCATGAACCTGGACTTCGTCAATCGCATCAAAGAACAGGCCGAGCTGGCCGCCGCCACCCGCAAGGGCGGGCTGCTTGTGGTGTTCGGGCGCAGGCGCGTGGGCAAAAGCCGCCTGCTGCGGCACTGGCTGACCACGAACGGCGGCCTGTACAGCCAGGCCATCGAAGGCCCGCAGGACATGCAGATCCGGCAGGTGTTTGATGACATCAAGGCCCGGCTCAGCACGCAGATCGTGCCCAAGACATGGCCGGAGTTTCTGGAAGTGCTCGGTTTGCAAAAACAGCCGTGGTCGCTGTGCCTGGACGAGTTTCCTTACCTCACGGCGGTCGATCCGTCCCTGCCGAGCCAGTTGCAGAAGTGGATCGACCACGCCATGCCGAAGGGCTGCCTGCTCATCCTCGCCGGATCGAGCACGCGCATGATGAACGACCTGTTCCTCAACCGCGCTGCGCCGCTCTATGGGCGTGCGCACAAGCTGCTGCAGGTGAAGCCGATGGATTACGCAGCTTTTTGCGCGGCCTGCGCACTAAAACCTGCCGACATGGCCTCGTTTGAGAAATTCTCGCTCGTGGGCGGCATTCCGAAGTACTGGGAATTCGTCGAGAAAGGCGCGGACGTCATCGCTTTGGCGGAATCTCTCTACTTTGACTTCGCGCCTTACATGGAGCAGGAGCCGCAGCGCATCTTGCGGGATGAGGGTGTGCTCGGAGCCAATGCCGTGTCCGTGCTGGAGGCCGTGGGCCGTGGCGCGGAGCGTCCTTCCGAGATCGCGCAACGCCTGGGCACCGCGCAGACCAATCTCTCGCGTTTGCTCCAGCAGCTTCTGGACGCATCCGTGCTTGCCCGCGAGATGCCGTTTGGCGAAAGCGTGCGCACCACGAAGAAAATCCTCTATCGCATCGCCGATCCGACGATGCGCTTCTGGTTCCGCGTCTATTCACCGCATCAGAGCCGCTGGCAAAGCTACACGCCTGAGGAAAAGCTCAAGCTCATCCACGAGCACGCCTCCACCGTCTTTGAGGATGCCTGCCGCGCCCGCTTTCACGGTGCCTCACGCTATTGGGAGAAGGACATCGAGCTCGACATCGTGGCCCAAGATCCTGACAAGGCCAAAGGCCTGCTCGTGGCCGAGGTGAAATGGCGCAAGCTCAGCGCCGCCGAGCGCCGCCATGTGATGACCCAGCTCCAGCAAAAATGGGCGCGCACCGCCCTCAGCCAGCGCCACGCCGAGGTGCGGTTCGAGGTCTTTGACGCTGCGGAGCTGCGGTCGTGGCAGGAGGCGTGATCGAGCTTTCCCGTGGCCGGAATCCTGCGATAGCAATATGCCCAAAGCGGCGTATTTTCAGCACCCCCAATGAACCCCTCCCTCTCACATCATGCCCCGAACCTGGAGCATGCGTTTCTGACGCGTCGCGAACTGCTGCAGCGTGTCGGCATGGGCTTTGGCACCGTGGCGGCAGGCTCGCTGTTCAATCAGCAGGCCGCTGCGGCCACGCTGGACCCGATGGCGCTGAAGCGTCCGCATTTTGAGCCGAAGGCGAAGCGCGTGGTGCATTTCTTCATGAACGGCGGCCCCTCGCACGTCGATACGTTCGACCCGAAGCCGATGCTGGACAAATACGACGGCAAACCGCTGCCCAACGTGCTCAAAACCGAGCGTCCGACCGGCGCGGGCTTCAAATCGCCCTTCAAGTTCACCAAACGCGGCAAGTGCGGGCTGGAGGTGAGCGAGATCTTTGAGAAAACAGGCGCGTTTGCCGATGATTTGTGCGTGATCCGCTCGATGCACGCGGATGTGCCGAATCATGAGCCGTCGCTGGGCCTGATGAACAGCGGCGAAGGTCGCTTGAACCGACCGACGATGGGTTCGTGGGTCACGTATGGCCTGGGCAGCGAAAATCAGAACCTGCCGGGCTACATCGCCATGTGCCCCGGCGGCATGCCGACACGACGCACGAAGAACTGGCAGTCTGCCTTCCTGCCGAGCGCTTATCAGGGTGCCTACATCAACACGGAGGACACGCGGGTCGAGAAGCTCGTGGAGTTCATCAAGAATGGCTCGCTTGATCTCAAGCAGCAGCGCCGCCAGCTCGACCTGTTGCAGCAGTTGAATCAAAAACATCTGGTGCAGCAAGATCGCGACCAGCAGCTCGAAGCCCGCGTGCAAAGCTACGAACTGGCCTACCGCATGCAGATGGAGGCCACGGACGCGTTTGACATCATGAAGGAGCCTGAATCGGTGCGGAAGATGTATGGCGACCACGCCTTTGGCCGCCAGTGCCTCATCGCCCGGCGTTTGCTGGAGCGTGGCGTGCGCTTCATTCAGCTCTGGACCGGCGCGGGCCAGCCTTGGGACAATCACGACGAAATTCTCGAGCATCGGAAGCTGGGTGAAAAGACGGATGGCGCGATGGCGGCGTTCATGAGCGATTTGAAACAGCGCGGCCTGTGGGACGAGACGCTGATGATGTGGGGCGGCGAGTTTGGCCGCACACCGGCGGTGGAACTGCCGACGCCAGGAGCGAATGCCGGGAAACAGCATGGCCGCGACCACAATCACTACGGTTTCACGATGTGGCTGGCTGGCGGTGGCGTGCGTGGCGGCTACACGCACGGCGCGACGGACGAATTCGGCTTCCAGGCCACGGAAAACCCGGTCCATGTGCATGACCTGCATGCCACGATTTTGAAAATCCTCGGCTTTGACCACGAAAAGTTCACTTACCGCTACGCGGGCCTCGATTTCCGCCTCACCGGCGTGAACGAGTGCAAGGTGGTGCGGGAATTGCTGGCCTGAGTCTGGCAGAAAGCCCGCCAACCAGCCCGCTTGCAAGGCTGGCACCCACGTTTACAGTCGCGCCCTCATGCATCGCAAAATCCTCCTCGCCCTGGCTCTGCTGGCGGCTGTCATCGTCACGATGAATGTCTCCGCCCAGGCCCAGCAGCCCGGGCCGGTCATCACGCCCGCTGTCACACAAGCCGCCGCCCTGGATGACAATCCGTATGCCGATGTGCTGACCTTTGAGGGTTTTGTGAAACGCACCGGGGTCATGGCCTACCCGCTCATCATTCTCTCGATGATCGCTTTCTTCATGATCGTGCTGTTCACCTTCACGGTGCGCCAGGGCACGGTGGTGAGCGACGCCTTCATGAACTCGGCGGACGCGCTGATCCGCAAGCAGGACTACCTGGGCCTGCTGGCCGTGTGCAACCGCCGCAACGAGTGCATCGCCCGCATTACCTCCAAAACGCTTGATTTCGCCACCCGCAACCCGACCGCCAGCTTTGAAGAGGTCAAAGAAGTCACCGAGGCCGAGGGCAATCGCCAATCGAGCCTGCTGCTGGCCCGCATTGCGTATCTGGGTGATGTCGGCGCGATCGCCCCGATGCTGGGACTGCTGGGCACGACGCTGGGCATGATCACGACCTTCCACGAGATTTCCGGCAAGGGCGCGGGCGGCTCCAGCCAGCTCGGCCTGGCCCAGGGTGTGTCCGAGGCGCTGCTCTGCACGGCCTCCGGCCTCGTCATCGGCATCCCGGCCCTGATGTTTTACTCCATCTTCCGTGGCAAAGTGAACCGCCTGATCTCCGAGATGGAGGCGGCGACGACGCACCTGATGGCGCTGCTCGCGGTGCAGTACAAGCGGGCCGCGAGGGCGGTGGCCGGACAGTAGGCACAAAAGACGAATTTCCGAACGACGAACATAGTCTGAAAGCCCCAGCGCATGAATTTTCGCAAACAGCACTCCATCGAACCCACTCCCATGCAGCTCGCGCCGCTGGTGGACGTGCTGTTCCTCCTGGTCATCTTCTTTGCCGTGACCTTCCAGTACGCGAAAGAGGAGCAGGTGATGGACGTGAGTGTGCCTGCGGCTGATGAAGGGAAGGAAAAGGAGTCCCGCAACGTCGGCGAGATCATCATCAACATCAAAAAAGACGGCGAGATCATCGTCAACGGGCAGAAGTTCAACACCGACGAACTGCTGGTGAAATTGAAGAACATCGTGGCCCTCTACAAGGATCAGGCCGTGATCCTGCGCGGGGATGAAGGCACGCCTTATCAGAATGTCATCCGTGTGCTGGACACCTGCCAGAAGGCGGGCATCTGGAACATCGCCTTCGCCACCCGCAAACCGGACGCTGACCAACCTGCCGCAACGCCACCCGTGAGATGACACCTGCCACGTTTCCAACCACCTCACGCCGCCGTTCCCACCGCCTCGCCACTGCGGCGTTTGGCTTGATCTCGTTTTCCGCCCTGGCGCAGCAGGTGCCGCCCCGCGCCCTGCCCGTCGAGGACGACGCGCCGATTCCCAAGGCCATCCCGGTGCGCCCACCGCCGAAAGCACAGCCCGTGCTGGACGATCCCGGCGTCAGCCCCGCCCCGCCCCGCACCAAAGGGCCGGACGATGACATGTTCGACTTTGCCACGCTGGCCTATGACCGCGAGGAGTGGACTCTGGCCTCCCAGGGTTATGCGAAGTATCTGCAAAAATATCCCGCCGGCCGTCAGGTGCCGGACGCGCTCTACCGCATCGGCGAGTGCTATATGAAGCAGAACCAGCTCAAGCAGGCGGCCAGTTATTACACGGAGGTGGTGAACCGCTACCCGGACAGCGAGGGCGCGCCCTCCTCCGCCTATCGCCTGGGCGCGATGACCTTCAACGAGTCGAAATTCCTCGAGTCAGCGCGGCATTTCGCCTTCTGCGAGGCCAAGCACAAGAGCGCCCAGGTGAAATTGGCCGCCGCCTACAACAAAAGCCGCGCCTATGAGATGGCAGGAGACAAAGACAAGCAGGCTGCCGCCCTGAAAACCGTCGTCGCTGTCAAAACGGAGAATCCCTACCGTGAAACCGCGCTTCTCACGCTGGGCAGCATGTTCCTGGCGCAGGACAAAAAAGCCGAGGCGCTGCCGATCTTCGAGGATCTCGTCAAGGTCAGCGCGGACCGCGCCATCGTGGCTGAGGCTTCCATCCGCGCCGCCGTGCTCTTCGCCGAGCTGAAAAAGCCGGACGAGTCCATCCTCATGTTTGAAAAAACGCTGCGCATGCCGGAAACCACCGAGCAGAACCGCAGCATCGCGCTCGTCGGCATCATCCAGGCGCTTTTTGCCAAGGGCGACTACGACGCCGTCATCGACTACTACAACAAGAACTCCGAGGTGCTGCCGCCTGGAGCCTCGCGCGCAAAAATGCTGGTGCTCGTCGGCCACGCCTACCGCATGCGCAAGAGCTACGCCCGCGCTGTGGAGGTTTACCTGCTCGTCGAGCAGTACCATCCGGACACGGAGGAGGCCTTCGACGCCGGCTACTGGAAGCTCTACTGCTTCTATCTGCTCAATGACCGGGACCTCGGCGAGTTCGCCACGGCCTTCATCGCCAAGCACGCGCAGAGCCGCGCCGCGCACGAGTATCTTTCCCTCGCCCGCCTCATCCGCGCTGATTTTTACTTCACCAAGGCCGACTACGCGCAGGCTGTGGTGAGCTACACCGACATCAACATCGACAAACTGCCAGAAAAGCTGCGTCCGGGCACGCTCTTCAACATGGGTTGGGCGCAGGCCGAGGCCGGACGCCAGCAGGAGGCCGTGGCCGCCTTCGCCCGCTTCATCGACGCGTATCCGCAGCATGAGCTCATCCCCAAGGCCTTCGCCCGCCGAGGTCTCGCGAACCGCGACGCCCGCGACCTGCCGAAGGCCAAGGCCGATTTTGAGCATGTGACGAAGGAATTTCCCAAATCCGACGCCTGCGAAATGGCCTGGCTCCATCTCGGTTACATCGCCATGGAGCAGAAAGACCCGAAGGCCACCGTCGCCGCCTTTGAGACGCTGCTGAAAAAATACCCCACCACCACCGCCTCCGCGCAGGCCTATTACGGCATCGGTCGCGGAAATTTCGACCAGAAGCTCTACGACAAGGCCGTCCCCGCCCTGCGCCGCGCCATCGAGATCGACAGCAGCGACTACCTCGAAAAATCCAGCCAGCTCATCATCCTTTGTGATTACGCCCGGCAGAACGCCAACGACCTCGCCAAGACCATCGACAGCTATCTTGCGTCCAAGCCGGGCGGTCAGGTGCCGCCAAACATCCTGAAATGGCTCGGTCTCAAACTCTACGGCAGCGAAGACTTCAAACGTACCGCCCGCTTCCTCGAGCTTGCCGTCACACCAGAGGCTCCGGAAAACACCGAACCCGTCGTGTGGAACTACCTCGGCATGGCTCAGCTTCAGAACGCCCAGTTTGACGCCAGCATCCAGGCCACGGACAACTTCCTCAAATCCAACCCCGACGCCGCCTCCAGCGCACGCGCCCAGCTCACCAAAGGACGCGCCCTCCTCGGCAAGGGCAGCTTCGACGAGGCCGACAAAGTGGCCCAGGAAGCTCTGCAAGTCGTCAAAGACGGCAAGCTCCAGGCCGAGCTGCTCATCCTCGAAGGCGACATCTTTTCCGCCCAAGGCGACAAACTTGCCGCCCAGGGCCAGCAGGACGCCGCTGTGGAGAGATGGAAAGCCGGAGCCGCGAAATACGCCGTGCCCAGCCAGTTCTACGAGGACCCCGATGTCACCCCAGACGCTCTGTACAAAGCCGCCCAAGCCCTGCAAAAAGCAGGTGACGAGGCCCAGGCCAAACAGATGCTCAAGCAGCTCCAGCAGCGCTATCCGAAGTATCAGCCCAAGCCTTGATCAAGGCGGCGATTGACGAGCGCTGGCGGATCAGTGCCTGCCACCACCGCGATGATCACGCGGCGGGCGGTCCTCCTTCGGACGCGCCTCCACCACTCGCAGCGGGCGTCCGCCCACATCTAGGCCGTTGAGCGTGTTGATCGCCGTCAGCGCCTCCGCCTCCACCGGCATCTCGACAAAACCAAAGCCGCGCGACCGGTTTGTTTCGCGGTCCTTCACCACACGCGCGCTCGTGACCTGCCCGTGCGCGGCGAACACCGCCTGAAAATCCTCGTCCGTCATGGTGTAAGGAAGATTGCTCACATACAGGTTCATGGCGGTGGAGACGGCGGAGATCTGCCATGAGCAGTTTTGTTCTGCGAACCCAGGTCATGGCGAGAACCTGTTGTCCGTGCCTGCATCAGCAGAATGTGATGCACACGGGCATGAGCCTAGGCGCTCGGCGGAAAGGTGTCAATCCACGCGTGCGGGGCCGGTTTCGCCGCTATCCCGGCCTGTGGCGATGGGAAAATTTTGGTTGCAGGACTCTGGGTGAATTCGTATCCCATTTCCGTCGTCTTCACACCGCCCACTATGAAACACATCCTCACCTTCATTACCGCCTGCGCCCTGCTCGCTGGCATCTCAAACGCCGCCGAGCCGCTGAACACCGTCTGCCCGGTCTCTGGCAAGCCTGCCAGCCCCACCATCACCAGCAACTACAGCAAAACCGTCGCCGTCTGTTGCAACAAGTGCAAAGCCCAGTTCACCGCCACGCCCAAGGCCTATCTCGTGAACATCCTCGGTGCCGTCACCGGCCAGTGCCCGCTCAGCAAGAAAAAGGCCGACCCGTCCATCACCGTCAGCTACTCGCGCCAAGTCGCCTTTGCCGACGCCGCCAGCAAGGCCACCTTCGACGCCGCGCCGGACAAGCACATCAAGGAAGTGCGCCAGTAATCTTGGGCCACTCACACGGCGGAGCTGCGGCATGCGGCTCCGCCTTTTTCATGCCTGCGTGATTCAGTGCGTCATCACCGCCATCGCTACTGGGGCTTGCCTCGTTGAACACCTCGGATTTACCGCAAAGGAGCAGAGATGGAGAGAATAAATACTCTGCATCTCCGCCGCTTTGCCCTGCGGCAAATCCGTTGGCCTGTTTGTCAGCCGTGCTTGCTCTCATGACAGGATTGCGGCTAATCTCCCGCGCATGGTTCGCACTTTGGCATTCCTGTTCTTAACGGTGGTCGCTCTGGCCGTGGAAACGCTGCCCCAGGAGCGGATTCAGGCGCTGGCTGCTTATTCAACCGCACACGGCGGTCATGCGCTGCTGATCAAGCAAAACGGCAAGACCCTCCACGAGTCCTACACCAATGGCCACACCAAAAACGAGCCACACCGCATCTACAGCGGCACGAAGGCTTTCTGGTGCCTCACGGCCTTCGCCGCCGAGAAAGACGGCCTCTTTAAGCTGGACGACCGTGTGGCCGACACGATCACCGAATGGCAAAGCGACAAACGCCGCAGCAAGATCACCGTCCGGCAGCTTCTCGACTTCACCAGCGGACTGGAGCCGCTGTTCGGCCTGCATGAGAACACGTTCAAAGACCGCGCCGCTGCATCTTTGAAAGCATCCATCGTTGGAACGACCGGCAAATCCTTCATCTACGGCCCCGCGCCGCTCCAGGTGTATCACGAGCTGCTCGCACGCAAACTGCGGGCGAAAGAACAGACGCCCACGCGCTATCTGGAGCGCAAGGTGCTCGGCCCGCTCGATCTCGGCTCACAGCGTTACCTTCCCGATCCAAAGGGCGTGCCACTGCTCGCTGCCGGTTTCATGCAAACCGCCCGCCAGTGGTCCGAACTCGGCTCCTGGCTGCTCAAAAACGAGGACACTCAATCCGCACTCAAAACCAGCGACGCCAACCACGCTTTCGGCTTCTGGAACAACCACGCCGCCACATCCAAGTTCGCCCGCGAGGTCGATGTGGAGGACATGCTCGACAAAAAATGGCCCGCCCAATCCTGGCGCAACGCCTGCCTCTGCCGCTCCGCCCCCGCCGATCTCATCGCCTGCATCGGCTCCTACGGCCAGCGCATCTACATCGTGCCGTCGCAGAAGCTCGTCATCGTGCGACTGGCGAAGGACAAGAAACCGAATGATGCGGAGATGCTGCGGTTGTTGTTTGCGAAGCTTCAATAAAAGATTGTTTCTAACAGTACTTGAGAGCTGCTATTCTGGTCAGCCATGAAAACTGCGTTTCAAAGGTTTTGTGAATTGATGGTCCTGTGGGGGGTATTCTTCATTTCGGGGTGGTCTGTTCCTACTTATGCTCAAGATTCTCGTCTCGAATCCGGCAAGATTGAAGGACACGAAAGCCGATCCCGGCCCAAAGATCCTCCTCTTGAATTCGGCCGGTTTGAAGACGCTCTGCTCGGCAAGTTGACGGAAATGGTTCTTAACAACCTAAACAAGCCTATCGAAATTCTGGAGTCGTTTCCAGATTATATGGCTCGTCATCAAGAAGGCATCATCTTGTTGATGGGAGAAAGCACTCGTATGTACATCTTTTTATGGACGCCTCCCAGCTATTTCGCCGTGGAAGGGAAACCCACTGTATGGATCACCCCATTTGATGGTTTCAGCTATGCGATTCGAGTTGTGCCTGAGACAGAACTTGGACAGCGGCTGAAACAATGCCTCAAGCTGGTGAATAACGAGAAGCTTAAAAAAGCGGTGCATTTACGGATTTGTGATGCCTTATCGCTCGGTTCGAAAGAGAAGTTGGAGGCAATTGTTGCTCGTATGAATGCCAAAGATGAAGAGGTTCGGCATCCAAGAAAGCGATGATCCCTAACGGTCATGAGTTTTGTCAGGAGGTTCCGTCATATCAACGTTGAGCCGTCCCCTCCTCCACCGGCGTTGAGTCACAGACCCGCCGCCCGCAGTTTTTTCAGCAAGTCCTGCTGCCGGTCGCCCATGCCGGCTCTCTTTTTCATGTTCACCCGTAGCGGCATGAGTTCGAGATTGGCGATGACCTTGTCGAACTCGGGCATGACGGAGAGTGGAATGATGTGATCGACGCTCAATTGATCGCCGCGATACGGCCCCTTGGTCACGGTGGGAGCCCTTCCCTGACGCATCTCCTCAAGTCCTGCGGCATTCAGGCATCCCAGCCGCTCCGCGATGACGCGATTGCGCAGCATGGCCTCGCTGGTCAGCCTGGCCAGCTCGCCACGCAGACCCGCGATGGCCACCGCTTCGGAAGCGACGACGGCAGGATCTTTGCCTGAGCGCTGCGCCTCCTCCAAAATCGCGACGTACTTTTGCACGCGTGGATTGGCCGCACGCTCGCCGAGTGTGGCAAGTTTTGCCGGATTAATGAGCGAAGCGATCCGGTGTGGCGGCGAGGTGGCGTAATAGTACTCCAGCCCTGCGATGACCGCGAAGACGATGAAGATGAGCACCGCCGCCCTGGGGTGACGGCGCATCAGCCGGAGGAAAAAATGAATCTGCGCCTGAGTCATGAGACGGCGGTTTTAACGCGTTCATTCCCTGATGTAAAACACACTTTTCCATGTGTCGGAATGATCAGTGTGTGGCGGATTTCTCCTTAGCGCGAGGGCGTCTCATCCTCCACCACCGGAATCGCCTTCCTCACGACCATCTTCGACACGCCGTAGATCAGCGTGCTCTGCTTGGGCCGCCATTGGTAGCCGATGCCGAAGGGGATCATGGCGACCTCGTTGTTGCGATAATACTCGGCGAGATCGGGTTGGAAATGCTGCTTGAATAAGTCAATCGGCCCCGGATACCAGCCGAAGGCCTGCACGTTCCAGCGGTCGCGTGGGAAATCACGCCAGGGGATGCCAGAGTCGTCCTGGGTCATGGTGCGACAGTTGTTGAGGAGGTAGTCGCGGATGACGCTGAACTCCGACATGTGCATGAGATAGGACGCTGACTTCGTGAAGCCGTTCGTCGCGCCCAGCGTGTCGCAGAAGCGCAGGAAGGACGCGTCTTGCTTCAGCGCCCAGCTCGCGATGTTCGCGGCGAAGTAATAAAGCGTCTGCGGCTGCCCCTTGGTGCCGAGGAAGGTGATGCGAGCGCCGGGCGTCTTGGTTTCCTTGTCGGTCAGCACTTTTCCCGCAGCATCAAGCCACACGTTTTCCACACTCTGAATGTGGCAGCCGCAGCGGGCGAGAAAGACATACAGCACGGGCAGCGTGCCGGTGAGCTTGGTGGCCTGTAGATCCTTCTTCATGTCGGCGGTGATGAAAAAGCTGAAGCTGAGCGAGGCGTTGAGCGTGTTGCGCAGATTGCGCAACGAGGCCCCGAGTTCGCCCTCGCTGAGCTTCGTCACATCTGGCGGCAGGCCCACAGGCTCCACGGCGGCCAGCACATAAGTGGAGGCGTTCGGGAAAAACGTGTGCGCGTGCAGGAAATCCGGCCCGCTGAAGACGTAAAGCAGCGGCGAGGTGTCATTCACCGCCTCTGGCAGGCCCAGCGGAGACCATTCGCGGATCGGTCGGAACTGGCGCTCCTCCGCATCGGCCCAGGCGGCGTCGAGTTCCTTCGCGTGCGAGTTGAACTCGCCCCGCGCGGCCAGTTTCGCCAGCGGTGAGCCTTCCTGCGGCAGGCCGGCGAGGAACCGCGCCTGGTCATTCGGTGTGGGCGTCTGCGCGAGCGCGGTTTGAGCCAGGAGGAGCAGGAGAGCGGCGGTTTTTTTCATGCGGTGCGGGGAGTACGCGGCGAGATGAGATAAATGATCCAGCCAAGGAAAATCAGGCCCAGACCATACAGCGAGGCTTCCCGCGTCACCGTGTCCAGCATGAGGAATGCCATCATCCACAGGCTGATGCCGAGAAACAGCAGCGGGGTGATCGGATAGCCCCAGCAGCGGTAGGGACGCGGCAGGTCAGGCTGCTTGATGCGCAGTACGATGAGACCCAGCACCGTGGCAAACGAGCCGAGCTGGATGCTGAACTGCACCGCCGTTAGCACGGTGTTGAAGCTGGCCGTGAGCAGTAGGGTGATGACGATGGCAAGCTGTACAAACAACCCGGTGACCGGCACGCCACGCTCATCGCACGCTGCCAGGGGCGCGAGGATTTTCATATCCTCGCCCATCGTGTTCAGCACACGCGGCCCCAGCCACGTCATCGCGCTGATGCTGGAGGCCAGGCCCAGGCAGATGAGCGCGGACATGATCTTGCCGCCGGTGACGCCAAAGATGTGCTCCGCCGCGACGTGGCCCACGTCCAGCTTCCCGGCCAGATCGCTCATCGGCGCGGCATTGAGGAAGGTGGCGTTCAGCGCCAGATACAGCGCGGTGACGAGCAGCGTGCCCAGCGCGATGGCCTTCGGCACGTTGCGCTGCGGATTGCGAATCTCGCCGACGATGTAGGTGGCCGCGTTCCAGCCCGCATACGAGTACATCACATACACCAGGCTCACCGCGAAAGGTCTGCTGCCGATGAGTTTCAAATCGTCCGCCGCAGGTGTGAACCGCACCGCCTGCCCCGTCGCCAACCAGTACCCCGCGCCGATGAACACGCAGATGAGCGTCACCTTGAGCCACGTCGCCGTGTTTTGAAACCGCGCGGCCACATGGATGCCGCCCACATGCACCAGCGTGATGGCCCACACCATGACGAGCGACCACGTAGTGGCCGGCGCATGTGGAAAGATGGTGGAGAAGTACTTGCCGAAGGCCATCGCCGCCAGCGCGATGGGCGCGGCAAAGCCCACGGTGACAGACAGCCAGCCGGAGAGAAAGCCGACCACCGGATGAAAAATGCGCGAGAGGAAATGATACTCGCCGCCGGAGCGCGGCAGCGCCGCCGCCAGCTCTCCATAGCACACCGCGCCGCAGAACGCGCACACGCCGCCGACCAGCCACAGCATCAAAATCGTGAAGCCAGAAGGCAGGTCGCCCACTTGAAAGCCCAGCGAGGTAAAGACGCCGGTGCCAATCATGTTCGCCACCACCACCGCCGTGGCGGTCACCAGTGAAATACCCTGCGCGCGTGAGGTGCTCATGGGCGCGATGGCTACGCGCTCGGCGGCGGAGCGTCAACCGGCCCGGCGGTCAAAATGCGACTTGTGGGCCGCAGAAATGCCGATTCATTTCCGCATGAAAATGACATCTCCACACCTGACCAAGGCGGCGATGATCCTCGCCGCGCTTTTACTGCCCGCCACCGCATGGTGGGTGAGCTGGCATCGCCAAGAATCCGCCAAACAGGCGGAACAGGCCCGGGCCGCCAGCGAGAAGCTGCAAGCACAGGCGGCAGAGCAGCAAGAAATCCAAAAGTGGCTGACGGAGTCGAAGCAAAAGCGCGAGCTGTTCCAGAAGAAATACATGGAAGGGGGCACCATTGAAGCCGGCTCGGAAGTACGTGTGCTGAGCACCTGGAACAGACCGACCGATCCTGACCACGTCTGGCATGAGCAACAGCAGCGGGCGAACCGAACGCTGATCCAGCACGGCCTGCCTACGCTGGACGGGCAAAGGTCATTCCCAGACAGCCCCGCCTTGCCACAGGCCCCACGAGTCGGCGGGCAAAAATAAACGCTTATTCATCTTCGCTGCGGCGGTGCTGTTAATCACCTGGGTTTCTATGCCTGTGTGATTCAACCAGCACCCGCCATGCACCTTGCCCCTCCTCCCGTCCAAATCCGTCTCAACGGCCACCAGTCCCCGGCCGTTCCTCCCATCACGCCCGCTGCGGAGGAGTTCCAGTTCCACACCACCACTTGGCAAACGGATGGTTTCGGCTTCGATGCCACCACGGGTGAGTTCTTCACCGCCAGTCCCACCGCGCTGGCGGTGATGCAATGCCTCGGCGCCAGGCTGACCACCGCGCAGATTCTCGACCGCCTCACCGCGACCTTCGACGTGAGCCGCCGCACCGCCGAGCGCGATCTGGAAGCCTTCCTCGACGAGCTGACCACCCTCAGCCTTCAAGACTGAAAGCTTGAAACTTTAAACCTGAAACTTGGAACATGAACTCCTCCCCCATCATCGCCGTCACCGGCCTCCACCGCGGTGAAAATCCCCAGCCCGGCTCCGCCGTCATCCGCAGCCTCCGCCGCGTGTATCCTGAGCTGCGCATCGTCGGCCTCGTCTATGATTCGCTCGAAAGCGGTCTCTACAGCGAGGAAGACGCGCCAGATGCCGCTTTCACGCTGCCATATCCTTCCGCAGGCCTCGAAGCGTTTTGGGAGCGTCTCGATGCGATTCGCGAGATCGAGCGCTTCGACGTTTTAATTCCGTGCCTCGACGCCGAAATGGCCCCGCTGGTCGAATCGCCTGAGAAACTGCGCGAACGCGGCATCCTCGCCACTTTGCCCTCATGGAAGGCCTTTGAGGCCCGCGACAAATCCAAGCTGAGCGAACTCTGCGAGCGCACGCACTGCCGCACCCCGCAGACCATCGCTGTGAACGATGTGAATTCGCTGCATCAGGCCGCCGCGACCCTCGGCGGCAATGTCTTCGTCAAAGGCCGCTTCTACGAGGCCAGACATGTCATCACCCCCGCGGCTCGTGAGGCGGCTTACTGGCACATGATCGAGCAATGGGGCGCACCGGTGCTCGTGCAGGAAAATATCGAGGGCGAGGAATACAACGTCATCGGACTCGGTGACGGCCGCGGCCACATCCTCGGCTCCTGCGCTATTCGCAAGATGCTGCGCACCGCCAGCGGCAAAGGTTTCGGAGGCATGGTGGTGCGTGATCCGCAGCTCGACGCCATCGCGCAGTCGCTCATCGCCGAGCTGCGTTGGAACGGCCCTTTTGAGCTCGAATTCGTCAAACCCGACGGCCCGCGTGGCGAATACTGCCTCATCGAGATCAACCCACGCTTCCCGGCCTGGTGTGACTTCCCCTCCACGCTGAACTGCAACCTGCCCGCCGCCGCGCTCGAACGCGCCCTCGGCTGGCATCCGCGTGAGCCGCTGCGTCACACGACGCCGGGCAAGTTCTTCATCCGCCACGCTATCGACATGACCGGCGACATCCGCGACCTCGCCGCCTTGACCACCACTGGCCAGCTCATCTGGCAGAGCGAAGAGCAAAGAGCGAGGGGCATGAAGTTCCAAGCCATGCCGCCCGCGCTCGCTCCCAAATCATAAGTCATCAATTTGCACCGCATCTTCCCATGCAAACGCTCCTTCCATACTCCCCTCCCACCATCACCCGCCACCTGCACGGCGCTCACAGCGCCACGAACCGCAACCGCAACGCGCATGGCGGGCGCACGAATGTCTGCGAACGCATCGACGGTGTCAGCGTTGCCGATCTCGCTGTCCGTTTTGGCTCGCCGCTCTTCGTTTTTTCCGAACGCACGCTGCGTGATAAAATCCGCCGCGCTCGTGAGGCCTTCGAGAGCCGTTATCCGAACACGCGCTTCGCGTGGAGCTACAAAACCAATTACCTCAACGCCATCTGCCGCGTCTTCCACAGCGAGGGCAGCATCGCGGAGGTCGTGAGCGAGTTTGAGTATGAAAAAGCACGCCGCAACGGCATCGCCGGACGCGACATCATCTTCAACGGACCGCACAAATCCCGCGCCGGCCTCGAACTCGCCGTGACCGAAGGCGCGATGATCCAGGTCGATAACTGGGACGAGCTGCTGCTGCTCGACACCATCGCCAAAGAACAAAACCGCAGCATCGACATCGCCATCCGCTGCTGGCTCGACGCGGGCATCCAGCCCGTGTGGAGCAAGTTCGGCTTTGGCGTCGAAAACGGCGAAGCCTGGCGTGCCATCCGCCGCATCGCCGAAAGCAAGGGCCGCCTGCGTCTGCAAGGCCTGCACACGCACATCGGCACCTACATCCTCGAACCGAACGCCTACAAAACGGCTGCGGAGAAGCTCGTCACACTCATGGAGCGCTGCCGCGAGAGTTATGGATGGAACTTGCGTTACCTGAACCTCGGCGGCGGCTTCCCCTCGCTCAGCACGCTGCACTACTCGTATCAGCCAGCCGAACAGATCGTCCCGCCCATCGAAAAATACGCCGAGGCCATCACCAGCGTGCTGAACTCGCTGCCACGCGACCGCCGCCCGCGTCTCTACCTCGAAAGCGGCCGCGCTCTCGTCGATGAGGCCGGTTATCTCATCACCAGCGTCGTAGCCGTGAAGCAAACGGCCGCCAGCGGCCCCATCACTCTCGCGGGCAAGGCCAACAAAGGCCCCGCGCATGTTCATGAAACCGCCGGAACTGCCTACGTCGTCGATGCGGGCATCAACCTGCTCTACAGCGGCAACTGGTATCGCTTCAACGTGAAGCCCGCCAAAGCCATCCGCGAAGCCGCCCCGCAGCCGGTCAAACTCTACGGCTGCCTCTGCATGAACATCGACGTCATCCGCGAGCAGGTCTCCCTGCCGTCGATGACCACGGGCGATCATCTCGTTTTGCATCCCGTCGGTGCTTACAACATCACGCAAAGCATGCAGTTCATCACTTATCGTCCCGCCGTCGTCATGATCGGCCGCGACGGCCGCGTCGATATCATCCGCCAGCGCGAAGACCTCGATTACGTCCAGCGCCTCGAACGCGTGCCGGATCATCTGCTCGCCACATCGCGTCTATAAATCGTCCTCGTCCTCCTACTCGAACTCGTCCTCGATTAATTCGCTCATCAGCATCGCTGAATTCCTTTTTCACCCCAAAGCCATGAACCCAATCCCATCAACCTCCCTGATGGACTTCACGGAAGCCCCGCCATTCAGTAGAGCGCTGGGTCGCCTCAAAGCGCAGTGGATCAAACTGCGTCCGCACTTCCAAAAACTTGCGGCCCCTCTTCTCGAAGTCTCCCGCGCCGCCAGCTCCATCTTCCTCTGTGGAAGTTGGAAAGTCGGCGCACTTATCTGCGCCACTCTGCTGCTCTCGCCGCGGTACTTTGCCTTCGCCATTGCCGCCACGCTGCTCGGCAGCGGTCTGGCCAAGCTCATGCATCTACCTGCCGCGATGCGGAAGGACGGCACGCTGCTTTACAACGTCTTCCTCAGCGCCCTTGCCGTCGCCTGGATCACGCGAAACACCACACTGCCGCCCACGGCGATTTACGGCATGCTGGCCGTCGCCACCGTTTACACGCTGCTGCTCTCCGCCGCATTATGGCACTGGTTTCCGCTGAAAGCGGGCCTGCCACCGCTCAGCGTGGCCTTTGTCGTCACGTTTGGCACGCTGCTCACGTTTTTCCCGCTCGCTGCCGCTGCATCCGCCTCATTGCCTCTCGCGCTTCCGGCGGAGCCGCCGTTGCCCTTCGTCGTTGCCGCGTTTCTGCGCAGCATGGGCACCATCTTGTTCCTGCCCAACGTGTGGGCCGGCCTCGCGGTCACATTGGCGATCCTCGTCTGGTCACGCGTGGCGATGATCAACGCCATCGCCGGTTACGCCGGTGGCATTCTCATCGTGAAACTGCTCGAAGCCTGCGGCTTGCAGTGGTTTGGCTGGTTTGCAGGCCATAATTACCTCCTCGCAGGCATGGCGCTCGGCGCGGTGTATTTCGTGCCTTCGTGGAGCAGCCTCGCGCTCGCCTTTGTCGGCGGATCAGCCGCCGCGTTGCATGTTGCCGCCGTGCAGCACTTCCTGCGCGGATCAGGTTGGGAATACCTGCCGCTGCCTTACCTGCTCACCATCTGGAGCATGCTCTGCTGCCTGCGCCTGCGCGAAAAATCCGGCTCGCTCCTGCCCACCGTCGGTGCCTTTGACAATCCTGAAGCCGCCGCAGCCTCCATCGCTCTCGCGAACATCCGCTTCCCACATCGAAACGAGACTCACGTTCTTCTTCCAACCTCCCGCGAAGTCACCGTCACCCAGGGATTCGACGACAAGCTGAGCCATCGCGGTGATTGGCAGCACGCGCTCGATTTTGAAGTCCACGATGCTGCCGACAACGCCTGCCCGCCCGGCTGTGACGATGATTTGAGCCGTTACTACACGCAGGGCCTCGAAATCCGCACCCCAGGCAGCGGCGAGGTGCTCCGCGTTATCGACACCGTGGCCGACAACGCGCCCGGCGGCTGCAACTTCGCGCAAAACTGGGGCAACTACCTCATCCTGCGCCTCGACTACGGCGGCATCATCAAGCTCGCGCACTTCACGAAGAACGGCATCGTCGTCAAAACCGGCCAGCGCGTCGGCGCGGGCGATCTGCTTGGCTACTGCGGCAATACCGGCCGCAGTCCCGTGCCGCACATCCACCTGCACGCGCAGACCACCACCGATACCGGCGCGCCCACCACACCCTTCTGCCTCACGAACTTCTTCACACGCACCGAAACCGGTGTGCGGTGGAACTTTGCCAGCGTGCCCAAAGTCGGAGCCCGTATCGCACCCGCGACGGTCTCCCACACCGTGCTGGGCACGCTGGCGCATCTTGCCCCAGGCACAGCGACCTACCGCAGCCATTCCTCTCATCCTTCGCATCACTCCCATTCAGAAAGCCTCCACACCACCCTCGACGACTCCGGCCGCTACGTCTTCTCCGAAGGAAAAGACAGCCTCACCGCCGTCCTCGGCCTGCACGCGCTGCAAATCACGCAGAGCAACCTCGGCGGTCAGTCACAGCTCATGCGACTCCTTTCGTTCGCCATGCCCACCGTGCCGTTCGCTTATCAAAGCGGCATGAACTGGGAGGATTGTGTCGCTTTGAGCTCAAAGCAGCACGGCTGGGCATGGACGGGCGTTTTCGCGCCCTACCTGGGGCATTCCACCCAGCGCGTCATCACCCGCCACTCGCTGCATCCCACCACCCAGCGGCTTCACCTCGCCACCACGCTGCCGGACGCTCCCGCTGATCTCCCGCACGAAATCGACTTCACCCTCGAGCCCATCCGCGGCCTCACAGAACTGCAGGCCCGCTTTGAAACGCACACGCTCACCTACACCCAGACCTCATTCACCCCAGCGCTTCCAAACGGCGACGCTGCCTGACGCATTCCTCCCACAACCATGAAAACGACACTCCTCATCCTCCTCGCCGCCGCGACGCTTGCCCGTGCCGCCGATCCTCAAAAAGCCACCGAGTTTTGGCAGCAATCCCTCACCGCTGAAACCAACGGCGACTACAAAGCCGCGCTCGAAAGCGTCCTCTCCTTCAAAAGCGCCGGTGGAGAGACCTATCTCGCCGCCGTGCGTGCTGGTTGGCTCTCGTATCTCGACAAGGACTACGACAAGGCCGTGCAGTTCTACACCGCTGCCGCCAGGCAGGAGCCGCGCGCCCTGACTCCTCACCTCGGCCTCACCCACACTTATTTGGTGCAGCAAAAGCCGGAGGAAACCCTCCGTGCGGCCAAAGCGGGCCTCGGCATCGACCAGTTTAATTTCAAACTCCTCCTCATCGCCGGAGAGCTGCTGTTCAACCAAGGCGACTACCGCAAGGCCGAGACTTACTTCGACCGCGCGCATCATCAGCAGCCCGAAGACCCCATCGCCATGAGCTGGCTCGGCTGGAGCCAGATCGGCGCCGGCCAGCCAAGACTCGCCGCGCCCGTGTTTGAAAAGCTCATGCAGATCAATCCGGACGGCTACCTCGTCCGCGAAGGTTACGCTGTCACCCATGGCCCGCCTCCTGGGGGTCCTGGCGGCGGTCCTCCACCACGCCGGTGAGAGAGCCACACACTCAGTGCGACTTCAGCTTCCGGCCAAAGTGAACTTCAAAGTACACGCCGAGTGAATCAGCCAGCGCCCTGGCAAAGCGACGCTGGCATTCCGATGTTTCCCTCACGTTGTACCAAGGGCATTCCACCTGAATCGCGCTCACCGTGCCCCCATCGCGGGAGCCATGAGCGGCAATGTCATAGACGCCGCTGAAGTAGCCTGCGAGAACGCCGGGATATGACTTGGTCGGACTCGGCAGACAGCGAAATCCGCGAAACTCCAGCAAACCGCCGAGGCTCTGCGGGCCGCGCACCAGTTCCGCGAAGCTCTGCGGCGAGCGCTTATCCAGGTCGCGAATACTCGTGCTAGCGATAAGCGTGGCGTTCGCATTCAATTCGGCGTCGCTGGCCTTCAGTTGCTCGCCCTTGATCAAATAACCCAGCTCCACCCGCTGGTCGATGTGGCGGTGACCGTGAATGTCCAGCAGCAAGCCGTAGCCGTGCTTTTTCATCACCGCGTCGCAGGCTTTCTTGGCACCATCGTGAAAGCGATGCCACGCCGCCTCCGCCGTCGGCTCGCCCTGCGCCGCCTCTTTGAGATCGCGATTGGGATCGAGCATCGAGCGGTGTAGGCGGGCAAAAATCGCATGCGGTTTGCCGCCGTAGCGCGACTCCAGCTCCTCAATGATCATCTCGGACAGCGGCGCGGTGTTGGCATCCATGCCCGTGACGCCGTAGCGCCGCGCAAGAATGTTTCCCGGCTTCAAGGTGCCGCCGTGGGGCACGGTGAGAATGATCGGCAGCGTGCCGAAACGCACCTCAATGAGCTGTTCGAGCGCGGGTGTCTGCGCGTGAAGCGTGGCGGCCAGAAACAGGTGAAAAAACAGCGTGCGCATGGTGATTCTCAGTGAAAGACAGTTCGCCGTTGCTTGTCACGTTTTTTCTCGCTCATGATCTCCCGCATCCTTCTTTCGTTTCTTGTTCTGACATCCGTCTCCAACGCCGGCAACTGGCCCGAATGGCGCGGCCCCTCGGCCCAAGGCCAGGCCAATGCTTCCGGCCTGCCCGAAACGTGGAGCGAAACGAGCCATGTCGCGTGGAAGACACCTCTGCCCGGTCGCGGCCACTCCACGCCCGTGATGTGGGGCGATCAGATCTGGCTCACCACCGCGATTGAAAAAGCCGCCACGCCCGATGAAGCCAAACGCCGCCTCGAATCGAACACTGGCGACCAACCGCTCGTCGTCCTCTCCTCCGTGAGCCTGCGAGCTGTTTGTGTGGATCGCAGCAGTGGCAAAATCCTCCACGACATCGAACTGCTGAACGTCAAAGACCCGCAATGGGCGCATCAGCTCAACAGCTACGCCTCGCCGACACCCGTGCTCGAAGAAGGCCGCCTTTATGCGCACTTCGGCTCGTTTGGCACCGTGGCAATCGACACGAAAACACTGAAGGTGCTGTGGAAGAACGAGGAGCTGAACGTCATGCACGAAAACGGCCCCGGCTCCACCGCCGTACTGCATGGAGATCGTTTGATCGCGCATTTCGACGGCAGCGATCAGCAGTTCATCGCCGCCTTTGACAAGAACACCGGCAAGCTCGCGTGGAAGACACCACGCAGCGGCGAAATGGACCCGCGCCCGCAGCAGCGCAAAGCCTACGGCACGCCGCTCATCGTCACCATCAACGGCCAGCCGCAAGTCGTCAGCTCCGCCGCCAACAACATCTACGGTTATGATCCGCAGACCGGCAAAGAGCTGTGGAAGATCCACTATGGCGAGCTCGGCTTTTCCATGTCCACCGTGCCAGTCGCTGACGACCAGCAGATCTACTTCAGCACTGCCTTCGGCAAATCAGCCGTCATCGCGCTCAAACACGCCGGCGTAAAGACACCCGAGGTCGCATGGCGCAACAACAAGAACGCTCCCAAGATGTGCTCGCCTGTGCTGCACGACGGCCTGCTCTTCTACGTCGATGACGGCGGCATCGTGAGCTGCGTGGACGTGAAAACCGGCGAAGCCTTTTACCGCGAACGCATCGGCGGCAAGTTCAGCGCCTCGCCGATCCTCGCCGACGGCAAGCTTTACTTCGCCAGCCGCGAAGGCGTCGTCACCGTTGTTGCCGCCACCAAGGAATTCAAAATTCTCTCCCAAAACACCCTCGACGGCTCTCTCATGGCCAGCCCCGTCGCCGACGGCAGCGCCCTGTTCCTCCGCACGGACAAGGCGCTGTATAAGATCGGGAAGTGATCACTTCAGTGCCGCGCGCAGCACCGGCTCGAATACGTCTGCCTGACGCATGAAGCCGAGATCGGTGGCGTGGGAGGCATCGTTCGCGCCTTCGGCATCGGTGCCGTAGAGTGCGTCTCCGCTGATGTAGTGGAGATTCGCCACGTTTTCGGCCCTGAGCTGTTCGTAGGCGGCCTTGAGTGCGGCGTGGTTGTCGTCGTGAAACTTCGCCTTCGCCGGAGTGAGCCATGAGTTCGTGAAGCGACGGTCCTCGACGAGGATGATCGGCGTCGTTGCATGTTTGGAGCGCAGTTGCTTCACCAGCGGCACGCATTTGGCCGTGACGTCCGCCGGTTGCATGTTCGGGCAGCAGTCGATGACGATGGCGGAGGCATCGAGTTCGTTGATGAGATCACCGACGGCGGCGTCCATGCGGCCGTTGCCGGAGAAGCCGATGTTGATGACGGGACGATCCAAACGGCGGCCCAAAATCGCCGTGTGAACCATGCCGGGGCGCGAGGCGTTCGCGCCGTGCGTGATGGAGGTGCCGTAAAACACAATCGGCTTCTCGCGCGGAGCCTGGCCTTCAAACTTCGCACCCGCAGGCACGCCGATCTCCAGCTTCTCGATGCCGTTGTAGAGCGGCAGGTAGGCGGCGAATTCATGCTCGCCCGGAGCGAGATCGCTGATCAAAACGGCCTCCACATGCTGCGCCGCCGGTTTCGGGCAGGCGACCCAGCGCCATTGGCCTTTGTCATCACGCGCATACAGATCAAGACCGCTCACACCCGTCGCCGGCATCGCAGGCAGGGCCAGATTGGTCTTGGCGAGATCGTAGCGGCAGTAGATCGCCTTCGCGTCCGTCTTGAAGCGCACCATCATGCCCGCGCTGTCACGACTAAGCCCCCAGACGGCGGGCGTCACCGTCTTCTCCGCCTTCGCCGGGAAACGGTCAAACCAGCGCTTCCGCTCCTGATCTCCCCAGCCACGGCCTTCGACACCCCAGGTCGTCACGTCGTGCCATTGCGCATCGGCGGGAACGCTTGGGCCTTTGGGTTTCACCGGAGCCTTGGGCGCGGCGGTTTGAGCGAACAGCGAGGCGCTGACAAAGAAGGCGAGGAGGATGGCTGGTTTCATGGTGCGTAGTTCGGGCTTTAGCCGGTGAGAGCCTATCAGAACGGGCTGAAGCCTGAACTACTAACGACAAAGCAAAAACTCCTTCGCGTTCACCAAGCTCCACGCGATGTCCTCCAAGGCGAGGCGGCGGTCTTTCGCGCTGGCGAGGAGGGCTTCCATCACCTTTGCCTCGTCAGGGGTGGGAGCGCGGGTGAGCAGGGCCCAATACAAATCACGCACTGCTGCGCCGTTGTCGGGTTGCTTCGCGAGGGAGGCGAGGCGGTTGTATTTGTCGGTGACGACGCGGGTGATGGTGGGGCCACCGATGAACTGGAAGATCTGGCCGAGGGAGGTGTCGCTTCCACGTTCGCATTCGCAGGTGAGTTCGCGTTTGGGACGGCCGAACTGCACGAGGAAGGCCTCGGGAGACATCGGATTGGGGCTGCCACGGCCGTTCATGGGGCCGGGCATCTGGCTGGCGCGGGTCCCGGGCGTCCAGTCGTCGAAACTTGGGGTCACGCGTAGCGAAGCATAAAGCGAATCGATCAATTGCTCGGCGCTGAGGCGGCGCGGGATGCGGTGGGAGTAGTTGATCGTGTCAGCGGCGTTCGTGTCGTTCGGTGTGGCCTCTAGCTGATACGTTTTGCTCAGCATGATGCTTCGAATCACATGGCGCAGGTCGAAGCCGCTGCGGATGAAGTCCTGCGCGAGCTCTTCGAGTAGTTTCGGATGGCTGGCGGGATTGGTGAGGCGCATGTCATCGACGGGATCGACAAGGCCGCGGCCAAAGAGGTGATACCAGATGCGGTTCACCTGCGATTTGGCAAAGAGCGGATGCTGGCCGCTGGTGAGCCAGTTGGCGGCGGATTGCAGCTCGTCTTCTTTGTCCGCAGGCTTGGCGAGATCACCACCGAGGAACTTGGCCCTCGCGGTCTCGCCCGTGCGCGGGTTTTCGACGCTGAGCTTGGCGTTCAAGAACACGACCTGCTCGCCGTTGAACTCGTGCTTGTCGTTTTTATCGCGGCGCTTGTTTTCGCCGAGGATCTTGTAGTCCACGCGGGCGAAGACGGCGGACCAGTTGTAGTAATCGTCCTGCGTCCAGCGGTCGAAGGGATGGTTGTGGCACTGGGCGCACTGCAAACGCGTGCCGAGGAAGACCTGCGCGGCGGCGACGGCACGGGCCTCGGGCGTGCGGTTGGCGCGGTAGAAGTTCGACGCGGGCTCGTGGTAGGTGCTGCCGCGTGAGGCGATCATGTCGCGCACGAGCTCGTTCACAGGCCGGTTTTGTGCGATGGCAGCTCGAATCCAATCGTGGAAGGCCTGCATGCCGGTCTTGTCGAGCGTGCGGCTTTCGACCTTGAGCACGTCGGCCCACTTCAGCGCCCAAAAGTCGGCGAACTCGGGCCGCACGAGCAATTGATCGATCAAACGGGCGCGTTTGTCCGGCGATTGGTCAGCAGCGAAGGCGCGTGCAGCGTCCGCAGGCGGGATCATGCCGCAGAGATCGAGCCAGGCACGGCGGATGAAGACATCATCGCCGCACAGAGCGCTGGGGTTCATGCGCAGGGTTTTGAGCTTGTTGAAGACGTGCGCGTCAATCTTGCTGTTGCGGCGTGGCTGGCTCCAGGCGAAGGCGGGATTTGCTTTCACAAAGGTGAGCCGAACAGGCACGGATTGATTGAGGAAACGCACCAGGATGGACGGCTCGCCGAATTGCAGACGCTTCACGAGGCCGCTCTTGCTCACTTCGACGAGACCGTTTTGCAGCGGCTCGTAAATGGCGCGGTCGGTGACGTCGCGCTGTGCGCCGTCGGCAAAGGTGGCCTGCACTTTGATTTGCACCGTGCTCGCCGGTTCGTCCAAAACGGCCTCGGTGGGAGTGACGGTGAGCTTCGAGACCTTCGGTGCGGTTAAATCATCACGCGGCATGCCAGCGGCGATCCAATCACGCAGCACGGCGTATTCCCAGCCCTTCGGGTCGATGCGCTTCCCGCCTTCGTGCGCGAGTTGATTGGTGCCCTTGACCAGCAGAAGGCTCTTTTCGGCCGCGAAGGCATTCACGCGGCGTCCGGCGGCATCGCGGGCGAGCGCCTTGAAGTCGAAATCAGCGTCCTGACCGCGCAGGGAAAGCTTGAAGCCGCCTTTGCCCGTCGCATTGCCATGGCAGGTGCCCAGATTGCAGCCCGCCTTCGAAATGGCGGCCATCACGTCGTTGCGGAACGACACAGCCTCAGCGGAAAATGCTGACGACAAGGCGACAGCGCCGAGCGCAAAAACAAAGCTGGAGGCAGAACGAAACACAGGCCGCCATTAACGGCTGCGTGGCTGTTTCTCTTCCAATCAAGCAGGGCAAACGCCCTGCCTCACTTCTCAAAACGGAATGTCATCGTCTTCCATGCCCTCAGTGATCGGGCCTTCGCCGAAGTCGTCATTCTGCTGAGCCGGGGCGGGACGTGGGGCCGGGCGCTGCTGCGCAGCTGCGGGCCGCTGGGCGGGACGGGCTGCGGGGCGGTTGTAACCGCCGCCACCTCCTCCACCGCCACCGGAGTAGCCACCGCCTTCTTCATCGCCACCACCGCCGCCGCCAGCAGGACGATCACCGCCCTGCGGACTGCCGATGAACTGCATCTGCTCTCCCACCACTTTCAGACGGGTGCGCTTCTGGCCGGTGGCCTTGTCCTCCCAGGAGTCCATTTGCAGACGGCCTTCGATGAAGACGGGGCGGCCTTTGTGCAGGTATTTGCCAGCCAGCTCGGCGGTCTTGCCCCACAGCACCACATCGACGAAGGTGACTTCCTCGATTTTTTCACCGCTTTCAGAGCTATAAACGCGGTTCACGGCGAGACCGATGTCGCAGACGGCGCTGCCCTTGGGCGTGTAGCGCACTTCCGGGTCGCGGGTGAGGTTGCCCATGAGCATGACTTTGTTGTAGGAGGCCATAATCCGGCATCTTTGCCGCCCGCCGTGCCGGAGGGCAAGAATTTTGTCATTCGTGGCGCTCAAACCCGGTCCGTGCCATGCTGGCGGCGTGCTGGAACTCATCGACGGCTTCATTCTTCACTTGGCGACCGAGCGCGGCCTATCCGCGAACTACCAGGTGCTCGTGCGCCGGTTTCTGGAGGCTTTTGCGTCGTGGTTCAAAGAAAAGCACCAGTGCGAAACGCCTGCCGAGGTGACCACGGAGCACATCGCCGGATTTTTGGCGCAGCGGAAGAAGGACGGCATCGCCGCGTCCTCGGCGCGGATCGAGCTGATCGCGGTGAAAATCTTCTTCCGCTGGCTTACGGCGCGGAAACACATCCCATCCGACCCGGCGGACCCGATCCTGCCACCCCGGCAGGAGAAACACCTTCCCGACGCGCTCAATGAGCAGGACGCGCAAAAACTCGTGGAGTCCGTGAACGGCACGTCACCGCTGGACCGCCGCGACCGGGCGATCCTGGAGCTGTTTTATGCCAGCGGCATTCGTTTGTCCGAACTGGCGGACGCGCGGCTGGAAAATCTGAGCCTGGAGGAGGGCTGGATTCGCGTGACGGGCAAGGGCTCGAAAACACGGCTCTCCCCCGTGGGCGGCGCGGCGCGTGAATCCATCGCCGCCTGGCTGGAGCATGCGCGCCCAGCGCTGGTGGGGCCGAAAACGCAGAGCCACATCTTCATCACCCGCAACGGCACACGGCTGACGACGGCGCGCATCCAGCAGATCGTGAAGGAACGCGCCGCGCTGTGCGGCCTCGATCCGGCGCGCATTCACCCGCACCTGCTGCGGCACAGCTTTGCCACGCACCTCTTAAACAACGGCGCGGATCTGCGCGTGATCCAGGAGATGCTCGGCCATGCGGACATCTCGACCACGCAGATTTACACGCATGTCGATCAGGCACGGCTGAAGGACGTGCATCGGCGGTTTCACCCGAGGGCGTAGGCCGCGACATCGCCCATGCGGGCATAGACTTCACGTCCGGCACGGCTGTGCTCGATCAAATCGTCGGCAAAGCGGATTTTGCATGGCTCGAAGATGGTGATGAAGCAGGAGCCGCCGAAGCGGAAGTAGCCTTTTTCATCGCCCTTCGCGATGGAACTGCCCGACGTGTAAGTTTGCACGATGGAGCCGACGCAGGTGGCGCCGACTTCGAGCAAGATCACATCGCCGAGGCTCGATGTGCGCAGCACAGTGATCTCGCGTTTGTTTTCCCAGAGAATCGACGGGCGCTTGCGCAGGGCGATGGGGCTGACGGAGTAAAGCGGACCGTTGATCAACATGGCTCCGCCTGGAATGCCTGAGCATGGGAAGTGGAAGCGATGATAATCCACCGGACACAGGCGCGAAATAAGCATGGAACCGTGTTCATAGCGTTTGGCAGTTTCCGCATCGCCCAACAGCGCAGCGAGGTCGAAACGGGTGCCTTTGATGAAAAAATCGCCGCAGGATGCGATGTCCGGCAGCACGAGGTGACGACCGTCGGCAGGAAAGGCGACCTCGTTTTCACCGGTGGCGATGAGGCGGGCCTGAGGCTTAAGTTTGCGGTAAAAGAACTCGTTGAAGGTGCGGAAGGAGTCCGGCGCGTCGGCGAATTCTCCAGTGTCCACGCCATACGTCGCCAGGAATGGCGCGACCTTGGCCCAGCTGGCGGGGGCATCCATGCGGCTGCCGTACCAGCGTGAAAAGGCGGCGCGTTTCACCAGCGCATGCAGCGGGAGGGCACCGAGCGGGCTTTCATAGGTGAAGCGCAGAAAGCCCTCGCCATACACCGCCTCGGTCTCGATGCGCTGGGTCAGGCGGTTGAAGAAAGTGATCGGTTCGGCGGGCATGGATGTTATTCACATAGCTTCGGGCTAAGAAAACGCCACACGAACAAAGCTGGCGACAACGGCGATTCCGGGCATAGTCGCGGCCCCTTCCAGACTGACCGTATGACCGAACCTGAAGCCAGCACCGAAAACCAGCCGCAACCAACCAGCGGACTGGTGGACCTTTCCGATCTGAAACTGATGCCTGCATGGGTGGGCGAATTCGGCAAAGAAGACAAGATCAAGCAACGCTACGCCGACTCGGAGGACCGTCCGCAACGCGGAGGCCGTGATGATCGTCGTGGTGGCGGCGGCGGCTTTGGAGATCGTGGCCGCAGTGGCGGACCTCCGCCGCGCCGTGATGGCCCCGGTGGTGGCGCGCCTCCGCGCCGCGATGGTCCTGGTGGCTTTCGTCCTCGTGGTGAAGGCGGACCTCCTCGCCGTGATGGCGATGACCGCCGTGGCCCGCCGCGCCGTTTTGGTGATCGTGACCGTGGCGCCCCGCCGCAGCGTGAGTGGGTGGAGATGCCGAAGGACGTGCAGATCACGATTTTCCCAGAGGACAAGGCGGTGGACGCGCTGGCCGCGCATGTGCGCCAGACCGGTCACGCCTTCAGCATGTTTGACGCCGCGCGTCTCGTGCTGGCAGGTGGCGACCGCTTCATGGTGCGCTTCCGCTGCGCGGAAGAGCGGCCCACGGGGCTCTATCATGTGCCTGCGGACGGCAGCCTCTTTCTCACGCGTGACGAGGCGCTCAATCATGTGCTGCGCAGCGCGGCGCTGGATGAGTTTTACCGGGTCGAGGAGATCGAACTTGAGGCACCGAAGGGCGAGTTCGCCTCGGTGGCGGTGTGCGGCTTCAGCGGCGAGATCATCGCCCCGCCGAGCCATCACAGCTACCAAACCGGCGTCATCCGCCTGCATCGCGAGCGTTTTTCCAACATGTCCCTGGAGGACTACAAGCGCCGCATCCGTGTGGAGGCGAATCCTGAGCTCGTCGCGAAGTGGAAGGAAAACATGAGCAAGGGCCGCCGCTGGGTGTGCCTGAAGGGCGAAGTGCCAGAAGGCGAGGAACCGCTCGCGCTGAAATCCCGCGCCGACATGGAGGCGCATTTCCGCCGCACCTTTGGCAACGACGCCGTCATCGAGGTACGTGACGCCTCGGTGCAGGGCAACGTGGACAAACAGAAGCTCGCGCATGTGCTCTTCATCATGCTGCGCCAGTCGGTGGACGCCGCGCGGAAGCATCTCTTTGAAATCTCGCAGAAGCTCGGTGCCGGCCTGGAGCGCCGTGGGCTGAAGCTCTTCAAGCGCCGCGCCGGCAAGCAGTTCGTCTGCCGGGTGAAGCCACGCGCCGTCGAAAACGGCATGGTCTTCTCCGACCGTCTGGCGGACATCGTCGAAATTTTGAAGAAGAACCACGGCCTGACGATGCATGCGCTCGTCGAGGCCATCATGCCTTCACCGCCGCCGATGGATGGTGCCGACCCCAAAGCGCCGAGACAGCCGACTGAGGCGCAGCTCGGCGTCATCAAGGACATCCGCTGGCTGGCGAACGAAGGCTACGTCATCGAGTACAGTGACGGCATGGTCTTCCTCGGAGTGCAGGGCGAGGCTGCGGTCAAGAAGGAAGCACCTGCGGCTAAGCAGGCTGCTGGAGCAGCTCCTGCTGCGGATGAACCGGCCGAACCGATTGCTGAAGCAGAGCAAGTGGAAGCCGAACACGGGCTGCAAGAGCCCCCGGTGGAAGAGTCTATGGCGGAAACAGAGATGGCAGAGCAGGCCGAAGTTGCGCTGGCAGAATCCTCGGCGAAGGAACCTGCGGTCGAAAAAGCCGCCGACTGATTTCCACACAGCTTCGATCTTGATTTCAGCGGCCGTCCTCGACGGCCCACAGCATCTTCACCGCCTGCACGGCGGCCTTCACGTTGTGAACGCGGAAGATTTGCGCCCCACGGCTCATGCCGGCGGAGATGCAGGCGACTGTTCCCGGATCGCGTTCCAGCGCTGACACCCCGAGCACATCGCCGATGACTGTTTTGCGTGAGACGGGCAGCAAAACCGGCCTGCCGAAGCGGTGGAGCCGCTCCAGGTCGCGGTAGATCGTCAGGTTATCATCCCACTGCTTCGCGAAGTCGATACCGGGGTCGAGGAGGATGTTTTCACGCGGCAGTCCGACGCTTTCAGCCATCACGAGGCGCTGCTCGAAGAAATGATCCAGCGTGGCCATGATGTCGTCATGCTGCACATGCGTGTGCGGCACCTTCGGCTGGCCGATGCTGTGCATGATGAGCAGCGCCGCGTTGTGCTCGGCGCAGAGCTTCGCGTTGAAGGCGTCCGGCAGGCCGCTGATGTCATTGATGATGTCCCCGCCCTGCGGCAGCACCTCCGCGATGACATCACCACGCCAGGTGTTGATGGAAAGCAGTGGTGAATTGAAGCGCGCCTTCAGCTCCGGCCACTTCGCGATGAACGGCAGCAGGCGCTCTATCTCCTCGCGCACACTGATCGCCTCGCGGTTGGTGCGGGCGCTTTCCGCGCCGATGTCGATGATGTCCGCACCTTCGCGAAGCTGCTGCTCCGCCTGCGCGAACGCCTGCGCAGGGTCGAGCGTGCCATCCCCGCAGAACGAGTCGTCATTGATGTTCACGATCCCCATCACCAGCGGGCGGCGGGGAAACTCGATGACATGCTGGCGGGCGCGGAGGATCATTGAAATAGCGGGGTGCGCCATTCCTGCGCCGCGTCAGCCCGGGTGCAAGGAGTTCTGTTGGAGCTGTTCCCCCGTGCTTCGCGTAGCCATACGGCGATGCCAGCAGCCCGCCCGTCGGCCGTTCCGTGCGCAGATCGGCCCCCGTCGGCTTTTGGCCTGAATGCTTCGTCAGTCCCGGCTTCGGATCAAAGAAGTCCGGCCCAAACGGCCCGCCGTTCATGAACAGATGAATCACCCGCTTCGCCTTCGGCAGGAAGTGCGGCCTCGGCCCCGCTTGCACCGTTGAAGCCAGCCCCAGCGCCCCAAACCGCCCCCATGCGAGGCAGCAGTTCGCGGCGTGAGAGTGCGGAGAGATCAGACCTGGCAGTCATCGGATACACAGGCATGATGCCATGGCTTGCGGGCAAAAAATGCCGTCATCCCCGGAGAGTCACACACTTGCCGGACATCGGGTCCGCTTAACGCAGAGCATCTTCGCGACGAAAAGTTTTCAGTTCCGTGCGAAAATGAAAATGCTGCTCTCCTCGGAAAGAATCCACAAACACAATCATGTCTGGCAGCGCATGAGACGCGGCCGATCCTCCCTCAGTCGTGGCTCCCGGCTCCTGAGTCCAGTCGATCAACTGCACCCGCACACAATAGTCTCCCGCAGGCAGCCGCACCTCCAAGTATGAGCGGGGATCATTCCCGATCTGCTCAATGGCCGAAAGCAACAGCGTGCCGGACGAGTTGCGCATGTAATAGGGCTGGGACGGAACAAGCCAATAAGTCTTCTCCCGCTCCGTCATATGCTCCGGTATGCCCACCCGGACGTCCACCGCAAAGGCACCATCACCAAGGTTCAGCGGCACCAGATGCCCGGCCATGATGTGCCTCACGATATCAGCATCCTCGCACAGTTCCTTGTCCCAACTGTCATAGTCAGTCACGTGGGCAAAGGCGGCGCTGTCCCACAGACACAGCATGCCGGAATCCGTGGCCAGGTCTGCGCGACTGGTTTCTTTGGTCACAGGGAGCGCCTGGGGATGAATCTGGACATGGCGTATCATGAGAAGAAAGACGAATATCTTTGGGAAACTAAATTCGTCGAATGATTCCCCTGCTTCTTCATGCTTGAGACGCCGGATCGTCCAGGGGACTTGGCATCAACGCTTAATCCTTTCCAAAGGCACGTCACCGCCAGCACCGCAAACACCACGGTCCAAATCGTCGTCAAGTGAGCCATCACGCCCTCGCCCGGCTCCTCATCCAGCATGGAAATCCCAATCCAGCCAAGGATCATCGTCGGCGGCGCTGTTTTGCAAAAATAAAACCAGAAGCGGTAAGTCACGCGCCCATTGAATCCGTTTCCCACGCCTTGGCAATGACCGCGTCATCCACTCCCCGTCTTAATTTGGAACGGCGACAGCATCCTGAGCGACTCATCCGCCACACACTGAAACGGATACACCTGCACATTCGGCACCACACAGCTCAGGTGAAAGTCGAAGAACCCGCGCATGTAGTCCGCCGTCACCTGCGCATCCGGGTGAAGCTGCCGCCACAGGATCGCCTTGATCACGTAGGCGTGGCAAAACACCGCGATCTGTGACTCCCCGCGCTGCTGCAAGACCCGCAGCGCCGCGTCGATGCGCTCGCAGAAGGCTCGGAAGCTCTCCGCGCCCTCACCATCGCAGTGTTCCGGGTCGCAGCGCTCCCAATACCGCCGCGCCGGCTCCCGCCGCATCTGCTCCGTCGTCCCCGTGTAGATTGAGGGCGCCAGAAAGGTCAGCTCATGCACCGGCAGCTCCAGCACCGGCACCTGCGGATGCCGCAGACACAGTGGTGCCGCCGTCGCGCCCGTGCGCGTGTAGCGCGACACCACGATGAGTTCCGGCACCGTCCTCCACTGCCGGGCCAGCGCCTCCGCCTGCCCCAGCCCCTTCTCACTCAGCCCGATCGCATGCGGCGTCTCCGTGGGAAAGCCCGCGTTGCTCAGGCTTTCGGCATGTCGAATGAACCAGAGGGTCTTCATGAAGCCCCTCGCCATAGGCGCTTCAGGGCACGGTGGCAAATGCAGGGGAAGCATCGCGCGAGAATGCTTCACCTCATCCCGCTCTCCTCCCACACACACATTTCCTTGTCACCCGCGCCAGTTTCGCGACAGACTGCGCCTCATGCCTGCCTTAACGATGTTCGGCCTTTGGAAGTCGGCGCAAATCGCACTGCCCTTGCTCAAGGCCGGTGGCTCGATGCTCCGCTCCGCCATGACCTCTGGCAGTGAGGCAGGCGAGTGGGAAAAAGGCGTGCAGGGGATCCTCGGCGATCAGGTGAAGGAACTCTTGAAGGCAAAGATCGACAAGTTCTCACCGCAAAAGTTGGAGGCGGTCGAGGCTCCGCTCGTATCCTTCACTGGCCTCGTTTTGCAAAGTCTCGTGCAGGACGTGCTAGTCACCGACGACTTCGCAGCGGTGGAAAGCGCGTTCAGTGCCGCGCTCCCGCAGTTGCCGCGTCATTGGAAAACCTTCGTCGCCCAAGGCCTACCAGGCGCACAGCCACTGATGGACAAAGACTTCCTCGCCGCCTTGCAGTCCGTGCAAGAAGGCGAGGGTGCCGCACCCGCCGTGAAAACAGAATGGCTTGCCGCCTTCTTCAGCCAGTGGATTCGCGGGGAGATCGGCGAGGTGCCTTTTCGTGAGGGTGTTCATCACAAGCTTGCCACCGCCGTGGCTCCGCTCATCGCCGATAGCGTGAGCAGCACACTTACAGCCGACCATCCCGTAGCCGCCACCGCGTTTCGCGAAAGCATGCTTCGTTTTCACACCGATCTGCGCCAGTCGCTTCAGCAGATCGACACGCGCACGACCGAGATCGCCAAAACGCAGAAGAAAGAAAGCAGCAAGGCCACCAAGCGACACAAGCAGGTCAAAAGCGACCTGGGTGAGGTCAAGTCGATGCTCAAGACGCAGACATCTGCCGACCGTATAAAGAAATACAGAGATGCATTGCTGACGGCCTTCCGCCCGTATCAAGAACTCGGCATTGATGACTACGAGGGCGGCGAACAAGAAACGTCTGACATCCGAGACATCTTCGTGCATCCCGCCTGCTCGAAGAATCATCTTCGACCGGAGGATATGGATGCCGCGCAGCGGGAGACACCGCCGCGCCTGCCCGCGCAGGATATGCTGCAGATGCTCGCTCAGGATGACCACCGCCGTACCGTCCTGCTGGCCGATCCGGGCATGGGGAAGAGCACGCTCATCCAGTCGCTCACTGCCCATCTCGCCAGCGAGCGTGCCTTCACTAGCGCGGCGGCACTCAACGGCCTGCTGCCCGTCCCCCTCATACTGCGGGATCTCGTGCCCCTGCTGCCGCAGGACCAGGTGGAAAGCTGGAACTGGGACAGCCTGCTCACCGTCCTCATCGAAACCTACCAGCGTGACGAAACGGCCCCGCCGCTCTGCGACTGCTTCAAGAGTGACGGTGGCGAATTCCGCCGGCATCTCCGCATCGACGCCAAGGTCTTCTTCCTTATCGACGGCCTTGACGAAATAGGCGACCTCACCAAACGCCGTCAAATCGTGACGTGCATTCAAGATGGCATTCGTGCGGCCAACAAAGACGCTCGCTGGCTCATCACCTCGCGGGTGATCGGGTATGAGGACGCACCGGTGGATTTGATTCGGATCAGGATTCCTGAATATGAGTTTGCAAGGTTTGTACCGCTCAAAATGAGCAAACTGAAAATTCCGAATTTAGAACCAAACTACATGGTTCATGAAAAGGTTTGGGACGTCATCTGTAAAGAATTTAAAGATCTGGCTATACCTTTTGATCCGCCCATAACCGAGAGACGGTGGGACGAACTAAGCAGTACCAATTTTTTCCAAAAATCCATTCCAGTGATGTTTGGGTTTGGCGGGCAAAAACTCTTGGCGGTCCCAGATAGAGATGGGTTGGATGTTGCTGGACAAATATGTCACCGCCTCCACCTCGCACCTTTCGATGACAAGCGGCAAGACTCGTTCACGCAGCGCTGGTTCAAGCACCGGCACAGTACGGATTATTCACGCGAGCTGATGCGCGAAGTGCGGGCACACCACCACGATGGTGTGCGCATCATCTCCCGCGTGCCGAACCTGCTGTGCATGATGAACATCCTCAAGCGCAGTGGTAAGCCGCTGCCCGATGGCCGCGCCGCGCTCTACGATGCGATTGCCAATGCATACCTAGGCGGCATAGACAGCGCTTACCGACATAAACCCATTCTTGGCCTCACCTGTCCCTTTGACCCGGCGGAGCGCCGCTTCCTTCTCTCCCTTATCGGCGCAGACATGCAGGATACTCGCACCGTTCTTGATGGCGTGAATCAGGATAACAATGAACCCAAGTTCGCTGGGAACATTTTGATCTCTCATTCAAACCTCGAAAAGCTGCTCTCGCCAGCCATCGATTCCATGCGCGAAGCAGGTAAGGTGCAAAGCCCCCATAGTACCGCCGACTTACTCAATGAGCTTCTCCACCACATTGCCTCCCGCTCCGGGCTGCTAATCCCGCGCACCAGCGATGCGGATGGGAACACGCTCTACGGCTTCACTCATTTGTCTTTCCTGGAGTACTTCGCTGCCAAGTGGCTCGGCATGGAATTCGACCGCCAGCGTAACCGCAATTCCCGCAGGGCTGAGGCTACCGATGATGGTCAAGTCATAACCGAAACTGATCTCGAACACGAATTTCCGCCACAGGGTCCCATCCAGCACTTCCGCGAGGCCTTCAAGGACCTGCCTGCAACGCCCGCCTGGCACGAGCCTCTCATTTTCCTGCTCGAATCCCGCAAAGCCGATACACGAACCCTCCTTCGCTGGCTCTTCCCCGCGCTACATACACCGCAGCGGTCAGTGGGATCGCCGCTGCTGCCGTTGAATGCTGTCCGGCTCGCTGTGAAACTGGCCCAGGATCCCGAAATCCTCCTGCCTGTTGCCACACGCCAGAATTGGTGGCGCGTTCTCTGGTCCGCCTACTTCGAATGGCCGCGTCCGCCGTGGTTCACGGGGGAAACCCCAGGTTGGCCCATAGCTCCGTTGCTATTGGATGGGCAGAAGCACCAACTTGAGTGTGTTCAAATGTTGTCGAAAGTCCAGCCTAAGCACCCGAACCGTCCACTCTACCTAAACGGATGCTCTCGACTAAGCAGAGTCGACCTCACAATCTTCGCTGAGTTGGACAAGCTGGAGTGGCTCGATCTCAGTCATTGCACGGGGCTGGCAAGCTTACCGGACTTGAAGAGATTGACGGCCCTCAAAGAGCTTTGGCTTGCAGGTTGCAGGTTGCACTGGCTTAGTTAGCGCCGATGCACTAAATGGATTACAAGACCTCATTAGCTTGGAAAGCTTGTATCTCCGCAATTGCACAAGTCTTACGAGTTTGCCAGATCTACGGCACTTAGCCAACCTTCAAGTGCTCGACATTTCTGGCTGCACCAACTTGCCAACGAAAGAGCAACTCCAAAAGCGGGTGCGTGCAAGTTGCTGGTTGGTTGGTCCTTAAAAAAGGGGGCTTTTCGGCGGCCCGTTGGGCGGCGGCGAAACGGGACACTACCTTCTTCGTCTGCGACGCTGGCTTTCTGGCACTCGCGTTTCCCGCGTGGATGGCTATCAGATACGCCACGAACCTTCTCCCCACCCATGAGCCACTCACCCACCGAAGACTGGCGGCCCGAGCCGGAGCCGCAGAATGAGCTGGAACGTCTGATCAAGCAGGCGGCGGAGGATCCGTCGCTTCAGGGGCGGATGTTCCGGCTGCTGATGAAGTCAGAACTCTTCATCTACGTGCCCTACCACCCGGAACTGGTGGGGGAGCACACGCGCACGACGGACCAAGGCTTTGTGTGGTGTACCTATGGCGATGCGGACGGCCCCTTTGCGGCGGTGTTTACCAGCCAGGCCGCCGCCGACTTTGAGATGCGCAACGTCCGCAAGTCTGGCGGCCCGAAGCCGATGATCTGCGCGATGCCGGCGGATGTGCTGATGGGATTTCTCAATGACCAGCAGACAACGGTGCGGGTGATGGCGGCGGGCGGCGGCACGATCCGGCTGCAGCCGCAGGCGGTGGCCTCGCTGGTGGCGGGTGAGTTCACCGGCGAGCGCCCGCAGTCCGGCAGCGGCGAAAAGACGCAAGTGACGCTCGTCGCCGTGCCGGAGGCCCGTGTGCCGCTGAAGCTGCGGCAGGCCATCCGCATCTTCTGCGCCCGGCGGCGCGTGCCCATCGGGGTGTATGTCTTCCATCAGGTGGACGAGCAGACCGGCGCGGTGCCGGGCAATGACCTGCGGGTGATCCTGTGGCTGCGCCACACAGACAACGTGTTCTACAACGACTTCTGCCTGATGGCGCAGAAGCTCACGCCTCGGCATCTGGAGTTCTTCTGCGCGGTGATCACCTCCGACGACGAGCAGGCCGTGACCTTCCTGCAACAGCAGACACCCCTCTGGCCACTGCTGAAGGCGGAGTGAGGGAGGCGGACATGAGAGACGGGGAGACTGGGAGGTGGGGGAGGACCGGAAACCGTGGGTGCGCTGAAAGCGGTGCTTACAAGAACTGGCAAGGCGATGTCTGTCGGAGGATCGCTGCCTGTCCCGGCATCGACGGGTGGGTCGTTGATTCACCCTTGATCATGAACGGTTTACGCAGGCTCTAGGGCGGATCTGACCATGGATACAAACCGGCTGGCAGCGGATTCAAGGGCGCTGACAGCGGGCACAAACCGGCTGACAGCGGATTCAAAGGCGCTGACAGCGAGTACAAACCGGCTGACGGCGGATTCAAGGGCGCTGACAGCGGGTACAAACCGGCTGACGGTGGATTCAAAGGCGCTGACAGCGGGTACAAACCGGCTGACAGCGGGTAAAAGGCCCCTCGCTGGGCCTACAAAGGAGGTGGTGGCGGCGGCAACGCGGCTGTGGGAGGCTGTTTAGGGAGCGCCGGGCCCTGCGGGTAGCGGGACGACCTTCCGCTGACGTTTTTCAAACCGCACGGTCGTGGTGTAACCGACGCTGCGGACGAGATCGAGCGCCTTGTCGAAGTCCACACCGACATCGGTGGGCACATGCGCGTCTGAATTGATGACAACCGGCACGTTCGCGGCAAAGGCCATCTCCAGCATCTCGCGGGCGGGATAGATCTCACGCACATCCTTGCGCAAGCCGGCGGTGCTGACTTCGAGGATGCCGTTGGTATCGACAAGCGCCTGGATGACGGGCTCATAGTAGCGGCGCAAGTCACCTTCGGGGCGCAGACCGAAGCGTTTCGCCAGATCAGGGTGCGCGTGGAAGTCGAACTGCCGCGTGCGGATCATCTGCTCGTAGAGTTTCCAGTACATGCCCCACATGTGCTCAATGTCGGCGGCAGATTTCCAGCGTGACACATGCTTCGGATCATCCACCGCAATGCCATCATGGATGTAATGCACGCTGCCGATGAGGTAATCCCACTCCGCCATGCCCGCCGTCTCATCGATCCACTTCTCCCGGCCTTCGAGGTGGTCGCATTCGAGCGCGAGCCGGATGGGGAAGTCCGGCAGCGCCTCGCGAGCCTCCTGCACGAGTTCAAAGTAGCGTGGCAGGTCGGAGAGCGGCATGCGCCAGTCGTCAAAGTGCTCCGGCATCGGGTTGTGATCCGACAAGCCGATCTCAGCGAGGCCGATCTTCTGCGCATGCCGCGCATAATCGACCGGATTCCCCTCGGCATGCAGGCAGAGCGGCGTGTGCGTGTGGTAGTCGGTGAGCATGGGGCTTTTTCGCTGCATTGGGTGCTCTGGCAAGTTGATCGCGCTGCATTTCAGGGCATGAGGACAGAATGCCCACGCTCAAAGCCTTCATCTTCGACCTCGACGGCACTTTGATCGACTCGCTCGCGGACATCGCGGAGTCGATCAACCGGATTCTGGATGCGCGGGGCTATCCGCGCTGCGAGCAGGAGGTGTTCAAGCAGATGGTGGGGGATGGAATGGAGAAACTCGTGGAGCGGGCGCTGCCGGAGGGCGTGCGAAACGAGGAGCTGATTCAGGTTTGTGTGGAAGAATACCGGGCGCACTACGACACGCTGTGGAACGCGCAGACGCGGCCCTACGAGGGCATTGTGACGATGCTGGCGGAGCTGAAGACGCGTGGCGTGAGGCTCGGGGTGATCTCAAACAAGGCGCACCGCTTCACGGTGCCGATGACGGAGCATTTTTTTGGCACGGGGGTGTTTGATCACATCCTGGGCCAGCGTGCGGAGGTGCCGCGCAAGCCAGCGCCCGAGGGTGCGCATGAGATGGCGGCGTTTCTCGGCCTGAGGACGGATGAAATGGCCTATGTAGGCGATTCGGGCATCGACATGCAGTTTGCGAAAAGCAGCGGGATGAGGGCCGTCGGTGTGCGCTGGGGCTTCCGCAGCGAGGCTGAGCTGATCGAGTGCGGCGCGGACGTGCTCATTTCCTCACCGGCAGAATTGTTCAATCTGGGCTGAAAAGATAGTCCTACGGGCGACTTGAGGGGATGCGGCAGTCCCCTTAGAATCCGCGACCGTGAAATCAAACCTCCCACTCTCCCTGACACGCGCCACCCTGGTCATCGGCGCGATGCTCCTGGCCTCCTGCCAGAATTTTAAAAAGAAGCCGCCGGCCCCGCCGCCAGAACCAGTGAAGGAGGAGTGGAAGTATCCGGGTGAATGGACCGGCGGTGACAAGCCCATCACCCAGATCCGCATCAACGTGGACACGCAGCGGGCGATGCTCTACCACAACGACGAGGTCGTCGGCTGGACGTATGTGGCCAGCGGCATCACTAGCTACCCCACACCGACCGGCGAGTTCAAAATCCTGGAAAAGGTGAAGGACAAGGTCTCCAACCTCTACGGCAAAGGCTACGACGCTGGCGGCAAGCTGGTGAACTCCGACTTCAAACAGGGCCGCGATGTGCTGCCTCCGGGTGGCAGATTCACCGCTGCGCCGATGAAGTACTTCATGCGCCTCACGAATGACGGCGTGGGCATGCACATCGGCCTGATTTCAAAACCCGGCCGCCGCGCCTCGCATGGCTGCATCCGCCTGCCTTCCAAGATGGCCCCCATCCTGTTTGCCCACACTTCCATCGGCACACCGGTGACGATCACGGGCAACGGACCGGATTACAAAACGTATCTGGCGCAATCCGCCGCCAAGGCCAAGGCCAACGCCGCCAAATACGCCTCGGCCAAGAAGAAGCTGGATAACGCGGCAGCGGCGGCGACTGCCGCCTCTTCGCTGGCCCCCGATGATCCCAACGGCCCCGCTCCAACGCCAGCCACTGGCACCACTTCGGCAGCACCCGCAGGCACTCCGGCCACGACTCCAGCAGCGCCGGGACCGGCACCCGCTCCTGCAGCGCCTGTTGAAGAAGTAAAGCCAGCGGTGCCCGCGACTCCGGCTCCCACGCCTGGCACGGTTCAGTGACTTGAGACTTCTGAGTGGAAAAGGTGTGTGCCAGCCATCTGGCTGGCACACAGCACAGGCTACCGTTTCAGCGCGGCAATGACTTTGGCCCCGTCGTGGTTCAAGAGCGCCTTCACGTCCAGCACCAGCCCCGCAAAGACGCGGCTGCGCAGCTTTTGACCGCGATCCGGGACGAGCTTCACATACTGGCCGTCTTCCAGGACGAACCAGTCCACCGCGCGATCCTGGGTGCGCCAGATGATGTATTCGCTGACGCCGTTGCGGCGATAAACGCGCAGCTTGTCACGCAGGTCGATGCTGACGCTGCTGGCGGCGACTTCGACGACCAGCTCAGGAGCGCCGCAGAGCAGACCTTTGTTGTTCAGCCACACACGCCCGCCAGCGCGCGGCTTGGAACACAGGATCGCGTCCGGCTGGAACGAGTTTTCCGTGTCGGTGAGCAGGGTTGCATTGGGATAGAACTCCAAGTCGTTGCCGATGGCATAAAGGCCAAGCCAAGTATGGATAAGGCCGTCGGGTTTGGCGTGCTGGTCGATGCGGACGGGTGAGGGCATATGGACGACTCCTTCGATGAGTTCGGCTTTCTTCACATCATGCATGGCGTCGTAGCGCCGCAAGAACTCCGTGAGCGTGAGCATGTCGCCATTCTCCATGAACGGCAAAACCTCCGCGCGTCGGCGTGGCACACGTTTGGCTCCGGTGGCAATCATGCAGGCAGAGTAGCGGACAATCGACCGTCTGCCAACGTCCGCCTGCAATTTTACTTTTGCTTCAGCACGCGTCTTTCACCCACAGCAATGCTGTGGGGCCACGACGCAAAGGCAGACGACCGGTCAGATCTTGCCGCCAGCGGCAGCCGCCGCCGCGATGGCCTGCTGGGCCTTCATCTGCTCGATCTGGGCGTCGAGCACCTGGCGCTTCAGGCTGGTGCCAGTCTTTTTCGCATACCACAGCACGAGCGGGGAGGCGATGAAGATGGAGGAGTAGGTGCCGAGCAGCACGCCGATGGTGATGGGCATCGCAAACTCCAGCATGGCCGGATTGCCGAGGAAGAGCAGCACGACCATCGGTGCGAGGGCGGTCGGGCCGGTGAGGAGCGTGCGGGAGAGTGTTTTGCAGATGGCCTCGTTCATCATGTCACGCATGCTGCCGCCGCCACCGCCCCGCTGGATGGTCTCCCGGATGCGGTCGAAGACGACGATGGTGTCGTTGATGGAATAACCAGCGATGGTCAGTATCGCGCCGACATGGATGAGGCTCAGCTCCTGGCCGAACAGCACGCATAGGCCGGGAACCATGAGCACGTCATGGAACAGCGCCACAATCGCGCCCAGGGCGAAGGCGAACTCAAAACGCATCATCAGATAACCAAAGATGGCGATGAGCGCGATCCCCATGGCGATGAGCGAGGTCTTTGCCGCCTCGGAGCCGATCATGGAACCGACGGTGGCGACGCTGGTGCCGGCCACGGTGCCCTCTTTCCACTTGGCGTTGATCGCACCGTCGATGACCGGACCGCTGGCCTCCTCACAGCGAATGCTGATGTTCGTGGCGCCCGTCGCGGGGTCGCTCTTGCGCTGGACGTAGTGGGTGCCGATGTCCTTGCCATCAGGCTGCTTGAGCGTCTTGATGAGCGCGTTGAAGTCGTCGTCAGGGATGTCTTTGCCAGGCGCAAGGACGACGTCCACGCGGCCACCGCCGCGGAAGTCGATGCCGAGGCTGGCCTGGCCTTTGTACCCCAGCGTGGCAAACGAGATGGCCGTGACGACCAGGGAGGCGATGATGAACTTGGGCGAGGCGGACAGGATGTCGAAGACCTTGTCCGGGATGAGCTTGGTCGTGGTGATCTTCTGCAGGAGGTTTTTGTCCACCACCCAGATGAAGATCACGCGGGTGACGATCAGCGCCCCGATCATGGAGGAAAGCAGACCGATCATGAGCGTGATGGCGAAGCCTTTGACCAGACCGCCGGAGATGGCGAAAAGAATGACTGCCGAGATCAGCGTGGTGATGTTTGAGTCCGCGATGGCGGAGAAGGCCTTTTCATAAGCGGCATCCAGCGCGGCGGCGAGCGTCTTGCCGGCCTCCATTTCCTCGCGCAGACGCTCGAAGATGAGCACGTTGGCATCCACGGCCATGCCGATGGTCAAAACGAGACCCGCGATGCCGGGCATGGTGAGCGTGAAGCCGAAGAGTGACATCGCGCCAAACAGGATCGACATGTTGATGACCAGACCGATGATCGCCACGATGCCGGCCAGGCGGTAGATGAACAGCATGAACACCGTGGTGATGATCAGCGCCGTGACGCCGACCCACTTGCCCTGGTCGATGGAAGACTGGCCGTAGGCGGAGGACACGGAGCTTTCCGAGAGAATTTTCATCGGGTTGCGCAGCGGATTGTTCAACAGCGTGGCCAGCGTGTCGGCCTCGGTCTCGGTGAAACCCTTGCTGCCGCCGGAGATCTCGGCCGTGCCGCCGTACTGTTGCGCGTTGAGCGAAGGAGCGGAGTGAATCTGGCCGTCAACGATGATGGCCATCTGCTTGCGGTAATGCACCGCCGCCAGCTCGTCGAAGCGCTTGGCGCCCTCGCTGTTCAGCTTGAGCACCACCTTGTTGCCCTCGGCGTCAAACACGCGGAACGCATCGGCGACGATGTCTCCTTCCAGGTCTGGCATATCGCGCACGAGTTCGGAGGAGGCCAGCACGGTGCCATCTGGGGCGGTTTCAGGCTCGCGGTAGGCCATTTCTGACCAGCCTGGCTCCTTGATGCCGCCACGGGCCTTGATCTGCTCCAGCTTGCTGCGGCCTTCAGGATGCACGCGGCGGAATTCGAGATGCGCCACCTGCTGGATCTTGTCGCGCACGTCCTTGATTTCATCCGTCGAAATACCCGGCATCTGGATCACCACGCGGTCCGCGCCTTCTGGCTGCAATGCGAGGTCTTTCTCACCCTTTGGGTTGAGGCGTTTTTCCAGGATGGAGATGGCCTGCTGCACATCCGAAGGAGTCACCGCCCGTGCCGAGCCATCCGCGTTTTTGCCCGGCTCCAGCTTCACGATGAACTCGCTGCCGCCCTGAAGGTCGATGCCCAGCTTCAACCCCAGCGCGTTCACCGTGTACAACGAGGCAAAGGCCGCGAGGGCGATGAGCAGCGTGCCGGTGAAGCGCTTGGTCTTGTGAACGGCGGTGCCCACATAAAAGAGCAGCAGCAGCAGGATCGAGGCACCGACGAGGAAGGTGGCGTAGGGGTTCATAAACGGGTTAGGGGAGGTTGGAAAGTAATCAGGCGGCTCTCAATCAAGCCTCGGTCGCTTCGACGACATCGGACTTTTTCGTCACGGCGGCGATCTTGCTGCGCTCGTACTCGACTTTGACGTTGTCGGCGATCTTCACCATGACCGTGCGGTCCTTCACGCTGGTGATGATGCCATGCACACCGCTTTCCATGACGACATGGTCGGCCACTTTCACACCTGCGATGAGTTTCTGATGCTCCTTCATGCGCTTCTGCTGCGGGCGGAAGATGACGAAGTACATGACCACGATCATGAGGATCGGCAGCATCATGGGACTGCCAAGGATGCCCCCCTGGCCTCCGGCGGGTGCGGCTTGCGCCAGAAGAAGGGTATTTTCGAGAAGTGTGGAGGTCATGATTCGAGGCTGGCGGTGGAGTGCTTGTATTTCGCGATCACCTCAGCCCGGAACTCGGCGAAACAACCCTGTTCGATCGCTTGACGTGCCCTGGACGTGAGGGACGCGTAGAAATGCAGGTTATGCAGAGAAATCAACCGCAAACCCAGAATCTCCTGGGCCTGCACCAAATGACGGATGTACGCCCGTGAAAAGCCCCGGCAGAGCGGATGCGTGTCCTCGGCGAGATCGCGGAAATCCTTGGCATGGCAGGCATTGCGCAGGTTCATCATGCCCTCGTGGGTGAAGGCGGTGCCGTTCCGCGCCAGCCGCGTGGGCAAAACGCAGTCAAACATGTCGATCCCACGCGCGATCAGCTCGATCACTTGCGGCGGCGTGCCCAGGCCCATCGCGTAGCGGGCCTGATTTGCCGGAAGCAGCGGAGTCACCCATTCGGCGATGCGCATCATGTCCTCCTCCGGCTCTCCGACACTCAACCCGCCGATGGCATAGCCGTCAAAACCCATCGCCACGAGCTCGCGGGCCGATTTTTTGCGCAAATCCTCATACACACTGCCCTGCACGATGCCGAAGTGCTGCTGCGCCCCGCCGCCCGTTTGCGGCTTGTGTTCATCAATCCACCCCCGGCAGCGTTTCGCCCAGCGCAGGGTCAAATCGAGGCTCTTTTCGGCTTCCTTCGCCTCGCAGGGATACGGCGTGCATTCGTCGAAGAGCATCGCGATGTCCGATCCCAGCGTCGCCTGGATCTCCATCGACGTCTCCGGCCCGATGAACATCGGCGTGCCGTCGAGGTGATTCTGGAAGTGGCAGCCTTCCTCTTTGATTTTACGTAGCTTCGCCAGCGAGAAGACCTGGAAGCCGCCGCTGTCGGTCAAAATGGGCCGGTCCCAGTTCGCGAAGGCATGCAGACCGCCCGCCTCTTTCATGATCTCCATCCCCGGCCGCACAAAGAGGTGGTAGGTGTTCCCCAGGATGATCTGCGAGTTCAGCGCCCGCAATTCATCGGGATGCATCGCCTTCACCGTGCCCTGCGTGCCCACCGGCATGAACACCGGCGTCTCCACCACGCCATGCGGCGTCGTCAGCCGTCCGCGACGGGCTTGGGACGATGGATCGGTGGCGAGAAGCTCAAAAGACATGGGTTGGCCCGAAAAAGGGCGCGGAGTCTCGCCGATACGGCGGAAAGAGCAAGCAGC
>Ga0209573_1000305_pt1 | contig 112536 bp, 110 predicted proteins | sample TNRBio252014_DNA_FD_185870 | JGI IMG/M metagenome (GOLD analysis project Ga0209573, IMG submission 185870) | Wastewater treatment Type I Accumulibacter community from EBPR Bioreactor in Madison, WI, USA - TNR Reactor_6/25/2014_ DNA (SPAdes)... | ecosystem: Engineered > Bioreactor > EBPR >...
GAGAAAGTCGTTCAGGAGGTCCGGAAGGGCCGCCACGTCCTCCTGACCGGTTCGGTCGGGGTCGGCAAGTCCAGCCTCCTGGAGGCTGTTTTAGAGCGCCTGGAGCGGCGGCGGGACGAGCGCGCGCCGGTGGACGCCGAATCGGACGACCCGCCGAGCGCGCCGAACACCGAGCCGAACACGGGCCGACCCCGCCAGCGCCAGCGCCAGCGCCAGCGCCGCACGCAAACGGTGATCCACATCGCCGACCACCCGCCCAAGGCCCAGTTCGTAGACATCGCCCGCAAGCTGCTGGCGGCTGGGCTGCTCGACCCGCTGGCCCTGGAGCTGCCGGAGCCCTACCAGGATGCGCCGCCCGAGCAGATCGAGTGGGCGAAGATCCGCCGCCACGTCAACCGCCTCAGCATGAGAGACCTGACGGCGGCGATCATCCCGGCGCTGCACGACCACCCCGGGAAGGTGCTCATCGCGGTGGACGATCTGACCCACCTCACCCCCACCCTCGTGGCGTTCTGGCTGGCGGTGTTCGAGGTGGCCCAGGTCATCGGCGGCGCCCGCCAGAAGAAAGTGGGCCTGGCCAAGCTGTGGTGGAAGATGACCGAGATCGAGATTCCGCCCCTGTCGCCGGAAGCGACGCAGGACATCGTCCAGACCTACATCGCCCGGCAAGGGATGCTGATCGAAGCGCCCGGCCTGTTCATCGCCCACGTCGTCAAGCAGTCGGGCGGCAATCCCCAAGCCATCGCCGATATGCTGGACGACTCGGCTAAGGAACGGTTAGTGGACAAGCGCAAGATTCGGGAGATGCGCCACGCGGCGGGCGTGCGCTACCTGGACTTCACCCCGGTCATGATCGTGGCCCTGGCCTCGGTGATCGGGGCGCGGTATCTCGCCATCGGCACCGGGGATACCGAGCTGTATGTGTTCGCCGGGATGCTGGCCGCCGTGGTCATCAGCCTCCGGGTGTTCCTGTTCCGGGGGGCCGGGCGGGCGAATTAAATCAGTGGTCGATCCACGGCTTGAGCCACGGGATTTCAGGCACGATGCGATACCGCCCCGGCCAGCGGGCTTTTTCGCCACCACGGGTATAAGCGATGACAGCAAAATTACCGCCCTGGTCCGTTTCGGGTAACAGCCGGTCGCATCGTTCCGCAATGAGATTGATGTGAAACGGCTCGTCGCTCCCGTCCTCCCAAAGCATTTCAATGGCCTCTAGCACATCCTTTTCCGGCCATGGGCCACGCGAGACGATCACCTCTTTTGCGCCTCGCATTTCGCGCAATACCGGCTTTTGCGAGTCCGGCACCAGTAGCCGGGCCGCGCCTGCGTTCCATGACAGATAGAAATATCCGGATCGTGCGTGATCGGTATCCCAATAATTCGTCGAAATTATTGCCTGCCCACGGTTGTTGATCGTGATCATAAAATGACCTTCGGAACTCACATTGTATTTGCATCAGTATTATATCTCGGAGGGGCAACCCTGTTCGGCTACAAACCCGATTGGATCGGCTGGCTGCTGGCGGCGGTGGCCTCGCTGTTGCCGGACGCGGATTTGCCCACCTCCAAAATCGGCCGGCTGTTCTTCTGGTTGTCGGTGCCGCTGGAGCGCCGTTTCGGCCATCGCACCGTCACCCATTCCGCCGTCGGCATGATGGCCGTGGCGCTGGTCGCATCGCCGTTGTGGTTCGCCGAGCCGCTGTACTTCTGGTGCGTGCTGGGCGGCTATTGGTCGCACCTGTGGATCGACATGCTCAACGTGCGCGGCGTCGATCTGTTCTGGCCCTCGCCGCTGCGGCTGGTGACGCCCGGCAACCGCAACTGGCGGATGGAAGTCGGCAGCAAGGCGGAGATGGTGTTGCTGTCCGGGCTGCTGGTCACGGCGGCGGCGCTCTACCCGCTCAGTCACCTGGGCTTTCGGGATGCGCTGCAAGCCTTGCTCAAGAGCTTCGACATCGCGGTCGAGCACTATGCCCGCGTCTCCGGCACCCACTGGTACGACCTGGAACTGACCGCGACGGACAATCTCACCCTGGAGCGGATTGAGTGCCGCTGTCCGGTGGTCGGGACGTGGAAGAACGGTTTCATCGTCCTGCACGACGGCCAGCCCCGCGCGGTGGGCAAGAGCGAGGCCCATCACCACCTGTTGCCGATCTCCGCCCGACTGATCCAGGGCGAGCCGCTGCGGGTGGTGACCGAGCGGGTGGCGATGCAGGGCCACACCTTGCGTTGGCTGGTCAGCCGCATCGATCAAAGTCGGCCCTACTACCTGCTGGGCGAGGTGGAGATGCCCGATGGCCGGGGGCCGGCCCTGACGGGACGGCTGGAGAGCGTGGACACCTACAACCCCGCCAGCTACCGGGGCGGCATCCTGCGCCTGCACTACGCCCGCGCTGCGGAGTTGGGACCCTGGCTCGATCTCGTCGCCGTGAGGGGCGAGGTGGTGGTGCAGTTCTGGCTGAAACCCGGCGAGGCGGCGGTGACCCTGGGGCCGGGGGAGGAGCGGGAATTAGAACGGATACCGCAGCAGTTGAGGAGGTTTTTGTGAAACCGATGGTATAAATCAAACAGTTTTTGGATAGTTCGCCAAGTGCTCAGACTCTTGCGGTATCCCTGACTTGAAAAACAATCAACATAAAACGCCTTGACTATAATCAGTTTTGCCTAGCCTCCACAAGAACCCTCGAAGAACCATAAATCTCCATAATGTACTGGTTCTAGTTGGTTTCTTATTGATTTAAGTTTAGTTGTATTTATGTAAAAATGCATTTTCATACATAGGTTAATTTTCAATATCAGCAGCAAAACTATCTTCCATTTCTGAAGTTAGGGCAGGTATTGATTCCTCAAGCTCAACCTTTTCAATTCTTGAGAACTTATCTGTAATCTTCTTTGCAGTTATAGTAATTTTTTCAACATCATCGTTTGCTTGTCCTATGTGTCGTGATAGATCATCCATACGCTTATTGAAACGGGTAAATTCACCCGACAAGGATATTAAATGCTGATGGATTATTTGTGCCTGCTTGTTACGTTCTGCATCAGCTAAAACTGCCCTTGCTGTGGTTAAAACAGCCATCAGTGTAGTTGGAGATGTTATCCATACCCGCCTATTTTGAGCCTCCTGAACAACATCTGAATGGTGAGCATGAATCTCAGCAAAAACAGCCTCCGAAGGAATAAACATCATAGCTCCATCAGCAGTTTCGCTAGGAATAATATACTTATCTGAAATATCAATAATATGCTTTTTTATGTCCCTTTTGAAATTTTTAGTAGCACTTGCCCGTTCTAGATCAGTAAAATCTCTATTTACCATTGCTAGGTAATTCTCCAAAGGGAATTTAGCATCAATTGCTATATTTCCAGTAGGTGGTGGCAAGAGTAATAGACAATCTGGACGCTTTCCATTTTTCAAGGTATGCTGAAACTTAACATATTTGTCTGGAAAAGCATCACGAACTAAATCAACTAATTGTACTTCTCCAAAAGCTCCACGTGCTCCCTTACTATCCAATGTTTTTTGAAGAGTTACAACATTCCCAGAAAGTTCGGATATTTTTTGTTGTGCTATATCAATTTGCTGAAGTCTTTCAATGACATTAATAAAGACCTCATTATTTTTCTCGAAGCCTTTGTTAAGTCGTTCCTCAACCTTTTGATTCATTAACTGCAAGTGATTTTGAGTAGTATTACGGAGTTCAGCGAACATATTGTTCAACATATCAGCATTATTTTTAAGTGATGATTCTACTGCAACACCCACTTTATCACGGAATTCTTCCATTGCTTTAGATTGGGATTGAACAGATTCAGCAGTAGAATAAACCAAGTGCGTTCGCATACCTCCAAGTTCATTTAATACCTTTTCATTAAGCGTGCTGATAGAATCCGCCATTGTTTGGCGCATCTCTATTTGTGAACCAACTATCTTCTCGTTAAACTCTGCAAATGAACGATTTATTCCTTGGTTAAGCGATCCCAAGTTAGAAGCAAGATTAGTTTGGATTGAACCTAAATCACTAACTACCTTTTCATTCAGATTAGAGAAAGATTCTTTTATTTCCTTAGACTGGCTTTGTAATGATTCATTAGTAGTTTTTAACGAGTTCATCAAAAGAAGTACTGTTTTATCACTAAAATTAGTAAAGGTAGTTTGAAGATTCTGATTATTTGATGTAAGCAACTGACTCATCTCAGTTTTATTACTCACTAACTGGTTGGATACATTTTCCCGAAATTCAGAGAAATCTTTTGTGCTATGCTGTGATGATTGAGCAAAAAAGGAATTCATTCCTTGTGTCATTTCAGTAAGTCGCTTAAGTAAGTATTCACGTAATTCATTAGTATTTCGTTCAATTGTAAGACCAACTACTCCCTTAGTCTCTTCCAGTCCCTTTATCGTTATTGTATTAAGTGATTGAAGCGCATCAGTGTTACGTACTAATCCTTGATTGATTTCAGTGAACTGACTATATCCTGATAATTTGTTCATGCGATGGTAGAGTAACCACCACAATATTATTCCTATTACTAATATTAAACTGATAATAAAAATACCAATAGTTAAATATTTCTCTGACAGAGATGTTACTGATCTATCAGATATAATTCCTCTGTGACTTTGACTTTTAACCTCTTCATGAATCTGTTGTAGTTGTTCTAAAACAGACTGATTATTTACTTTTCCTTGTATGTTTTTGATTTGCTCTAAGATAGATTGAGTATTAGCAACTTGCTGTTCATTTTGCTGCTTTAATTGATTATCAAGATTTGCTATTGGTTTAAATTTTTCTTCAAGATCCTTCAACAGTTTCAATGTAGATTCTGATCTTTCCTTTTGAAGAGCAATACTTTCTAATATAGAAGGTAATTTTTCTATAACAGCGGGACTGATAGAAATTTTTTGTTGAGATTCAGATAATGGAGGAATACTCGGTGGTGGGGTAACTACTTTCTCAATCTGGGGTTGAGGTGAAGTAATAAGACTCGTTTGAGATGTTGGCAACCATCCTATCAAACGTACTTTTAACCAACCTTTACTTTCTTGAATAATCTCTGTCTCAACACCTTGAGAAATTGCTACAATTACTGACTTATTTGGTGCAGTCAGAATATTATCTTTCTTTGTTATTACTCTGATATTATTCTTATCTCCTCCTTTAACAGCAGTTGATGTTTTCTTTATCCACCCTTCAAGTGGTAACTTAATCTAACTTTTACCATCATCCGACTGAATTTCTGACTCAAATGTGAAGGTTAATTTTTTTCCTGCCATCAATTTACCAATTTGATTTCCACTTGGACTAGCAAACAGATTAACCTCACCTATTACACTAAAAGATGATGGCTGAACTTGTGCCAATGAGTTACTAAAAATAAATAACCATGCTACCAAAAAAGTTGAAAATAATTTGATTGATGTTGTTCGCATGTCGAGAATCTCTGACTTTCGATACTTTGGATCAGTTTAGTAAGATTGAATCAACAAGTTCAGGAGCAACCGCGCCTTCGTGATGCGCTCCTGACTGCTGCATCGTCGAAAGGTCTTGGTAAAAAATACGAATAGCTTTATGAGTCAGTTTTAGTCGAAGCGTCGTGGTTTCCATAATGTTGTGTTTATCTCAAAACGACTATCCAAACAAGCTTAGCATAAGGCGATCCTGTTGAAAAAAATCGTTTTTAACGGGCGATGTCCGGTTGATTCGCGTGGTTGGGCGGCGCTTTGCGTCATACAGGTAGCGAATACGACATACCGCTCACAACCGCCCCACCACCTGCTCCATCCGCTCCTGCCCCACGTTGGTGTAAATCTGGGTGGTGGCGATGCTCTCGTGGCCGAGCAGGGCCTTGATGTCCACCAGTTCCGCCCCGGCGTTGAGCAGGTTGGTCGCGTAAGTATGGCGCAATTTGTGTGGCGAAATCTTCTTTTCGATCCCCGCCTTCTGGAGCATCCCCCGCAGGTAGGCGCGGGCGGCTTGCGAGGACACCGGCTTCTGACCTGCCGCCCTGGCAAACACGTATTCCCCGCGCGGTTGATCCTTGAGCCAGAAGCCGAACACTTGCCCGAAGGCTTCCGGCAACGGCACCAGCCGTTCCTTGTCGCCCTTGCCGATCACCCGCACCGAGCGGGCCGCTCCGTCCACTAACCGCACGTCAGCGGCTTTCAGGCCGAGGGCCTCGCTGATCCGTAAGCCGGAGTTCAGCAGCAGGCCGAACAGCATCTCGTACCGGCGGCGGGTTTCGGTCATCCTGACCTGGTTGTTCCCGAAAATGTTGATCGGGATATTGCGCCGGTCTTTGATCGTGGCTTCCAGCCGCTGTTGCTCCTCCTTTTCCAGCCAGACCGGGATGCGTAGGGGCCGTTTCGGCTTGTCGGCCAGGTAGACCGGATCGGCCTCGACGATCTCGTGTTTCATCGCCCATTTGTAGAAGCTGCTCAGGGTGCTCAGCCGCCGGGTGACGATGGCCGCGCTGACCTGCCGCTCGCGCAACTGCCAGGCGCTGAACTGCTCCACGTCCGCCGTGCGCGCCCGCTGCCAGTCCTTGCCGGCGGCGCTCAGCCAGTCCGCCCAGAGGCCGAGGTCGGAATGGTAGGCGTAGCAGGTGGTCTGGCGGTGGCCCTTGGCGTAGCGCAGGTGCGAAAGGAACTCGCGGCGGGCCTCGTCGAAAATCTCACGGTCAAAACTCATGGCGATCCTCCACCCGCTCCCCGCTACCCTGCTGCGGCGCGGTCGGGATTTTAAATTTTCGGAAATGTCTATTTCTGAAAATAGAGGATGAAAACCCATTTCGCAAGTCCCGGGGGCCATCCGCGAAAAAGGGGCTATCCAGGAGGGGGCGATCCTGCCGGGAATGCGATTTTTCATAATCAACTTTCAGAAATTTTTATTTCTATAAAAAAATTAGAAAGAGGGAACCGGAGAACACCGCAACCCCCTCCCCACGCGGAATTACCTTCGGGCCGGCCACGGTCCCCAACATTCATTCTTGACCGGAATGATATCAAAAAGATATATTTCAAATATCCATTATATATATTCCAATCATCATATTAATATTACAGGGATATCTGAATGATTATCGTTGCCGGCGGCATCAAGGGCGGTTCCGGGAAAACCACGGTCGCCACCCATCTCGCGGTCATGCGCGCCCTGCAAGGGCGGGACGTGCTGCTGATCGACGCGGACGACCAGGAAACCGCCACGGACTTTACTGCGCTCCGTAATGAACGGCTGCCAGAGGGGGCGGGCTACACCAGCATCAAGCTGACGGGCGCGGCGGTCCGGACCGACACGCTGCGGCTGGCGAAAAAATACGAGGATATCGTGATCGACACCGGCGGGCGCGATACCACCAGCCAGCGGGCGGCCCTGACCGTGGCGGATAAGCTGATCGTGCCTTTTGTGCCTCGTTCGTTTGATGTGTGGACGCTCGAAAAGGTGGCCCGCCTGGTCGACGAGATGCGCGCCGCCAACCTCCAGCTTAAAGCCTACGTCTTTCTCAACCGCGCCGATCCGCAAGGCCGGGATAACGACGAGGCGGCGGAGTTGCTGCGGGAAGCGGTGGGGCTGGAGTACCTCGATACGCCCATCGGCACCCGCAAAGCGTTCGGCAACGCGGCCTCGCAAGGCTTGGCCGTGACCGAACTCAAGCAGCAGGATCCCAAGGCCACACAGGAAATAACCACCCTGTTTAGATACTTATTCGATATTAAATAGATATCTTTTGGGTATCTTTGTGATATATTTTCAGGATGAAAATATCACTTTGACACAAGGCGCTTTCCATGAGCATCACCCGCAAACCCCAACCCCCGACGCCAGCCGGCGAACCGCCGAAGGTCGACATCGACTATTTAATCAGCAAAGGCGGCAGCGTTCCCCACCAGCAACCCGCGTCGAGTGCGGGCAAGCCCAAGGTGACCTCGATGATTCTCCGCATCCCCGGCGAGATCGGCCAGCGCCTGGATCAGGCCTTGCGGGCGCGCCCGGTGCGGATTCCACGCCATACCTGGATTCTGGAGGCCATCGTCGAAAAGCTTGACCGAGAATCAAATTGATATCAAAAATATATTTATTTGATACTTTTTATATATCAATCAGATTTCTGGACGATATATGATTAGCGCGCATGGACGTTGGCCGCTGTATCACGCAAACCTTACCCTGAAGAAGAAGCCCGCCCATGTCTGTTGACCTCCGCAAGCGCATCGTTGATCTCCGCCAGAAAGCTGCGTTCGCCGCCAACCAGCACGGCATTGAAGGCCAGCGCGCTCAATTAGACATGAAAAGACTGTTTTCTATACTCACTGGAATAGCACTGGCCCTGATAACCGTCGGGACGCTTGCTGAAAATAACGCAGCAACTCCAGAAGAGTCACGAATAACCCTCCCCGAAAAAGATTGTACCTATGGTCCTAATACCTGTAGTGATGGCTTTGTTTGGAGAAGAGCCGTACCCAGCGATACCGTTTGCGTAACACCCGAAGTACGCACCCAAACCCATAGGGATAACGCTAAAGCCGGTGAGCGACGCAATCCAAAAGGTGGGCGCCATGGGTCAAATACCTGCCTTTCAGGATACGTCTGGCGTAAAGCTTTTCCTGGAGACGTCGTTTGCGTCAAACCACGCGCACGGTCTCAAGCAGCCCAAGATAATCGTCAAGCTAATGCTCGAAAAGCCTGTCGGTAGTGATTCTGTAGAAAGCAGCGTATTGCACGCCGTTAGGCTGCCTTTTCCAAGACGATCTGTCCAAGTAGGGGTCTGAGTAGCAGCGGAACAGAAACTCCGATTCAACCAGCACATGATGAGGATGTCATTGGAAAACAGATGGTTTCCGACAGCTAACCCGCTACTCAGCAGACTGGGTTATCGACCGTGCATTTCTATACGGCAAACCACGTCGGAATGATGGGCTGTACGGAAACAACCGTTTCGATGTTTTCCGTACATTGTCTGTTGCTATGACTTCACTTTACCCGAGCCGGTAGCCCATGCGAATTTCGTAGAATCCAATAGCGAATGCTTGAATCGGAGTTTCCGTTCCACTACTACTCGAACCCCGCAAACGGCGTCCACTCGAAGCCGACTGCAATGCTGGTGGCTACGCCGCTTGCTGCCATCGGGTCAAATCCTCTGGCTTGCAACCCAGCGCCGCCGAAATCTTTTGCAGTAACTCATCAGTCATTGGACGCTCGCCCGTCTCGATCATGCTGATGTACGCCTGCTTCACGCCGATCTCGCGCGCTAACGGGGTTTGAAGTCCAACGGAACGAAAACACACGCTAAGGAAAATTGGGTGGCGCTAAATGTCTATAAAATCGATTTGGAGACTGTGATGTCCACAAATATCTAAAAAAAGACACCCTATCTGAGCCAGATTGTGGTGTCCACAAACTTAAAACATATTAGACACCTACGGCTTAGCGTACATTTCCGTTCCGTTGGACTTCAAACCCCAAGAAGCGCCGGGCGGCCTTTTTGTCACGGTGGGCGGTGAGCAGGAAGTCGATGGTCTGTCCCTCCTTATCGACCGCGCGATAGAGGTATTTCCACTGACCCTTAACCTTAATGTAGGTCTCATCCATCCGCCAGCTCGTGCCGACCGGGCGTTTCTTCCCTTTCCGGAAAGCCGCTTCCAGTTGCGGGGTGAACTTCTGAACCCAGCGATAAACGCTGGAATGATCGACGTCGACGCCCCTCTCCGCCAGCATCTCTTCCAGGTTCCTATAACTCAACGGGTACGCCAGGTACCCACGGACACTCGTCAGGATGATGTCTCGTTCAAAGCGGTGGCCTCTAAAGTCAATCATGCGGGTTCTCAAGTAAGGACAGGGGCCGGGTAGCTTACCGAAATCGGAACCTCTCAGTTAACGCAACAGAACCCGTCTGTCTCCCGAAGCGTTGAGCGATTTACGCGCCTGCTCACATCTGCTTGCGGTGTTGCCTGACCAAATCGAGGGTGAAGCCGTCGTTTATCTGGATGTAGAATTCCAAACCTACTGCCCGGCCTGTGCCAATCAAGCCGATCTTCGCCCCTTCATCTGTGCCGCGGAGCCCTGCGAGGAAGAGGACATCTGCGTCGAGTGCGGTGCTCACCTGGCGGCGACGACGGGGCGCTGATGGAAATACGCCGCTGTGGCGTACTTCGGGCATTGACCGGGCGGACCCGGCCGGATTTCGCGTAGCGCGGCTTGAATCTGACAATTGAACGAATTGTCAGATTCGGGCTTATACTAAGGCTTCACTCAATTCAAGGGACGGTCAATGAAAGGTTGTCGCGTGTTGGAAGCCCATGAAGTGCAGGCCCTGCTGAACGATCTGGCGCTCCGGGATCGCGTCCTCGTGCTCACCGGCTTGACCTTTGGCACCCGCATCAGTGAAACTCTGGCGCTCACCTTCGGCGCGGTCTCCGGGCGCTTCATTCACATTGCCAGCGCCAAGGGCAGCGAGAACGTCTCCTTTGAAATCCCCGCTAGCTACCGTCACGAAGTCCTCACCCTCCGCACGTTTTATCAGCACGCTGGACGGACGATCACAGAGACCACCCCGTTATTTCTCAGCCGCAAGGGCAAGAGCGCTAACCAGGCCATCACCCGCCAACAGGCCAGTGAAGTCATCACCGCCGCCTGTCAACGCCTCGGCATCGACGGTAAAGTGAATAGCCATAGTACCCGCAAAACGTTTGTGACCCGGATTTACGCGCTCACCGGCAAGGACATCGCCGAGACCAAGAAGTACTCCCGCCATAAATCCTTGGCCAATCTGGACTACTACATCGGTACCACGCAGGATCTGTCCCTGGTCAATCAGCTCCATTGGACCTGACGCCGATCCGGCGGGCGTTCGCCCTGTATAGTGCAGTTTCCTACTTTTATGGTTCACTACAAAACTGCATTTACAGTAAAACGCTCTTGAATATTGATAGTTCACTGCAATCCAATATGACTGGAAAACTGCAAATGTGCTTTGATCGCTTGCTACAAACCTTTATTTCAATATCCAAGGTTAAAACCACCGGCTTTAGCCGGTTAGCTTTCAGCTACGACTCTCCAAGCGGACTCAAATGCTCTCTAAATGGGAACTGGCTTGGTGCTGCAAACTTATTGTTGCAAAAGGGTATTCTTCTTCTTGAAGCGCCGGGCGCATTGATGGGTGGACTTTCAGTCCTCTGCGCCCGGCGCAGAACCCACCCGCTTTAAGCGGGTGGTCGTTCAGTTTCATAAAACGACAAATTATTCTTTGCAGTCTACTGCAAACCTTGATAACTGCTTAACTACAAGCCTGCTTTTATAGGAAACGGTATGATCATCGCATTTCTCAACCAGAAAGGTGGCGTCGGCAAAACCACCTTATCTTGCAACGTCGCAACCGCGTTTGCGCAGGTGGGCGAATCCACCTTGTTGATTGACGCCGATCCCCAGCACGGCGCTCTGACCTGGCAAGCGCACCGCGAAGCCGCACCGCTTTTTCCGATCGTCGGTTTGCCCACCGACAAAATCCATCGGGAAATGTCCACGCACGCGGCCCACTACAACCACATCATCATTGACGCGCCCCCCCAGGTCAGCGGGATCACCCGCTCGATCATCCTGGCCGCCGACCTCATTATTATTCCGGTCCAACCCTCCCCCCACGATATCTGGAGTGCCGCCGATATCGTCCAGTTGATTGAGCAATCCAGTAGCTTCAAGGAAATTCGGGCCGCGTTCGTGGTCAACCGCAAAATTGCCAACACCGCGCTCGGTCGAGATGTCTTCGCCGCACTGGAAAACTACCCGTTTCTGATCCTGACCGCCGCCATTGGCCAGCGCGTCGCTTTTGCGGAAAGCGCCGCCCTCGGTTGTTCCGTGCTGGAAACTTCGCCGTCCAGCGCCGCCGCCCAGGAAATCCTGAGCTTGACGCAAGAAATTCGGGAGATGATGCCATGACCAAACGCACTGCCCTGGTCAACGCCACGCCGAAACTCATCGATCAGGAAGCCTGGGTCAAGGAACAACCCAAGCCGACTACTGATGAAAAGGTTGCCCGCCTGGTGGTGGAACTCCCTGCCGATTTGCACCGCCGCCTGAAAGGCCACTGCGGCCTGACCGGGCTGAAAATCAAGGAGGTGATTCAACAACTGCTGGAGCAGTATCTGGCCGATACCCACAAAGACGCTTAATTACTTTTATAGTAAAACAATTTTGCAGATTAATTTTTTTGCAGGTCAGTAGAAATGCAGTTTTGCAGTTAACTATTTTTATGAGAAAGTGGGATTATCGTAAAACGCTTTTACAGCAACCTTCATTTTGCCTGACCGGATAGCTGCTCAGGCAATCGCTGACGCGCCCCGATAGCGTAAAGCAATCTTTGCAGTAACCTGTTTTTGCAGTAAACCAGTAAAGCAATTTTACAGATAGGCAGAAATGCAGTTTTATAGTTAAAAATATTTACAATAAAGCAGCGTTGCTGTTAAGAATTTTTACGGCGAACTGTGTTTGTAGTTAGGCAGCAAAGCAGCTTTACAGCCATGCAGCCATACTCACAGCCACTGTTGCACCAGCCAGCGCTGAAAGGCGCGAAGGCGGGTCATGCTGTCCGCTGGGCGCAGCGCCCAGACCGGCTCCTCTTGCAAAAACCGTTGTTCCAACGCCGCCTGTTGCGCCTCCGGCAACGCCGACCACCGTTCCACCGCCTCGGCAGTCTGCGCTTTGAGCGTCGCATTCGTTGCCGCCCGGGCCTGCTCATGCGCCGTGTGCGCGGCTTGAACCGCTTGCTGAGTCACCGCTGCTTGTTCCATCTGGGCCGCTTGCACCCGTTCCGCTTCCCGTTCCAGTTCGCCCTTGCGGCCATAGCCCTCGCGGAAACACCGCGCCAGATAAGCCGAGACGTTGCGAATCTCTTCCGGTGTCCCTTTCCGTTGCCCGACTTCCTGACGGACATAGCCCAAAATCTCCCGCGCCCCCTCCACACCATAGGTTTGCACGGCGTGAAGGGCGTCCGCTTCACGAAGATGGTGTTGCTGCACCAGCCGCTCAATCAAAGCGTGTTCTTGGGTCCATCGCAACAAAGGTACGTGAGGCGACATAGAGAGATCCGACGTGATCGCTGATGCGCAGGATGGTCTGTCGGCTTGTGCTGAATTGACGAGCAGTAGCTGAGAGGGTCTTTCCGTGCTCGATTTGCTTCAGAGGCTTTCCTTGAGCGAAGGATGTCCTAAAAGGAGCGTTTTTGGACAGGCGGCAAATACCTGTTCAAAAATTAGCTTAACGTGAGTTCTGGCTATTATTCCTCACAAGTTAATAGCTTGAGTTCATTTTTGGATAGATTCAGCGAGGGTTTGCAGGACTGGTGCGTGTAGGCCACTAATGCAGCTAGGACATTGACCATGGCGTTGACGAGGCTGCGGTGGCGGGTGTGTTCGACCTGCTGGATGTTTTTGATTTGATCATTGATGGTTTCGATAATCGCCCGTTTGCGCAACAACAGTTTATCGGCCAGGGGCATGAGTTTGTTGTGCATGTTCTTGCGGATTTTGGTGATCAACGGCAAACCCCGATCCCACAACACCTTGAAGAGCTGTTGGGAAAGGTAGCCCCGATCCCCTACGAGCTTGCCGGTCAAGCCTTGGGTCAACTCCGGGACCGGCCGGCGATCATCGACGTTGCCCGGGGTGATCTGGAACGCCAGGAGTTCCCCCCGGTCGTTGACGACGAGATGCAGTTTGAAGCCGTAGAACCACCCCATGGAGGTTTGACCCCGGCGGGCCACTTTCTTGAACACTTTATGACTATGAATCCGACGGTTATCGCAAACGACCAGGGAGGTCGAGTCGATGAACGCGATCCCGGTGTCCTCGCCCCGGCGAGTATGCAGATAGATACACATGGGCATCAAAGCGGTGGGAATCAACGCGACAAATCGAGTATAACTCAACAAGTCGGGAAACTCCCCCCGACAGTGCCGGCTCAGATGCAGCAGGTAAAACGCCTTGAAGTTGCGGTACTGGGACTGATGGAAATAGATCAAAATCGTCATGATCTCGCCGAGCGCCAACCGCGTGGTTCGTTGGCGTTTCCGCTCGCCGCTGGTCAGGAGCTGGCGATGCCAGGCCGGGAGGAACAGCCGGCAGAACTCATCAATATCGTAGAACAGGTCGTCTAAGCTCATCATGGAGGCTCCTGGAGCAGTAAGGGTGATACCGGGAACCTTAGCCGGTTCCGCTCCAGGGGCCACCTCCCCATCCTTTATCCAGAACTCACGTTAGCTTAAATGACTACAAGACAGGCCTGCAATTCCGTACACCCATTTCTTTACAAGAAACAGCCCTATGTCGCCTCACGTACCTTTGTTGCGATGGACCCACAACTCCGGCCGGGCGCGGCGATGCCGACCAAGCTACGTCAGAAATCCATGTCGCCGAAGTCGTAGGGTGTCTCGATAGTCACGCGGAACACGCTGATCCCCGAGGTGACCGCCAGCGCGCCAAAGCGCAGCGCATCGGCAACGAGCTTGACCTTGGCTATTTCTGCCCAACCCCCCGAAAAGGTAAAACCAGCCCAGCACCCTGCTTCGTTCGTTGCGCAACGTCTTATCGAAAGAGAAAAAGCGGGCATGGGCGGGTCCGAAATGGAACGGTTTCAGTCATGCGCCGCTGGGGGTGTACGAAAGTGAGCTCAATAGATTTCGGACGCTAGCCATCTTTCGTACCCTACTTTCGGACAGGATGGGCCATACCTCCATTTCGGCTAATTTTACCTTTTCGGGGGGTTGGGCACTAACAGCCAGAATCCACAGCGGCCAGATCCGAACTAATCCCGCCGCCCTGCTCAGGGGGGTCATCCGCAAGTACCAGGCCGATCCGGACGCTTTTGATCCGTCGTCCGGGTTTCACATCGCCGATCAGCGCCGCCGCCGCGCCGAAGCGGAAGCGCGATTACGCGCCGCCGCCGAAGCTCGCCGACCTTACGAAACCGCGACGGGCATCCCGCACCGTCGATCCAAGGAACAACGGCGGAACGCCCGGAAATTTGTGGATGAAGCACTCAGCATCTTGCGTGGATGACCATTGGGGGCTGATCCGAACGCTGCCGGGCTCAACCCACGACGGAGAGGCGTCAAGAGCGAACAGAGCAGGCCAGCAGGGCGGCGCTGTTGCCATCCTGACCCCCCAACAACTACCCCCTTCGGAACAGCGCCTAAAAACGCCTCTGGAGGGCCTGTGAACGCGACTGGCCCGCTGACCTTGCTAACGAGGGCATGGATGCCAACGATCCTGGAGGAGTTGAGCGGTGGCGCTCAATGGTTTGAGCAGGTTCAGGCGGGCCGCCGCTGGCCGAACCGAGTACGGCGATAGCGGTAGGTATGTCACTGGAGGCCCGTCATGACGAGCGCATCGGAGGAGTTGTGGAAGAGAGCGTGGATGCCACTGCGTCCCCTGCGCTGGCCGCGGGTGATCGCCTTGGCGCTGGCCTTGGCGGCCGTCCCGACCGCGCTGGCCTGGCAACACTTTCAGGTGGAGCAGGACTATCACGCGCTATGGATGCTGCTCCACCGGGCGCGAACTCAGGCGATGAGGGCCGGGCCGGTGACCGTGCGCTTTACCGCTCATCGCGCCGTAGTGGAGAATCGCGCCGACGAGGTGCTGGAATCGCTATTCCTGGTCACGCTGCACGAGGTGCGCTACCAAACGACCCAGGGCGATAGGCGCATCGTGTTCAGTGCAAGTGGCCCAACTAGCCCGTATAATGTCCACTTACACGGCGGCGATGTGACCTTGCGGGCCTGGACGGGACAGGAACGCTCGCTGTGGGTGCATTGCACGGGCGGGATCACCAGGGGGCGGAATGATGACTGGACAGTCAATTAACGCTGACGGATGATAAACTTGACAGCAGCGTGCTACGGGGGCGGTCTGGCAGCGGAACTGGTGGACCTCCAGGCCCTGCTCGGTCACGAGAGCATCGCCACCACCCAGATTTACACCAACGTCGGGCAGGAGTGGATGGAGCAGGTGGTGGGGAGGTTGTGATTGAATTAGTATTGTGCCCAGCCGATTGTTGCTAACGGCTGTTGAAAATTTATTAATCAAAAAATAAAGGCTTTTTCAATGTGCAATAACAACGAGAAAAAGGAATATTTAGAAATTTATAAAGTTATAAGATCACGAATTGAATTTGAGTATAGCCAAATTGGAAATAGACTGAACTGGCTACTCACATCACAAGCTTTTCTTTTTATTGCTCTTGTTTCTGGAATAAAAAATAACGATATTAAAGATCTATCAAGTGTGTTCGGTGCAATAAAATTTATTTCTGGTAACAGTCTTTTATACCCTATCCTACCATTTTTAGGGCTTATTGTTTCTTTTTTTGTAATCATCAGTACGTGGGCAGCTATATTAAGAATAGCGAATTTTAAGAAGAACGAGAACTGTATAAGCAAAATATTAAAAGATTGTTCATACAATTATGTAAAAAAAGATTGTTCCTATGATTATGCTGTTACACAAAGAAATCAATTAATACATTATCTCGGCTTATCTCCAACGATATTTATACCAGTTTCATTTTTATTAATTTGGTTTTTTATTATTAACCCAAATCTTGATTTTGGTTATTATGACTTTGATTTATTTAATAATCAGGTAGCTAATTCAATGGCTATGTCAATAATATTTTTATTTATTTTTAATATAAGCTTAGGTATGTTTATTGCCATTATTTTTATAGATGAAAAAATAAATGAAAAAATAAATGAAAAAAAATGGAAAAAATATTTATTTTATTTTTTTATTGTTGTTTTTATTTTTAATTTACTGGTAATTTTAAATTTTACTAAATCTGCAACATGTACGTTATATATATCTCTTTTTTCTTCTAGTTTTCTTTCTGCTCTTTTATTTCTGCTTATAGCATGGCTATCAGGCATATTTAGAGATGCGGGGTCCTACTGCGTTTTGGCTTCAGTCCGCTTCAGCTAGCGGACCCTTCCCGCTCGTCAGCCCAGAGGAACGGCTTGAGTTCCTCCGGAATCGGATCGGCGGGCGGCTCGTTCCCCACCTCGAAAACCACCGCCGCCTCGCCAGGTTTCAACCAGAACTGCACCACCACCTCGCCCCAGACCGCCACCAGGTCCGGCCCCTGTTGTCCCCGACTCACGGCGGGGTCAATGCGTCCGGCGAGTCGGTACGGGTTGGCCCTGACACCCCTCGATAACGTCGATGATCGACGCTAGTCGGTACGCCACGTCCAGCGCGGAGGCCTCACCCGACAGGACGTGATCGCACAGCGCCCGCAGGACCACCGGCAAGTTGCCGATTAGGGTCTCAGCCGTGGGGTACTCCTCGCCCTCGCGGTGACTGCGAACCATCGCGATCAGGGCGTCAGTGGTGGCGCTCTCAGGATTGAGGTCGTCAAGGGTCAGGCGATGCGGAGCGGGATAGGCGGGATCGGTCATGGCGGGATGCAGAGCAGTCGGATAGTGAATTTTGGTGAACAGGTTAGCATCCTTCTGGCTCCCGATTCCGCCGGAACCGTGCGGTAAGTGCGTACTGGATAAGAATTGCGGCTACACTTTTGGAAGTTCATGCCTCTGGAGAGACGGCTCATGTTGAACGCTCCCTATGAACCCTGGCCGCTCAATGAACAAACCGCCATCGTGTTGGGCCTGCCCCTGGCGGCGGTGACGCCCACGGCCCAACTCATCGCCAACCGCACCGAATGGCTGTGGTTCGACCAGGCCGAGGGGCTGGCGATCTGGCGGGGGCCGGACGGGCGGCACGGCTTTCACGCCGTTTCGCTGGAGGAGGCGCTGGACTGTGTGGAGCGGCGGGCGGTGAGATAGTGAGGGGGGTCTTCCATGGTTCAATCCTCGGCGCTGGGATCGAAGTATTCGGCGGTGGATTCCAAGAATTGCGGACTCAGCGAGGCGGCGATACCCAACTGGCGGATGCCGTTCACCTTCTCCATCAGCTTTGAGAAGGACAGGAACCCGCAGACCTTGTGCAGCGGTTTCGGGCGCAACAGCGAAAAGGTGGGCCGCTGGATTTCCTGCTTGACTTTGTCGTGCCGTTCGTCCGGCGCCACCAGGTACAGCTTGATGTCGAGATTCGGTTGCAGGGACAGTAGATCGCTCATCCGTAGCAGGCCTGAATAGATGGAGGTGGTGCATTCCACCTCGAACGCGGCTAGGATGGAGTTGCCCTTCAGCCAGAGCACGTCGATCAGCTCGATAGTGCGCTGGGTGGCTTCGTTGAACTGCGTGGGCAGTTCCTGGACCATGCGCGGGATGGCGCCTAAGGCTTGGTCGTTCCAAACCCGCGAGCGGTCGTTGCGGGCGACCCAGACCTCCAGGCCCATCTCCACGCCCAGCGCCAGCAAGTGGTACTGGATTTCCAGGTGTCGGGTGGTGCTGACCGCTTCGTCCTGCGGCGGTTTGTCGGGTACGCTGACTAGGGCCGGTACGACGCGCGTCCCGTCACGCCGCTCGGCCTTGAAGAGCGGCTTGCGGGCCAGCTTGCGGGGATCAAGGGGGCGGGGAACCGGGTGCTGGGAGGCTTCCTGGAGCAGGTTTAAGATGAAGTCACCATCCTCGTTGCGCTTGAAACGGTTAGGACTGCCCCGCACGAAGCCCTTGAACTTGCCGGCGTCCTTCGTATCGGCGTAGAACGCGACCTGGCCCGCCAGCTTGTCCATCGGTACGCCGCATTCGGGGTCCAGCAGCACGAGCGGCTTGACCTCGAAGCGCACGGGGAAGTCCTGGCCCTGCCAAATGGGCCGGGTATCCTGGCTAGGGCCGACCACCTCCAGTGCCCCGATCCAGCGCATCACGCCCGTGAGGTAGCACAGCAGGATATCGCCGGCTTGAATGTGACTGGGGGTAGACCCAACAGTCGTGTCACCAACCGCCATTTCGATTACGGCAAATCCAGGGAGTGTTCATATCGAGGTTGAGCCGACCCTCCCGAGCAGAAAGTGTCAGGAAGACATCTGTGATCTTGCGCGGTATGCGTCAGGAAATGAGAAGAGTTACTTTATCCTGACGCTCCCAGGTGGATCATCCTGACATCCGGTTAGGGTGTACCTTAACTGGGCGTCAGCTAGAGGCCGAAAATGCGTCAGGTTAGAGTCAATTTCAGGCTTTTTCTGACAATTGCGGCGCAACCTCTTAGGCTTCAACCTGACACCTTGGCGCTTAACTTACAGTTTTTTCCGTTTCGTGAGCAGACCCCTTTTCTGAGACGACCCCTATCTGCGCAAGTGGGCCTGCAGCCACGGGGTTGTGGCGATCAAAACCGTGGCGCACAAATGGACCCAGGCGTGTTACTACATTGTGCGTGACCCAGTGCCGTTCGACGTGAATAAGGCCTTGGTATGAACGACCAAGGTGATGGGCTGAGGCGGCGAACTCGCTCTGGGGTTGGCTGATAACCACTGGACTTGATTTAGCCGTCGTTTCATCCCCCGATGAGTCGGGAAGTGAAAGGTTGGACGGATCCGCCTCTGTCCTGAGCCCGCCCGGGGTTGGAGCCGTCAGTGACGGCGAGCCATAGACCTGTGCAGCGCTCCGCAAAGTGCGCGACCACATGGACAGGCCAGGGTACTCAGGATTTTCTGGGACTCGACCGAGCCAGGGGCTGAACGGCTGCTTCCGTGAAAAGCAGCCCCAAGGTCTTGATCCAGAAGGGTGACGGGTGCGGATTTGTGAGAGTCCGTCACCATCCGAACGAGAACCGAAGGTGCGGCATGGGTTCAACGTAGCGCTTCGCCACGGGAGCAAAAACAGCGTGGCAGGCACGAGGAACTCACGCGTCCTCTTGACCAGGGCCAGCTAAAGGGTGACCCTGGAAAGGGCATCATCGGCCGCACCGCCGCCGGGCCGCGATCGGCCCGGCGGCTGGGGCGACCGTTGTCGGGCGAATGCCCGTCGCCGGCTGGGCTCAAATCGCCGCTGACCGCAAACGCAAGGCGTTGAGGACCACTGACACCGAACTGAAGCTCATGGCCGCCGCCGCGAGCATCGGCGAGAGCAGGATGCCGAAGGCGGGATACAGCACGCCCGCCGCTATGGGTACTCCGAGCGCGTTGTACGCGAACGCGAAGAACAGGTTCTGGCGGATGTTGCGCAGGGTGGCGCGGCTCAGGTGCCGGGCGCGCACGATGCCGTTCAAATCGCCCTTGACCAGGGTCACGCCGGCGCTTTCCATGGCGACATCCGTGCCGGTACCCATGGCGATGCCGACCTGGGCTTGTGCCAGCGCGGGCGCGTCGTTGACGCCGTCGCCGGCCATCGCGACCCGGCGACCTTCTCGTTGCAGCGCTTTGATCTGTTCCGCCTTTTGATCCGGCAGTACGCCGGCGATCACCTGATCCAGGCCCAGTTTTCGCGCCACGGCTCGAGCCGTGGTTTCGCTGTCGCCAGTCAGCATGACGATGTTCAGTCCCTCGGCATGGAGCGCCCGGATGGCATCGGGCGTCGTTGGCTTGATGGGATCGGCGACACCCAGCAGGCCCGCGACCCGACCCTCCACCGCGACGAACATCACGGTCTGGCCATCGGCCCGTAGCCGTTCCGCCTCATCTTCCAGAGCGCCCGGATCGACGTTCAGAGCTTGCAGCAACGTCCGATTGCCCAAGGCGATCCGCTGACCATCCACCTCGCCTATCACGCCTTGGCCGGTCACCGACTCGAAGCGTTCGGCCTGGCCGAGCGCGAGGCCTCGTTCCCGCGCGCCGCCGACGATGGCGTCGGCCAGCGGATGCTCGCTGCCCCGTTCCAGTGTCGCGGCGAACCGCAACAGCGTCGCCTCATCCAGATTCGACGCGGTCATCGTGGTCACCAACTGGGGCTTGCCCTCGGTCAGGGTGCCGGTTTTATCCACCACCAGGGTGTCGATGTGGCGCAGCAGTTCGATGGCCTCGGCGTTTTTGAACAACACCCCGACCGTGGCGCCCTTACCGGTGGCGGTCATGACCGACATGGGGGTGGCCAAACCCAGCGCGCAGGGACAGGCGATGATGAGCACGGCTACGGCGTTGATGATGGCATGGGTCAGGGCCGGGGGCGGCCCGAACAGCGCCCAGACGACCAGGGTGATCAGGGCGATGGCCACCACGGCGGGCACGAAATAACCGGCGACCCGGTCGGCCAGCTTCTGAATCGGCGCGCGGCTGCGTTGGGCTTGCGCCACCATCTGCACGATTTGAGAGAGCAAGGTGTCGGCGCCTACCCGTTGGGCTTCCACGACCAGGCTACCGGTACCGTTCACCGTGGCGCCGATAACCTTTTCACCGGGGTTTTTCTCCACCGGGATCGGCTCGCCGGTGACCATGGACTCGTCCACGCTGCCGTGGCCTTCCCGCACGATGCCGTCGACCGGAATCTTCTCGCCGGGCCGGACCCGCAGGCGGTCGCCGGGCTGGATACGATCCAACGGTACGTCTTCATCGTTGCCGTCGGCATCGATCCGCCGAGCGGTTTTCGGGGCCAGGCCCAGCAACGCCTTGATGGCGGCGCCGGTTCGCTGGCGCGCCCGCAGTTCCAGCACCTGCCCCAGCAAGACCAGGGTCACGATCACCGCGGCGGCTTCGAAATACACGGCCACTGCGCCGTGGGCGTCGCGAAACGCGGCGGGAAACAGGGCTGGGAACAGGACGGCCACGATGCTGTAGCCATACGCCACGCCCACGCCCAGTGCGATCAAGGTAAACATATTGAGGCTGCGGTTGACCAGGGACTGCCAGCCCCGTTCGAAGAACGGCCAACCGCCCCACAGCACCACCGGCGTGGCGAAGAGCAGCTCCAGCCAGTTCAGGTCACGGGAAGAAGCCAGCCCATCGAAGGGCATGCCTGGAAAATGTCGGCCCATCGCAATGATGATCAATGGAACGGTCAACAGAGCACCGATCCAGAAACGCCGGGTCATGTCCTGGAGTTCCGGATTTTCCTCTGCGTCGAGAGTCACCGTGCGCGGTTCCAGGGCCATGCCGCAGATCGGGCAGTTCCCCGGCTCGTCCCGCACGATCTCCGGGTGCATGGGGCAGGTGTACTCAGTTTTGGTCGCCGGCGCGGGGATGCCCGCCGGTTCCAGCGCCATGCCGCACTTGGGGCAACTGCCCGGCCCTTCCTGGCGAATCTCCGGGTGCATGGGGCAAGTATAGAGCGTCCCTGGCGCAGAGGTCGGCGTCTCGACCGCCGGCTTTGCCGGATGAACGGGATGGTGATAGTGGGCATGGGCGGCGTGATGCTCATGTTCGCAGGAATGCGCGTGGGTGTTCATCGGATGTCCTCCTCGTCAATACCGGTTAGATGCCCTATCTTTACTTCTGTACCCGAGTACGGAGTCAAGCATGAAAAAATCGCTTTCGTTGACGGTCGGCGAACTGGCCAAAGCCACGGGTGTCCATGTCGAGACCGTGCGCTACTACCAACGGCGCGGCCTGCTGGCGACGCCGGAACGCCGTTACGGGACGATTCGCCGCTATACGGACGTCGATTGCGACCGGTTGCGCTTTATCCGCCGGGCGCAGCGGCTGGGTTTCACGCTGGAGGAAATCGCCCAGTTGCTCGCTTTGGACGCCCTCCGCGATCGGGAGCGGGCGCGCGCCCTGGCCGAAAGCAAAGTGGCCGATTTGGATGTCCGCATCGCCGATTTGCGGGCCATGCGCCGCGTCCTGGTCGAACGGATCGCGCATTGCGTCCACGGCCAGTCCGCCGAACCCTGTCCGATCCTCGACGCCTTCCGCGACGATGTCGGCGTCGAACCGCTGGAGGAGGGCTAATGTCCCCGCGTCTGTTGGTGGTCGATGACGATGCCGCGCTCAACCTCGCGCTGTGCGCGCATTTCGAGGACCGCGGCTGGCAAGCCACGGGCGTGTACGATTGCGCCGCCGCCCTGGCCGCGACCGCCGGGGCGGCCTTCGAGGTGGTCCTGCTGGACGTGCAACTACCGGACGGCGACGGCGTCGAGCTGCTCGTCCGGTTGCTCGAACGCGACCCACACCTGCCAGTACTCCTCATGACCGGCGGACGTGATGTCGAACGCGCCATGCAGGCCATCGCCGCCGGCGCTTTCGATTGGCTGCCCAAGCCGTTCGAACCCGCCGAATTAGAGCGTTTAGTGGACCGCGCCCAGGCAGCTCGCCAGGCGACCGCCGCTGGCGGGACCGAAACTGACGATGCGCCACTGCGGACCTTGGTGGGCGAGAGTCGGGCGCTGCTGGAAATCGGCAAGACCTTGGCCCGGGTGGCGCCCAGCGATACCCGGGTGCTGATCACCGGCGAAAGCGGTACGGGCAAGGAAGTGATCGCACGATTGGTGCATACTTACAGCGGTCGGCCGGGACCGTTCGTGGCCGTCAATTGCGCCGCACTGGTCGAAACCCTGCTCGAATCGGAACTATTCGGCCACGAGCGCGGTGCCTTTACCGGCGCTCACGCCGCCAAGCCCGGCAAATTCGAGCAGGCTGCCGAGGGAACGCTGTTTCTCGACGAAGTGGGCGAGCTGCCGCCGACCATGCAGGCCAAGCTGCTGCGGGTCTTGCAGGAAGGCACGTTTGAACGGGTAGGCGGTACGCAGACGCTGAAGACCCACGCCCGGATTGTCGCCGCGACCAACCGTAATTTACTGGCCGAAGTGACTGCCGGGCGCTTTCGCGAGGACCTGCTATACCGGCTGGCGGTGGTCACGCTGCATGTCCCACCGCTGCGCGAGCGCCGCGAGGATATTGTGCCGCTGGCCCGGCATCTACTGACCCGCGCCGGGCGCCGACTGAACCAGTCCAGGGTGACATTGGCACCGGACGCCGAGGCGGGGTTGCGGGCGCGCGATTGGCCGGGCAACGTGCGCGAACTGGACAACGTGCTCGCCCGCGCGCTGGTGCATGTTCGTGGCCCGCGGCTGACGGCCGACCTGCTGGACGGTCCGATCGCCGCGCCACCGGACGGCGCGACCGCGACGGATGCTTTCCGCGATACCAATGGCCGACTGTACTCGCTCGACGAACTGGAGGCGATGCAGATCGCCAACGCCCTGCGCGAAACCGGCGGCCACAAGGGTCGCGCCTGCGCCATTCTCGGCATCTCGCGACCCGCGCTGGAGCGCAAGCTCGACCGCTACGGCCTTCGCCCGCGCGCCCGCGCCGAGGATTGACCATGCCACTGCTGTCGCGTCTATCCCTGCGGGTGTTCCTGTTGGTGGCCACTCTGGTTACGACCTGCGGCGCGCTGGTGCATTTGCCCAGCCTGGTTGCTTTTCGCACCGAATATCTCGAACACCGGTTGATCGATGCCTACATGGCGACCCTCGCCCTCCGCGCGGGCGGGACCTTGACTGCCGCCCAGACGGCGACACTGCTCGAACGGGCGCACCTCGTCGGCATCGAGGTTCGGTCCGACGACGCCGAGCTGCGGCTCGGCACGCTTGCCCCGGTCGAACGCGATATCCGGCTGGACCGGGAACCGCTGGGGCAGCGTCTGCTCCACACCTTGCAGGCGCTGTTCGACGGCAGCCAGGGCTTGCTGAGGGTCAGCGGCGCACCTCCCGGTGAGGGCATGCAGGGTCTGTGGATCGCCGTCACGCTCGATGCGGCGGCGCTGCGGCGGGCGGTACGCCATCATGCCCGCGAAGCGCTGTGGCTGTCGCTGGCGATTTCGCTGTTCACCGCCGGTCTGGTGCAACTGGGGCTGATTCGCCTGCTGTTGCGCCCGGTTGGTCGTTTGACCGCGCAACTCGCGGCCTTCCAGGCCGATCCTTATCACACACCACCGCCGCGACCGACCTTCCGCGCCGACGAAATCGGCGCCTTGCAACGTTCGTTGGCCACGATGGAAACCGAGGTGCAAACCGCGTTGAAACGCGAGGCGCGGCTGGCGGCCATCGGCGGGGCGGTGGCGCGCATCCACCACGATCTGAAAAGCATCCTGGCCACCGTATCGTTCGCTTCGGCGCGGCTGGCCGACGCCGCCGATCCGCGTAGCCGGCAACTGGCCGAATTGCTGGCGCAATCGGTGCGGCGGGCGGTGCATCTGTGCGCCAGTACGCTGGATCTGGCGCGTGGCGAGACGCCGGTCGCGCAGCGCGAGCGCATCGACTTGGCCGCATTGTGCGCGCAAGCCGCCGCCACCGCCGCGCGACCGCCGGCGTTTCAAGCAACCGCCGACGTGCCGCCCGACGCAACGGTCAGCGGTGACCCCGAACGGTTGGCGCGGGTGCTGGGCAACCTCCTGGCGAACAGTCACGAGGCCGGCGCCCGACAGGCCCACCTCGTGGCGCGCTCCACCGCTGTCGGCTGGACCATCGAGATCACCGACGACGGTCCCGGTTTGCCGGAAGCGGCTCGCGTTCACCTGTTCGAACCCTTCATCGGCTCGGCGAAGGCCGGCGGGAACGGCCTCGGCCTCGCCACCAGCCGCGACATTGCCCGCGCCCACGGCGGCGACCTGGAACTGGTCGAAACCAGACCCCACGGCACCCTCTTTCGCCTGACCCTGCCGCCGTTCGCTTCCTGAGCCTCGCCATCGACCATCGACCATTGATCGCTGGCCAGCGTTTAACGCTTCGATAAGGTTTTAACGAATCGTTTAATGCGCTGGGGCATCCATCGCGCTAACGTTAATGCTGAAATTAATAAAAAATAATTAACAATCAATTACTTGAAATTAAAAACCGGGTTGGCACAGTATCTGCTTATTACCTGTCAGCAGCAATGCAAAGCAATAACCCAACCTAGTCTTCCAAGGAGAAAGCGATGATGAAAACCACCCGTTCGATGATCGCCGGTGCGCTGTTGAGTTTCGCGATGGCCGGCGCGGCTTATGCCGACAGCGGCAGTCACAACCCGGCTCAGGTCTTTCCGAACCCGCCCAGCGACAGCCCACGCGTTACCGTGACTGCTCAGGATAATCACCATAACGACGGCGGCCAGGATCGAGACGGCCGGGATTGGTCGAAGAATGTTAAACCTCACGACCACCAACACCCGACCGATGCATCTTCTTACCCCTCACTGCGGGAATGGGGGTGGAATTCGAAATAAGGTAATCATCACTTGAATGTTGCTTGCAAGCGGCTCCCCATCAATGCAAAGCAATACGCCAATCGAATACCTGTCCAAAGGAACTCATCATGAAAAAGACCAAGTTGATTGTTGTAAGCGCGGCTTTGGGTTTTGCAGTAACGGGCGCGGCTTACGCCGATAGCGGCAGCCATACTCCGGCCCAAATATTTCCAAATCAATCCGAAAGGGTACAGACCGCGCCAGCGAACTCGACGGAAATGCCGGTTCCCCGCCCCGGCTGGAACAAGGGATCGCAATATGGCGTCGAGTGGCTCACCGGCACGACCAAGGCCCGTTCCGAGGGGAGTCCCACCAACCAGCCTCCCGCCAGTACCGCGCAATCGGCGGGTAAAAACTGCAACCTGAAACCCATGGCGGGGTTTAACCAACACAACAGCTTCGAGCACTCATGCTGAATTATCGTGCTAAAGGTGATCCCAGTCCGATTTCCGAATCCACCGGGACCGCCTAGAAAGTCAACGCCATCCTTCGAGATGGGAAAAGTTTCCATACAGCCGCCAGCCCTAACTATTGCCTTGAGACTGGATTGATAAAGAGGGCTTCCAGATGAACGACATGGCCCAACAAACCGGCATCGACACCACGCTAAAGGCCGCATGCCGTTACGCGATGGAAAAAGGCAATCGTTTTGCCCGTGGCCCGGCTTACAAGGGTCATGGCAAGAAGGTGCTATCCAGTGTCGGGCAAACGGCACGGTGGTACGAAAGCATGGGTTATACCAAATTGATGGAATTCGACGATCCCCCGGTCTACGCGGTCCTGAAACGCGGGCGCCACGAAGTTCATATTTTCCAGCCGCCCGATCCAACCCTTCGCGCCTGGCTGGAGAATGACGAAGCCGCGCTCAATGACCCGGCCATACGCGCCTATCTGTTGCAAAAGTCCGGCTTGGACGAGTGGGAGCTGCCGGTCGCCAGCAAACCCCACTATTTTCATATCAACGAGGTGGACGATGTGTTTATCGCCACCACGGATGAAGCCCAATGAACTCCAAGACAAAAACCGCCAACACCCAAAACGCCAGAAGAATGGCCACGCCAAACCCGACCATCGATCTGAAGCGTCGCCAACTGTTGGCAGGCGCGCTGCTGCTGGCTCTACCCCGCACATGGGCGGCGCCCGGCCGTCTGCTGGTCGAAGTGTGGAAAGATCCAACGTGCGGTTGCTGTAAAGACTGGATCGCGCATCTGGAGAAAAACGGCTTCGAGGCGCGCGTGCATGACGCGGGCAACACCGATGCGCGCAAGCGCCTGGGCATACCCAGCCAGTACGGCTCCTGCCATACCGCCGTGGTGGACGGTTATGCGTTGGAGGGCCATGTTCCCGTCCACGAGATCCTGCGCCTGCTAGAGGAGCGACCAAACGCCATAGGCCTGGCGGTACCCGCAATGCCGATCGGATCGCCGGGCATGGATGGCCCCGAATACGGTCGTCGCCGCGACCCCTACGACGTGCTGCTGTTGGCGCGAGACGGGACGTCCCGGATTTTCCAATCCTATCGATAAGCGATGATCACCGGCCGCGCCATGTCGTCGGGCGAATTCTAAAAAATCCAGGGGGATAGTTATGCACGGTTTGCGGAAAGCCGGGTGCGCGCTGGCGCTCCTGGTTCTGCCGCTGGGCGGCCATGCGGCGAAACCGGCGGCGGATTCACCCGGCGCGACCCTGCCCGAATTGCTGGTCTGGGCGGAGCAACACAACCCCGAACTCGCCGCGATGCAACACGAGGCCGAGGCTGCCGACGCGCGGATTCAACCGGCGGGCGCGCTGCCCGATCCGATATTCAGCGTCGAATGGCGGGATATTCCCAACGACAGTGACTTTACCTTGGCCCCATCGCGGGTGGGCTCCATGAAGTACACCGTGGCGCAGACTCTGCTGCTGGGAGGCAAGTTGGAGTCCAAGCAGCAGGTCGCCGAAGCGGAGGCGGAGAAAGCACGCCGACAGCGGTCGGCCCTGTCCGCCGCGCTGCGAGCCAAGCTCGCCACTGCGTTTATTCAGCGTTATCAGGCACAACAGAACGAGATTCTGCTGAAAGAGGAATTGATGTTTCTGCGGGAAGTCGAGCGGGTTGCCCAAATCCGCCACGCCAACGGCCTCACACCCCAGCAGGATGCCTTAAAGGCGCAGATCGAACAAACCACGCTCAAAGCCGATCTGATCACGGTGGCGACCGAGCAACAACAGGCTCGCGCCAAACTCAATGCGTTGTTAGGCCGGCCGGCGAACGCGCCACTGGCCGAACCGAAAGCGCTACCTCCCTTGCCTAAACCGGCCGCGCTGGCGGATGCGACGGATCGGGCGCTCGGCGCCAACCCGGAGTTGCTGGCTCAGGCCGCCGCCATTACCGCTGCCCAACAGAATCAACGCCTGGTTCGCGCCAACCGTTATCCCGATCTGACCGTGAGCGTGTCTCCGATCCAGGTCGGCAATCGGCTAACGGACTGGGAAATCATGCTGTCGGTCAACATCCCGCTGCAACAGACCAGTCGTCGCTCTCAGGAGCGCGCGGCCGCCGCAATGTTGAGCGCCGCGCAAATCCGGCAGGACGCCATCGCCAATCAACTGCAAGGCGACTTACAGGAACAACTGGCCGGGCTGGATGCCGCCCGGCAACAGGAAACGCTGATCCGCACCAGCCTGCTGCCGCAGGCGGAGTTGACGTTCCAGGCGGCGCTCGCCAGCTATCAAACCGGTCGCGTGGACTTCACCACTCTGCTGGATGCGCAGCGGCAAATGCGGCGGGCGCGCTTTGGCCAGTTGAAAGCCCTGCTCGAGCAATACCTCCGCCTGGCCGAAATCGAGCGATTCATAGGAGAACCGCTGTGAGCCCGCGTACTCTGGTTTTAGTAATCTTGGTCGGAACTGCCGTCGGGCTGGGTTACACGGCGTACCCGGAAAACGGGTTCCTGCCACCGGCCGCTATCGCCGCCGAGCAGGGCAAAATTCTCTATTACCGCAATCCGATGGGATTGCCGGATACCTCGCCCACGCCCAAGAAAGATTCAATGGGAATGGACTATATCCCCGTCTACGAGGGTGAAGCCGCTCCGTCAGCGCCTGCCACGGCGCCAAAGCGCATCCTGTATTACCGCAATCCGATGGGGTTGCCGGACACCTCGCCCACGCCCAAGAAAGACTCGATGGGAATGGACTACATCCCCGTCTATGAAGGCGAGGACACCGGCGGCGATCAAGTCCGCATCAGCCCAGAGAAAGTGCAAAAGCTGGGGGTACGAACCGAAGCGGCGCAGCGGCGCGTCCTCAGCCGCCCGGTGCGCGCCGTCGGTCTGATCGCTCCCGACGAGCGCCGTTTGTTCACGGTGACGGCCCGCTTTGAAGGCTGGATCGAGCGCCTGCTGGTCAACAGCACCGGCCAGACCGTGAAACGCGGCGAACCGTTGATGGCCGTGTACAGCCCCGAACTGGTCTCCGCTCAACGCGAGTATCTCCTGGCCCGCGGCGGGCTACGCGCGCTGAGCGAGAGCAGTCCCGAAACTCGCGAAGGGATGAGTCAACTGGCGGAAACCGCCCTGCTGCGGTTGCGCAACTGGGAAATTTCCACCGATCAACTGGAACGCCTGCGCAAGGAGGGTAAGCCGCAACAGCAATTGCTGTTGAAAGCGCCGGCGGACGGCGTGGTGCTGGAAAAAACCGCGATCCAGGGCATGCGCTTCATGCCGGGCGAAATGCTTTATCGCATCGCCGATTTATCGGTGCTGTGGCTGGTGGCGGATGTGTTCGAGCAAGACCTGAACCTGGTGCATCCCGGTCAGGAAGCGCGTATCACCGTCAACGCCTTTCCCGGCGAACTGTTCCTGGGCAAGGTCGCCTTCATTTATCCGACCCTCAACCCACAGACTCGTACCGCACAAGTCCGGGTTGAGTTGCCGAACCCCAAAGGCCGACTCCGCCCGGCGATGTACGCCAGCGTCGAACTGGCCGCCAGCCATAGTAAGGCGGCGGTATTGACCATCCCGACCTCGGCGGTACTCGGCAGCGGCGCCCGGCCAGTGGTGCTGGTCGAGTTGGGGGAGGGCCGCTATCAGCCGCGTGAAGTGCGGTTGGGCCTGCGGGGTGATGAGTACGTACAGGTGCTGGAGGGACTCGCCGATCAGGAGCGGGTCGTGGTGTCCGCCAATTTCCTGATCGACGCCGAAAGCAATTTGAAAGCAGCGCTGGGCAGCTTCGGCGGGCATGACGGGCATGGCGCGACGGCTCCCAGCACCGCGACCACGCCAGAAACACCGCCTGCGGCAGCCACGCCCCCCGCGCCGGCCAGCCCGCACCAGAGTCACTGACATGCTCGGACGCATCATCGAGGCTTCCGCCCGCAATCTGTTTCTGGTGCTGCTGCTCACCGCATTTGTGATCGCCGCCGGCGTTTACGCCGTTCTCCACACGCCACTCGACGCGCTGCCCGATCTCTCGGATACCCAGGTCATCATCTACACTGAATACCCCGGCCAGGCGCCGCAGGTGGTCGAAGATCAGGTCACCTATCCGCTCACCACTGCGATGCTGGGCGTTCCTAAATCCAAAGTGGTGCGCGGCTTTTCCTTCTTCGGCGCGTCCTTTGTCTATGTGATCTTCGAGGACGGAACCGACCTGTATTGGGCGCGCTCCCGAGTACTGGAATATCTCAACTTCGCCGCCGGACGGTTGCCGACTGGAGTCACGCCCAGTCTGGGGCCGGATGCGACCGGCGTCGGCTGGGTCTATCAATATGTCGTGCTCGGCGCCCAGCGTACTCTGGCGGAACTGCGCACCTTGCAGGACTGGTTCATCCGCTACCAGCTCACCCAGGCGCAAGGCGTCGCCGAAATCGCCGGCGTGGGCGGCTTCGTCCAGCAGTACCAAGTGGTGGTCGACCCGCGCAAGCTGCAAGCCTACGGCATTCCATTGATGCGAGTCAGCGAAGTCATCCGCACCAGCAACCGCGATGTCGGCGGGCGGGTGGTGGAGTTGGCGGAAACCGAATACATGGTGCGCGGCAAGGGCTATTTACGCGGAGCCGCCGATTTGGAGCAACTGGTACTCAAGGCCGAGGGCGGGGTGCCGGTGCTGCTGCGCAATGTGGCCCGGGTTGAAATGGGGCCGGACGAACGACGAGGACTGACCGAATTGAATGGGGACGGCGAAGTCGTCAGCGGGATTGCTGTCGCCCGCTTCGGCGCCAACACGCTGGACGTGATCCACAACCTCAAGGCCAAGCTGGCCGAAATCGCCAGCGGCCTGCCGGCAGGCGTGACCATCGAGCCGATTTATGACCGTTCCGACCTGATCCATCGCGCCATCGAGACGCTGAAAAACACCTTGCTGGAAGAAAGTCTCATCGTCGCGCTGGTCTGCATCGTCTTCCTGTTCCATGTCCGCAGCGCGCTGGTGGCGATTCTGATGCTGCCGGTCGGCATCCTCATCGCCTTTATCGTGATGCGGCTGTTGGACATGAATTCCAACATCATGAGTCTGGGCGGGATCGCCATTGCCATTGGCGCGATGGTGGACGCCGCCATCGTGATGATTGAAAACGCCCACAAGCACTTGGAGCGGGCCGCGCCCGACGCCTCGCGGGTCACGATCATGGTCGAAGCGGCCCAGGAAGTCGGACCGGCCTTGTTCTTCAGCCTGCTGATCATCACGGTGTCCTTCCTGCCAGTGTTTACCCTGGAAGCGCAAGAAGGCCGGTTGTTCAAACCGCTGGCCTACACCAAAACCTTTGCGATGGCCGGCGCGGCGTTGCTGTCGCTGACGCTGGTCCCGGCGCTGATGGTGCTATTCATTCGCGGCAAAATTATTCCCGAACATCGTAACCCGATCAATCGCTTCCTGATCTGGGCGTACCGTCCCCTGATCGCCGGCGTCATGCGCTGGAAAAAACTGACGATCCTGCTGGCGCTGCTCATTCTGGCGGCTTCCTACTATCCGGCCAGCCGGCTGGGCAGTGAATTCATGCCGACCCTCAACGAGGGAACCCTGCTGTACATGCCCGCCACCTTGCCGGGGTTGTCGGTGACCAAGGCGGCGGAAATCATGCAGACCCAGAACCGCCTCATCAAAACGTTCCCAGAAGTTACCTCGGTGATCGGCAAGGCCGGGCGAGCGGCGACGGCGACCGATCCCGCGCCGCTGGAGATGTTTGAAACGGTAATCAACCTGAAGCCGGAAAGTGAGTGGCGACCGGGCCTGACCGTGGACGCGCTGATTGCCGAGCTGGACCAGGCGCTGCAAATTCCCGGCATCAGTAATGCCTGGACCATGCCGATCAAGGCGCGGACCGACATGCTCTCGACCGGCATCCGCACCCCCATCGGCATCAAGGTATTCGGCAACGACCTCGCGGAACTGGAGCAACTGGCCAAGGCCATCGAAGCCGTCGTCAAGACGGTGCCCGGCACCACCAGCGCCTACGCCGAACGCATCACCGGCGGCTATTACCTGAACATCGAACCGGATCGGGCGGCGCTGGCCCGTTACGGTCTGGGCATCGGCGACGTGCAGGAAGTCATCGCGACCGCTCTGGGTGGGGAGACGGTGACCACCACCGTCGAGGGGCGGGAGCGGTTCGGGGTCAACGTCCGCTATCCCCGCGATTTGCGCGCCGATCCACAGGCGATTGCCCAAGTGCTGATTCCCGTGCCGGGCGGGGCGATGATTCCGTTAGGGCAGGTGGCGAGCATCGGTCTCGGCAAGGGCGCGCCCAGCATTCGCACCGAAAACGCCCTGCTCTCCGCCTATATCTACGTGGACATTCGCGGCCGCGACATTGGCGGCTACGTCGCCGACGCCCAGCAGGCGGTGCGCCAGCAAGTGCAGTTCAAGCCGGGGTATTACGTCGCCTGGAGCGGGCAGTTCGAGTACATGGAACGCGCCAAGGCCCGGCTGATTATCGTGGTGCCGTTTACCCTGCTCATCATCTTTGTCCTGCTTTATCTCAATTTCCGCCGGTTGACCGAAACCCTGATCGTGATGTTGGCCTTGCCCTTCGCCCTGGTCGGCGGGATCTGGCTGATGGATGGGCTGGGCTACAACCTGAGCGTGGCCGTCGCCGTGGGATTCATCGCGCTGGCCGGCGTGGCGGCGGAGACCGGCGTCATCATGCTGATTTATCTGGATCATGCGCTCACTGCTTTACGCCGTCAGCGCGAGGCGGAAGGCCAGCCGCTGACGGTGAGCGATATTTACGCAGCGGTCATGGAAGGTGCAGTCGAGCGGGTGCGCCCCAAAATGATGACGGTGGTGGCGATCATGGCCGGTCTGTTGCCCATTCTCTGGAGTACCGGCACGGGGTCGGAAGTGATGCGCCGCATCGCCGCGCCGATGGTCGGGGGGATGATCTCGTCAACGGTATTGACGCTGATCGTGATTCCGGCGCTGTACGCGCTGGTCAAGGAAGCGGGCTTGCGCCGGGCGGCGCGAGCCTCCAGGCGACGTTCCGAAGCCACTGAGGCAATGGAGGCGCCAACATCCTGAAGCCCGCAATGAACCACGAAACCGAAACCCTTCCAACGAGCGATCACCAAGGGTTCGCACGTCCCCCCTTTTTTATGTATAGGGAGAAGCCCGATGAATTCCTGTTGCTTCGCGCGAAGCATGGCCCCGAATCGATGTCTGACGCACCGAGCAACCGTATTGCTCGCGGCCCTGCTGTTCGCCTTCGCCGCCGCCCTGGCCTTTCCGATCCCCGCCCACGAAGGCGAAGACCATGGCGCGCCTGAACCCGTCACGGTCGCCGCGTCGGGCGAGACGCTTCTGGCAGTCGACGGCGTCGGTGCCCTGTTCGAGGCCGTTTTGAAACACCGACCTTTCGCGCGGGGGGAGACAGTGGCGGTGACGCTCTATCTGATCTCCGCCGAGACCAATCGCCCGATGGCCGAAGCCGCCATCAGCGCCAGTCTGTCCGAAGGTGACCAGACCCTCGTCGTGCCGTTTACGCCGAAACCCGGAGGGCCAGTCGGGGCGTATAGCGCGACACTCACCCCCCCGACCGCTGCGCCGATGTCGTGGCTGTTCGAGGTGACGGCGGACGGTGAGAGTGACTTGATCGGCGTCACCGGATTCCAGGCGCGTCCGCTTAAGGCCCATCCCGCTGTCGGTGAAACCTCGCTCCAGGGCGATGGGATAGCACCTCCCCGATGGGCGCTGCTAATCGCCGTCGGCGCCGTGCTGTTGGGCGTCGCCTTCGCGGCAGGCCGCCTGACCGCTCGCGGGAGAGCGTCCGCATGATGTGGAACCGGATCGGCCCGTTGATCGCATCCACCTTGATAGCCGCCGCGCCGCTTGCCCAGGCCCACGAGGGCGAAGATCATTCCGGGGCCAGTTTGGCGACGTCCGCGACCGCATCGCCCACCGCCCCTCTCTATGTCCCCATTGAGACACAACTGCTGGCCCGGATTGAGACGAGTCGGGTGCGCCTGGAAACCGTTCCCCGCACCCTCCGCGTCCTGGGCCGCACCCTCATCCGCTCCGAACGCGAGGCCATCGTGACCGCGCCGCAGGAAGGCCGCCTGATCGCCACCCCCGACTATACGATTCCGGCGCTTGGGGCATGGGTGAAACGGGATCAAATCATCGCCGTCGTCGAGGAGTCGATTCCAGCGCCCGACCTTGTGACGATCGCCACCGAGCGCGCCCGCGCTGCCAGTGATTTACGGCAGGCCGCCGCGCTGCTGACGCTGGCCCAACGCGAGTACGACCGCCTGACCAAGCTGGCCGGCGTCGCTACGGATCAAGACATTACGGCGGCCCGCAATGCCCTGGAAGTCGCCAAAGCCAGGCGCGACGGTTTTGTTGAGCAGGTCGCACTGCTCGACGCCGCCTCGACCACGGGCATCCTGGCCCAAAAGCGCCGGGTTATCCGCGCTCCGCTCGACGGCATGATTGCGCAGATGCATGTCACCCTCGGCGAGAACGTGAGTCGTGACAAGCCGCTTTTCCAAATTGTGGACACCGCCGAACTACTGATCGAAGCCAGCGTCTTCGAAAACGATGTCGCAGCCATTCTCGCCGCCCGGCAGGCGTCCTTCACCGTCGAAGCCTTTCCCGGCGAAGCGTTCCCGGCGCGCCTCATTTCGCGGGGCGCCACGGTTGATGAGCGGACGCGCGCGCTGCCGGTACTCTTTGCCGTGCCGAACGCTGAGGGCCGGCTGTTCGGCGGCATGTTCGGGCGTGTCTATATTGAGACTGGTGCCACGGTGTCGGGGATCACGGTACCCAAGTCCGCAGTGGTCGATCTGGACGGTCAGCCCATGGTTTACGTGAAGACCGGCAGCGAGCAGTTCACCCCGCGCCCCGTGCGGATTCTGGAACGCCTCAGTGACCGGCTGGTGCTGGCCGCTGACGGGGCGCTCACCCCCGGAGACCGTGTGGTCGTTCAGGGTACTTACCAAGTCCGCATGTCAACCCCTTTACCGAGCGTGGAAGGCGGTTTGCCCGTCGAATAATCCGTCGAACGCGACCGTTTACCGAAGTTCGATTCGTTCAACTTTGCAGGTTCACCCTGATTTTTAAAGAGGTTTCCATGAAATTCCCAATTTCCACTGCCACACTTCTCGCCGTGGCCTGGCTGGCCACTTCCCCCGCGAACGCCCAGTCGAATGCCGCCGGAGGCCACGGGCAACCTTCCGGACACGAGGTCGCTGTCGAAATCCCGGCAACCATCGACGGCATCCTGGCCGCCGTCGACCAGCATGTCGCGGCGATTGACCAGGCGATTGTCAGCGGAAAACTGGCGACCGTACACCGCGATGCTTTTGCCGCCCGTGATCTGCTCGTAGCGCTGCCGGGGAAAGTAACCGGTCTTAGCGAAGCCGACGCCAAGGCGCTTAATGCCGCCACCGGCCGCATCCGCCAACAGGCCAGCCTCCTTGACAAGTTCGGGGATGCCGGCGACGCCGCGCAGACCCGCGCTGTCCTTGCCCGGTTCAAAACCGAGATCGCCCGCATACGGCAACAGGTCGCCGGGAAGCCGGTCCGACCCGCGCCCTGAGCGATGCGCCGCGCGTCCCCGGCGGAGGCGACGGCGCCGATTCAATCCACTCACTCACTTTGTCGGCCCCGATCCCAAGGGGCCGGGGACCGCGCGGCCATGGTCAAACAGCTCATCCATTTCTCGATTAAGAACCGCCTCTTCGTGCTTGTCGCCGCGTTCGTACTCACGGTCTATGGCCTCTATGAGATGGCGAGACTGCCGGTAGACGTGTTGCCTGACCTCAATCGACCGCAGGTGACGGTGCTGACCGAAGCTGAAGGTCTGGCGCCTGAAGAAGTAGAGACACTCATCACCTTTCCCATCGAGACCGCCTTGAATGGCTCGACCGGTGTGCTGCGGGTGCGCTCCGTGTCCGGGGTAGGACTGTCTATCGTCTTCGTGGAATTCGACTGGGGCACCGACATTTACCTGGCCCGGCAACTGGTCAGCGAAAAACTCACCACCACGCGTGAGCGTCTGCCCTCCGGCGTCGAACCGAAAATGGGGCCGATTTCGTCCATCATGGGCGAAATCATGCTCATCGGCCTCAAGAGCCAGAGCGTCTCGCCGGTGCAATTGCGGCTGCTGGCTGACTGGATGGTGCGCCCGCGCCTGTTGTCGATCCCAGGGGTCGCCAACGCCATCCCCATCGGCGGTGGCCGGATGCAATATCAGGTGCAGGTCGATGCCGAAAAACTCCGCGCCTACGACCTGACCCTGGAAGAGGTCGAACAGGCCGTCGCCAACGCTAACGAAAACAGCACTGGCGGTTTTATCGAAAAGCAGAGCCAGGAGTTTCTGGTCCGCAATATCGGGCGGATCCGGAACATCGCGGAGTTCGCTGACGCGGTGGTGACGACCCGCGACGGTACGCCGATCACCGTGAGCAACGTGGCGCAGGTGCTGGAAGGCATCCAGGTCCAGCGTGGCGATGCCTCGATTAACGCGGAACCCGGCGTCATTATCATGGTGTCAAAACAGCCCGGTCAGGATACGGTCGCGCTGACCCGGACCATCGAAAAAGCCATGACCGAACTGCGCGCCGCCTTGCCGCCGGGAGTGGAATTGGACGACGACGTGTTCCGCCAGCAGCATTTCATCGAGGCCAGCATCGAGAATGTGATCGAGGTCATGCGCGACGCGGCTATCCTTGTCACGGTCGTACTCATCCTGTTCCTGCTCAACACCCGGACGACGCTGATCTCGCTGGTCGCCATTCCGCTCTCCTTCATTGTCACCTTCATCGTCTTCAAATTCGCTGGCATCGGCATCAACACCATGACCCTGGGCGGTTTGGCCATCGCCATCGGCGAACTGGTGGACGATTCGATCATCGACATCGAGAACGTCTTTCGCCGCTTGCGCGAGAATGCCGCTCGCCCGGACGAACAGCGGCTAAATCCGCTGCACGTCATCTACCACGCCTCGAACGAAGTCCGCTCGACGCTGGTCTACGCGACGATCCTGATGGTGATCGTCTTCATCCCACTGTTCCAACTCAGCGGCATCGAAGGGCGGATCTTCGCGCCGATGGGGATTGCCTACATCGTGTCGGTGCTCGCCTCGTTGGCCGTGTCCCTGACCGTGACCCCGGCCCTGGCGGCGGTGCTGCTGAGCCGCTATTTCGACGACATCCGCGCCCGGCTCGAAGCCCGGGGGCGGGTCTTCCACGGCGGCGAGGAAGCCGATTCCTGGATCGTGCGCCAGCTCAAGGCCATCGACCGGGTCCAGCTCGGCTTCACGCTGCGCCATCCGAACCTGGTCATGGCCGCGTTCTACGGGCTGGCGCTGGTCGCCCTCGCGGCGGTGACGCAACTGGGCCGCGAGTTTCTCCCGCCGTTCAACGAAGGCACCATCACCGTCACTCTGATCGCCGCGCCGGGCACCTCGTTGTCCGAAAGCAATCGCATCGGCGCGCTGGCCGAGAAGGAGTTGCTGGCCATCGACGAAGTGGCGCTGGTCAGCCGTCGCACCGGCCGCGCCGAACTGGACGAGCACGCCGAAGGGGTGCACTCGTCGGAATTGGAGGTTGATTTCAAGCCCGGCGGTCGGCCGCAACCGGAGGTGCTCGCCGAGATCCGCGAGCGGCTCGGCCGCTTCCCCGGCATGGTCGTCAACGTCGGTCAGCCCATCTCGCACCGGCTCGACCACCTGCTGTCCGGCGTCAATGCCCAAATCGCCGTCAAGGTGTTCGGCGACGATCTGGCGACGCTGCGGGCGAAAGCCGAGGAGGTGCGCGCGGCGATGGCGACGGTGTCCGGCGTGACCGACCTGTTTGTCGAGAAGCAGGTGCTCATTCCGCAAATCCGCATCCAGATCCACCGTGACGCCGCCAAAACCTACGGCATCCAGGTCGGCGATCTGGCGCGGACGCTCGAAGCGGCCCTGTACGGCAAGACCGTCACCGAAGTGCTGGACGGCCAGAAAACCTACGCTGTGGTGGTCAAGCTGAACGACGAGTATCGCGGCGACGAGCAAACGCTGGCCGACATGCTGATCGACACGCCGACCGGTGCCAAGGTGCCGCTCCGCGCCGTCGCCGATGTGATCGCGGGCACGGGACCGAACCAGATTCTGCGCGAAAACGGCCAGCGCCGCATCGCGATTCAGGCCAACGTCGCCGGGCGCGATCTCGGCGGGACCATCGCCGAGCTTCAGGAGGCCGTCGGGGCGCGCGTCCAACTGCCCACGGGTTACTTCATCACCTACGGCGGACAGTTCGAGGCCCAGCAGCAAGCCACCCGCGTCATCGGTTTGCTATCCCTCATATCACTGCTGTTGATGTACGTCATTCTTTACAACCACTTCCGGTCGCACCGGATCGTACTCTGCATTCTGATGAACATTCCGCAGGCGGCGGTTGGCGCGGTCGCAGTGATCGGGTTCACGACCGGGGTCTTTTCCATTGCCAGCCTCATGGGATTCATCACCCTGACCGGCATTTCGCTCCGCAACGGCATTATGATGATCAATCACTACCTCCACCTGATGCGGCATGAAGGCGAGACGTTTGGCAAAGCGATGATCATCCGGGGGTCCCTCGAACGCCTGGTGCCGGTGCTGATGACGACGACTACGGCGGCGCTGGGCCTGATCCCGCTGGCCATCGCCGCCGGCGAGCCGGGGAAGGAAATCCTCCAGCCGATGGCCGTGGTCATGCTGGCCGGCTTGGTCACCTCGACCTTGCTCGACCTCATCTACACGCCGGCGTTCTTCTGGCGCTGGTGCGGTCCCGTTGCGAAACGGCTCGCGAAAGGCGGCGAGGCGGACTTCGCCGCCGGTTGAGCGAGCCGGCTATTCGGCCCAATAAGAGCGAAGCTGTTACGGTCCACCATATAAAGTAAGCGCTAATATATTTTTCCATTTTCGCACCATAATCTTTACAGAACGAACATTTTGTTCAGAGTTGAGATAAGGCTCCCCAGTCGGATCAGTTGATAAAGACTGTAGGAAGCTGGAGATTGTGCAGCGAAAGGTAAAGAGTGAGCTTGGATACCGGTTGGGGAAGTCGTCGATTTCAGCAAAATGCCCTATGGCGGCTCATAACAGCTTCGCTCTTATTGGGCCAGGGAGGCGTTTTGGCCGACGCTCTCAGGCTGCGTCCCGATTCTGTCGATTCCATACTGGATACCGTTTTGCAATTGGAGTTTGTTCAGATCCGATTCCGATGAGTTTTTGCGGTATCGCGGGCCGGATTTGTCCACCAGCAATAGGATCAACCCGGCGACGACCCTGAGCAGCGCTTTGTGCCGATTGTTTGGGGGGAAGCAGGCCGCTTGGGTTGCGAGGTCGCCGGGGCGGCCAGAGTCGCCAAAGTCGCCAGAGGGATGCCTCGATTTTTGCACCATTCAAGCAGAGCCTGTCGGGTAAAAGTCGTGGATCGCCAGTCGATTAAAGCTTGGTCGTAATCAACACAGGCGTAGGTCGCAGGCAGAACTCGATGCTGAATGGCGTGAATCAGATCACGTTCGCGTCACCTGGGCCGGGTCGGCCTCTTTGCAACTCACTCCAGCGAGCGCACAAGCCATTTCTTTAATCGTGAACACCAGCCCTTTTAAGGTAGCAACGTAGAATCAATGGGTTATAGCGGAATTTCGTCAAGAATCGTGCCAAGTAGAAAATTTAAGTTGATAAATATCAAGTGGTTATGTGAACATCTTAAAAGGGCTGATCGTGAACACCTCTTTCAACACCCACCCGTTGGGTAAAGCGGTACTCATATCGTCGCTCTCCATTATTGACTCTGTTCCGGTATAACCTTTAATGAGAAATCGCCTAAGGCTGTACACTTTATCCAATCATGCTCACTTTAAAAAGGTAATGAAAACACATGGCTGAACTCAAAGTGGAGGCAGACGCCCGCGAAGTCGGGTTCGATACAGCGCGGCTCCAGCGTATTGACGCCCATTTTGCCCGGTATGTCGATGACGGGCGGTTGCCGGGCTGGTTGATCCTAGTCAGTCGGGCCGGCCGGATTGCGCATTTAAGCACTTATGGCTGGCGGGATATGGAAGTCCAGGCGCCGCTGACGCCCGATACCCTGTTCCGTATCTACTCGATGACTAAGCCGATTACAGCGGTGGCCGCCATGATGCTGTATGAGCAGGGGGCTTTTGAACTGAAAGACCCGGTGAGCCGGTTTATCCCGGCCTTTGCCGATGTACGGGTGTACCGCAGCGGGTCGGCGCTCAAACCGGCGACTGAGCCGGCCCGCGAGCCGATGCGCATTTGGCATTTGCTGACGCACACCGCCGGTCTTACCTACGGCTTTCACCACGCCCATCCGGTCGATGCGCTCTATCGGGCCGCAGGCTTTGAATGGGGAACGCCGGTGGGCCTGGATCTGGCCGCCTGTTGTGACGCCTGGGCCGGTTTACCCCTGCTGTTCCAGCCGGGCGCCGAATGGAACTACTCGGTGGCGAGCGATGTGCTGGGTCGGGTCATTGAGGTTGTCTCCGGCCTGGCTCTCGACCAGTTTTTCGCCGAACGCATTTTTCAACCGTTGGGGATGACTGACACCCGTTTCTGGGTTGCCGGGGAAGACCGCGCGCGGTTGGCTGCCCTGTACTCACCGCAGCCAGACACTGGGCGGGCAGTGCGCAATGACGCCCTGGACCGCTTCGCCGAGTCGCCGCCCCGCTGTTGCCTGGGTGGCGATGGACTGGTCTCGACCGCCGCCGATTACCACCGCTTCACGCAGATGTTGCGCCGGGGCGGCGAACTGGACGGCGTCCGCTTGCTCAGCCCGCGAACCGTGCGCTATATGACCCAGAACCATCTGCCTGGCGGGGTTGACCTGGAAAGGTTTGGCCGGCCGCTGTTTGCCGAAACCACTTTTGACGGGGTCGGTTTCGGGCTGGGTTTCTCGGTAATGCTCGATCCGGTGGCTAACAAGGTGCTGTGCTCGCCGGGCGAGTTTGCCTGGGGCGGGGCGGCGAGCACTGCGTTTTGGGTCGATCCGGTAGAAGATATCACGGCCTTGTTGTTTACCCAGTTGTTCCCCTCCAGCACCTATCCGTTGCGTCCCCAGCTTCGGCAACTGGTCTACCAGGCGCTGGTGGATGAGGACCTGCGGGCGCTCTGCTTGAAGACCCAGGTTATTTAACCTTATAGGGTACGTTTAAACAAACGACACCAAAGTCCCATAGGATTTCGCGCAAAGGCCCACCCGACATGACGTTGAGCCGATTTCCGACCTCCCAAATTTAGACGGTCGGCCAAGCTGGATTTTTGGGGGGCATGGACCAGTGCTACCTACCCATCAGGAGCAACAGTCTCTCTAGGATATACAGAAAAGGATTGTTTATACGATAAAGAAAATTAAATGAAAAGGCTTGATATTTATATCTATTCTCTTATCAAATAACCTGGAATTTCCGGTATTCATCGAAGGGTGCAACAACGGGGATATGAGTAGGGCGATTCAGCCAAAATTTACGCCGCGCCACAGATCAAAGTCCTATGGGACTTTGGTGTCGTTTGTTTAAATCTACCCTCCATTGAGAATCCGGGCGCGTTCCTTCGTCGCGGAGCGCCGCTTTCCGATCACTGGCCGAGCAACCTTTTGGCCCCAGACGCGGCGGCTGACACTGTAGAGTGCGTAAATTTCCGTTTCGTGTCTTCCCCTCTACGACATCCTCAAATGATACCATCATCAAATAACCTCCCCGAATTGACCCCCAGCTTCCCGAAACCCGCTCCCGGGCCTCGCCAAGAATGACATAAAACGTAATACGTCTTTTTACGCATGATTCAGCCGGGGAGGCGGGGCACTGGAAACAGGAAAGAGGGATTCCTGATAATGTCACTAATCTTGAATTTTGTAGAACGAACGCTAGTATCTGTGTGCCTTTGCGGTATGCTATGATGTGATTATTGAAAACCGCATAGGAACGCAACCATGTACCTGATGACCCCAGATGAAGCGGCAAAAGAATTGAAGGTAGCCCCCGGAACGCTACGGCGCTGGCTACGGGCGGGTACGTTCACGGCGGCGAAAACCCCAGCAGGCTGGCGTATCTCGGAACAAGACATGACCCGGTTTCTGGCGGCCCGGCATACCGGACAGCCTGATGACGATGATGCTTACTGGGCGGCGGAAGGGGACGCGGCATTAGACCGGCTGGCCCGTGGGGAAGATAGCGTTATCACCTTGGAACAATGGGAAGCGCGGCATGGCCTGGGCGGTTGAACTGCTGAAAAGCGCGGCGGACGCCCTGGATAAACTCGACCCCGATACGCAGCAACGAATCTGGCGCTTTCTACGGGGAAAGCTATCGACAACCGACAACCCCCGGCAAACCGGCAAGGCATTAACCGGGCGCTATACCGGGTTATGGCGCTATCGTATCGGGGACTACCGGATCGTTTGTCGAATTGAAGACGCCCGGCTGGTGGTTCTGGTGGTCAAGGTAGGACACCGGCGCAACGTGTACCAAGGAACCCCCCCAGAATGAACCGATAACCGGAACGCAACGAAACGAACGCGGCCCGGCAAGCGCGGTTGCGGGAACGGCGGAAAGAACTGGGGTTCCGGCGCATATCGCTATGGCTGTCCCCGGAACAGATAGCGGCGCTGGAAACCCTGGGCGGGGAACCGTGGTTAGGAACGACCGTTAAGACGTTCCTGGAAAGCCTGGTATCGGAACGGGCGCGGCCCCCGGTTCAACAGGCAATGTTGTTTGCTGTTCCCGGCCCGGCCCCAGTGACGGCGGAACCGTTACCCGGTAACGACAAGGCGGCGCTATGGCGGGAAGCGGACAGCCTGAATAAAGACGGGTTGTCCTGGGGCGAAATCGCCCGGCGCTGGAATGCGGAAGGGCGGCGTACCGACAAAGGCGCGGCATTCAGGACGTTCAATTTACGGCGGGATGTCGAACGCTGGAAAAAAGGGGTAGGGGAATGAATGACGTAGAAACAGCACGGGAGATATGGACGGACATTATGGAACAAGTCCGCAAATTGCCCCCGGAAACGTTTGCACTAGCGATTACCGGACTACCTACGGCCATTCGACGACAATTAACCGGGGCACACCCGACAATCAAAAAGGCGCTGGAATTACTAGGGGACACCATACCGGCAGAAAGGAACCAAGAATTTACAGCCGAAAATGAATTCCGCGTTGTTTTCGGATACAACCCGAATACGCTACTAGAAGCCGCATGGGAACAGTTACAACCTTGGGATAAAAAAAAACCAAATAGACGGGCTGTCCCCAAAACGCCTAAAGACGTTTCCCCCTGGGATAACAACAAGCTGGGACAGGTCCCATGCAACCATTTTGTAGCGGAGCATTTGGGGGCGCAAATGCTAGGCGGGGACAACTGGGAACATAAAGTAGGCGGGTTCCGCTATGAATCGGAAACCCAAACAGTTCCCAATATCCGCAAGGATTGTAGCGGCGGCGGGCGTATTCAAATCACCTTGGCGGCGGCGCCCGACGCAGCCGAACAGACGACCGACCAAATCCGGGAGGCGATTTCCGCTACGCTGCAACAGTATGGCGGGTTATGGGGTTTGAAGTCCAACGGAACGAAAACGTACGCTAAGGCCTCATGATATTGATTCTTTAAGTATTTTATAAACAGTTGAGCGACCTATCTGGAGTCGTTTGGCAATATCCGTAGCACCCACACCTTGGGCTTTCATCATCAGTGCTTTCTCTCGATCGACGGTGCGTTTACGGCCAAATTTTACCCCTTTGGCCTTTGCCGCTCGACGCCCCTCATTGGTTCGTTCAAGGATACGCTGGCGTTCAGCTTGGGCCACAGCGGACAAGATCGTCACGACCATTTTCCCCATCGTGCCTTCGGTACTGATGCCATCATCTAAAAAACGAAGGGCCACTCCGAGGTTATCGAAGTCCTTGATCAACTGAATCATGTCGGCGGTATCTCGACCGAGGCGATCCAGCTGGGTCACCAGAATCACATCGCCTTGTTCAACTTTCACCTGCAATAATTGCAATCCCTTGCGCTCGACATGGCTACCGGAGACCTTGTCGGTAAAAATCCGGTGTTGGTTGACGCCGGCGGCCTTAAGCGCGTTGATCTGCAGATCCAGTGATTGTTGGTGAGTCGATACCCGGGCGTAACCGAAGAGTCTCATCGCCTGAAAATGTCTCCTAAATCGATTCATAGACAGTACTGTCTACAAACAGCTAAAAAACGATTTAATAGACACCTTATCCAAGCCCGATTATGATGTCTACTAAGTTATAACTTATTAGACAGTTTAATTGCTTACTGTTTTGACAGCTTTGTGGTTTAGGGGAGCAAATGCCCGTCGATTTTCTCACTGCGGAGCAGAAAACCCGCTATGGGCAGTTCTCAGGTGAACCGAATGAGGTACAGTTGGTTCGCTACTTTCATTTGGATGAAGCGGACCTCGCTCTCATCAATAATCGCCGCGGTGATCAAAACCGTTTCGGTGTCGCTTTGCAGTTGGGTTGTGTTCGATTCCTCGGGACTTTTCTCTCCGACCTGTCACGGGTGCCGGTGAATGCCCAATGGTTTGTCGCTCGACAGTTGGGGATCACGGACATAACGATCGTGTCCGTGTACGCACAGAGGGAGACCACGCGAAGGGAACACAACGCGCTGATCCGCGATCAGTCCCCATACCGGGAATTCACCTGGCCCTGGTCTTTCCGGTTGAGCCGGTTGCTCTACACCCGCAGTTGGATCAGCAACGAACGCCCCAGTTTGCTCTTTGACGGGGCGACCGGTTGGCTGATCCAGCATAAGATCCTGTTGCCGGGTGCTTCCACATTGACCCGCCTGATTTCCGAGGTGCGTGAACGGGCCACAAACCGTTTTTGGCTCCGGTTGTCGGCCTTGCCGACACCGGAGCAGACCACCCGGTTGGAGACCCTGCTTGAGGTTCCGGAGGGTTCACGCACATCCCACTTTGACCGTTACCGCAAGGGGCCGGTGACGATCAGCGGTCCTGCCTTCAATCAAGCCGTAGATCGTTATCTGGAGCTGCAGTCCTTCGGTATGCAGCGCCTGAAACTGACCCGCCTCCCACCGGTGCGCTTTAAAAATCTTGCCCGCCACGCTGGTGTGATCTCCATGCACAAGATTGCCCGCATGCCGGCCATCAAACGCACGGCGATCCTGGTTGCTTTCGCTACGGCCTATGAGACGATCGCGCTGGATGAGGCGCTGGATGTACTGGATTTACTGATCACCTCTATCGCTGGAGAAGCGAAAAAGCGGGGGCAGAAAAAGCGGCTACGGACCCTGAAGGATCTGGATCAATCCGCTCTTGCGCTGGCCGAGGCCTGCACCCTGATATTGAATGAGAATATGCAGGACGAACGGCTGCGATCCGCTGTTTTTGGCCGGATATCCCGCGCAAAACTGGCGGAATCGATTGCCACCGTTCATGAACTGGCTCGGCCTTATGATGATCATTACCCAGATGAACGGGTAGAACTGTATGGCAGAGTCAGGCGTTTTCTACCGAAACTGCTCAGGGACATCGAATTCAAAGCGGCACCCGCAGGCGCTGCGACATTGCAGTCTTTCCAGTACCTGGCCCGTCTTCTGGGTTCGCGCAAACCACTCTTGGAGGAGGCGCCACTGGAGATTGTTTCTCCTCCCTGGAAACGCCTGGTGTTCGATAAAGAGGGACGCGTCACCAAACGAGGTTACACCCTTTGTTTTCTCGACAAACTGCAAGACAGCCTGCGCCGCCGTGATGTTTATGTCGAAAAGAGCGATCGCTGGGGAGATCCGCGCGCCAAGCTGTTGCAAGGCCAGGAGTGGGAAGCCCACCGAATCCTGGTCTGTCGTTCACTCGGTCACCCGCTCAATCCCCGTGAGGCGATCAAGGGTCTGGTGTGCCAATTGGAGGAGACCTACCAACAGATCGCCGCCAACTTCAACAACAAAGCGGTGGAGTTAGATCTGTCTGGCAAATGGCCCACGTTGACGATCACGCACTTTGACAAACTGGATGAACCGCCCAGCCTGACCTTGCTCGCCCAGCAGGTCGAAACATTACTACCCAGCATTGATCTCACCGAGCTGCTGTTAGAGATCCACGCCCATACCGGTTTCGCCGACGAGTTGACCCATATCAGTGAATCCCATGCACGCGCCGAGGATCTGACGATCAGCGTCTGTGCCGTTTTACTGGCGGAGGCCTGCAATATCGGATTGGAACCACTGATTAAAGACCAGATACCGGCCTGGACCCGGCATCGCTTGAATTGGGTCAAACAAAACTACCTGCGGGCCGAGACGCTGGTTAAGGCCAATGCCAAACTGGTGGACTACCAGTCCACATTACCCCTGGCGAGAACGTGGGGCGGGGGTGAGGTGGCGTCGGCGGATGGTATGCGGTTTGTGACCCCCATCCGCACTCTCAATGCAGGCCCTAATCGTAAGTATTTTGGCTCCAGTCGGGGTATTACCTGGTACAACTTTATTTCGGATCAATTCTCGGGCTTTCATGGCATTGTTGTTCCGGGGACACTCCGGGACTCTATCTTTGTCCTGGAAGGACTGCTGGAGCAGCAATTGGGAGGCGTCGGTGGGCGAGGTCGAACGCGTCCTGCGGGATGGCCAGATCGTGGCGGGGCGGGGCGCCGAACTGTCGCTCCAAGAATTTCTGCACGGCGCCTTCATGCAGACGATGGATGAGGCGGGCCAGACGGCAAGCTTCGAGGATCCCTTGCCTCTTGTGCTATCCACTTCAGACCCGCTCGGCGACGGACGTATCGGCCAGCCTGCCGACAATTGCTACGAGGCGGCGGTGCGTCAGGCCGTCAAGCAGTTTCGCGGCTCGCCGCTGTTCAAGCTGGACACCAGCCAGGAATATTCCAGGCTCCTGCGACGGGCCTTCGGCGGCGACCCAGTTCAGCAAACCGCGCCCCAGGATGCGGACAAGGCACGCAAGCGGGATGAGTCGAGGGGGGCCCGCGGGGTGCGGGGAATCATCATTCGGGACATGACCGACGATGTGTGGGAATACCTGGAGTCCGGCCGGCACGCCGGTTCACTGGTCTTTCGGATGGGCTTGGTGTTCAAGGTGCGCGGCGTCAGTCGGGCGGGAGGTCAAGGGGAATATGCCTTTCCCGACTGGTTGGTGGACGGCCAGGTGAATGGACCCAAGCTCGGCCAGCGGGTCGGCAAGACTGACTGGGCGGACGCCCGGCCCGTGCGTCTTTACAACCCCGAGCAAACCGATTTCGGGCGCAACCCGCCGCGTTTCGACAAGGTCGTCCAATACGGCATCGCCAGTACCATCGCGATTGCCTGGGAATTAACCTGGGATAGCCTGGAATCAGACGGCTTGACCGCCAGCCAGACGAATCCCGAACATTATCTGCGGCATTACGAGGTGCGGCGGCATAGCCTGGAAAGCGAAGCCCACGAACAGGTTGACACGCTCAGGCCGTTGCGCATCCTCTGCCCTGAGGAAAACGCCGCCAGTGAACGGCTCCTGCTGACGCAGTTCAAGTTGGTGGACCACTTCCGTCACGAGAGTCCGAGCGAGCGGGCCGAGTTGCTGCTCAGCGACCGCAATTATTTGTACACGATCACGCCGGTCAGCCACGCCGGACAGCGGGGCCGTCCCCTGACCGTGTTGGCCACCCGCCATCCCGACCAAGCGCCGCCCGTCCCCACCAAGGCTCAACTGCGCGTGGGCTACCACTTGCCGGAGGGGGATTTCGCGAAGCCGCCCCGCATTGACCAAGCGCCACCGGAATTGCTGCCGGTGGAGTCGCTACAGGTGGAATGGAGCGAACCCCGGCCAGAACCGGGCGTGCCGACGGTACCCGCGAAACATTACCGCTTGGTGTTCCGCCGCAGCGATGGCCTCGCGGCTGGCAGCTACGGATTGGACGGCGCCCAACGCGCCGACGATCCCAAGGTGCTGCCCACGTCCCACGTCCTGCCTCGCGGTGGCGATATCGAAATCGGCATCATGCCCGAGGGTGCCAGCGCCGCACGCCGCGCCACTCTGCGCACGGAGGATCTTGTCCATCATGGCATTTTGCCTAGGGACCAGGGCTGGCGGGCATCCGCGTGGCGGGTGTACCTCTGCACCGAGAGCGCCGCTGGCGTGGCCTCGCCCTTGGTGCCCGTGGAATTGCTGCTCGAATTCAAGTTCCTTTCCTTGAAAGATAAGACCCGCAAGACAGAAGTACGGGCGGTCGGGGAAATCGAATGGCTGCCCCGCCCGTTCAGCCTGCCATGGCTGCCGCCCGAGGACGGCCAAGCGGAGGCCGGTCTGGCCCATGTGCCGATGCCAGTCATCAATTGGAAGGCACCGGGCGTGTTCCGCCGCCATCCCGACGGCGGGCGCTTTATCCGCTTCCAATGGAATGATAGCCCCAGCGGCTTGTCCGAGTATCCCGTCGGCCTGCACGCCGCCTATCACTGGTATCTCTTGGATGCGGACGCCCACCCGGCGGCGGTTTTCGCCGATCCCGAGCGGCTGCGCACGGCGCTGCGCCGGATCGGCGAGGTGGCGATGGCACCTGCGGAAGAATTGGCGCTGGTTCCAGACTACACCCACGGCACTTCTTTGTGGGAAGCCTGGTATCCCAGCGCGGTGCAGCGCGGCGAACTGGCAAACGAGGATGCCGGTCAAGCGGCGGACCCAGCCTCGGTACCCTGGTATTCCTGGCGTGACTCGGCCTTGGAATGGCCGGAGTGGCCGACGAGGAGGCTTTCCTCGGAAGACTGGCATCCGTTTTTCGAAGACCTGATAAATGCGCTTTCCGAGCATTATTACGTGGTGCCGCAAGCCCAGCCGCCCCGTCCGCCTCCCACGCCCGAAGCCGCAGGCAACCCGGTCTCGTTGCTCCAGAACTTGTTGCGGGAGACCCCGGTCGAGGCGGACCCTTATGGCTGGGGCGTCTTGCAGCGCTTGGGGTTGAGCCTGACCCTGAGTCTCCGCGACCCAAGAACCCACGCGCTGCTCACGCCCTCAATGACCGCCGCGCATTTCAACCAAGCGCTGGAACAGGCGCTGCAAAAATTCCCGGCGCTTAGGAGGCATTTGCATGTGGAGCGCTTGTTTCAACCCAGCCGGACGCTGAGTCAAGCGGTGGCGCCGGTGGCCGAGGATGCCCTGCTGTCCATCGTGCAACTGAGCCTGCGGCCCGCCGTGGTGGAAAAGTTGTTCTATCTGATGTGGACGGTGGAGGTCGAAATAGGCCGACCTTTCAAACTGACCCTAGACAAACACGCCGAATCGTGCAGCCTGTTGATCCTGGGAGATTCGCCGTCGGGCGGGACGCCGCGCCATTTCGAAGATGCGTTGGGGGAATGCCACTTTCGGCCCAGACCGGGCAAGTCGGGCGGGACGCCAGACCGGCTGCTCGTGCTGCTGCGGGCCAAGGCTGGTAGCGCGGAGAATTTGCGGGATAGCTACCTAGACCGATTGAAATTCGCCTACACCGACAGCAAGCCCGCCGACCCGCCACCCCCCCAGCCTCAACCCGAGGCGCTTTCCATGGAAAAGCCCAACCGATTGATTGCCTTGTTTGGCCCGGCCAAACTAGACCCGGACGATCACTGGAACGCCTTCCTCCACTATGCCCTGTGGTGGGCCAAGCTGGATTTGAATTCATTATCCGCGCAGTCCGCCCCGGACGTTTTCCCGGCCTACCGAGACTGGTCCGCCCGTTTCTTCGACCATGGCGGACAGATCAACGCAGGCAAGACCCTGGCCGGACCCTGGTCGGCCACCGCTTATCCACGCCCCGGCGGCTTGTCCTTGGCCGCCGCCCAGAAAGACACGCGGCGCCTGCAATGGGATTTCCCGTTGCCCGACCTGTGGGCGCACAACTATCGCTTCCATGTTCTCCCGGTCGGTCGCTACGACCAGCTATGGCGAGGCTTGGGGTTGATGCCAGCCGCACATCTTGAAAACCCACCCACGTCCCCGCCCGTCAATGCGGGCATCGATTTGGGATTGCCTCGTCTCCAGCCCCGCCAGCCGCCGGTGGTGCTCGGCTCGCGACGCTTGGATTCGGACAGCGAACCCGGCCCGGTGTGGGAGGTCATCATCGCCAAACATTCCGACCAAGCCCTGGCTGAACACAACGCCAGCCTAGCCCGGCGGGTGGATTTCCGGGGCTATACTTGGACACTGAGCCGCGACTTGAGCAAGGAAACCAGGGAATGGCTACAAATGTGTGCGGATTTCGATGGCTATCGCCTGCCCAGCAATTACCCGGATCGAACCGGCATGATCGGCGACGGCGGAACGACCCCGCCCGCCGCTCCGCCGCCGGGCCTGCCGGAACGCTTGGGCCGGTTCCAGCAGGAAGCCTTGGTCCTACATTGGGAAGGGTTGCCCTACTATTACGAACACTGGCTCACTGTAGCCGCCGTGGATTCTCCCCTGGAAAACCACATCATCCAGCGCGATTTCGGCTACCGGACGCCGGTTCCGCTGATTCAGGCCATCGGCGAGGCTGGGTCGGATGAGGGCGCCATCCTGGTCTCACGGCGGCGGTTCAGGATTCGTTTGGAGCGCTACTGGGATTGCCTACCGGAAAAGGCGCAACAGCAATGGCCTGTGGAGCGCCCCGACCAACCCGGGCAGGATGGCAAACGGCTTTTGTCTGCCTTCCCCGAACCTAGCGTGGTGTACCAATTGGTGGAGCGGTGCAATGGCAATATCGAGGTGCAATTGGAATTGCGCCTAGATCCCAAACAACAGTTCGAGGTGTCCTACCTAACCCAGCGTTACCGCATCATCGACGATGCCAAAGGCATCAAGCGAGTCACCACGGCAGATGGTCGATTTTGGATGGAATTCCAACTGGAGCCGCGCCCCGACAGCAATGAGCCTATTACGCTCCGGGGCCAGCAAAACGCTGTCACCATCGCCACGCCACCCGCCGGTTTTGATGTCATCGCTACAAGCTTGGACAATAGCCGCCTTGGCTTGGCGTCCGATGGGGCGGGCCGCTGGCAGCTGTGGTTCCAGGGCTACATGACCGACGCCGACATCAGGGCTTTGCGCGGCCTGTTCGCGAATGCCCCAGAACAGGATCGAAACGCCGTCGAAGCCCTGTTCCAGTTAAGCATCGAGCGAGGTGTCAGGGGGCGTCGCTTGGAACTTGGCGTCCGCCTGGGCAGTGCAAGTCCTTCCGGGTGGGTGCCCGTGCAGGCGGGTTTGAGTGATAGCTCATCATCATTTAACGGAGACCGCTCCCATGGCTGAGTTCCAACTGACCATCACCGGCTCCGGCTGGACCGCCCTGGTCAAAGCGGCCCGGCTTGACCATCCGGTCCAGCACATAGCCTTGCGCAATGTGTTCGCGGCCACCGCCGATCCACTCACGCCCAACCTGGCCGTGCTTTGCGCACCTTTGAACATCACCATCCACCACGCCGGAAGTGATTACAAATTCACCCCGCCCCGTTTCGATCTTCCGCAAACCCTCCCGGAGCTGGAAGCCGCCCTCCGCGACGGTAAAGCTGCCATGCTGCTGCTGGCCGGCGATGCCAACTCGCTCAGCACGGGCGGCAAGTTCGCTTGCTTGGCCGGACGCTTGCACACCCTGGCCGCGCCATCCAGCGACCCGCTCAGAAAACTCTGCGCCGATCTGGGCCTGGAGCCGCCGGATGGACTGTCGGCTCAGTCGGGCGGGCCGTGGGTAGAGGCCAGCGGTGTCTACCTGCGGGCCCGCGTTCCTCTGCCCTGGCAGGCGGACAAACTGACCGCGCTCTTGCTCCTGGCCGATGGGGAATTGTCGCTACGAAACGAATTGCTGGACACCACCGAACGCCTCGCCGCTGTGACCGCTTGGCGAAACTTGGGACGGGTATTGGCACCGGCCAAGGGGTCGGCTTTCGTGGCGCTGGAACTGAGCGCGGCCTTGCCCGAGTGGCGCTGGCTGGTCCCCACCGGGCGACCGCCACGGAAACTTGATGCCCTCCATCTCCCCCCCGATGCGGCCCGCCTGCTCCTCAGCGATGCGAACCTCGAACAACGGCCCACCACCTTGGCCCACGTGCTATTGTCGGAAATCAGCTTGCGAGGCGTTGCAGGCCGGTTCAGCCTCGACGTGGCGGCAGGTTCCCAGGCACCGCCCTCGTCTTGGCTTGACTATGAGTATGACCGGGACGCCGCCGAAATCCTGCGAGCCTCGGCGGCGGATGGCGAGCCATTTTTGCTGGCGTTCGATCCCATCGAGTTTCCCGCCAGCTTGCGCAACGATCTGGGCCTGCCCGAACCGGCGCTGGGCGTCGAACTGGAGCAGCCCTTGCTGTGGGCCAATCTGCGGCTAGAAGATGGCTGGCTGCAAGCACCGACGCCCAACCTATCTGCCCAACTCTATGACAGAGCCGGGCTATACCAAACCAGCCCGTCGCCCGAGTCCGCGTCACCGCTTTTCCAGGGTGCGGTGGCTTTGGGCAACCGCCACGCCTTGGAACAAGGGCTGGCCCGGGACGAACAGCACTGGGAACTGATCCTGGCTGATGCCACTGGACTTAAAGGACGCTGGGAGATAGCCGACCAGACCGTCAAAGCGGTGCGGATGAATATCGGGGACCCCCACCTTTTGCTGTCCGGCTTGCTCTGGGTGGGACGGCAAGCGCCGTCCGCCGAGGATGCCCTGCCCAGTCTGGACAACTGGATTGGCGGGCTGCGTCCGGTGGCGCTGCGTCCGGTGCGCAGGGGATTGCCGTTGCGTTTTTCCGTGGCGACGGAGCGCGGCTCGGTGCCGGAAACCTTGCCACTCGGGCTGGACGTGCTGGCTCTGCCGCAAGGGGGCGAAGACGACGTCGGGGGGGTTCCCTTGCAATCCTTGTTGCACGGGCCGATGGCCGCGTGGGAAGCGATGTTCGCGGCCCATGAGCTACCCATCGGCTTGTTGCGCTCCGAAGTCCGCAACCCAGATGACGACACTTGGATTCTCAATAGTGGCGAACAGGGCGTCACGGCCACCATCCGCCGCGATGGCGAAGTTTTCACCCTGCATCGGGATGGCGCCGACCCGTTCCCCAGCCTGCTGCGCTTCGAGCTTCGGCGGTTGATGATCGAATGGAAGGACGGGCGCAATCCGAGCTTGGCCGATTGGTCGCTCACCCAGAATGTGCAATTGGAACTCTTGCAGCAATTGCGGACGCACAAGGTTTTCCCCGCAACGCTGAGCGACACCTGGCCCGCGCCCATCGTCTGGCGCCGTCATCCGCGCCTGCCGCTGGTCCAGGGGTAGACCCAACAGTCGTGTCACCAACCGCCATTTAGAAGGTCAGAGTGCAGGAGCTACCGGCCTCCAGTGTCCAGTTGAAGCACGCTCTAACCTGACATCAGAAGCAGACAGCGTCTGAAAGGCTTTGACGGAAAAGGATTCCAAGTTCTTAACGTATTATTTTTCGCCAAATTCTGCACGCTGCCCTTCTAAATGGCGGCGAGTGACACGACTGTTGGGTCTACCCCAAGACCTTACGCAACGAACGAAACAGGGTGATGGGTTCGTTTTACCTTTTCGAGGGGTTAGGTAAAAACAGCCGACGTCGGCATGCGGCAGGCCGCGATGCCGGCTAGCCTCTCCGGCGGAGAGGCGCAGCGCGTAGCCATCGCCCGCGCTCTAGCGAACGAGCTGCGGATCATCCTCGCCGACGAGCTGACGGCAGCCCTGGATTCGCAGCGCGCCAGCATGGTCATGGACCTTTTGAGTCGCGTCGCCCGTGAACGCCTTGCCGCGATCGTCGTCATGACACACGATGAAAAGGTCTTCGACCGATTCGACCGGATTGTGAGCCTGCGGGACGGGCGTTTGGAAAACGACAGCCCAGCGCGTGCCGCGTGATTCAGCCCGTATGCCATCGGACACGATGAACCCATCCGCACCATCCATCAGAACGGGTGGGTATGCCGGTGGTGGATGTCCGGGAAGTGCGGATGCTTGTGCGCCAGCGCCTCGTGACGGTGCCAGTGCTCGTGCGGATCGTCGCCACGCCACTCGAAGTCATGTTCATGCCGGTGATGCGCGTCGTGGATGTGGCGATGACGGTGTGCCAGCGGTTCATGCACATGCTCGTGCTCATGGTGCTCCGTGAGGTGTAGCCACACCCCCCAGCCCATCAGGGCGGCGGCGATCCAGAACGCAACCGAGGTCGATTCGCCCAGCAGAAGCAACGACACCGCCGCGCCGATGAAAGGGGCGGTCGAGAAGTAGGCACCGGTGCGCGCCGTGCCCAGGCCGCGCAGCGCGAGCACAAAGAGCACGAGGCTGATCCCATATCCGAGTAAGCCGACGGCCATCGTACCGAGCAGGATCGGGCTGTCTGGCAGACTTGCACCGAGCGCGAACGCCAGCCCGACGTTGACGGCGCCCGCTACGGCACCCTTCGCGCCCGCAATGAAGAGCGCATCCGAGGCCGACACGCGCCGCGTCAGGTTGTTGTCGATCGCCCAGCACAGGCAACCCACGACGATGGCCAGCGGCCCAACCCAGTCGCTCGTTCCGCCTTCGCCTCCCGACCAGGACAACACCACGCCACCGGCAACGATCGCGAGCATGCCGAGCACGATGCGGCGGTCGGTGTTTTCCTTGAAGACGACCCAGGCGATCACGGCGGTCAGGACCGCCTCGAAGTTGAGCAGCAGCGAGGCGGTCGATCCGCTGGTGCGGGTCAGGCCGAACATCAGGGCGAGTGGCCCCAGCACCCCGCCGAAGAAGATCGCCCCCAGCAGCCAGGGCCATTCACCCTTGGTCAGGCCGGATGGCGTCCAGCCCCGATCGCGGATCAGGCGCGCCGCAGCCAGCCCAAGCCCGCTTCCCAGATAGAGCAGTCCGGCCAGCAGCCAGGGCGACATCTCGCCGACGAGTAGTTTGGCGAACGGCGTACTCGCGCCGAACAAGGCTGCCGCGAGGAGCGCATGGATCACGTAGATATGGTTCATAGTTCTTGCCGGAGACAGCGAGGATGCCATTCGGTGGAAACGATAGCCGGAAACGCCCTCACCCCGCTGGAGTGAGGGCGCCTCGCTTACAGCACGCGCTCGATTTTCGCGTAATCGCCTTTGGCCTTCAGCGTGACGGTCACGTCGCCGCCCGAGCGATTGCGCCAGAACCAGCCGTGTTTGCCGTCGAACGCGGCGACCAATTCGCCCTTGTCACCCGGTTGGTTACGCCCCTTGCCGTAGCCATGATAGAAGTTCTGCGGGGCGTCGTGGGGGTCGCCGTGGGTATCGAAGTTCACCGGGCCACCGGCACTCGTCCATTCATAGCGGACGCGGCTGTTCTTGCTCATCGTCAGTTTGACTTCGGCCCCCTGGCCGGGTTTGAGCGTGACGGTCATCGTATCCTGCCGTCCGGCGACTGGTTCGGGCTTACCCGGCGTGGCTACCAGTGCTGCAGCAGTGACGGGCGCGGGAGCGGCAACGGTCACGGGCTGCGCCGAAGCGGCCTCGGCCGCCAGCGACATCTTGATTTCGCCCATCGGCGTCAGCCCCAGGGCGCGGCCGATGCCGGTCGGGTCGATGCCGTACTCGGCGGGTAGGATGGTGGTGACCAACAGCGCGGCGGCGACGAGGGCCGCCAGCGCGGTCGAGCGCAGCAGCTTGCCGGTGCTCGGCAGATCGGCGCGGTTGGGAAGATCGGTGTTGTACATGGTGGATGACTCCGTGAATTTCAGGATACGAACAAGCCGGTGAGCTGATAGCCGATCAGCATGAACCCGGCGCACATCATGGCGACGTTGGCGGTATAGGCGTGGCGGAAGAATCCGGCGGTACGCCGCCAGAAACCCATCGCGATCAGGATCGCGCCCAGCGCGAGCAACTGGCCGATCTCCACGCCAACGTTGAACGCCAGCAGGTTGGGCAGCAGGCCATCGCGGGCGATCTCGAACTCCTGGATCTTGGCCGCCAGGCCGAAGCCATGGAACAGGCCGAAGACCAGGGTCGCCACTTTGGTGTTCGGCTGCACGCCGAACCAGCGCTGGTAGGCGCCGAGGTTGTCGAGCGCCTTGTAGACCACCGACAGGCCGATGATCGCGTCGATCAGGTAAGCATTGACGTTCACCCCGGCGTAGACGCCGTACAGCATGGTGACCGAGTGCCCGATCGCGAACAGGCTAACGTAAAGTCCGATATCCTTGAGCTTGTAGAGGAAGAAGATCACCCCGGCGAGGAACAGCAGATGGTCGTAGCCGGTGACCATGTGCTTGGCGCCAAGGTAGGTGAAGGGCAGCAGATGCGTGCCCGAGATCTCCTGGATGTAGCCCTTGTCGCCCTCGGCCACGCCGTGGGCGTGGGCCAAGGTGGTCAAGAACAGATAGAGCAGTACGCCGGTTACGGCATGCAGCATCGGCCGGAGGCGCGGCAACACGGCGGCCCGCCCCCGGTTGGGGAAGGGATGTGTCATAGGTGTCTTCCGATGAGGTTTGCTGGGTGAGTCCGGCACCCTCACGGGTGCGAGACTCGACAGATCAAACGACCGGGAGACGGTTCGGTGGGCGCTGGAGCGTGTCGCAGGGCGCGGGATAAACGAGGCGATGTTCGTCGGCGAGCCACCGGTTCGAGAGCAGCGAGGTATTCATCGCGTGTGTCGGCGGCCCGTTCGGCTGGTCATGACTGTGGTCGGACGGGTTGTGACCGTGCTGATGTATCCCGCTCTCGTCGTCGAAGACCTCATGGCGGTGGCCATGATCGTTCGGATTCGTATCCGCATCGGCGCGCGGGTGCGCGTGGGTGGTGACCCGCAACGGATCGTGAGACGGGGAGATCGCGTTCGAGAACGCCACCAAGGCATGCGAGAGCAGGAGCAGCGCAACCAGCCCCCTCGCCAGCGCGCGGGCGATCTTTTGCGAGAAGAGGGAGGTGGCGCCAAAGACGGTCATGTCGGATCCGGTTCGGGAAGACGTGGAGCCTTCCGCGCTATGCGGGCCGGTTTATACAGGAGTCCGGCTCGGTAGGTCAAATGGGCAACACTCGGAAACGAACGCGCGGTGACGAGGATTCCACAAAGCATGGGGGCCTGGGAGAAGCCTACCTTTCGATACACGGCGGGGGTGGCGGGTGAATACCATCCCTACAGTGCCTCGCCTGGGGGGCCTGGATGCGGGCGAACTGCCGCAGAACGTCGCCACCGCCAGCATCGCGGGCCGTCCCGCTTGGATGGACTTGTTCGCAAGCCATCCGCTGATCGAAGAGCGCATCCGCGCGCTGCAAGACCGCTGAGGATCGCCGCTCGCTGGGTGCGCGCATGATCGACGGGAGCCGAGAAGATTGCCCGCAGTGTCCTTCTCGGTTCCCTGTTGTTGCGTTCCTCGGGTCATCACAGAATTCGGAAGGAATCGTACGCTAAGACGCGCCATGCCCTTGCGCGTGAGCGTTCTCACGAGAATCTACCTCGTACCGCCGGAACGCGCGCCAGAGCGCCAGGTCGTAGGCGATCTTGAGCGCACCGCAGGCCACCAGCGGCGCGGCCAGCCAGCCGGCGGCAAACAGCGCACCGCCGATGGCCGGGCTGGCTGCGGCCGCAAGGCTCCTGGGCACGGCCGTAAAGCTTGCCGCTGCAGCGCGCTCGGCCGGCGTCACCACCGCCATGACGAAGGCCGAGCGCGTCGGCACGTCCATCTGCGACAGCGCGCTGCGCAAGAAAAGCAGAGCAAGCGTCACCGGCAGGCTGTCGGCGAAGGCGGCGAGGATCAGGCAGATACTCGACGGGATGTGGGTGAACACCATCGTGTTGACGAGGCCGATGCGGCGTGCCACCCAGGGTGCGGCGAGCTGGGAGCCGGCCGACAGCAGCCCCGCCCAGAAGAAGAACTGGCCGGCGGCGGCGAGCGAGAGGTCGAAGCGGGTGAACAGCCAGAGTGCGAGCAAGGTGTTGACGATCAGTCCGCCAGCGAAGGCGTCGACCGAGAACAGCGCGGCGAGACGGACGACGATGCCGCGCGAAGGCCCCAGCGGTGCGGCCGCTGCCGTGTGCTCGTCCATCGTGTGGTCCGGCAAGGCGCGATACAGGAAGAAGATCACCACGCCAGTGAACCCATAGGCGACGAACATCACGCGCAGCGCGTCGAGCTGTGCCATGCCGGCATGCGTCAGGAGTTGCGGGATGGCCGTCGCCAGCGCGCCTACTGCTGCGCAAAGGACGCCGACGAAGGTGTAGCGCGCAAAGAGGAAGGTGAGCGCCTCGCCCTGTGCCGCCTCGGCCAGCCGTGCGTGCTCCAGCGGCAGGAAGACGCTGACGTCGCCGGAGCTGGGGTTCATCGTGCCGACGAAGGCGATGAGCAGCAGCGGCCAGAGGTCGCCAATGCCACCCAGGCCGGCCAGCAGCAGGCCGGTCGCAGCCATGAGCCAGGCGGTGGCCAGCAGCAGCCGGCGCTGCGGGAAGCGATACCCCCACTGGCCGACCGCCAGGGTCGCCAGCGCCGAGCCGAGCAGCGTGGCAGTGCTGATCAGCCCGACCTCCCACTGGCCCAACCCCAGAGCCAGCAGATAGACGGGCAGCAGGATGGCCACAAAGCCATCGGTGAAAGCCCGCAGGGCGCGACCGATCAGCAGCAGGCGCGCATCGGGCGCGACCCCGGCGGGTAAGAGCATCACGTCAGACCGAGCAGGCGGGTGATGCGGGCGATCCTGGGACACTCGCGGGTGATCCGCTTCATCTGACAGCCTCAAGCGATGTAGGTGTGGACGAGACCGATGGCGGCGCAGGCACCGATCACTTTCACGATGTCCTGCTTGTACTTCCACAGGGCGACGAAGGCCGCCACCGAGATCAGGGCGTAGAACCACTCGAAGCCGCCGGAGAACGGCGCGGCTTCGGTCGCCCTCGGAAAGATTACGTGCCAGCCGAAGAACAGGGCCAGGTTGAGCACCACGCCCACCACAGCGGCGGTGATGCCGGTGAGCGGTGCGGTGAACTTCAGGTCGCCGTGGGTGGCTTCGACCAGCGGCGCGCCGGCCAGGATGAACACAAAACTGGGCAGGAAGGTGAAGAAGGTGGCGACCGTGGCGCCGGCCATGCCGGCGAGAATCAGCGCGTCCGGCCCGAAGATCTCCTTGGTCCAGGCACCGACGAAGCCGACGAAGGACACCACCATGATCAGCGGCCCCGGCGTGGTCTCCCCAAGCGCCAGGCCGTCGATCATCTGCGTGCCGGTCAGCCAGCCGTAGGTTTCCACACCACCCTGATAGACGTAGGGCAGCACGGCGTAGGCACCGCCGAAGGTCAGGAGTGCCGCCTTGGTGAAGAACTCGCCCATGTCCCGCAGCACCGGGGCGCCCAGCAGGGCCATGGCCACGCTCCAGAGCACCATCGCCACGATCAAGAGGGTGATCAGGTAGGACCAACGGAAACGGGTGTGGGCGATGGGCGGGGTGTCGTCGTCGATGAGGGCGGGACCATAGTTCTTGTCCGCGGCGCCATGCCCGCCGCCCACTTTGAATTTGTCGGGCATCAGCTTGCCGCCGATGAAGCCCAGGATGCCGGCCGCGAGGACGATGGAGGGGAAAGGCGCGTTGAAGACAAAGATCGCGATGAAGGAAACCGCCGCCAGTGCCCAAAGGACGTTGTTCTTCAAGGCCCGCGACCCGATGCGCCAGGCAGCGAAGACGACGATGGCCACCACCGCCGGCTTGATGCCGTTGAACACCCCCTGCACGAAGGTCACGTTACCGAAGGCCAGGTAGACGTAGGTGAGCGCCGCCAGGATGAAAAGTGAAGGCAGCACGAACAGGGTGCCGGCGACGATGCCGCCCCAGGTGCGGTGCAGCAGCCAGCCGATGTAGATGGCGAGCTGCTGCGCTTCGGGACCGGGCAGCAGCATGCAGTAGTTGAGCGCATGCAGGAAGCGGTGCTCGGATATCCAGCGCCGTTTCTCCACCAGCTCCTGGTGCATGATGGCGATCTGCCCGGCCGGGCCGCCGAAGCTGATGAAGCCCAGCTTCAGCCAGTACAGGAATGCCTCCCGGAACGAGGGGTGGGCGGGTCGCAGTTGCGGTGGAGCGGAGGCGTTCATGTTGTTTTGTCCTCGTAATGCTTCAGTAGCCAGTCAAAGACCTCGCCTGCGCGGACCAGCAGCGCGTCGTCGTCGGGTTCGGATGCGCGTAGGCCGGCGAGCAGCGATTCGATGCCCGGCGCCTCCGGCACCGGCAGCCCGCCCACGTCCAGGCAATGCACCAGTTCGCCCAGCCGCGCCAGCGCCGGGTCATCGTCCAGGCCGAAGGTCGCCAGCAGGGTCTCGAACGTGACCTTCGTCCCCACGTGGCTGAAGGCCGCGCCATCGAAATCGAAGCCGAGCCAATCGGGTTTGCAGTCGGAGGGCTCGGTCAGCCAGACGATGCGGGCATCGCGGTCGATGAAGCGCCGGATCAGCCAGGCGCTGGCCAGCCGGTCCACCCACGGACGGGCCCGCGTGGCCCAGATGCGGCTCCCATAGTCCGCACGGTTCAGCTTGGGGATGTCGGCATGGCGGGCGGTTGGCTCGTCGGGAGAACTCTGGCGGGTGATCGCTTCGTGCAGGTCGTCGATGAGGCTCACGGTCTGCCGCTGCGCCTCGCCGGGGAAGAAGTCGATGCGTGCCACCTGTTCGAAGCGGCGCACGAGCGGCTGGAGCTTGCGCGCCGCAGTGGCGGCGTCCAGGGATGAGTCCAGGGATGAGAGCTCGCGTCCGAGGTTCTTGATCGCCTCGGCGATGCCGGCGTAATCCTCGCTCCGGTCGAACAGGGCGCGTAGCGCAGCCTCTTTCGCTTCGTCACACCCCGACAGGCGATAGACCTCGCCGCTGCCCCCGACCTCCACTGCTTGCGCGGCCGATTCGGCCAGCGAGGCGGCGTTGTCGGCCGAGTCGGGTAGCAGATAGACCCCATCGCGCAGCGTCGCGCAGCCCAGCGCCTTGACGGAGCGCCAGACACGCATGCGACCGGTCGATGCCTGGGTGGGCAGGCTGACGAAAAGAGCGAGAAAGCTCAAGCACCGGCTCCTTTGACGCAAGGGATATAAACTGTAATATATACTACATAATGTTATATATAAAACTTCGTTTACGCTGGAGCGTCCGTTTAAGGCGTGCTTCAACTGGACACTGGAGGCCGGTAGCTCCTGCACTCTGACCTTCTAAATGGCGGTTGGTGACACGACTGTTGGGTCTACCCCATGTATTGGCGCACGATGGAGATCGGCGCACCACCACAGGATGAGGCGAAGTAGGACGGCGACCACAGCACGCCCTGCCAGTAGCGCTTCTGGATGTCGGGCCGTTCCTTCCGTAGCAAGCGGCTGGACACGCCTTTCAAGCTGTTCACGAGGCTGGACACAGCGATCTTTGGCGGGTATTCCACCAACAGGTGAACATGATCGTCCTCGCCGTCCATCTCAAGTAACCGCGCCTCGAAGTCGGCGCAGGTCTTGGCAAAGATGATGTGCAGCCGCTGAATGGCATCGCCATCGAACACCTTGCGGCGATATTTCGCCACGAAGACCAAATGGACGTGCATCTTGAAAACGCAGTGCCGCCCGTGCCGAATATCGTTTTCATCGTTCATAGACCAAGAGTATGATTGAGATGTGCAACGACTCCAAGCCTTCCAATACGAACTGAAGCCAGACGGCCATCAGGAGCGGCAAATGCGCCGCTTCGCGGGCTCGTGTCGCTTCGTCTACAACAAGGCGCTGGCGTTGCAGAAGGAACGCTACGAGCGTGGCGAGAAGAAGCTCGGTTACGCCGGGTTGTGCAAGCGGCTCACCGAGTGGCGCAACCGCTCGGAAACGGCATGGCTGGCTGATGCCCCGGTTCACCCGCTGCAACAGACGCTCAAGAATCTGGAGCGGGCTTACGCCCACTTCTTCGCCAGGCGGGCCGCCTTCCCGCGCTTCAAGAAGAAAGGCCAGTCCGACCGCTTCCGCTATCCCGACCCGAAGCAGATCAGGCTCGATCAAGGCAACAGCCGCCTGTTCCTGCCCAAGCTCGGCTGGCTGCGCTACCGCAACAGCCGGAATGTGCTGGGCACGGTGAAGGAAGAACGTCACCGTCAGATCGTCGTGTGGCAAATGGTTCGTGTCGATCCAAACCGAGCGTGAGGTCGAGCAGCCCATCCCGCAAGGTGGCGCGGTCGGTATCGACATGGGTATTGCCCGGTTCGCCACGCTGTCGGACGGCACGTTCCATGCGCCGCTCAACAGTTTCAAGCAGCACGAGACTGCATTGCGCAAAGCGCAGCAGGCGCTCTCGCGCAAAGTGAAGTTCGGCCACAACTGGAAGAAAGCCAAGGCTAAAGTCCAGAAGATTCATTCCCGCATCGGTAACGCCCGCCGCGACTACCTGCACAAGACCTCAACCGCGATCAGCCAAAACCACGCGATGGTGTGTATCGAGGATTTGCAGGTGCGGAACCTGTCCAGGTCGACGACAGGGACTATCGAGCAGCCGGGCCAGAATGTTCGGGCCAAGTCGGGCCTGAACCAATCCATCCTCGATCAAGGCTGGTTTGAGTTCCGCCGCCAACTGGATTACAAGCTGGCGTGGAACGGAGGGCATCTCATCGCGGTCCCTCCGCGAAACACGAGCCGGACGTGTCCGTGCTGCGGTCATGTCTCGGCGGAAAACCGCCAGACACAAGCCCGGTTCGAGTGCGTGGCGTGCGGTTTCGAGCAAAACGCCGATGTGGTCGGCGCAATCAATGTTTTAAGGGCGGGACACGCCCGGTTCGCCTGTGAAGTGAACGGTGCAGTAATGCCGTCAGCAGCAGGAGCCCACCGAAGCGACTTAGGGGTGGCTCAATGCCGCGCTTGAGCGCCGTAGGAATCTCCGGCCTTCAGGCCGGGGAGGATGTCAAAAAGACTCACGGCGGCGACTCAGACCCCTTCATTTAATATTTCTGTAATCGATTTGCGTTGGGGAGGTGATGGCGACCGTGGTTCTTTTTGTGCGCGAGACGCGCTGCACGCCGGATCCGCCGCTGCCTCATCGGAGGATTCTTTGATATATCGATAGAAGGTCCGAATCGTGCATTGCACGTCAACAGCGCAACGAAGTGCCTGCCACACCTCTTTCACCGACCAGCCCGCCACCAGTTTCTGTCGAATCTCCGGCCAGAGCTCCCGTACCTTGTTCCGGTCGTTCCGGTGGCCACCGGAGGGGCGTACTGCGTTTTGAAACGCGTGCTTCTGTTCAGGAGTGACGGTTCCTGGTGCGTTGGGCGCCAATGTTTTTTCCTCAGTCAAGGGTGGCCAAGCGAGTTTCTTCTGCTGCGATCTCTGGCAAAAAGCCTAACACCTGGCATGCGGGCTTCATCCGCCGTTTGAAATCCTGTAGCCAGGCGCCGATCCGCTCTTGATCGGCGATGGGCACCGAGCGGGCTCGGCCCAGACCGTCGGCGGCGTCCATATAGCGCACGCTATACACATCCAGCAGCGCATAGCTACGGGCATCCAGCCCCGGCATCGTCACCAGAACACCGCCCTGGGCTTGCAACGCAAGCTTGCTCTCGCTAACCGGCAACTGCAATCCCTGGTCATGGCAACCATCGAACAGGATAAAACTGTTTTCCGCGCCAAAAGCCAGGTTTTTGACCGCCACGTAATCCACTTGATCACCAAAGATCTCAATGCCTTGCCGCACCGTGCGGATCGATGCCTGGATCGGGGTCATGACGAAGACGATGGTGATGGCATAGCCCCATCGGCGGTAGGTGCTGAACAGGGCGTTCGGCGCCAGCCCGTAATCCATCACCTTGCCCAATTCCCCGACGACGCCCCCCGGCAAATCAAACAACAGGATTGGAGGGGCGCCCGACAGGGCATTCAGCAACACATCGCGCTCGTCGTCCTCACGAATATCAAAGCAGGCGCATCCCACGAGCGGATCTTGCTGGACCAGCAGCTTTCCTTCCGCATCCCGCGTGCCCTCGTGCTGATACAATTGGCCCACCCGGCCATCGGCGTCATACGCTGCTACCTTGTAGCCTTCGCCGCGCAAGAGTTCCAGCAGCGCGCGGGCAAACGTGGTCTTGCCCGCCCCCCCTTTATTACTGCAAACAAAGATGACGCGCCCTCCATTTGCGTTCACATCGCCAGCCTCTCAATGATTCGGGGTCTCCGATGGACTGCCGCTGCGGTCGGCATCGCCAGGACCTCATCAAGACGGGGTGGCGCTTCAGGCCCAGACTCAACAGCCTCGGCTGGCGCTGCCAGGACCGGCGGATCGGGGTCGGTGACTCGCGTTTCAGAAACCGACGCCGACGAGTCGAGCCCAGGGAGAGTGGGCGACATGGACGCTTCCAGACCCGCCGCCAGTGTTTCCAGGTCCGCCAGGCTCTCGGCTTCCTGACCCGTCATGTGCTCGTTGTCTTCGGCAGGGACCGGATCGGGCTTTTCCTGGCCGGGACCTCGGCCAGTGCGTTTCACCAGCATGTCCTGATAGGTTACGTTCACCGTCTGATCGTGGCCCTGCACACGCCGGGCCAGTCCTCGCGCCAGCCGTTCGATCACCTGGCAGGCACGGTTGAAGTTGCGGAAATGTTCCCGTTGGCGCTGAAGATGTTCCAGATCGGTCAGCGCTCCCGCTGCCCAAAGCTGGTCGAACTGGCGGGTCATTTGTTCCAGTTGGCCGATCAGGCCGACATAGTCACGCCCTTTGGGGGTGCGCATCAGGGGCGCCACTTCGACCGGTTGCGTATAAACCAGGTGGACGGGTTCTTTTGCCGGAGGAAGGGTGTTGAGGCGCTTTTTAATTACCTGCTGCTCCTGTTCCAAAAATCGCTCCAGGCGGCGCACCTCTTGCGCGATGGCGTCACTCACCTGGGTGATTTCCGCTTCAAAGCGGAGGCTGGCGCTGCCTTGCAGGCGCGTGATAATGGTGGTGAGATAAAAGGCGGCGTCAACACGATTCAGGGTCCGGTTGTACGTCTTTATCGCCGTATGGGTGCCCAGACGGAGGCGAGATTGGAAAGCCGCGTGGCTGTAAGCAGTAATGGGCGCATTGAGTGCCATGGCAAGTCCCTCGAATGAGTTAGGATTTTGGCTACTGGCTAAATAAATAACGGCTTGATCAATTCCGGCAACTCCGGCCTGGACAGCGCCTGTTGCCAGACACCGAAGACGGCGGGGTTGCGCCACAATCTGTTCAAGGCGGTGGGTGGCATCAATCGCCCGACGATGATGGGCGTCCAATCGCCGCGGCCCGAGGACGTCTGGCGCTGCAGGCGATAGCAGTGCGCGCCCGGCCAGGCTCCCCAGCCCTCCACCGCCTCATAGGGCGTCCAGCGCCCCACCGCCTCCTGGTGCGCGGAATACAAGGTGATCTCCCAACGGTCGATCTCTCGGGCCAACTGACGGATCAGTGCGATGCTAAAGACGGTGTACGTCCAGAGATCCTCCTCACGGGCCACCTGCTCCGGGTCCGCACCGGATGGGAGAATGACGCCCCGGCGGCGGTGCAGCACCCGCTCCGCACGGTGCAGGCGCGCATCCAGAACGGTTGGCGACCCGGATTCATCGCTGGGCACCGCAGGCGCCCAGCCGGCGAACGCCAGCAGCAGGGGCAGAAAAGTCACCCGGAATTGCCCTTCGGACAGGGCGGCCCCCCCCTGCAAGCGATCCACCACCGCCTGCCGTTGACCCAGCAATTCCGATGCGCTCAGGATCGGCACAGGATCTGAATCGCAGCACATCATGAGGTGAACCAGACCAGCGCCACACAGGCCAGCGCTAGCAATCCGGCCAGAATGATGGGGAGTTTGTTGGCTTGATTGGAATGGGCCAATTCGCGTATTCCTCAATCAAAGATGTTTATCATGTTATTAAAATCAGAGATATTTCTTGAATTTTGCCACTGAGCGCTGGATGAAATAGCCAAAAGCGATCATGGGCGGTACGAAGACCAGTGTGGGATGCACCGACCACGGCGACGCCAGATAGAGCAGGACTGGCACCGAGATCATGGGCCGAATCATCTTTTTCAGGTGGTGATACATAAAACCGGACTCCAGACCTCCGCCAAAGCGGCGCAAATCCCGCCGCACCAGTCCATCAATGAGTCCGACCAGGCCCGCCGCCGCAAACCCGGCCAGGCTCAGCACCACCACGGCCAGGCGGGTGCCGACCAGCTGCGTGATATACGCCGCCGCGAGCAGGTAATCGCCGAAAAAGAGCAGCCAGGTGCGCACCAGATCGAGTCCTTTCCACCAGGACGGCTGATCGGAGACGATCCAGCGCATCAGCCATTCCAGCCCGCTCCAGTGGTATAGCCCGCTCGCTCCGGCGTAAGCGCAATCCACCACGCGCACCGCCGCTCCAGGGGCGGTGAAATCCTCGCGCAACCAGGCCAGTTCGGTTTGCAAGAGCTGCTGACTGTGTTGCGCGCCCGGCGTCGCCCACCCGCCCAGCGCCATGCCGGCCCATTCCAGCAGGATCGAAATCAGCCAGCCCACCAGCGTCACGGTGATGAAGGCCATGACCTGATCGATCAGGCCCGCAATGCTCCAGGGTCGCCGAAACACCGGCTCTGCCGGTACGCCTGGTCGGGATGCGCGCATCAAGAGGCCCCGCCAGCGCTGCTTTCCAGCCGCAAGGCGGCGTGGTTAATGGAATCTTCAGGCCGCAATTCCACGCCCGCCACCTGGCGATAGCGCCGTTCCATGTCGCGGGCAATGGCATTAAGATCGCTGGGCAACCGACCGGGCGCACCGGTGAGCTGAGGGAACTGCACCTTGAACAGCTGGCCACCCGACATCAGCACGAAGGCATGACCGCGCAGCAACTGCATCAGATGGCCGGGTTCCAACAGCCAGACTTTCTGGCTGGAGACGCGCTCCTGCGTGCTGCTGGTGAAATGTACCGGCGAGTCTGGATCGGAGGAATCCGTTGCTCCTGACACCAGCATCAGCATGTTGACTTCGACCTGGCTGAGCCGCCGGGTCAGCAATTCCGCCGTTTCCAGGTCCGCCACCCGCAACATGACGATGGTATTGCTGACGTTGCCGACCACTTGTCCAGCGCGATCCTGGCTCCCCAGACCCGCGGGGAGATCGGCCAGCGCCTGGGTGTAGACGGAAAAGCGCAGTCCGGCGCCACGGCCTTTATTGAGCGCCTGCACGATTTCCGGACCACGCACCAGTTCGGCAAATTCGTCCAGATGCAGGCAGGTTTCAGGAATCGATTCCACCTCCGATTCCGACAGATCCGGATTTTCACCCAGTCCGTGCTTGTACAGTTCGCCCGCGTAAGCCACCAGATCCGCATTCATGCCCTGCGCCACCGCGCTGGCGACTTCAGAATCGGTCAGGGCATCGAAGCCGCAGTACACAACCGCACGTTGACGGATCACCGCCGGCCACTCCAGGATCGGCCGGGGATCCCCGAGATCTGCATAGTCCGGATTGATAAGCTCCCCGACCCGGCCCGATAACAGTTTTTCCAGGAGCGGCTGCACCGCCACTGAAATTTTGTCGAAAAAAGTCTTGTCGTACTCAAAAGCGCGCCGCAAACCGTCAGCCACCGGATCGTAAAGATCATGCGCTTTGTAGAACTGCACCAGATGCACCGCCCGGGGATCTCGATTTTTGAGATGTCCTGGCAGCGCCGGACGTTTTTCGGGGTCGCCCTGATCGATCAGCCGCCGCCAATCTTCCGGGCCATGGTGATCCAGCCACCACTCGAAATAGCGCACCAGCAACGGTTCGATATTGTTCATGTGCTGGAGCGTTTTGCGATAGTTGGGCTTCTCGCCCAGCGCCACCAGGGCGCGGGCGATGATATGCGTGAACAGCCAGGCAAACTGGCGAAACGCCTCCGCATTACCCTGGGAGGGCAATTGATTGGCAATGCGCGTGGCGACTTCGGTGATCCGGGTAAACCGGCCAATCGGGTTGTACCGGGCCGAATGGTCGGGATACCCCAGATGAAAAAAGTAGAAACGCCGCTTCGCGCGCACCGCTTCTGCGTACAGGCAGCGGAACAGATCGGGATCTCCTTTCGGATCCATGCAAATCACCGGATTGCCCCGGCGGATATCCTGAATAATGGCCAGTTCCGCCGCCCGCGTCTTGCCCACTCCGGTGGTGCCGACATAAAACATGTGACCCTGCCGTTCGCTCGACGGCAGTACAATGCGTTGCTGGCCTTCCAGCAATCCGACGCCGTGTAAAGCGGGCAGACCGCTCAGCGATTCGTTGGCCACCGACGCCCGGCGCGCCGATCGAATAAAACGCTGGTTTTCGGCGCGCGTTGCATCCCACAGGCGTTGCGTATGAAGCGCCGTCCAGTGAAACCCACGCCCCAGAAACAGTCCGTCAGGATCAGGATTCAGCGCATCCAGGGGCAAAGAATAGGGCGGGTTGTGGCTCAGGCCTCGTTGATAGCGCACCACGCGCCAACCTTGCCGAAACCGCACCAGCGCCAGGATGACCAAAGACGCTGACAGACCGTAGGACACCCCGGTGGTCATCAGCATCAGGTCATGGCTCAACAGCACAATACCGCTCATGCTCAGGGCCGCCACCGTGGTGGACCATTCCACCGGCGGGCGAAGCAGCGCTTCAACGGGATAAGAGGCCATGGTGCCCACACGCTCCGTTCGGTTCAGAGGACGCCGTCAACGCCGCCGCCCGCGAGCGTTGCCGGTGGAACCCCGTCGGCTCAACAGCGCTTTCAAGTCATTCCACAACGTCCAGCGGCGCTGCTTATGATCTTTTCGGTAGAGTTCTTCTTCGCGCTGGCGAGCGTCGAGCCGGGATCGTTCTTCCATCTGGCGCGCCCACTCCTCACGGGCTTGCTCTTGCCGTTCGCGGGCGGTTTCGCCGGTAAAAGGTTCTGGAAAATTGGGATCTGACATGGCGTGATTCCTCGCTTGATCAACAGATTGATTTATGGTATGGGGGTTACCCATCAACAACAGAAAAAAGGAGCCCGGTATGCTGCGAGAACTGCAAACAGGTGTGGAGAACGTCGAGGGCGTTGTCCGGCAGACCATTGCCGTGTTGCGCTGGATTCGCCTCGGTATCGCCGCCGCGCTCATCCTGGCAGGAGCGCTGTATGTTCTGGTCCACGACGGCGTCAGCGGCCTGTTCAGTGCGACTCTTTTCGTGCTGTTTGTGTTCTCGGCCCTTTCGCGCAAAGGCGGGCGAGAAGATCGGGACGCCGAGTGGGCGTCGTGGCGCGGCGAACCGTCGGAAGACGACAAAATGTACGATCCGGCCTACAGGGGTATCCACCCCAACAATATTTACAACTGGAAAAAATAAGGTCTTGTCCACGAAGCTACCTCTAACCTTTATTTTTCGGCAAAGAACGAATTTTTAAGCTGTTCACGGCGTTGCTCCCAATCCCGCCCTGCTCCTTGGCGAGGCTATGCATATTTCCCACGACTGACGAACCCACTTGACTCGGCCCCCCCGCCTCGGCAATCAGATAGAGCATGAGCAAGGGAAGGAACAGGTAGAACACGGAGGTGGTGAACATCAGCAGGATGCGTTCGATGGTGGAGTGATCCGACAGGAGTTCGGCGGGAATATTGGTGATGCTGAAGGCCGGCGCCCCGGGATACAGCATGAGGAACAGCAAATCATCCAGGTAATCGGCAAATTGCCAGAGCGAGGGCAAGATGCTCAACGCGAAGATCAGCATCATGCCCTTCACCAGCGTCATGCCGCGCATCTCGCCGATGACCAGAAACAGTCCCCACAGCATGAACACGCCCATCAGCAAAAACGGTTGCAACAGGCTCGATCCAATCTTCATCAGGTAAATCGACACCATATAGCCCGCCGCTTGCGTGGCGACGCCTTCCGCTACATCCGTGAACAGAAACAGCGCTCCGGCGACCAGGGCGGACCCCCAGCCCAGTTCGGGGCTTTTGCTGGCGAGATTGCGTTTGCCGGCCAGCAGCATCTGCTGGGCCACCACCTCTTCGGCGTCCGCCATGGAGGTTTGCAGGGAGCTGATCAGCGTACACAGGGCGTTCGGCAGGAAGGCTTTTCCTGGACAGGTATTGAGGCTGAGGCTGAACGCTTTCTTTTGCAGCGCGTCACCGCCGGCCTTGACCAGTTGAGCGCGCAGGCCATGGGTCGCGTCGCTCCACCATTCCTGGCAGGTCGGAAAGCCTTGTCCGGCGCTCGCTTGATACTGGCTGGCGTCGCTGTCGCGCACCGGGTCATACGGAAAACCCTGCACCGGTTTCTGCGCCCGCAGTGGCGCGATGAGGCCACACAGCTTGCCCGCAGGCGTGCCGGGATCGCCGTTCCCGGCGCACTCCTGGTAAAAGTTGTTCTGGTAAAACTTGGAGCCGAAATAGACCATTTGCTCCTTGCGCTTCTGTTCGGTATCGCCGTACTGTTCCAGGCGATCTTCCATGAAGGCTTGTCCCTCGGGGCCGTGAACCCCGTTGAGGAAATCCAGCGCGATCCGCTGCGCCCGGCGCCCGCACTCGGCTTCAAAGCGCGCCACGCTGGCTTTCAGGGCGTTCGGATCCTCGGCGGCGCTGAAATCCAGCGTGTTCATGAGCAAACTCAGGTGGGTCAGGTCCTGTACGCAGGGGATGGCGTGGTAGAGCACCGCGTTGAAGCCCGAGGCCAGCACCATGGCCAGATACGGCAGCAGGGGCGCGCGCGCACTCTGGACGTCAGCAAATCCGTATTCCTTCTGTTGCAGCGCCTCGTACTTCTGTCCCAGAAGGGCCAGCCCTTCGCGCCCACAGTGGTTTTGCACCGTGGTGGAGGTGAGGTTGACGGGCGCAATGGGGATCAGTCCCAGCACCAGCACCAGACAATAGATCACCAACCGCAGGATCAGGGCGCGGGAACCTAGCTCGGGACTGCTGTTGTTTTCGGCGTAGGCCAGGGCGATGTCGAACACGATGCGGGCCACGGGATACAACACACCCCCCACCGCGACCAGCAACAGGAAAATCGAGGTGTAGACCTGCCAGCCGTAAATGGTGAGATAGCCTTCCAGGATACCGTTGACTGACATGATGGCATCCTCTAGCGCAAGAGCCCGTAGGGGAGCTGGGCGATCACCAGGTCACTGATGCAGAACGCCCCGAAAACCAGGGGACTCTGCTGGCGCACACGCTCCGGATCGTTCCGACGGATACGACCCTGCACCCACCGGGGATACACGCCCCAGGCGAGCAGCGCGTAGACCCCGCCGCGGAGGACCGTGGCGGGCCACCAGAGCGCATCGACCCCGGTCAGGAGCGCCCCCAGCTCGCGCGGGGTCACCTGCTGCACCCACCACGGGCCTAACCAGGCAGCCCCTGCCAGCGCGCCCACCACGATCAACCCTGTCAGCCGTTTGCGAATCAAGTGTGCCGCCTCATTGTAAAAATGTCGCCGTGTTGATGTGCGCAATATCGTCCAGGATCGCGAACTTCAGTTTATTGACTTCCCGCTCAATCACCTCGTAAGCCTCGCTTTGCGACAAATTAGGTTCATGGAGGCCGGTTTTCAGCGCCTGCAAGGCAAAATCAAATTTCAGCTTGAGCTGATTTAAAGCGAACTGACGCGCCTGATCATCGATGGAAATGCTGAGCGCATAGGGTGGCAGTTGGCGCATTTCCTCAATGGTGGCCGGCGGGATCAGCATCCCGCTGTTGGCCTCGAACGCCGGACGGTCGATTTCGCGCCGGACGTATTTTTGCAGTTGTTCGATGGCCTGATCCCGCGTCTCGATATACGGTTTCAGATAACCCAAACCGGGCGTGGATTGCGTCGGGCCGGTTTTCGTCAACATGAACGCCTGGCTGCCGTAGATGGCGGTAATAAACTGCACCAGGTCGGGTGGCGACTTAAACGCCTTCGTGATCGGATGCTTGGCGTTCATTGAGGGATTGAAGTCGCCGGTTTCGTCCACACCCCGGTCGGTCAGCAGATTGACGCCTGCGGTCAGCACGGTCTTCGTGGCTTCAATCGGGGGCTGATTCTCGCCGCCGTACCGCTTGCCGCCGGTCAAGACAATCCCGTTGGAGGCGCTTTCGGTGCGGACCTTCTTCATGCGGTCATCAATCGTGCCGTCGCCAAAGCCCATTTCAATACGCATGCGGTCCCCAATGCCCGCCATGACCAGATTCTGATAGGGGTTCTGCCCCAGAGCGATCTCCCGCTCCATTTGCTGACAATCCTTGAAGTTAATCTCAAAGAGCTTGAAGGCCTCATCCAGTTGCTTGGTCACCACGTTGTAGAGCGAGGGATTGATCTTGTTCAGGATATACGCCGGGAGCGCCGCCACCGCGCCTTGCGCCGCGTCAACAAATTTCTGCGGTAATTGCCTGAATTTCTCAATGGCCGAATTGATCATGGCCTCGACGTTATCAAACGGATCAAAACCTCCGCAGGAATAACCAAAGCCCGCGCTGAAATTCGCATCGATGCGGGTTTTGTTGCTATAGGTGGCGGGCGTCAGGTGATCGGTATCCGCGCCCGCCCCCAGGCGAAACACCCATCCTTCTTCGCCCGATGGAATATCGTCCGAGCGAACGCCCTCGCCCTTTTTACCTTTCAATTGCTCAATCCGGCTTTGGGCGTGCGCCGTTGAGGGATTGAGCGCGCACAGCCAGGGCTGGAGGACCAGCAGCGCCGTCAGTAACCCGGGTCGGAGAATCGATGACAGGGAACGGTGATGCGATCTGTTCACGGTGGCGAGTCCTGTTGATGTTGACGCCGCCGCTCGGTCATTTCACGGGCGACGAGGAGGGCGGCGTCCAGTTCGGAAAAGCCGTGCTGTTGCATGAGCTGCATTCGGTAATTCTTCTCGTTGCCCTCGGTCTGCGCCAGGGCGAGCGCCAGCGCCGGCGGCACAAACCGCACCAGGGCCGGCGGATATTTTTCCGAGAGCAGAACGCCCTCGACAAAGCGCCCCGGTTCCTTGATCGCCAGGGTCAACAGATGTTGTTCTTCGCTGCTCAGATCGCGGAATTGTGCGACCCGACGCGCTTCCTCGGGACCCATTGAAAGCAAAAACCAAAACTCCGCCTGGGACAAAATCTGCCGGGCGTCCTCGCTGAAGTCAGAAAAATCCTGGGTAGCGAACACCAGCCAGGTATGGAGTTTGCGCCAGACCTTGGTGCCCACGATAAAGCCCTTGACCGTGATCGGCATTTTGGAAATGTAGTGGCCTTCATCGAACCATACTTCGGTGTGCCGGCCGGACGCCTGATGTTTCTCGCTCCAGGCCGTGATGTTGGCCAGCAGCGACAAAACCGCCAGCGCCAGCATGTCCTCGTGGCCGCTCGTGGTGAGGATGCCCAGATCGATATGCACCACATCGTCTTCTTCATTAAAGGGCTGGCCGTAGCGGTTGAAGAAATATCCGCGCAATCCTTGCGTCCACAGGTGCATCGCATCGGCCATGTTGCGAATCCGCAGCCGGATTTCCGGGATGGTTTCGGTCTTGGCCATTACCTGCAACACCCGATACACATCCTCCGGGAGCGCGTGCGGCAACCCGGCGGCCTCGCTGTCTTCCAGCGCCTGAATGAGTGCGCTTTGGATGATGGCGCGATCGGAGTGGGTCAACGCCTCGATGACGGCGGGCCGTCCACCGGTGATCATGAGTTCCGTCATGTAGAGCATTTCTGCCAGATACGACCGCTGTTCGTCCTCTTCACCCGCGGTGCGCCACTCGCACCGATGCTCGGCCAGGGCCTGCCGGGTATCCACATAAGGGGCGTAATGCACGTCCTGCCCCCGATTGAAGATCCATTCGCGGGTCCTGATGCCCAGGCGTGCGTAATAAGCCACCATCAGCCCAAAGGAATTGCCTTTTTCAATGATGATCTGCCGAGGCCGGTTCACGGCCATGGACTGCATGGCGTGGGCAATGGCGGTTGCCGATTTGCCTGAACCGGTCGGTCCAAACAGGGTCATGTGCGCAACGCGCACCCGGTCACCGGCATGGTAGGGGTTCAGGGTGAAGGTCTGTCCGTCGCGCCGGTACATGACCAAACACGGATGGGACGTCCCGGTGCTGCGGCCATAGAACGGCAGGATCGCCGCCAGGTGCGCACTGTAGGTGAAGCGCGAGCGCAGACTGTGCAGCCGGTCAAAACGCCAGTCGTAAACACCCGGCAAATTGCGGACAAAGCTGTCATCCGCCAACAGATCGTAGCGGGCGGGAATCGGTCGCAGCCGGGTGGGGACCAAGGCGTTCTCAACCTGCCGGGTCCGATCCTCCAAGTCGGCCAGGCAGGCGGCGCGCAGATAAAGTCCCATCTGCACATTGAAAACCCGCTGATGCTGCCGCAGCGCCGCCCTGGCGGCATCCAGCTCCTCGTGCGCCACCTCGGCCGCCTCGGACGTGGTTTGGCGGACCGACCTTTGCAAGCAGTCCAGGTGTTCTTCAATGGCCAGCGGATTTCTGGGAACAATGGTCCAGACAAACAGGGTTTCCGGCGGCATCCAGTTCCAGGGGCACGCTGTCACGGATCGTTCCCGTTGGCGATCCAGGGTCAAAGCGCCGTTGTCCGGCGCCACCTCAACGCCTTGCAGCGTGATATAGCGGGTGTACACCGGCCCGAAACGATACACTCCGCGATCCCGCTCTTCGTCCCGATCCGGGATGGGTTGCGGTGAAAACTGGAGCATCTGCTGAGCCAGGCTCCAGGCGGCGCCCCGTTCGTTCAGGGGGGGCAAGGGATTGTCCGCCAGGAAGGCGTGAGGGGACTCGTAGCCCGGCGCCATCGGCGTCAGCCAAGGCAGCAGCCAGTGACGGAGGCCCTCCTCATCCAGCCGCTGGACGCGCACGCCAAGAGCTTCCAGGCCGGACAGGAACGCGCTGATCGCCTGATTCAGCTGTTGTGCCGGCGTGTACCGACGATGCTGCCAGGCTTTTTTGCTGGCCTTGCGATAGAGACACAAGTGAATTTGCTGATCGATGGCGCGCCAGCCTTTGGTGGCTGCGCCGGACAAGCGCACCCGCTCGTCATCAAAAATTCCCTGCGGTGAACGCATGATGTCGAAGTGTTCGCGCAGGGCTTCGCGCCAGGCCTGCGAGAACGCGCTGTCGCGAACGGCGTCCGGTGTAGCGGCGGCCAGCGCCTCGGCCAGATTGGCCGGCTCCCGGTCTTCCAGATACAGCTGCGCGATATAGGGGAACACCTCATCATCGCTCGGCAGACTTTGCAGAGCGTGATCCAGCTGGTCGTTGAACTGCTCCAGGCGCTCCGGGGAACGGCCCTCCAGGTCCGCAGGATAGAGCCGAAAGACTGCGGCCACCGAGAGGCCGTCATCCAGCTCAAAAACCTGGTTTTGCGCATCGTAAAGGTCAAACGGCAAATAATCGGCGAACGCCGGATAGGCCTGGAACAACAATTCAAAATCGCGCTGGCTGAGGGGCGGGGCCTCGCCCCGCAACGGCCAGTCGCCCAGCAAACGCTTCCACCACCGGGCAAAGAGTCCGGGCGGACGGCGCAAGGCAGCGGTCACCATTCGCCTTCCCCTTGCCCATCTTCGGCGTAATGCATTCCTTCCCGCAACGGAAAAACGGTGTAATAGCCCGGCACCGGCAAGTCTCCGGCGAAATGGGCATAGACATAAGCGATGATTTCCGGGTTGTGAATGCGCTGAAAATCTTCCTGGAAATCCGTGAAGGCTTGATGGCTGCGCCGACTGGCCATCGCCAGGCCGGGTAAAATTCTTTCCCGTTCAAAAGAAGGCGCTGCCGCCGAACCCCGTGGCAACGCCGTCGGCTGCGCTATTTCGCCGCTCAGGTGTTGCTCAACAATTTCCAGCGTCGTGGGTCCGGCATCGGGCAGTAAATTCTTTTCGCCCGGACCCGACGCGCAACCCGTCCCGCCCGCCGTGATGATCAAGGTCAACGCCAGCGCGCCAGCGCGGAACGGCCCGGGCGCCCGGTCAATCCAGTACTGCATGGGATGCCTCCGCAGCGTAGCTGTAATGGAGCTTGCGTCCATCGGTCTGGTAATCAATGGGAATCTGCGTTTCGATGAAGATTTGCACGTCGATCCCCGGTGGGGCATAGACCACGTCAAAAGCGTCTTCCGCCCGCTCTTTCACATAGTCAGCGATTTCGCTGCTGGCGCCGCCCAGGCCCCGGCCCAACGCATATTCATAGGTATCGCCGGAGACGTAGCTGTTCAGGCCATAGGCATCCCGGCCCACCGTGACTTTGGAGCGGGCGTAAGCATTGGCCAGCCCATCCAGAAAAGCGGCCAGACTGCGATCCTTGAGGTATTCTCCGGCATTGTTGAAAAACTGGCCGCGGATACAGGGTTTGCCCCACGAATCGGTCAAATACCCCAGATTGTTGTTGACGGACGCGGCAACCTCAGAGCCCCCCTTGCCTTTGTTCACGGTGTGCAGGCGTCCATCCTCAAAGGTGAACGTCACGGTATCGAGATAAGCACGAACACAGGATTGTTCCCGGATGCCCACCGCGTAACCGGTCCAGACCGCGTTGACAATGCCCGGGATGCGGTGGCCGTTGGTGGCCAGATTGGTGGCTCCAGTGATGAGCTTGAAGCGGAAAGGGTCGCGCACATGACCGCGAAACGGCACACGTCCTACCAGCGGCGTCAAGGTCGAGTTATGGACCAGTGTGGCGGTATCGGGAATCGTGTAGACCGGAATCGTGGCTGAGGCGCCATCCCGGTGAGTTTTCACCGTAAAAGGGTAACGCCTGGGCTGAAGAGACCTGACCGGCGTCGCCGCCTGCGGGTTTGGCGCCGGGGCGCGGGTCTGGCTCCGCCCCGGACGTTCCCCGGCCATATAAGGCGTCAGCGTCATGTACTCTTCTTGGAGGCCACGCACGGAGCCGATGCGCGGCGCGCCCGAGGCAAGACGGGAGGCATCGGGAGGATGGCGGGCGGAATCGGTGAGGCGATCCACGACACCCTCCATGCCAGGCATCTGGCGCAACCGGTCCAGCATGCGCAGATCGACCTGTGGCGCGCCCGGCGCAAGATCATTGGGCGGGGCGCCGGGCGGGTCTCCGCCGGCCGGTCCGGCGCCTGCAACGCCCGGACGGTCTTTCGGATGGGGCGTCAGGATGCGATTGGCCTCGGGGCGGGTCTCCGCCGGAGCCGGGGTCACGGGAGGCCGGGTCGCCCATTGCGCACGCAACGCCTCCTGTTCCCGCGTCAGACGCTCGATTTCGGCGCGCAACTGTTGCGTCACGGGCGTCAGGTCCGTCGCCTGGATTTTTTCATTCAGCGCCGCACGGGCTTCCTGCAAAGCGCGCTGGAGTTGTTCAGCGTCCTTCTGGGATTGTTGCATCGCGCGCTGGGCTTCCTTTTGCACCAGATTCGCAGCGTGCTCCTGTGCCAGGAGTCGTTGGCTTTCGCTGTCCTTGAACCGATAGTTCACATCCTGCAACAGCGCCGACATCTTTTTCAGTTCTTCAGCGTAGGTTGGATCGTCGCCACGCCGCCCGCTGGTGACTTCAGGGACGGGTTTGGCGGGCGATGACACGGGTTGCTGTTGAAAGAACACAAACAGGGTCAATCCCGCGCCCAGCGCTATCAGCATCAGGTAAACGGCGATTTTAGTCAGAGCGATCTGCGGTAAAGGCATGGTGATTCAAAGCCCGATTAAAAGGTTGGTGAGTCACCACAGCCCAGACGGTGCCGTGGTGGCCGCTGCCCATCGGGGCGATCGTGGGATGCAGCACCGCAACAAACGCCAGATCGCCGCGCAAGGCGCGTGGATCAAACGTGATGGGCTGCGCACTGCGGTTCTCGACGCCGACCGCCGTCACATAGAGTGCTCCGCTTTGCCATTGCGCCAGGGGTCGCACGTCCAGTGCAGTGGCTTGAATGCGCAGCCATTGGCGGGTGTCCACCGGCTGCACCGGCACCCGGTGGGCTTCCAGCCTGGGAATCAGGCGCTCGGGTCCGTGGTAATGCGCCAGCGCGAAGCGCGCCAGCGCGGCGTAACCCGGCGCACCGGATCGACCCTGACGGGAGTCCGCCTTCAGAAAATCCGGTATCAGCGCCTCCGCTACTCGCTCCAGGTGGGCCGGGTCACCGGGCGCAACCGCGACGGAATCGACCGCCTCTGGCGTCAGTGGATCACGCAGGATCAGCCGGTCAGGGGCTTCCCCTTCGGCCCGGGCGCTGACATCCAGCTGATACAACGCACCGCTGACGGAAGTGGCTAAAACCCGCACCGGATCAAAGGGTTCCCGCGCGGTCCAATGCAACTGGCCGGTGGGCGTCAGGACGATGCGTGAACGACTTCCGACGGCTTGCGGCACATCCAGGTCTGCCACGGGCTCGGGGAAATCAATGCGCCGCTCGTGGTGAACCTTGAGCGGGACGGCGATCGGATTGCCCTGCCAAGCTGTTTCCAGCGCTTGTGGGTCGGTCGCCGCTGGCGCGACCGGATTGCCCTGCCAGGCTGTTTCCAGCGCCTGTGGGCGGGTCGCCGCTGGCGCGACCGCATCCGGCTCGGTCAAGGCAAGATCGACCGCCAGGACAGGGCAGGCCATAAGCGCCAACCCAAATCCTGAAAAGAGTATCGAACGGAAAAGCGTGCGCATGATGACTTAACCTGAGTCCTCATCGACCGGGCGTGGTCCCGGTGCCAGATAGCAATCAAACGCCATCTGGTAGGCGTTGAGATCAACCGGCACTGCGTACTGCACCACGCGCAAGGGGTAGTGATAGCGTCGGTTGCGGGTTTCCACGCCCTTGACGTGTTCTTCCAGCAGATAGTCGACGTGAACCTCCCAGGCGTTGCGATCCAGCCGGGTCACCTTGTGCGGAGCAAAAATCTCCTCGCCCACTGGCAGCAGCTTGCGGGAGCGAAACTCATACAGACTGGCGTTGCGCTCCCGGTGCATGGCCAGCTCCTCATAGCAACTGGCCGTCAGGTAGTTACGCATCGCATTGAGATTTTTCACGTAGTCGCGCCCGCAATCTTCCGGACAGTAATTCAGCTTCTCCATCAGGAGCTTGCTAAAGGCGTACACATACGACGGCGGAATTTCGCTGGGTGCGATAAATTGCGGGCGCGATAAATCCGGCGGCACATAAATCCGCAATACACTGGGCTGACGCCACAGGGCCATGCCCAGAAGGGCCAGCAATGCGAAAAGCATCCCGATAATGCGATTGCGATAGCGCAGTTCCTGGTCGTTCTGCGCACGGTGGGTTTTCGCGAGCGACACGTATCCTCCACTTACAAACGGCGGCGATTGATCTGGCATTGATAGAGCACCCCCGGTTGGATGAACGGGGAACGAAAGCTCCGGACAGCCTTCCGGTGCCTCTCGTAAAAGAGCGGCTTTCCCGCGCGTTGCGCGTGAATCAGGCGGGTCAGCCCATAGGCCAGCCCTATCCACAACCCCAGGCCCGGTACGATGCACAACACAGGGATGGACGTGATCGCCATCCCCGTGACCGTAAAAGGCAACGCTATGGCCGCCGCTCGCCAAATGCAGGTCTGGATCTCGGTCCAGGTGCATCCGAAATGAACGATCGGTTCGCTCCGCTCCAGTTCCCGGAGAGTGAACGCGGGCTTCACGCGGGCTCCTCAGCCACCAATCGAGATGGTCGGATTGATGCTGATATTGGTGAGCCAGGTGTACACCAGCACCGCCAGAACCACGCCGACAATAACGACGGCCATCACCATCCCCAAGGTCTTCATGAAGAGCGACCACTCGCCCATGCGCCGCGCCTCGCTCATGGTGCTGAACACGTCGCCAATGCCGCCCACCACGCCAAAACCCAGGGTGATAAACGCAGCAGAGAGAACCACCATGGCCAGCACCGTGATGACCTGCTCCAGAAAAGGCTTACTCGTCATGCTGCTGGGCAAAATCTTGTCCAGCGCAAACGACGGCCCGTCGGCGGCCTGGGCGTAAGCGAAATCCGGCAACATCAGGACGCTCAAGGCGAGCGCCAGCACCCAGAACAAACCGGTATTGCGCCGGACAATCTGCTTCCAGAAAAAACACCTAGTCATAAAACACCCCTAATACGAGCAAAAGGACAAGGAACGCTGCGATCACCAGCAGCAAGGTTTGCGGGGCGCGGTACAACGCACCACGCGCCGCGTCGTGTCCGACCTGAAGCACCCAGGCCAGAATCAGCACCCCCCCTACGCCCACGCACACCACCAGCAAGCCGCCTGCCAGATTGGGGGCGTTAATGTGCGTGGCGTCACTGAACGCGGAAAGGACATCGGCGAAAGAAGCCATGATTAACGGCGCTGGGTGAGCGAAGTCTGTACAGCGGGCGGCGGAGCGGCGTGAACCATCGTTTGGATTTCATTGAGGTAATCCGCAGCGCGTCCCCGCGTCACGCGCAATTGTTCGAGCAGCGCGTCGTAATTGAATCGCACCGGCGCCTGATCCTCCCGATAGCGGCGCTGTAATTCCTCGGCATAGTGGATGAGGTAATCCAGGTCCTGAACCAGCGCATCAATCGCCGCCGACTGCCGCATCTCTTGCGCCGGGACTGCTGTAGACAGGCTCAGGCTGATCAGGCCCGCCCATAACCACACACGCCCACGGGGAGAAAAAAACCAATCGGTCATGATCCCGTTCCTCCTGGGTGCATTGAGAATCGCGCCAGACGATGAGTAATCCGGCGCACATAGTTTTGCGTTTCGGGATACGGCGGAATCCGGCGACCGTATTGGAGGACGGACCCTTCGCCGGCGTTGTAGGCGGCCAGCGCCAGCAACAGATCCTGGTCGAAAGTGCGCATCAGCCATTTCAGGTAACGCATACCGGCCCGCAAGTTGGGTTCCGGCTGGTGGCGTTGGTCGCGGGGCAAGCCAAACCGCTCCGCAGTCTCCGGCATCAGCTGCATCAGGCCCACGGCGCCTTTGGGGGATCGGGCCTGGGGGTTATAGGACGATTCGACATGCACCATGGCGTGAATCAGCGCGGGAGGCAGACCCTCTTCGCGAGCGACCCGCTCAATCAAGGAAGACCACCGGGCCGTATGCTCACGGGGGGACACCCCTTCGGGTAAGAAAGGCCGACTCCGGTTCAGGGTCCGCAGCGACGACCCTCCGGTGTCCGGCGTCCTGGACGGGGTCCTGATTTCCTGCGCCCACTGCCGGGCCACTGCATTGATCGTGACGTATGGAGAAGTCACCGCACGCAGTGACCAGGTTGAATGCGGCTCCCAGCGCCAGCCCATGGGGCCGACATAGAGCGTCAAATGGGCGGCTCGTCCTGCGGCCAATAGATCGGCCATCGCCGCCCGACTGTCGGGATACACGGTTTCACAACGCGCTGCCTGACACAGCCGGACGGTCCACGGCCACGGTGTCGGCGCCAGGGCGTAGGGCGATTGTCGTCCGGCGTGTTGCAGCGCCCGGCGGTACAGTGTTTCGGCGGACACTTGGTGCCTGGCCGCAATCTGTTGATACAACAACGGAGTTTCAGCCCGTATCGGGGCGCTCACACTGAGGCTTACGGCCAACAGACCGGCGTTCCGGAGCGTGGCGCGACGTCCAGCGGGACATCCCATGGGAAATGGCCTACGGTAGGGTGGTCGGTTCACGGGAGCGTTCCCGGGGGGTTGGCATAGCCAGGGCGCTCAACCGCGATCCCGGCTCACCGGCAGACCGCAAGCGCCCCTGCTGCTGCCGGTATACGTTGTAAAAACCAAAGACCCGGCGCACATAATTTTGCGTTTCGGGATACGGCGGAATCCGGCGACCGTATTTGAGGACGGACCCTTCGCCGGCGTTGTAGGCGGCGACCGCCAGAGTCCAGTGACCGAAATATTGGTACAGCCATTTCAGGTAACGGATACCGGCGCGCACATTCCTGGCCGGGTCGGTGCGTTCCGCAGGGGCCAGCCCAAACCGCTGGGCAGTGGCCGGCATCAGCTGCATCAGGCCCACGGCGCCCTTGGGGGATCGGGCCTGGGGGTTGTAGGAGGACTCCTGGCGGATGACGGCGTGCACCAGCGCGGGATCGATGCCTTCGCTCAAGGCCAGCGCATCAACCAAGGGTTTCAGCGCGCTGGCGCGACGGTTTTCTGGAATCTTGACCGCCGCGACCCCCTGTTCAGGCGTCAACAGACCCCGCGCCGCCGCGACGGCCGGGGGCGGCGAAGGATGGCGCAAGGACGCCAGGGCGCTGTCCCCACGACCGGTTTCCGGCGCAGGTCGCTCCGGCGACTCCGGTTTCTCCGAACAGGCTGCCAGCATCGTCAGCAGAAACATCAGCATCACCCGGCGCATGGATCAGCGTTTTTCGAGAACCACACCCTGGCGGCGCAACAACGCGACCGGACGGGTGTGATCAAACCCCTTGAACACCAGGGGGTCATAACGGCGTGGTGAAATGCGACCGGCGTTGGCCGAACGCACATTCGCCGGGCTCGGCCATTGGTCCAGCCAGGCGACTAATTGCTGGATGTCCTTAAATCCCCGTCCATAAAGCTGGACAGGTATATCCGGCGTTTTCAGCACCTGATCCAGCTTTTCGTAGCACGCCGCCGCACAACCGGCGTCGATCAATAAATCGATCACATCTCCGGCCTGTGGAGTGATCGATGGAGAGGTCGCATCCCGGTCCGTTGGGCGGGCGTCCACCGGGGATGACGTCAGTCCCAATCGTTCTGCACGCGCCCGCCTATAGCCCGGCGTGTTCCTGGCCTGGGGCAAGGTGGAAAAATCCACCACGGCTTCCGGGCCAAACCGTTGCATCTGGGTTGCCGCCACCAAAGCCGCAAAGCGCGTTTGTTCCGTGATTCGCCGCCGTTCCGCGTGGAGGTATTGCTCGGCGAAGCGGGCGCGCTTCGCGGGATCGGTTTCAATGATGCCGAGCACCATGACCGGATCGAGGTGGGCGTAGTAATAACGGCCCTCGACGTTCATGTACGTCCGGTATTTCGTCGCGTCTTCGACGGCCAAGCCCCAGTGCCTGGCAAAAACTTCGTTGCTCACTTCCTCAAAGCGAGTGTGCTCAATGGGGGTCGTGGTAATGGCCGCAGTTTGTGCCGACGCAACGCTCCCGCACAGGGCGGCCAATCCCGCGCCCAGCGCTAACGACCGCCCGGTCGGGCGAAAAAACCAGGAGATGCGCATGCCGGTCACCGGGTATCGGCCAGCGAATCCGAGGGAACCGTCACCACCGGCGGCGTGATCGGCGTCGGAATGGACGTCAGATACCCTTCCGGCAGACGCCAGTAGTGGCGTTCTGACCAAGCAGCGGTGAGATCGCGCTGCGGGTAGAGCGAAGGCTCCACCGCCGCCGGGGGGATTTGGCACCCGGCGAGCCCGGTGATCAGGAGTGCGCTAACGATTCTCAAGGCGCTCTCCTTCAACGACGGCGGGCCGATACGGCCACCGCCGTTCAAAACTCACTCGCCGGTTGACCGGGTCTTCCACCAGCTGCCAGGCCGGACCCGCCAGCCGCTCCAGCACCGTCCCCAATTCGCTCGGCCCGATATCCCTCTGGCTTTCGGGGTACGGTTGCTCGTACAGCCGGTCGATTTCGGGATCGGCGGCGGCCCTTTCCGCCAGCCGCCAGCCGGTGCCCGCCAGGAGGGTCAGGAAGCCCTCCAGAATGCTTTGGCCCTGGACCCGCTGATAGACGACCTGGCGGAGGTCAAGAGCGACTGGTCGTTCGGTGATGATGGTATAGCCGTTGTAGAGCGGCGTGGCGGCGTGGCTGGCGGGCAGCGCCAGCACGGCGGCGAATCCGAGCAAAACGGCTTGGGTCATCGAACAGTCCCCGTTATTAAATTAACTTTATGTATATTTGAGTATGATTAAATCAATCTAAAAATGTTTTTGCAAGTCTTTATGAAAATTTTTCAGTACGAAGACCAGAATTTCTTCAAAGATATAAAGGTATGCAGAAATATGGTTAAATTGACGGGAAATCCTTTTGAACCGCAGCGAAACCGTGAAAAAACGCAAAGGCAGAAAAGATCCGAACGTGCGCGTGACCGACGCCGGTCCGGTCACCGGCGACCAGTATTTGAAGCTCCAGCAAAAAACTGGACTGGAGCTGGCCGATTACCACGCGCTGCTGGGCATCAGCATGAAGGAGCATTACCTGATCACCCTGAGCCCCACCGAACCGTTGGCCGATCCGGGCTTGTGCCTGCATGTGCGCATGCTCGACGAGTATCCGGAATTGGTCGATCCCGAACCGGAGGTGATCGAACTGGTGCAGGCGGTCAAGCGGGTCCGGCGCGACTACCCCGAAACACCGTGGCCCATGCCGGCGACCGCCGGCCTGGTGGCCCTGATGTTAGGCCGCAACAGTCAAACAGCCACCACCTGGAGGACCGGCCGCACGCCCGCCCGGAAAATCATGATGCTGGTCCAGCATCTGCTGGCGCTGCTGGACCAGCGCGACGATCCCGATCGCGTGCTCGTGCGCTATTGCGAACTCATCGATCGGGAAGGCAAGGCACGGGGCATCAGCGACATCTTTACAAGCCGCCGCTGGCCCTGAACGTGAGGCTGCGGGCATGGACAGGGAGCGTCCAATCACGCGAAGGCGCTATAAGATTTACCTGATTGATTGATTTCCATAAGGCGGCTTTAGCCCGCCCGTAGGGCGCTTGGCCCGCGGTGCAAACCGCCGGCTTCAGACGTATTCTCTTTAGTCGGCGGTTCAGTCCGCCGAGCTTCAACCCACCAGCTTTAGCTGGTGGTTGTTGAGATAACATAAGGTGTTGGCATGGATTCTTCCATCAAACGCTTTTTGTCGGCGACGCTGCTCGGCTTGTCCGCTTCGGCCGCGGTTTCGGCGCGCAACGCGAACCCCTTTGAGAGCATCGTCGGCAACGTCGAGGCGGTGGCCGATCACGTCTCCATCGCCACGGGCCGCAACCAACCCGTCCAAACCGCCCCGGCTGTCACTACCGTGGTGACGGCCCAGCAAATCCGGGACAGCGGCGCTCGCGACTTGATCGATGTCCTCAAGTTCTTGCCGGGCTTTTTCGTCGGGCGCACCGCCCATTCGGTCCAGCCGGTGATCGCGGTTCGCGGTTTTACCTCCTCCAACAACCAAACCGTGCTGGTCCTGCTGGACGGCATCCCGCAAACCGAAAGCGTCTTCGGCGACCGGCTGGCCCTGCTGGGCATCGTGCCGCTGGACCTCATCGAGCGGGTGGAGATCATGCGCGGTCCCGGTTCCGCGCTGTACGGCGCCGATGCCTATTCTGCCGTGGTCAACGTCATCACCCGTCGAACCCCGCCCGATCAACCGCAGATCGGGGTCGGCAGCGGCTCACAACAGACCCGCAATGCCCGTCTGTTCGGCGGCGGGCGAGCCGGCGATTTCGGCGTGGTGGGCGCCGTGGAATATCGGGAGACCGACGGCGATCGGCCGTTGATCGCCGCCGATTTACAGACGAACCTGGACGCATGGTTCGGCACCCGTGCCTCCTTGGCGCCGGGCGAAGCCAATACCCATCAAGGCCAGTTGGGCGCGCACCTGAACGTGACCGGCGAGGACACCGCCGCAATGCTGCGCGCCGCGCTGGGCCGCAACATCGGGATGAACGTCGGTCTGGCCGGTGCGCTCGACCCGTTCGGCCGCATCGACACCACCACGATCGAAGGGCTGTTCGAGAAGACCGCGAAGGGGTCGAACTGGAACGCGAAGGGTTCCGTGGATGGCGCGTTCCTTCGGTACGAGATGAACGACGTGCATTATTTTCCGCCCGGCGCTTTCGGTTTTTTTCCGGAGGGCGTCATCGCGGATACCCGGTTTGAAGAATATCGTTTGCGGCTGCAAGGCCGGCTGGACTATACCGGGCTGGCGCAGCATCGCCTCACCGTGGGGGCCGGCGCGGAAAGCGGCGAGGTCCGCCTGAAATCGGAGCGCCGCAACTATTCGATCAGCAACGGCGCGATCGTGCCAATCGGCCCGCTTCAGGACACCGGCGACGCGCCCGGCCTCGGGGCTTCGTCGTACTTGCGCGATTTGCTGTTCGTCTACGGGCAAGACGAATGGGATTTTCACCCCGACTGGACGCTGACGTGGGGAATCCGCTACGACCGCTACGACGACTTCGGGGGCATCCTCAGCCCCCGTCTCGCCCTGGTCTGGAACGCCTCGCCCTACCTCACAGCCAAGCTGCTCTACGGACGCGGCTTTCGCAGCCCCTCCCTGCTCGACACCGACGCCCGCCACATCCCCGCGATCGCGGGCAACCCCGATTTGAAACCCGAAAAGCTCGACAGTCTCGAACTCGCGTTCGATTACCGCCCTTTAGAGCAGCTTACCGCACGCCTGAATGTGTTTTATCAGCGAACCGAGGACCAGATTCGCCAGCAAAACGATGGCGGGCCGACTTTCCGGCCCGAAAACGTGGGCCAGCAAAAAGGGCATGGCGTGGAACTCGAAGCGTGGTGGGATATAGGTCGCAACACGCAGCTTTACGGCGCCTACGCCTATCAGGACAACACGGACGAAACCACCGGCGCGGACGCGGGCTACACGCCGCACCACCAGGTGCTGGCGCGACTCCTGCACCGATCGCAACCCTGGTCGTTTTCGGTGCAAGCCCGGCATGTGGGAAACCGGGATCGGATCGCGGAGGACACCCGGCCCAAAGTGGACACCTACACGCTCGTGGACGCGCTGGTTCGCCGCGACATCATGCCGGGTTTAGAGGCCGGTTTGGAGATTCGTAATCTGTTCGACGCCGACGCGGAGGAAGCCGGCGCCGGCACCGCGTTTCCCGGCGATCTTCCGCTGCCCGGACGGACGTTTTATTTCGACCTGACCGCCCGGTTTTGAGCGGCGGGCGAGGCGACGGCGCGCACGAGCAGCAGCCCCCGCTTTTTGCCGGTTTCCGAATCCGGCGTATCCATCGCTTCGTACAGCCGGGCGGCGGGCGCTAAAAAGGGTTGGTACTCGTCGAGTACGTCGAGCACAAACACCAGGTCGGAATCGGCCCAATAGCCGCCGAGGGGCGAATGGTGGCCGATGGAGACCCCGAACAGGGGCTGGCGGTCGAAGTTGACCAGATACCGGTACGCCGGATCGTTCGCGCGCCGCAGGTGGGCGCGGAATTCCTCCGGCGACAGATCGCGCAGCACCGTCACGTCGGGGGCGCCATTGGCCCGGATCAGCGCGGCCAGCTCGTCGAGGGTCAACCCCATGAACCGCGCTTTCCAGCGGCTCACGTCGGCCTTGTCGAACAGGCTTTCCTGGTCGCGACGACCGACGCCCAGGGACCGGAGCAGGTTGACGGCCGCCGCCGGGCCGCAAAAAGCGCCGTTGATCTGGTACTCGATCGGGTTCGGGTAGGTTCTCGCCACGGGCAGTTGCCAGGCCTGCTCCAGCAGCGCCGGGTCCTGGTAGTACGCCGCCCGTGCGATCGAGTCCACCGGCGCGGGCGCAGGGCCGCACGCCGCGACCCCAATACACCAGAGCAGTATCGTCCATTGAATAAAATGTGGTCTATTCTTCATCATCACTTTTCCCAACTGGATTGTTCACTTTTCCAATCGGACGTGGGCGCATGGGATCGACGGCGGTTTTTGTGCGCTCTTTGCTGGTGGCCTTACTGTGGTGCGCGGCGCTCAGCCGGGCGGTCGCCGACCCCGTTCTGGTGTTCTACCCGGAAGCACCCGACCCTTACCGCCAGGCGTTCGATCAGATCATGACCGGCATCGCGCACACCGCTGGCGGCCCCGTGCATCGCCGGATGGTAACCGCCGCCACGGAGCGGAGGCAAATTCAGAGGTGGCTGGACGAGGCGAACCCCGGCGACGCCGTGGTCCTCCTGGGTCGGCCGACCGACGCTCTCTCAGAGGTCAGCCAGGATCGCCTCGGCGGCCGCCGGGTGTTCGTCGGTGGCGTCAACGCGCTACCCGGCCAACTGCCGTGGCCGGGGGTGAGCTTGATCGCCGAGCCCGCGCTGTACCTCCAAACCTTGCGCGAGCTGCTGCCGAGCGTCCGGCGCGTGATCGCGTTCCATCACGCCCGAGACCCGGAATGGGCGCCGCGGGCGACGCGGGCGGCGGCGGACCTCGGGTTGCGCGTCGAGCCGGTCGCAGTGACCGACGCGGCGTCCGCCGTCCGCCAGATCGCCGGGGCGCTGAAAGCGCTCGATCCCGAGACGACCGCCCTCTGGTTCGCCGCCAACACCCTCGACCTGGACCGGGAGCTGATTTTCCCGTGGGTGCTGGAGCAGACGTGGGATCGAAAAATCGCGGCGTTTTCGGAGACGGCCGCCCACGCCAAGCGCGGCTTTTTGTTCGCGTTGTATCCCGACTACGAAGCCGTCGGCGCCGAACTGGGTCGGCGCATCGGCCGGGGCGCGGCCGGAGATGGCGGCGGCTTGACGCTCACGCGCGCCGTCCGGTTCGCGCTGAACGGTCGCACCGCGCGCCGCTTGGGCGTCGCGCTCGGCGACGATCTGATTCGCCGCGCCCAGCCGTTGTATCCCCAACCGTGAGGTCTCGCGCCATGCCTTCGGCCTGCCTGCCCCCGACGTTACGGCAACTGTCGGGCGGCGCTTATCTTGCCGGCATCCTCCTCCTGGCCGCCGGCGTCGTCTTCGCGCTCGGCCGCCACTTGGACGACCATTTTCGCCGGGAGCTGTCGGACCGGGGCCGCGCCCTGGTCGAGCGGCTGTCCGAGGACAGCCGCCTCGCCCTGATCCAGTCCGAGTCCGACAGCCTTCGGCGGCGCCTGGAGGTCGCTCTCGCCGACCCGAGCGTGGCGGGCATCGTCGTCGCGACCGCGCGGGGCGTCGCCCTGGCCGCCGCCGGGCCGTCCCCCCTCCCGACCAGCGAAGTTCCGGTGGCGGTCGCGACGGGGAACGCGATCCGCATCGTCGAAACGGAACGAGCCCTCACCCTCGTCGCCGCCGTTCGACCCCATTCCCATTCCGACGACTATTTCGCGCGGGGAACCGCCGGCGCGGCGGCCGAGCCCGACGCCCCGCTCGGGTTCGTGGCCCTGACGCTGACCAAGGTCAAACTGAGAGCCGACTTGCGTGCGATCAACCGCTACCTGCTCGCCGTCATGGGCACGGGCGCCCTGCTGGTGACGCTGCTCGCGCTCGGCGCGCTGGACCGGCTCACCCGCCCGATCAAACACCTGGCGCGCATCATGGCCGATCCCGAAACCGTCCGGCATTTGCGGCGGGTTGAGGTGCGCGGGGTCCGGGAAGCCCGCGTCATCGCGACCGCCTACAACGACCTGATCGCCCGCGTCGCCGACTCGCGCGCCGACCTCGCCCGACAGGTGGAGGCGGCGGTCCGGGAAGTGAAACAACAGAACGAGGCGCTGGTGGCGGCCCGCGAGAAAGCGGAGGCGGCCAGCCGCGCGAAATCGCAGTTCGTCGCCACCGTGAGCCACGAGATTCGCACCCCCCTGCACGGCCTGATGGGCGCGCTTTCGCTGCTGGACAGAACCCCGCTCTCGGACAAGCAAAAAAGCTTTCTCGTCATGATGCGGGAAGATGCGGACCGGCTGTTGCGCGAAATCGACGGCATCCTGGATTTCGCCAAGCTGGAGGCGCGCGGGCTGGAACTGCACGAGCGCCCCTGCGACCTCGCGAGCCTGCTGGCGCGCGCCGTCCGGGCGTTCGAGTCCCGCGCCCGCGCCAAAAAGCTGCACCTCTCGCTTTCGCTCGATCCCGCCTTACCGCGCTGGGTTCGCGCCGACGGCCGGCAGCTCGAAAAAATCGCGCGCAATCTGATCGATAACGCGATCAAGTTCACCGCGAGCGGGCGGGTCCGGGTTCGCGCCGGAGGCCGCCCGGCCAGCGAGGGCGCCTTCGCGTTCCGCTGTTGCGTTCGAGACAGCGGCATCGGGATTACCCCCGAGCAGCGCGCGAGCATCTTTGAGCCGTTCGTGCAAGCGGACTCGTCCACCACGCGCCAATACGGCGGGACCGGCTTGGGGCTGGCGATCTGCCGGCAACTGGTTGAGCTGATGAGGGGTCGCGTGGCGCTGAAAAGCCGGCCCGGCAAAGGGTCCACCTTTCTCGTCGAGCTGCCGCTGGCGCGCTCGGAACCGGCGCCCGAACCGGCCGACGCACCCGAGGCGGCCCCGGCCGACGCGCTTCGGCGGATGGTGGCGCCCCAGGACGAGCCGGTGTCCGGGCGGCGGCTCGAAAAACCCTTCCCGCGTACAGGCGGTCGCCGCGTGCTCGTCGTCGACGACGAACGGCAAAGCCGCCTGTACGCGCAGTTCGTCCTCTTGGAGCTGAGCGCGGAAGTCGTCACCGTCGCCAGCGGCACGGAGGCGCTGGCGGCGTGCGAGGAGCAGCGCTTCGACCTGATCCTCATGGACGTGCGGATGCCGGACATGGACGGGCTGGAGACGACGCGCCGGCTTCGCCGGCAGCGGGCCGGCCCCAACGCCCGCACGCCGGTCGTCGGCCTCACCGCCGACGCGCTGAACCTCGACCGGCAGGACTGGCGGGAGGCCGGCATGGACGACTGCCACTACAAACCGCTCGATTTCGACGTGCTTGCCGAGATTTTCGCCCGGTGGGGCATCGGGCCGCCCGCCAGAAAATTCGCTCTTTCGGCCATCTTGGGGAAGTATCGTGAACGCTAAACCGCCGACCGATCCCGCCGTGGACTTCGCCCACCTCGAACGCTTCCGCGCCAATCCCGCCGGTTTGCGGGAGCTGGTTCGGAGTTTTCTGACCGCCACCCCGGACCTCTTGCGCGAGCTGGAGCGGAGCGTCCGGCGACGGGACAGAGAAAGCGCCGCGAACCTGCTGCACGCGCTGACGGGTGCGGCGCTGAGCACCGGCGCCGCCTCGCTGGCGGAAACCTGCAAGCGTCTGGCGCGCGACTGGGAGCGGTCGGAGAACCCGGCCGCTCTCCCGCTCGCATCGCTCCGCCAGGAAACCGAAAACGCCCTGGAGGCCCTGCGGCGTTTCGCGGACGAGTTGCCCGCCGCCGATGTCGCCACGCCGGCCGCGTCCGACGCGCGCCCGTTCACCATCCTGCACGTCGAGGACAACGCCGGCGCCCGCGCGCTGGTCCGTCTCGCGCTGGAGAGCGACCGCTTCGCGATCCTGGAAGCCGCCGACGGCCGCGAGGCGCTGGCCCTGGCGGAGCGCGAGTCACCCGACCTCGCCATCGTGGATTTAAACCTCGGCCCGCCCGGTCCGGATTCCCCCTCGGGCTTCGGCCTCCTGCAGCAGCTCCGAGATCGGATGCCCGCCATCGTCCTGACGGTCGATCAGCGGCCCGAATCGATCCGGCGCGCGACGGCGGCCGGCGCGTGGGGCTATCTGCTGAAATCGTCGGACCCGCAAACCTTGTCGGCCACCGTCGAAATCGTCCTGGCGCGCTCGCGCGAGGCCTGTGGAGAGTCGCCCTCCAACGCGCTCGACGTCGCCACCGGCTGGCTCATGGCGACCTACCACGTAGATCAGCGGGCGGCCCACCGCGCGCTCGCCCGCCTGGCGCGCGAAAAGCGCTGCAACACGTCCGAAATCGCCCGAGAAATTTTGGAAACCCACCAGCTCCACAGCGATCTCGGGCGTTTCGTCGCGGAGAGCGCTCGCGACTCGGCGCGCGAAGAGGGTTGACAGTTTTTCGATGGGGCGCTAATTTGAAACGAGCTGCCTGGGGAGCAGGCGGGAGGCAGCCGACCTCCGAGCGTTTCGTTCCGAGGGCGCCCGCGACTACAGATGTCCCGCCACCGGCGCGAGCCGGACCGGCATTGCGTCACCAACGCTGTTTGAACGCAGGGGGAGACAGCCCGCGCGACTGCCCACCCGGAATCCGGGTCGTCCGTCGCCTGCCCCGCAGGCCAACAGATCGCTTATCACTGGTCCGATACCAGACTGGCGAGTGAGGCCGGTCGTCCCAGATCGCACGACTGATTTACCTGGAAAAAGACGTGTAAAGAGTCTGCTTTGGCAGAGCGCCGTCGATTTTTATCGCGCGCTCTTCAAGGTATCCGGTGGATAGTCGCTGCGTTTTGGTGATCCTATGTTTTTGATAATTCTGAAATCTTTCCTCACGCCCGCCAAGCGGCAGACCTGGACCGCTCACGCCCGCCGCCGTGCGTCCGGGAATCTTGCGTCCAGCGTCGATCAGGCAATAATAGGCGTGAATCCCGCAACGGGAAAAAGGCGGCCCTCACTGTTTCTAACGGTGAGGACCTGACCACAACCGCATACCATAGGTGCAATCATGGCTACTCACCGCCCGCAGGATACGCGTTTCGCGCCCGATTTTGAGTTCCACGCCGCGCTGGAGGTGCTGGAAGCTTCCGAAGCCCTCACCGCCCGCCGTCGGTCGATCACCCCCGCAACCCTCGCCCGGCGCCTTAAACCACTCACCCTGGCCCAAATCGAACGCGGACTGGCCCAAGTCCAGGATTGGCGCCAGCAAATCCTGACCCGCGATCTTCTTCTGCATCGAGGCCAACTCGTCGTCCTCAACGCCCGGTTGCGGGCGCAACGACGGCAGTTGGACGAAGACCAGCTTTATCTCGACCAAATGCTGCGAGACACCGACGCTCTGCTGAAAAACACCTTGAGCACCCCCGGTAGCGAGGAGCCACCGCGCTCTGGCGTTAGCGAGCAGTGGTCACTACAATAGTGTCAGGAAAAAAAAGGATGTTTGCATGAACGCAAAAAAGCAAACGCCCAAGGACCCCGAATTCTGCTTGGCGGCGAGTAAAGGGTCCAAGGGCGTCCGGCGCGATGATCTGCGGCGCGGAGTGAAGTATAGTCGCCCGCATTCCCGTTTGCCAAGGTTTACTGTGGCGCGAAGGGGACGCGGGCATGAGCGCCGTTGACCTCCCCTTCCCCGGCTATTCCCTTCTCGCCGGTCCCCGTGGCGGTGAGAGTCCGTGCGCGCGCCGCTTCGAGCGCACAGTAGTCGCTGGGCCTTTCGCGCTTCGGAGGCGGTCATGAATCCGCTCGACGATGCGCTGACCGCGCTGGAACGGGTCACCGGCTACCGCCCGGTCAAATCCGGCGATGGCTACAAAGCCCGCTGCCCCTGCCACGACGACCATAATCCGTCCCTGTCGGTCAAAATGAATGGCCGGCTGTTGCTGCACTGCTTCGCCGGCTGTCCCTACGACCACATCATCGCCGCTCTCCACCTGACCCCGGAACCGTCCAGCGGCCCGCGGCAGATCGTAGCGACGTATGCCTACCGGGATGCCGCCGGCGTCGAGGTCCGCCAGAAAATCCGCTACGCGCCGAAAGACTTTCGCATCCGCCATCGTGGAGAAACCGGCGAATGGATCTACAAAGCCGGCCCCGGTCCCGCCGTGCTCTATCGCCTGCCGGAACTCCGCTCCGCCATCGCCCAGGGCGCGACGATTTTCGTCGTCGAGGGCGAGAAGGATTGCGACCGGCTGGCAGCGGGTGGCTTGACGGCCACCACCAACATTGAAGGCGCGACCAAGCCCGATCAGAAAGCCAAGTGGCGGCGGGAATACATCGCCCAACTGGCCGGGGCCGCCCGCGTGGTCTTGCTCCCCGATCATGACGAGCCCGGCCGGGCGCACATGCAGACCCTCGCTCACGCCCTCCGCGGCCAGGTGAGCGAGGTGCGAATGCTGGAGTTGCCGGGACTGCCCGACAAGGGCGACGTGTCCGACTGGCTGAATCAGGGCCATACCGTCGCTGAGTTGCTGGCGCTGATGGAACAAGCGCCTGCGCCTACGAAAAACGAGAGGCGCAAACCGCCAGCAGATCATGGTGAAACCCACGCCAAGGCTATTGAGACCCTCAAGCTGCCCACGGTGAGCCCCTGTACGCACTTGGCGAACTCCCACCGGATACGCCACTACTACCAGGGCCAAATTTGGTATGCGTTAGGAATTGGCTGGGTCATGTGGACGGGGAAATTCTGGCGTCCAGACCCGACCAGTGAGGGATCTATTGCGACCGGCTTTGTGGATGGTCTATCGCGCCGCATCGCTGAAGAGGCCAGCATTGCCACACGCAAAGCCTCTGAAGAGGCCGATACCGAGCGGCGTAAGAACTTGATGGCCCAAGCGGAAGCGCTCATGAAGTGGGCGATTCAATCCGAAAACGAGCGCACCATTGCCGCCGGATTAAAACTGACCAAGCACGCCCTGTTGATCGAATACGGCGATCTCAATCGCGATCCCTGGTTGTTCAACGTCCAGAACGGCACGCTCAACCTGCGCACCGGCTGCCTGCGGCCCCACAACCCGACCGACCTCATTACCTTTATCGCTCCTGTGGAGTATGACCCGAACGCCACTTGCCCGACCTGGGAACGGTTCTTGTCCGAGGTGTTTGCGGGGGATCCGGACATGGTGGCCTTCATCCAACGCGCCGTCGGCTGGTCACTCACTGGTGTCGTTAAGGAACGCGCCCTGTTCTTCCTCTACGGCGACACCGGAAAAAATGGCAAAACCACGCTGGTGGAAGCGTTCATGAAACTAATCGGCGACTGTGGCGAATCCAGCTACGGGTATGGCCGCAAGGTGGGTGCGGACACCTTCATGAAATCGAAGAACCACGAAGACAATCAGCGCAAGGCGGCGACGCTGGCCGGCCCGCGTTTCGTCTGCACCAGCGAGGTGGACGAAGAGCACCGGCTGAATGAACAGTTGATCAAGGATATTACCGGCGGCGACACCATCGAAGGCCGGCGACTGTATCAGGAAGCCTTCACCTTCAAACCGCAGTTCAAACCCTGGATGTACGGCAACCACAAGCCGGAAATCCGCGGCACCGATGACGCCATCTGGTCACGCGTACGCCTGGTGCCGTTCGAGGTGAGTTTCAAGGGCCGTGAAGACCTTGATTTAGCCGACAAATTGGAGGGGGAACTCTCCGGCATCCTCAATTGGGCGATTCAAGGCTGCCTGGACTGGCAGCACAATGGGCTGCAACCCCCGGCTAAGGTCCAGGCGGCGACGCAGGCTTATCGCGAAGAAATGGACGTGTTCGGACCGTTCATTTCGGAGTGCTGCGTGCTACATCCCCATGCCGAGGTCAAGACCAGCGACCTGTGGATAGCCTACAAGACATGGTGCGCCGAGGGTGGCTTCAAGGAACAGAGCCAAACCAAGTTAGGAAAGTATCTGAATTCAAAGGGCATTCGCGTAGAACGAAGCAACGGCATAAAGCGGATGGGTATCGGGTTACTTATTTGATTCCTGGAAGGGTTGGAAGGGTTGGAATAGTAGTTCAGGAAAGTCCCTATAGAGAATTATCTATAGGGACTTTTCCACTTAACCCTTCCAACCCTTCCAACCCTTCCAATGGGGGTGCTGCGTGTTACATCCCCATGCCGAGGTCAAGACCAGCGACCTGTGGACAGCCTACAAGGCATGGTGCGCTGAGGGTGGCTCCAAGGAACAGAGCCAAACCAAGTTAGGAAAATATCTGAATTCAAAGGGCATTCTCGTAGAACGGAGCAACGGCATAAAGCGGATGAGTATCGGGTTACTTATTTGATTCCTGGAAGGGTTGGAAGGGTTGGAAGGGTAGTTTAGGAAAGTCCCTATAGAGAATTATCTATAGGGACTTTTCCACTTAACCCTTCCAACCCTTCCAACCCTTCCAATGGGCCAATGTTGATATAGAAGTTTTAAATTGAAAAACAAAAACATGGTGTTGATTTTTGTCCGGTTATAACCTGGAAAGACAATATCGATTTGGAATTCGTGGTGTTGCATCAAGAATCGGCACGCCGCCCGTTCGGCGGCCTGGCGATCCTCCAGTCATGGCGAGTTGACCGATTTTGAGAGGTGTAAATCTATGAACGGTGTTTTTTTCGGATGGCCAACTGCAACGAACATCGCTATATGTTGGCTGTTGGAGAATCGACCTTGAGCCAGAGTGATAAACGCGACGTCACCGCCCTGCACCGGCAGTTGATGGATCGCTTTCCCCACGCCTTCCCGAAGGACTACGACGCGATTCGGCCGTTGAAGCTCGGCATCCATGCCGACCTCCTCCAACGCTGGCCGGAGGTTGATCCGGTGCTGCTGCGCCGGGCGCTGGCTAACCACACGAGCCGGGACGGCTATTGGCTGGCGTTGCTGCACCATCGCGGCGACCGGCGCTATGACCTGGACGGCCATCCGGCTGGCGCTGTGACCCCGGAGGAGCGGGCGGAGGCGCTGCGGAAGCTGGAGGCGTCTACGAAGCGCGGGCAAGCCAAAGCCGAACGGGTGCGGATTCACCAGGAACGGGAAGAGAAGCGCCAACAGCAGCGCGAGATCGAGCGCAAGAACCGCGAGGCCAAGGCGGCGCGCAAGGCGGAACACGAGCGCGTCCAGCAAGAGATCGCGGCCCGCAAGGCGGCCCTGATCGCCCAGGGCATCACCCCAGAGTCGCGCTCGGAGCGCAAGCGTCGTTTAGCCCGCGAGGCGGCCGAGCGTGCGCCGCGCCGAGCGCACGGGCTGAAACCTGCACCTGACCGGTCGGCGGACCATGCGATCCCGAGACCCGCGCCGACTCGGCCGATGCCGCAGGTGGAGTTCCGAAAGAAACGTCGCACCCTGCCACCCGATGAAAATGCGCCCTAGGTGTCCTCGTTGTGACCCGGTTGCGCCCTCGTTGTGACCCAATTATGCCCGGATTACGACTTGGTTGCGCCCTCGTTGTGACCCAATTATGCCCGGATTACGACTTGGTTGCGCCCTGTTTGCAACCGAATTGCAATCGGGGTGCGCCCTGTTTGCAACCGGGGTGCGCCCTCGTTGTGACCCAATTATGCCCGGATTACGACTTGGTTGCGCCCTGTTTGCAACCGAATTGCAATCGGGGTGCGCCCTCGTTGTGACCCGGTTGCGCCCTCGTTGTGACCCGGTTGCGCCCTCGTTGTGACCCGATTATGCCCGGATTACGACTTGGTTGTGCCCTAATGAAGACTTAGTTGTGCCCTAGCTGTACCCTGGTATGAGCCAGGCGTTGGGTACGGGAGCGGGTAACACCTGGAATCCGCCGGTTGGCGCGCTGCGGGCGTTCCGCGCAACGCCCTCGCCGGGCGGCTGGCGTGGAGTCGCAGTTTTGTATGGCCAGCACTCACCCTGCCCCGCTCCTGGATCTACTGATTTCCATTGGCCCACTGGACAGAGAGGATCACCAATCCACTCCAGGTTGTTGTTTCAACAGCCGATAAACAAAAAAACATCGGGTAAGGCCGTGGTAAAAACCGAAAGATGTTTTTTTGTAGTGATCGTGTGGCTATTTTGACAGTCCGGGAAAAATGTGCTTTATTATTTTCATGAATTGGCGCTGAAATCCGCCGATTCTCTCGTCCGGCCCAGACGAGATGTGCCACCCGAGCACCAGGACGTCGGGGGAACACGGGGAGTTGGCGAACCCGTCTAAATCCGCAACTGAAACGCTTTAGTTCTGCGCTGTGGGGTGCATGGCAGCGTGGGGCGAGCGAAGAAGACTTCCAGGTGAGTGCGGCGCATTTTCCTTGTAGCGCCCGCACGGTGTGCAACGACTGTTGCGCCTGCCGAAGTGGCGCCGCCGCAGGAACCTCCCTGCGAGGGCGTCCGATGAAAGCGATGCCGCTGCGTTGCTGCTCAGTCCGTCGTCCCTCGACGACGTATCCCCGGTCTATCCCACGCCTTTCCCTGTTGCGGGTCGGGTTGACGCGCTGTGCGCGCACCCGAATGTCGATCCAACCGGGGTGTCGCCCTTTGAGGCGTTGCGAGTTTCTGTTTTCCCGACTCTTCAGCCACCGCCCTGGCGATGGTTTTAAACGGTCCCGGTCCCGTTCCTGACCGGGGGGTGCTGCCGACCCTGACAGGCCTGGCGTTCGCGCCAGCGGTGCGAGGGGACCCGCCAACCCCCCTCCCGGAGATCGCCGTTTCTCCGGAAAAACTCACGGCGCAGCAGCGTCCGGCTGTGACACGGACCCGGCGTCAGCCGGAGGCGTTCGCGGAGCGCCTTCAAAATTCCCGCGAGTGGGAGCGACCGGCCTCCCATGCAATCCCAACCGGTCGATCGCGGTGGCCCTACCGCGTTGTGAAGGTGGGCGTAAGGCGTGAGGTGTGATGAGCCACGAGAAAGGAGGCAGTGACGAGAAGAACCGGCAGTGGCCCTACTGCGGCAACAAGGTGGGCGTGAGGCGTGATGAGCCATGTGCAATGAGCGACGTGCAATGGAGCGAATGAGAGGTGAACGATGAGTGATGCAATCGAGGTAAAAACCGGGTACGGCCCGGACGATGTCGTGGCGTTGATCGAAGCGCTACGCGGGATGGTCGATCTGGAGGAGGGCGAGTTGTACACCCTCCGCAAAGGGATGCTGCACCGGATTGCCCGAAACGACGAGGACAATGGCCTGCGGCGAATCAAGATCATGGAAGACGCCTATGACGCTGCCACAGTGGTCGCCAAGCGGCTGCGCAAGAAAATGCGCGGTTATCGCCCCGATCCGGCCTTGGTGATTTCGGCGTTCGTTCTGCACGCCGCCCGCCTGGAGACGGCGGATGACATCGCGGTTGACTATCTCCAGTGGTTGTTTAGCCGGATCGAACCGGACGCGGACCTGGACTCCAAATCCATCCCGGACGGTCAACCCGCCCTGGACCCAAAATCCAGCGCGGACGCCGGGCGGGGGAAAGGGGTTTACGCCTACCCCGCGCACTAAGCAACACCACCCCTCTGAGAATGGCCGTCAGCTTTGCGGAAGTTGCCTGAGCGGCAAGTGACGAACGGTCACGGCTTTCAGGTTCGGTGTTCACTCACGCCACCCGGCGTCGAGCAGAGGAAGGAGAAAGAAACATGAACAATCAGCTTGGCTCCAGACACTGGAGCGCAACCCACGTCGGATGCACCGACCGGGAATGGAAGGTCTTCCGGGCAAGACCCCCGTTGTTGGCACAGCCCTCAAGAAATGCCCGCTTTACTGAATCGCACATGACATTTTATGGAGAACAAACAGGATGGCCAAGCCGGATGGAGAATCATCGCCCGGGCGGTTGCACGGCCGGTGCGCCCAGGCCTTTGCATCGCTGAACGCGGTGCTCAAGGGGCGCCTGCGCCGCAGCGCGGACGGCCGCAAGGTGGTCAGTCACGCCACGATTGCCGACCGGTCCTTGTTTTTCTCAAGGATGGTTCGAGAGCTCCACGCGCTGGGGTACAAGCTGACCGACGTGCGGCATGTGAAGCCCAAACACATTGAAGCGCTGATGAAGTCCTGGGAACAGGCCGGTTTAGCGGCCTCCACGTTGCAGAAGCGGTTTTCGTATCTGACCTTGCTGTGTCGCTGGATCGGCAAGGACAGCATGTTACGCCCCGCCGCGTCCTACCTGGACGATCCCACAGCGTATCAGCGGGTCTATGCGGCGACGCACGATCATTCCTGGACGGCGCAGGGCGTTGAGCCGCTGGAGAAGATCGCCGGGATTGCCGAAACCGATCCGGCGGTGGCGCGGGTGCTGCGCCTGCAACACGCCTTCGGGCTGCGGATTCAGGAGGCCTCGTTGCTGAACCCGGCGCGGGATACGGTGGGTGAGGCGCAGCTGCGGATCGTCGCCGGGACCAAAGGCGGGCGGCCCCGGGTGGTCCCCTTTGAAACCGACGCGCAGCGGGCGGTGTTGGCCGAAGCACACGGCTACGCCGGGATCACCCGGCGTTCCATGATTCCGCCCGAATACGATCTGAAGCAGTGGCTCAAGCATTGCTATCATGTTCTGGGCTGTCACGGCGTGACCCGAAAGGCGGGTCTGGTCAGCCACGGCCTGCGCCACGGCTACGCCAACGACCGCTACGAACAGATCACCGGCCAGCCCGCCCCGGTGCGCGGCGGGATAGCGCCTGATCCCGACATCGACAAAGCCGCCCGCCTTGAGGTCGCGAGCCGCCTGGGCCATGCCCGCCCCGCGATCACGACCGCCTACTGCGGCCCGGAGCGACCGGCCGCGACGCCGATGTCCCGGGAACTGCGGGTGCAGCAGCAATTACTGGCCGAGCGCATCCGGGAGCGGATCGGGGTCCGGCAGCAGGGCGGTGGCCCGGTGAGTGCGAACACGCTGGCTCAGCGTTGGACGGTGCTTCATCACCTGCTCAAGGTGCTGGCCCAGGGTGGCGCGCCGCTGCACACCCCGGATGCGCTCGGCGAGGCGCAGGTGGCGTTGCTGTTGCGGCATTGGCGAAGCACCACCGACCGGACTGTCGCCACGACCCGCCACCAGATGCAGTTATTCGCGCAACTCTGCGGCTGGCTGGATCGCCTCGATTTAGCCTTTCAGGTGCGCAGCCTCGGGAAAGCACTCACGCCGGGTGCGCAAACGCTCCTGCCCAGCCCGTTAGCGCCGGACGAGATCGCAGTGCGCATCGCCCGCATTCGCGCCCAGGATGCCCGGGTGGCGCTGCATCTGGAATTGGTGCGGGTGGTGGGCCTGACCCATCGGCAAGCGGCGCGGCTGCAACCGGCCGTGTCCTGCCGGGACGGTCACCTGGACGTGATCTGGGAAGCGCCTAAAAACCAGGTGCTGCGGTATGCGCTCACCGGCGAGCGCCAGCGGGCTGTCGTGCAGGACGCCCTGACCCGGTTGCCCGATCCGCAGGAAGCCGTCTGTCCGGCTCCGCTCGCGCTGTCCACCTGGCTGCGGCACGTCTATCACTTGCAGCGTACCCTCGGGCGCATCGGCGTCCCGGGCGAGCCGACCCTGGCCCAGCTCAAAGACCCGGAGGCCGCACCGCCGATCATCCTCTACCGCGAGGACTGGCTGTTGCAACGCGCCGGCCTGGCGCGGGCGGTTTTGTCCCCAAAACCGGTGGATAACTCACCGGTGAACTGACGCGATCTTCAATACCGGCAAGAGCTTGTCTGAATATCCGGGATTGCGCAAAAAACAGTCAAACGGCGCTTGACGCGCCGGATCCTCTTCGCCATAGTCATGCTGTTAAAAGAGGTTTCCCCGCACCTTGCCAAAAAACCGGGGACAGGATGTCTTACCTGTATAAACCTGGGCCGGGTGTTCCCGCACCGTCGTAAGCAAACTGGGAAAAACGCAGGGGGCCTCTGCGAACAAAAAGGCCAAAACGGTATCGCAACGCTCTGCGATTTCCACCACTCACCAGGGAAGGCGTAACCGGGATTGCGTGTGGTCACCCGGTAAAATCCGCCGCACGGGCCGCTGACGCGCACTGAGAGCCAAAAGAGTACTCGCTCTTTTGCCGTGTGACGGAGATCGGCCATTACTACAGTACGGGATCGGCTGACGCCGATTCCGTTGATCCCACGGGGGACGCATCCGTTCCCCGTCGGGGGCGTGGTGCGTCTCCTTTTTCCGGAGAAGCGCGCCATGCAAGCCTCCTTTCTCTGCGGTGTCATCCTGGGATGCGCCGCTCGCCATCCCGCAGCGGCCCTCCAGGCCGGATGCGTGTTTCTGTGGACCGCCGTGTGGGCCATCGTGTGGGCCATCGTGTGGGCCATGTGGCAGGTCGTCAATCGGTCTGCAGCGACCCGCAACGTCGCTATCCTCCTCGGTTTTGGTGTCCTGACCGAGGTCGCGATCGGCGGCGGTGTCTCGCTGGCGTTGCTCCTGTTCCTGGCCGCCAAACTGTCGTTTTGGTGTCGATGAAGATACCGAAACGGATCAAGCGGTCGCGGTAGGTTCGTAAACCTTCCCAGACCACGAATTTTCGATCAACAACCCCCCGGGGACGCATCCGTTCCCCGTCCGGGGCGTGGTGCGTCTCCTTTTTTATTGGAGAACCCCCATGAAAAAGCTCTCACCGTCTTTTCAGGCCGTGATGGACATCGCCCGCCACGCCGGCGCGGGGATGACCGTCACGCGCTCGCTCACCATTCCATGGCCCACCGGCAGTTGCCAGGTGTGGGAATTCACCCCGGCGCTGCCCCCGTGGGACCGGTCGCCGGTGGTGGTAGCGGTTTTCCTCCAGGATCGGAACCTTCGTTCCTGGCAGGCGGTCAGCCTGTCCTACCCGCAGGCCATTGACCACTACCAGGCCATCGGTCGGGCCAACGCGCCACCGGCTGCGCCGCCCGCCCCGTCGCCACGGGGGATCGCCTGGCCGCCCCCGCCCAGCGGGGTGCGCGTTACGCTGCCCGCCCTCGCGGGCGGACCGGTGTTCAGGAGCGCGCCGTAATGCGGCTCTCTCCGACCGCCGTTTTGAAGTACGAAACCTGCCCCCAGCAGTATTACCTGGAAGCGGTGCTGGGAGTTCGGCCCGCCCACAAGGCCGCTAACCTGGTGTTCGGCGGCGTGGTGCACAAGGCCATGGAGGCGTGGTTGCGGGGCGAGGCCCAAGGCCAATCCCCCGACCCCCTCCGGCTGTTCGAGCAGGGCTGGCAGGCGGCGCGGGAGGCGGGCGGCATCGACTACGCCGCCACGCAGTCGCCGGAATCCCTGACGGACACCGGCCGAGTGTTGGTGGCGCAGTTTGCCGCCGCCTGGCCGGACTTCGACCGGTTGCCCGCGCTGGATCGGCAAGGCGAGCTGCTGTTGGAGCGCAAGCTGGAAATCCCGCTGGCGCCGGGCGTGGTCTATGTCGGCGTGCCCGACCTGGTGGCTTTTGGTCCGGAGGGGTCGCTGGAGTGTCTGGATTTCAAAACACCCAGCACCCTGACCGACCCGGACTGGTTGGTCATCGCGGATCAACTCACCGGGTATCAGCTCCTGCTGGATGCCCACGCCGACCGGCTGGGCCTGCCCCCGGTTGAGCGATTGGGTCTCCTGGAGTTGATCAAGCGGAAGGTGACGCCAAAGGGCAAAGGCCCCGAGGTGTGTCCCCCGGTCACGGTGGCGCGTCGCTCCCCCACTGAGGTGGACGCCTATCTCCAGAAGGTGAGGTGGGTCGCGGAAGACATCGACCGGGGCCGCTTTCCGAAGCGCGGACTGATGGCCCACAACTCCCCCTGTGGATTATGCGGGGTGAAGGGACTGTGCCAGCGCGGCGATCCGGAAGGGTTGATTGTGCCCGACGCGGAGCCCGCAGCGCGAGCCGCCTGAAGTATCGTTCGATTCAGCAGCGGTTCGCGCCGCTTTGGTGAAGCAAAAAACCCCACCGGGGACACCCTCCCCGGTCAAGGGCGTGGCGTGTCCTCATTTTTTTTGAGGAGGCCATGATGACCCGAGAAGAATGGAAGGAATTTTATCGCTGGCTGGAAACCGCCAGCGATTCCGAGCTGCGGAGGACCCTCGACAAAATCGAGGGCCTCCTGTCCATGCTCAAGGACAGGGATGTCCAAGCCGACGCGCTGCGGATGCGGCGCGAGATCGAGGGGGAACTCCTCAGCAGGAGTTCGCGCCCTTAAGCCCCGCCACCACCTGCAAGCCCAGCCGGTTGCGGGCTTTCAACAGCGCCAACAGGCGTTGATATTCCAGATCGTCGTTGCGGGCGATCGCCACCAGCAGGTTGCGTTCCAGCGAGCGCGGGCCGTTCTCGGCGATGGCGAGCAACTGATCGGTCAAGCCCGCTGCGGAGATTTGCAGCGCCGTTCGGAGTTGATCGTGGGTCACGACGGCTTCGATGCGGAGGCCGAAGCGGGCGAAACGCTTGCGGTAGGTTCGCAACCCTTCCTCGGTCCAGGTGAGTTGTCCGCTCTCATCCAGGTGATAGAGCGGTTCAAGTTCATCCTCGTCGAGGACGGAGTTTGGGTCGTCGGAACGCATGTGGGCACTCCTGTCGACGGATGGGATCCGCCGCGCATGAATCGTTGTTTTGCCATCCCCCGGGGATCTTCCATCCCCAACGGGGCGTGGTGTGTCCCCTTCGTATGATGGGAACAACATAGCACGAGCTTTTGATCAGCAACCCCGCCGAGGCGTTCCCTGCCCGGCCGGGCGAGGGTGCGTCCCGCCGGGGTGGGAGGTATCCGTGCAAACAAACTTGTTTGATTCCGTCGCCGCGCCGGTCCGGACGGCCCGCCCGCGGCGGCCCGTCCCGTTGCCGAGGGACGACAAGGCCCAATACGAGGGCTTGCAAGAGGACCTCGACCACCTGGCCGAGGATTGGGAGGACCTGCATGTGAAGGTTCTCCAACGCCATCTGCGGCTGCTGGCCAGCCCGCACACCGAAGACCGGGAGCGGGTCGACATTCTGGCCTGGCTGGAGGCGCCGCTGGTGCGGGACCGCCCGGCGGCGTTCAGCGCCCAGGCTTGCCTGGCGATCTACGACGCCCGCATCGATCCCGTGGAGTTTCAGCGGCGGGTGCGGCGTTTGAATCAATCCATCGCCGACCGCCCTCCCGCGCGGGCGGCGTAACAAATCTATTAACCCCCTGGGGACGCTCCGCTTGCGGCCCCTCCGGGGCGTCGGCGCGTCTCCTTGATTCACTGGAGGAGAACGTGATGACTCATCCTGTCCACATTGAAAAGCCGGTGAGCTCAACTTTTGGGATCACGGCGTCCGAATCGGTGCGCGTGCCGGGTTTTGCTGTTCCCGGCCCGCTGACCCCGCAGGCCAACCCGCAGTACCGCTTCCGGGCGGGGCTGTTATCCGATCTGTTGTGCTGGCACAAAGGCCTCGTCCAAGGCCAGCACCACGACGGGCTGTGGCTGACCGGGCCGATGGGGTCCGGCAAATCCAGTCTGGTGGTGGAAATCGCCGCCCGGCTGAACCTCAACCTCGTCCAGGTCAACGCCCAGCGGCGGTTGCAAATCGCCGATCTGGCCGGCCACCTGACGGCCGTCGGCGGCGACGTCCTGTTTCAGGACGGCCCATTGACCACCGCGCTGCGGCGCGGCTGGTGGCTGCTGCTCAACGAGGTGGATCTGATGGAACCCGGCGAGCTGGCCGGGCTGAACACCCTGCTGGACGGGGGACCGCTAGTCATTCCGGAAAACAGCGGCGAGGTGGTGCCGCCGGCCTCGGGTTTCGGCCTGATCTGCACCGCCAACACCGTGGGGTTGGGCGACCGCGCCGGATTGTACACCGGTGCCCAGCGGATGAACGCCGCCCTGCTCGACCGCTTTTGGGTGATCGAGGCCGACTATCCGACGCCCGAAGAGGAGACCGATCTGCTGGTCCGGGCGGTCCCGGGTCTGCCTGCCGAGATCATCGGCAAGATGGTCGAGGTGGCTCAGGAGGTGCGTCGGCTGTTTGTCGGCGCAGCGGGCGAGGAACAGGCCGCGATAGAGGTGACGTTTTCCACTCGCACGCTGATCCGCTGGGCCTACCTGGTCTTGCAGTTCCGGGGGGCGCCGCAACCACTCCAGCACGCCCTGAAGCGGGCGTTGACGAACCGGGCCGAGCCGGAAACGGCCGCTGCGATCCACGGGATCGTACAGCGGGTGTTCGGGGAGGTGGCCAATGCCCGTTGAAGTCGAGCTGTACCGCTACCGCCACCCGGAGGGGGCGACGAAGGACTGGGCGACGCCGGTTGCGGTGTCGCTGCTGAGCCTGACGGTCTACTACGGCCGCACCGGTTCGGTGCTCCGTCAGGCTCAGACCCCGGCTGGCCAGTGCCTGCACGGCCTGCCGATGGACGAGCGGGAGCACCGCATCCGGGAAAAGCTCGCCAAGGGCTACCGAAGCCTCGGTCCGTTTTGGCTGGCCGACAATCGGCGGGATCTTACGCCGGTGGAAGTGATGAAGGCGCCGGCGGACGTCGGATCGGCGTCCTCTCGGGACGGTGGGGATTCGGGAGCGCCGCCGGGCCTGTACTGGCGCTGGAAGGAACCGGGCCATTCGGCGCACCAGCAAGCCCTGACGGGCGCTGAAACTGCGTGCGCAGCGGTTCTGACGCGGCTGGCCACGGTCGGTTGGCCCCCGGCGGCACTGGGCTTCAGCGCCGCCGGGGGTTCGTGGTGGGCGGCGGCGTCCGGCGATGCCCGGGTCGGCGTCGTCCCCCTGACGGACGGCCAGCAGCCGCAGGTCGCCTTCTGGTTGCTGCTGGCGCGACGCCTGCCGGGCCTGACGCTGGTCGATGACGACGGGCAGCCGGTCACCCGGTGGCCTGCCGCGTTGCCGGTGGACGCTGCGCTCCTGGAGACCCTGGGATTGCAGCCGAAGACCCTCAGCCAGTGGCTCGCCAATGTGACGAGCGACGACTGGTTCTTTGCCTGATTTTTTCACGTCCGGGGCGGACGCCGACGAGTCCACCCCGCTGGAGAGGCCCGCCGACATTCGCTCCTCGTACAGCGGAGGCGTTATGCAGACCCCTTTACTACTGGAGAGCCCGGCCCACTTGGTGTTCATCTGCCTGGACATCACCTGCTGGTCGGGGAGAAAAACCCTGACGCCCGAAGACCTCGGGCTGGATCAAGCTCAACGGCCCCCGGCCCACCTGGTGTCGCTGGGCGAGAAGCAGTTGATCGATCCGGAAGCGCTGCGGACGTTCACTTCGATCCGCAGCGCCGCCCGGCGGCACTGCCTGGAAGTGGGCGTGCGGTTCCTGGGCGGCTACGCGATCCCTGCGGCGAAAGCCCAGGCGTTGCTGGACCGGCTCGACGCGCTGGGTCAGCGTTACAACGTGGCGCGTGCAGCCTTTTTGGCCGATTACGACCATCGGCTCGCGACCTGGACGGCACAGCAGCCCCCAGAGTGGCAGTCGCTGATCCGGGGCGTGCGGGCGCCGGTGGAGTGTGTGGGTAACCGGCTGAGTTTTGCCGTCCAGGCGGTGCGCTTCGGCGCGCCGGACCCGGCGGTGGTCACGCACCAGGGCCTGGAGCGCGCCCTGGCGGGATTGGGCGACCAGGTGTTCTACGAGGTGGCGCAACTGGCCCGTGAGGCTCTGGAGCGATCGTATCAGGGCAAAACCGAGGTGACCCGGCGCGCCTTGAGTCCGTTGGCGGCCATCCGCGACAAGCTGGAAGGACTGTCCTTCATGGACAGTCGTTTTCGGGTGGTCGTTCAGGAAATCAGCCGGTTGCTGGCGGGCTGTCCGGCCCGACAACCGATCACCGGACCCCGGCTGACGGCCCTGCGCCAGTTTCTGTGTCTGGCGGCGCAGCCCGACGGGCTACGGGCGTTTGCGGAACAGACGCCACTCGATGCGGGAGCGTTCCAGATCGGGGCGACCCCCGGCGATCTGGCGTTCGACGTCAGCGAACCGGAGGAAGACGAAGCGGCGGTGTCCGCGGCGGATGATCCCGGCGCGGACCGTGCCCTGGCCCTCACGCCGGAGCTGACGGCGTCCGAGGACGCCAAGGACGCCGAACGAGAGCCGGTCAGCGTTGCTGAGGACGGCGACTGGTTCTTTTAACTCATCATTCACTCTCTCGGGGACGCACCGCTTCCCCGAGGGGGGTACGGGTGCGTCCCGGTTCCGTCAGGAGATCACCCATGAAGAAAAAATCACCCCTGTTGGGGGCGTTGCCGATCATCGCCCAGGCGCTGGGCCGCCGGCTCGGCGTGAACGTCGTTATTGGTGGTCAGCGCGCCCGTACCGACGGGCGCACCATCTATCTGCCGGAGTTGCCGGCGGAGGGGGAAGCGTTGGCGACCTTGGCCAACGGGTTCATCGACCACGAGGCCGCCCATATCCGGTATACGGACTTCACGGTCCAAAAACCGGATGGGCTGGCCGGTTTGCTGGTCGGTCTGCTGGAAGATATCCGCATCGAGCAGGCGCTCGGCGCGGATTATCCCGGCAGCCGCCACAACCTGGCGGCGCTGGTGGCGTCTCTTGAAGCGCACGAGCCGGTCCGGTTGCCGCCAGAAGGAGCCGCCGACATCCCGGTGGTGCAGGCGCTGTACTGCATCCTGCGGGCGCAGGTACTGGGACAACAGGCATTGGCGTCGGCGGCCACGGCGATGGAAGAGTGGATCGAGCAGCGACTGCCCGCAGGCGTGGCAGTGAAACTGCTGGCGCTGGCGTTCGAGGTACGGAAGGCGGCATCGACCGCTGACGTCCGGGCGCTGGCCCTGCGGATCGTGGCGATGCTGGAAGAGGCCGCCACACGACCGCCGGAGTCCCCGCCCACCGGCGACGGCGCCGGAGAGGCCGGAACGCCCGGTGCGTCGCCCAACACCCGGACGGGGTCTGATCCACAGGACTCGCGCACTCCGGGCGATACGCCCGATGCGGGTCTGGACTCGTCGGCATTGGGTGCGTCCGGCGACGGCGCCGGAGAGGCGGTTCGCCGCCAGGCGCTGGCGTCTTTACTGGCCAGCGACGACAAGGACTGCACCACCGATCTGGGCGCACGGGCCGGTCAGTGGCTGGTGGACGTGGCCAGAGAAGAAAACCGTTCACCGCCGGTCACGCTGGCGGAATACGACGATCCGCCGTCCAACCGCGATCCCGCAGCGGCCGTCGCCCAGGCGCGTGCGGCTACCGCCGCACTGCGGCGACGGCTGGGAACGCTGGTGCAGGCCCACCGCCATGAGGAGGACTGGCGCTCGCGCCGGGGCCACCGACTGGATACTACCGGCCTCTACCGGCTGACCACCGGCGATCCGGCCCGGTTCCTCCGGTCCGGTGAGCAGGTGGCGCTCGCCACTGCGGTGGGATTGCTGCTCGATCGGAGCGGGTCCATGGACCGCCGGATCGGTCTGGCCGGTCACGCCGTCCTGGCCACCGCGCTTGCGCTGGAAGACCTCGACGGTGTGAGCGCCTGGGTGGCGGCGTTTCCGGGAAGGTGCGAAAGCCGAGTAGTCCTCCTGAAGGATTTCGCGGAACGGGCGCGCCGGGTGGCCGGGCGGTTCAGCCTGACGGCCGGCGGCGGTACGCCGCTGGCGTCCGCGCTCTGGCGGGCGGGCTTCGAGCTAAGCCGGCGCCCGGAACCGCGGCGGTTGCTGATCGTGGCCACTGATGGCCAGCCAAACGACGTGGCCGCTGCGCACGACATCATCAGTCGCTGCCGCGCCAGCGGCATCGAGGTGATGGGTCTGGGCATCGGTCCGTCGCTGGCGGAGGTTCGGGAGGTGTTCGGCGAGCGGGACGCGATGGCCCTTGAGGCGATCACGACGCTGGCGCCGGCTTTGTTTGCGCTGCTGGAGCGGCGCTTGACGGCGGCGGGGTGAGGAACCGCCCTCAACGCCTGGTGTGAAGAGCACTCACTCGTCCGGGGTGGACGCTGCGCCCCCGGGATGGGGCGTGAACGTCGGCCCCGGAGAGTTCTGGAAGTTCAACCGGGAGAAAGACGATGACGATCAAAAAAGTGATTGATTTCTACACGCAGGACGGCGATCTGGTGACCTACCGCCCGTTGTCGGCGCGGCTGCCCGAATTTCTGCGCGAGTACGGACCGGCGCAGGGGTTCTCGGTGGAGACCGAGATGATGGATGCGCTCAGCCTGAAACCGGGACTGCTCGGCCTGTACAAAGTCGTTTTAGAGGCCGGGCGAAAGCCCGAGGAGGCCGGTCTCCCCGCACTGGCGTTGGCTGGTCAGACCCAGGTCTGCCGCGCCACTTTGCGTGATGCAAACGGCCGGGTGCGGGCGACAGCGATGGCCGCCAAGCTGATCCAGGTCTACAAAGACCTGGAAGTGCTGGAGACCGCCGCTCGCCAGCGGTTGCTGGCGGCGCTGGGCTTCAGCGGCGAGGAACTGGACGCTGATGAAAACCTCGATCAGCGCGACCAGGGGCTGACCACCGCCCCGCCGGCTTCGGGGGATGGTGAACTGACTTCGGTTCCGGCGGCGCGAGAAACGCCGCCTCCGCCCCCGCCCGTAGCGGCGGTGGACGCCGACGCCACACTGGTGGCGTTGCGGCGCCAGCTCGTGCAACAGGCCACGATGCGGGGCGTCGAGCCGCCGGTCGTCGCCACGCGGGAGGAAGCCCGCGCCGCCCTCAAGCGGTTAATGCAGCCGGGCGCGACGACGCATTAACGCCTCCCGCTGGGGATGCCCGCCGCTTTCTCCGAAAGGGGAGCGGCGGGCTTCCTCATCGGGGGCGGATTTCGGGCGCTCTGCCCACAACACCCGGACCGTCCGGGACCGAGATCGGGGGACTCGGGATGTTCCCTCCACTTTTTCGAGATTGAACCGCAAACCTTCCGACCGGGTGGTTCGATCCGCGCCGCCCGGCGGCCCTCCATCACGCACTCTCCCGCACAAGGCTTCTTTCCGTATGACCGCCTCTTCGCTGTTTCGTCGCCTCCCAACCCTGATGCTGGCCGCACTGCTGTTGATCGCGTCGCCCGCGTCGCCCGAACCCTCCGTTGATCCGGGAAAAAGATATAAAACCCCGGAATTGATCACGGACACCGTTAAAGGATTGCGCCAGTGCCTGAAGTATTGCCTGCTGGGCATCGAAATCCGCATCCGCTACACCGGCCTCACGATGGAGGTGTATTTCGTACCGCGCGTCGAACACCATATGGTTGCGCTCCATGCCATGACCTCCGACCGCTTTCCCGAAGAAGCGTATCTCGAATGGGCGGCTCTGGTGGGCGCACTCCAAAAACAGTTGCTGGACCGGATGGCGCAGGTCGTCCCCCCAGTCCTGGGCCTCTCGCCCATCCTGGAGAGCAACGGTGGGCCAACGCGCTACGGCCAATACGGCCACCACCAGAGCACCAATTTCAAGGAAGCCGAATTCATGGGCCATCCGGTCGCCATTCTCCCAGCCCTGGTGGATAAAAACGGAGACCTGACCGCCGATACCTATACCACAGGGAATACCGGCGGGGGCGGATCGGGAGCCGGCGGGGGCGGGATCGATGGAGTGGGTTACAGCCTCACCTGGGCCGCCTGGGCGAAGAATTGCTTCCAGACTCCCGGCAACTGCGCGCAGGCTCCGGCCTTTCCAGGCGCTCAGGTGGCCTCAGCGTTCGACATGGGCGCGGTAATTCAAATGGTTATGGCGGCCGTACAGGCCAGTGGCGTCGATTTCAAATTCATCTCCGGGAAATTGCGCGAGATCGCAACCGCCGTCGCTGACAACGCCAGCCTGGGCGGCGGCGTCAAAATCGATCGGCTGCTGTGCCCAAACGACGTCTACTACTTTTTCCCGTATTACCTGTCCGGGGTGGACGCCCTGTTCTGGCGTTCCGGCTTTCCCATCACCGACGCCGCCCACACCACCACACTGCTCAATCCGTTCTCCGGGGACCGGGTGGGACGCGCCGGCGAAACCTGGGGCCACGTCTATCCGCGTCACGGCTTTCTCAACAACGACCATCCGGGGCGGGTCGCGCCGGTGATCGCCTATCGCGGCGCGCAGTTGCTGGCCGATCCCGGTGTCCCGTTGCGCCCGAAGCTCACCACAGCTTACGCTCACGGCGACTGGCAGAATCTCTCGCCCGAGCCGACCGCGCACTGCGAAGCGAACATCGCCGATCTGCCCACGCCCATCGACCCGGGAGGTGGCTATGCGCACAATATCTGGCCGGTCTTTCAGTGCCCGCTGAGCGAGATCGGGTTTCTGGTGGCGTTCATTCCCTATCGGTATTGTTTTTATTGATATGCGACTCGCCGCCCGCCATCCGTTGCACCGTCAGCTTCAGCGCCGCCAGCACCCCTTGATCCGACAGCCAGGGCGCGGCTTTGCGGAGTTGGCGCAAGCCCAGCGCCGCCAGATAATAGCTGTCAGAGGGACCCACCGGGAGGGCGCGCACCGTCTGGTTTTTCTGAAATACCCGGATAAACAGGTGTTGGCCCTGGTGCGCAATTTCCAACCCCTTGTCGTTATTCGGGCCGTGGTTCTTGCACTCGCAACGGGGCAGCAAGCCCAGCACGGTGGCGACCACTCGCGGCAGCTCGTCGGCCGTGAGTTGGATAGCGATTTTCTGCTTCCAGTCAAAGATATTGGGCGCGGTGGCGAGCGCCGCCTCCAGGCGCAGCGTCGGCTCATTCTGGCGGGTGTCGTCCGTTTCGACACACAGCGCCGCCTTGCCGCCATAAATGCGGCATTGCGCCCAGCCTTCGGATACCCGCCGCGAGGCGGACGCCACGGGTTCCGGCGCGTCAGCGGCCAACGCCGGTCGGGCCGTTGCAGGGCTGGAAGCCGCCGGGGATGTCGGTGCCGGTCGGGCCGTTGCAGGGCTGGAGGCCGCCGGGGATGTTGGTGCCGGTCGGGCCGTTGCAGGGCTGGAGGCCGCCGGGGGTGTTGATGCCGGTCGGGCCGTTGCAGGGCTGGAGTCCGCCGGGGGTGTCGGTGCCGGTCGGGCCGTTGCAGGGCTGGAGGCCGCCGGGGCGGTCGATGCCGGTCGGGCCGTTGCAGGGCTGGAGGCCGCGGGGGGTGTTGATGCCGGTCGGGCCGTTGCAGGGCTGGAGGCCGCCGGGGGTGTCGGTGCCGGTCGGGCCGTTGCAGGGCTGGAGGCCGCCGGGGCGGTCGATGCCGGTCGGGCCGTT